>OCTW011533119.1_pt1 | contig 57590 bp, 100 predicted proteins | sample 1539671 | NCBI WGS metagenome assembly OCTW01 (sample SAMN02144230, study PRJEB22623) | gut metagenome | biome: sheep rumen | host: Ovis aries | place: New Zealand | reverse complement strand
TAATACGACAATTTGGCCCTGGTTTAAATATCACTTTAATGAACCTTCCCTTGATGAGTCTTTAAATAATAGAGTTTGTATAATTCAGGACTTATTGACGAAAGGAAATTTAAAATCAAAGACATCAAAGTTTAGTAATTATCACCGTCTATTTTGGAAAGTGTGGGCTTTTCCTAACAAAATTTATCCAAGAAGTCCAAAGATACAATATAGATTTGAGGATGTTGATGAAGGATATGAGTTTAGGGTAATTGATATGGTTTTATATCCTCTTACTGCTGATCCTAAGGAAGAGAAAACAAGTCTCATAATTCAAGTTAGAAAGGACTTATATGATAATCATGAGACTTTGATGTATACTATAAGGAGACTTACAACAGCTGATCCGCCGGTCCTACTCAGCATAGAGAAAGAAAAAGAAGTGGGACAACTAGACCTAGAGAACATTATTTGGAATTTCTATAAGAGTGAATTAGAGAAGTTTATAGAAATTGAAAGTGACCCAAATCTAGTAGAAAAAGCAAGAGAACTACTAAAAGAATAAAAAAAAGAAGAGAGGTTTAACACACCTCTTTTTCTTTTGGCAGTAGATATTGGAGTTTATCATTTGCTAATTTTCCTCCATCATCCATATATTCATCCATTTCTTCTGTATAATATTCAGAGTATTCTGGAATTGCCATTACTCCAGCCGCTGATATTCTCTCTATATCTTTATGAATGACCCACTCTGTTTCGTATTTTTCAGCAAAGTTATTTTCATTAAATCCTTCTAAGATTAGATTTGTTCTATAAGGATAGTGAATATACTTTTTCGCTGTTCTTTTTGTTAGGTTTTTTATAATTGGGTCGAAAACTACTTCACTGGAGAACTTGAGATAACATGGAAGATATGTTAGTTCTTCCTTTTCTAACATCTTCTTTATCTTATCTATATTTTCCATATTGCATCCACCATGAAGAATTTCTCGCTTGTAATTTTCATCAACAAGCATTCTTTTTGAAATTTTTATTTTCGATGGTACTAGGATGATATATTCCCAATTTCCAAAAGCAAAATCTTCTTTAACCAACCAAAGAATTTTCATATTCTCTTGATTTTAAAAACACATTTATTGCTAACCAACCTTGCCAAAGTTTAACTTCTTCCCAGACTCTGAGGAAAGGTTCGATAGATTCTTTATTGTAAAAGACATAGTTTGGATCCATCCTAGTTTTTCCTAGCCGTGTAGTAGATTTTAGCCAAGAAAATCGTTCGTATGGTACATTAGAGTCTCCGAAATAAACAGTTCCTTTTACAAATACATTTCTTCCCTCGCTTTCTCCCAGTATCTTATCTAAGAGACCAAGAGTAATTGGTTTAATAAGTCTATTATTTATCTTTTTAGGTAAAGTTGTCTGCATTACAATCCATAGAGGATACTTAATCAATGTTTTTCCAGATTTATAGTCAGTAAGTTTGGATAAGTCATTGAGAGGATACAGATGTTTTGGTGCTAAGTATCCCTCTTTTTCAACTATATCTGTCTTATTGGCATTGAGTCCCCTAATGAATAGCCTTTTAATTTCGTCCTTTACTATAATAACGGGTGCTGGTATCGCAACTTGAATATATTCCGTGTTATGTTCTTTAAATATTCTATAAGGAACTTCTATTTTTGACATACAGAATTTTTATAGAATCCTTTTCTTACAAACCACTTATCTAATTCTGTCCAATCAACATAAGGAGAATATTCACCCTTCTTATTAGTATATGGACAAAGTTTAATTCCAATATTATGATCATCTACATATACATCAGCATAAACTTTTCTGGATGGATAGTAGAGATTATCACGTTCTGGAAAAGAGTTTATAGAATATATTTCAATTTTCTCTTCTTTAAGTCGTTTTAAAGCTGCCTCTAAGACGTCATCACATCCTTCAACAGCTTCGTGTTCCCTTTGTGTAAGAAGTATGATCTTATGACCATTCTTTATTAACTCTCTCACTACCTCAAAAGCCCAAGGAACGTTTGCACCAATTTCTGGCCATTCGTCCTTAGTCATAGTAGAATCCATATCTACTGCTATAATCATACTGTAAATTTTGAATTACATTTTTTACAAACCATTACCATTCCTTTCCCTGGTTCTGGCATAATATTTTCTTCTCTCACTTCAATTTCGTTTCCACAATAAGGGCATTTCTTTTTCATATCAAATATAAGGGAATGCCTTACTAATAGATATGAATACAAACAAAGCGTTAATTACTAGAACTAAAAATTATCTAATTAGGAAGGGTTGTACGCTAGATAGAGAAGCGACAACTACAGACAGTGTTTATCTTAGAGTAGATAAGGCTAGAATTAGGGTCAGTGATCATCTTCCAAAAGAGGATGACAGTTGTTTAATCAGTATTATTTGTGGAAGAACAGAAGAGAATGATCCATCTTATTCTGTAATTCTTCGTGGTCACTTAATTAACTTTGATTCATTAGCATCTCTTAGGGGTTTTATAACTCCGCTTATCATAGATGCCATGATATCTAAAGATAATTCTCCTTTCTTAACTGGAAAAGTTAGCAAGTTGAAAAAGGAGTTGAAAAGAATGAGTGACATAGCAAGTAAATGGCAAAAGAAGAGTGAGAAGTATAGTCAGGCTATTCAAGAACTAGAGTCTAAACTTGCAGGAAAGAATAGACATATTGAGGAGCTTCAAGATAAATTAGCTCAAGGAAAGTCGACTTCGGCAACTAATACTGAAGGTGATGGCATAATGGACGGCTATGGAAGAATTTATAATTTGAAAGACTTTGATGCTGGACAAATGCTGATTATAAGAAAGTATATTGATACTAATAGAAGAAAAGGAAGGGTTGGTTTTCTATGATAAAAGCAGATATGAAGTTCTTCGGCATAAGAAGGACAGACGACACTGAAATTACAGAATACTTTTCAAATGAGAAGTATTATAAATATAAAAAGAGTCATAGAGGGCATTATTGGTCCAATGTAATGACGAATATAGTTTTCTTTAATACTGAACAAGTGGCAAAGAATAGAATAAAAGAATGGAAAACTAATCCTGAGAATGCAGGTTATAGTTATGAAGTTTTTGAAATTGAAATATTCATAAAGGACTGAAATATGTCCTTTTCTTTCAATTCCTTATAAATATAAAATAACAAACTAAACAAAACAGAAATTATGTGTTTATACATCGGTAACAAGAAAGGTCATATTGCGAAACATGACATTATATGTTATAAACGATTAAACAAAACTAGTAAAGGAGATTACTTAACTCCATGTCGAGATTGGCCAGTTAAGCTAAATTCAACTTTGGTACCTGAACAGAAACAGCCAGAGTTTGAAGATTGTGGTTATAAGTGGAGCATAAACGGTGGGGTTATCCATGCTTATTTGGATCCTCGTGGTGGAGATGGAAAGTGTATCTTTAAAGCTATTATTCCAAAGGGAACGCGCTTCTGGATCCAAGAAGATATGTGCCAGGTAGCTGCTGAAAAATTAGAATTAACTTCTGAACAATTAGAGGAAGATTCTATTAAATTTGACTATTCAGTTTTTATTGAATATGCGGCAGATGTTAGACTTAAGGGCGGGATAAAAGCGCCTATGTCTGAATCTATTTTGGCAGATGATGTTGAAGGAATTTATGCTTATGATGAACAGTGTATTGCTCCTAAATTTTTAAGGACGAAATTTTCTAATGATAAACTTTATGGTTATCCTGATAAAGAAAAAGTTTCGTTCAATGAATTCGAGGAAGCAAAGAAACATTTAGGAGGAAAACGTTTATCAGAGATCTTGGAAAAGAATTGTAGCAGCTCAGAACTATATGCTCTTGATTTTTGCAGAGATAATGGCGGATACTTACCTTCTGAAGGTGAGTTAATAAAAGCTCTTGAAAATTTGGAGAGTATTAACATTACAATGAAGATACTGGGCTTAGATCCATTCCCATATGCCTGGTATTGGAGCAGTTCTATCCACAACTCAGAGGAAGTTTGGGACGTTTACAGTGATGGTTACTGGCGCAATTGGTACTATGCGCGCTGCCACTGGGGCGATCTCTATGTTTTTCCTTTTCTGAGCTCTTTTGAAAATTAAGCATTGATTAATGAGTCGGACGTTGAACGGACGGCGATAACTATATAAAATTAAATAGATTAAATGAGCAATAAAAGTAAAGATTATAATGAATTGCGAATTTATACCGAGGTTTCTCTTATGGCTCAGGAACTTCGGTTTTCTATTGGACAAATGAAAAGATGTTATAGGTTCGATGTTGGTGATGAAATAAGACAAATTCTTAGACAAATAAAGTATACAATTTCAGACATACATCAAAAACCTAATAGTTGTAAGTATAATGGAATATGTGATTTGATAAACTTAATTAATCACTTAGAGATAGCACTGAATGACTGTCTTGAAGATAATGCATTGAGTTTATCAGGAAGATATAACATATTTTCTCCACTTCAAAGGCTTGATAGTATTAAACGACAGGCTGATGATTGGAAAACTTATATTTACGATAAATACAACGTGCAAGAAGTCTAAGTTTCAATTTAAACGTTGACCAAATTTCAACGGGGACTTAGTGAGCCATATAATAATAAATTTAAGAGGATGTCATGCAGCTAGGGTTAAACTTAGTCGCTAATACCGAAAGGACTAATGACATAGAAGAGGAAGTTTGGAACGTTAACAGTAATGGTAACTGGAACAATTGGAACTATACGAACTACAACTGGAACGATAACTATGTTATTCCTTTTCTGAGATCTTGGATTTATTTATTTTTCGTCCATGATAACTTATCAAGAATTATATAATGCATACTTAGATTGTTATAAGAATAAGAAAAAGTCTCCTGGAGCAATGGAATTTTTATTTTCTTATCAAGCTAACCTTCGGATTTTATTGAAGGAGATAAATGAGAGAACTTATAAACCTAGCCCCAGTACTGTCTTTATTATAACAGATCCAAAAATAAGAGAGGTATTTGCAGCAGACTTTAGAGATAGAATAATACATCATTTGATCATCAGAGAACTTTTGCCATTATTTGAAGATTATTTTATAAAAGAGTCATTTTCATGTATGCCAGATCGAGGAACATTATATGGCATTCAGACAATGGCTCAGATGTTAGATAAGTGTCCTTCAGAGTGGTACGTAATGAAGATGGATATTGCGTCTTTCTTCATGAATATACGGAAATCATGGTTAAGAGATGCCCTAGAATCTTTTATTAGGGCGAAGTATAAGAATTCTAGAAAACTTGAAGACTTAGTCTGGCTAGTTTCTACGATAGTAATGAATGATCCAACTAAGAATTGTATTAGAGTTGGAGATCTTGAATTAATAAAAATTCTTCCAAAGCATAAATCTTTATTTTTCCTTCCTCCAGATTTTGGACTACCTATAGGAAATTATAGCTCTCAAATGTTTGCTAATTTTTATATGACTGCCCTAGATTATTATGTAAAATATGAACTAGGTATAGATATGTATGGGCGTTATGTAGATGATTTTCTAATATTTGGAGAAAAAGATTATTTATTAAGTTGTGCGCCAAAAATAAGAACTTTTACAAAAGAGCGGTTGGGATTAGAAGTTTCAAAAGATAAATTTTATTTTCAGCCAGTTAATCATGGTGTTAAGTTTTTGGGATCTATGATTATGCCAGGTCGAATTTATTGTGGAAATAGAGTTCGAGGAGAATTTGAAAAGGCATTATACAAAGAATATCCAGACTTAGATAGTGCTCTTAGTAGTTTTAATTCTTATTTGGGTTTGATAAGACACTATTCATCCTATAATATTAGGGAGAGAATAATGAGCGATTTACCTAATGGATGGAATATGTATTTTGTGCCTTCAAAGGACTATACAAAACTGCTCCATCTGAAATCGTCTGAAAGCCTTATATATGTATAGAAAAATACCTAGAGTAAATGATTGTAAATAACTCTAGGATTTCTTTTTATTAATTTTAAAATAGGAGAAACAAGTTATGGAAACAATTGAAGAAAAAGAGAAAAAGGAAGAACAGCGGTCGTCAGGTTCCGGAATAGGAACAATAGTTCTAGTTATCATAGCATCAATCTTTTCCTACAAGCTCGGTAAGAGAGTTGGTCGGAATAATGCCTTTATGGAAATTGGTGCTAATACTTACAGGACAATCGTAACTTCGACGCATTAGGGGATGAAATACTCCCCTTTCCTTTTCAATTCCTTATATGTGAAAGGAGGAAATAAGAATGGAAGATGATAAAAGTGTTGTAAGCCCTTATGGAATATTTATAATAGGGTGTGCATCATTAGTATTTTCAATTATCTTACATGTATTTTGGCTAGAAAAATATAATGAATTAACTGGCCATAAGACTTTAACCAAGGGCTAGAACTTGAATAGGTTCGGCCCTTTTATTTTGTCCGTCTAAGAAAGTACTCAATGCCTTATATATGTAGAGAATGTACCTAATGTAAAGATAACGTAGGAGTTTTCTACTTATTGTTTTTTAAATATTAAAGTAAAATGAAAAATCAAGTAGTAGAGGGACATGTATTTATTGTTCCTAATCAAGTGACGAAGCTTGAAGATTTCGCTGAACCCGAATGGCTAATGGAAAAGCTTAGAAGATTGACGGGTTTGAAAGTGAATTATGAGGATGAGGTGATCCAAGTATGGGTCGTCTCAGAGAGATGTGACAATTGGTCGGACACATTTGCAGGTTTCCAAGCCTGTTGTGGGATGGAAGAGTTCGACAGTAAGACAAGGGATCAGAGACTTATGGGATATTTTCCTAAGTATTTCCCGGTAAAGCTCTTTGACAAGAAGATGGAAGGAGACGAAATAAGTCTTTATTGCAAGGAGTATGACATTACAATCAAGTTAGTATGTGATCAGCTTGGATACAGATATAACCGATTTGGAAGATTCGAAGATGTCTATGCGAGACTAACTAACTAGATTAAAATTTGGGTATTGGCAGAAATGTTGATACCCTTTCTTTTTACTCCCATTCTCCCACATTCACCTTACTAATGAACAATTAAATTTTAAAATATGGGAACTAATTTTTATGCTAGGATTATTCCTACAAGAAAAAGAAAAGATGCCCTCAAAGAATTAATCGATCTTTCTACTGACTTTAGAAAAATTCGTGATGAAGTAGCTGCAACTTATGGTGAAACTAACGAATATAATTGGGAAGGTGGAGAGATTCATCTAGGCAAGCGTTCTGGAGGATGGAAATTTCTCTGGAATCCGAACCAGTGGAAAGTTAATGAGGGCAGTTATGATATTAAACAACGAAAATACATTGATAATTGGGTTGTAAAGAAATATTACGACTTAACTAAGGAGGGCATTTTAAAATTTCTTCTTCGTCCTGATGTAGAGCTTTATGATGAATATGGAGAAAAGTTTGAAGATAAGGAGGCATGGTTTAATGAGACTGTGGCAAGAGATTCTCAACTTTGGGCTGATAAAGATCCTATGTTAGATGGGGAAGCTTATTATAAGAAATGTGCTGCTGAAGGAAAGCCCGAGCATAGTTTTCCAGATAGCAGAGAACAATTTTGGCGGGACTTAGGATATGAACCAACTGGATATTATGATTTTTATTCAGATGGTTTGCGGTTTAGTACTTGTGTTGATTTTAGCTAAATTATGGACATTGAAAATTTCATGATTGGTGATTGGGTAATGGTTAGAGATTTTCCAATGAATCCAATGCCAAAAAGAATGAAGCCAGAGTATTATCTCAGAAGCCTTGTTAAATTTGAACCAATTCCTCTTACTGAAGAAATTCTAATTAAGAACTTTGGCGAGAAAAGAGCAAAGGGAGGATTCTTTTATCACTTCATGGGCGGACAATTAATAGAAAGAGATTATATTCTTGAGTATCATAGAGATAATAACTTTGCTTTTTGTCGAGATCATGGAGGTTTACTCTGCATAATAAAATATGTACATCAACTTCAACAAACTTTGAGGTTAGTAGGAATTAAAAAGGAAATAGAATTATGATTTCATTAGAAGGAGCTATTCAAGAAGTAGAAGATATTGTATCTTGGAATTACCATAAAAGTTTTCCGAATTCAGAGTTTAGGAAAGATCTTGAGAATAATGCAGAATATGTAAAATCTCAAGCTCAGATGATTCTAAAGTTTAAGAAAAAGAAAGATGCTGTTCTTAAAGCCATCGAAACAATAGAAAATCTTGTAATTGGTGAGAAGAAAAAGGATGGATCTAGACTTTATGACATTCAGGAAGACGGTAATCTTAAGGTTCATGAATATCAAGTTGAAGATTTGATAGAATATTGTGATGTTATTAAAAAACGTATTGCAGAATCTAAATCTTCAAAAGATCAGAAGATGACTATTAAAGACCTAAATGATAAGTATGTAGGGAAGTATCTTTATTTCAATGGAAATGAAGATGGTGAACAAATTATCTTAGTAAATAATATTCATCAAGGTAAAGACGGTCTTGAAGTAGATGGATGTTTTATAGATCTATGTAATACTAATCATCAAGATGGTGAAGGTGTACTAATATCAGAGGTTGAAGATTATGATTTTGGAGATTTCTGGTATTTTGATTCATATGAAGATCCAGAGGAATTAGATAAAGCTTTGCAAGAGTCTCCAATAGATACAGATCTAGAGACTCATGTGATGACTACAGATGAAGTAATGTATGAAATATTAAATATAATTACTTGGGCATTTGATGATTTCGATCCTAAATTATTTAGTCTATTTGGAGGAATAAAAGAAAGATTAGAGTAATATGATACAAGGAGAGGAAGGTAGTACATTTGAGGCCGATCCTAAGTGGACACATGATTGCGCAAAAGAAATCATCGCGAAACTTGGAATAAAGTATAATGTATTTCAAATGTATGATATAGTGAGGATTTTAAAGAAATATATGAAAGATGAGAAGAGCAAGTGAACGTTACTTAGAGACCAAAAACTATATTCATAATGAGCTTAAACTTGGTCGTGAAGAGATTAAAGACATGCTCAGAGAAGTGGTTAAAGAAGAGATCCAATCTTTCTGGCATCATAATCAGATTGAAGATTTGATAAAGTCTGACCTAAGAGATAGAATAAGAAGAGAATCTGATTGGTTAACAAAAGAAACTATCAGATCATTTATAATGGAGGAGTTAGAAACCAATTGGAAGTTTAATCTTACACGAAAAGAAAATGAACAAAATGATAAAGGACGTAATTGAAAGTTGGGAGAAAAATAAACACTTCCTTCAGGAGTTAATAGAGACAATCAATCAGGATAAAATTAGCTATAATTGGTTTGTTACTAATATTAGCAGGTTGATCCTGAACATTGAAGATCCTATAGTTCATGAAATCAATGACGGGGAATATCAAGGGACAATGCTCTATTTAATCACAGACAATTCAATTTATCAGCCAAGTGTTAGTAATTATTACTTTACTTATGTTTGGTATGGTAGTTGTTCTGGTTGTGATGCTTTAGAAGGTATAAGATGTTATAGTAGTGAATTGCCTGATGATAAACAGGTAAAAGGATATATGACACTCTGTCTTCATATTGTTCAGAGAATTAAATTGTTATCAGAATGACAGGAGAGGATTTTAATAGGTCAGTTTTAGATACAATTGATTTCTTGCCTTATATTGAAAAATATAGAGGGTGTGATATCTGGGAAATGATTACTGAGCTAGAAAGAAAGTATAATAACACACCACTGACTAATAATATATGGTTGGAAGGCTGTTTATTCAACTGGCTTAATGAATCAGAGGTTATTGATTACTTGACTGAGAGATATTCACGAGATCAATTTGGATGGCATGAGGTATCTAAATATGTAATAGATTAAAAATATGAATAAAGATTTAATTAAATTTACTAGAGCGGAAAGTCCAGAAAAGAATTATAATAAAAATTGTTATTTGATTCAATGTTATGGCAATGGAATGAAGTCTAAACAGTGGAAAGTAGAGAAAACTTGGTCTGAATTAGATGAAGTTGATATAGTTCTTCTATCATACTTTTCGAATAGAAATTATCATGGACGAGAAGAGGATTTGGCTAAATGGAAAACTGAGTATTTTAATAAAGATGTATTTAGCGGACCATTGGCATTTATTCTTCCGTATATGTATGATGACAATAATTTTGATGTTTTTGATTCTGGCTGGGATAATATAGAAGACATCAAAGTATTCTGGTGTGATGAAAACGGAGAAAGATTTAAAGAGGAACTTCCAAAAATTACTGATATTTTTGATAATGTCGAAGAGTTGATTGAGTATGTCAAAGAACAGATGAAAATTATCAGAAAAGATATCGAAGAAGAGGAGGGAGTTTTAGTTCAACCTTGGGAAATAGATGAGGCTAAAGAAGTTTTGAAACAGTCTGGCTGGAACGAACAAGAACTTCGTTATCTTAGGTGGATAGGACAGTGTAGAGGCTTTGGTGCATGCATAGAGATTCCACAAAAATTTGCAGATTATATGTGTGCGAAGTTTGATGAAAGTGATAAAAAGGATAAATATGTTTTATCTGTATTATTAAACGCTCTCAGAACGGCTAATCAAAAGTGTACAGATCTAGGTTGGAATGGTCCCCAAGGTCTTTGCGGAACTTATATTTACAGATCTAGTGAGAAAATTCTTGAAGAAAATGGTTGGGACGAAGATGATAGTTCTATTGTCAGAATGCCAGACGGAAGAATTTATACTTTACATGAAGGAGATTGATTATGAGAAAGTATCTATTACTAGTTATTTTTAGTATTGCATTACTCTTTAGTGGTTGTTCTACACAAAAGTTTGCCGAAGAAAAAGAGAAACCTGCAATCGAAGAAAGTCGTGCTACAATTGGTGGATATGAAGCTCTGATTATAAAGAATAATATCAATAGGACAATATGTATCTATATTATAGAGCTAGATAAAACATACTATATCAATTTTTAAATGGAAATTCAGTATAGAAAGTCTGACGGGACATTGGGTTCTATTGATTCAAGGACTTTAAAAGAGATAAATGTTGATTCTAAAACCAATAAGTTAACTATAAAGCAGGTATTTTATGGTTGGGATGAATATGACTATTGGTTTGATGAAATCGAAGACGTAATTGAGATAAGAGTATGAGAGAGTTTTTCGATTCCCTTATGTTCAAAGACATGGGATCACTTGGTGAAGGATGCTTACTTAGTATATGTAATTGGATTATTACTATTTTAATTATAGCACTAATAATTCATTTCGTATTTTAAAAAGAAAAGAGAGGGAAATTAATCCTTCTCTTTATTTTTCATTTCCAAAGTATGATTTAACCTCTTTCCATACTTTATCGTCTGTCCCTAAATATACTGTTACCTTTGGTTTTACTCCATCTTTTAACTTCTTTAACAATTTTTCCACATATTTTTCTTTAGTTAATAATCCTTTTCCTAATTTCGTCATCTCATCATCATAATAGTACTCATTAGGCTCTGTTATGTAATCAACTCTCTTTCCCCAGACGTGTGCTAAGAATTTTACTTTTTTAAGGCCGTCATACTCGGTGCATCGTTTCCACATATCATAATTCTTGATATTAACTATGAAATTCCGCATGTATGTTCTGAATAAGTTTTCGGCCTCTTCACCCGCAGATCTTTTCTGGAATCCACAGTTATTCAGGTGCTTATGATAATTGTTCACACATTCTTCAATCCATTCATATTTTCTTTCATCCGATTTGTAATAATGACGGAATCTATCTCGCCAAGAGTATAGATAATAGAGGCAGTCTAGGACATGTAAAAGTTCTTCAACATCGAATAAGTCTGCCATAAGGGTAGAATATTTCCAAGTTTTAATACACTCCTCCATCTTTTCTTGAATATCCCACTTGACACAACTTAATTCGTGTATGAGTTGATGAGTAATTAACCAATCATGATAATATGAGGGAGGATCGTCTGGTTTTGCTTTCCATTCATATTGATATCGATGATTAAGTTTATAGTTATTATCTATATCATCTCCAAAGACTAGTTTCTTAAAGTCATCTTTTTCTTTAAGCCACCTATCATATGTCATTCTTTCCATAATACTATTAATTTTATTTCACATATAAGGAATAGTTGTTTTCTTGAAAGCCTTAATTCTGATTATGAAAGAACAGAACAAATATTTAGTAGTAGGAAAAGAACCAAGTGATATTGATTATAATTTAAAATTTTATGGGAGTAATAGAGTAAATGTCGTTTGGGCTGAAACAGAAAATTTAGCCCTACGAACATTTAATCACTATCATAGGGACGATAATATAGAAGGAATTATTGTAGCCAAATATAAAGATTCTTATGATAAAGAGGAACGAAAACAATTGGATGAAGTACTTAATGGTTTTTCATTGATAGAAGCATTAGATATAAAATCCTATGCAATTGATCATAATATCGCAGGACCATATGGAGACCTTGATGCCAGTTGGGAATTATCAGATTTATCAATAGATGGTAAATTTATTTCTATAGAGGAGTATTTACCAGAAGATCTTTGTACATGTCTTTATACAGGATATGATTCTAGATATTTAGGTGGGAAAGACACATCATCTGAATCCTTTACAAAGGACTGTATTTGTAAATTTGATGATGGTACTATGAAATTTGCACATCGAAAATCCATTAATCCAAATAATCAAGACGAAATTGAGGAATGGATTGAGGAATGGTCTAAGCGACAGTTAAAAAATGCTAAAGGTATTCATGATATGATGTATCTTGGATGTGGAGGTGTTGGTCCTGCATATCATTGGGTTATGCCTAAAAGTTATGCAGATAGGGTTATATCTTGGAGATGGTTTAAGGAAGGAGAAAAAAGATATCTTTATATGTAATAATTATGAAAGGAATAACAAAAGAAGGTATTGAAAAAGATTTCAACGTTATTAAAGAAATGTTGAAAAAGTATAGTGATGCAATTTGGGAAGGACAGACGCCTAAGCCTTCACATTTCGACAATCAGAATAAATTAGTGAAAATTTGTATGGGAGACGTTAGGTGCGGCTTGGTTATTGCTAAACAGGCCTTAGAAAAACTGGCGGATCCTGATATTAAAGTAATAGAAGATGAACAGCCAGATGTACATTGATCATGCGGACGTAGTAGTTACTCATGAATGTATGAATCATTGTCCATTTTGTATAGACAAGTTCGTTCATACTTCAAGTGAGGTCGTTAAGAAAGAGGACTTGATTAGGTTTTTAAAGAAGCTCAGATCAATAACTTCTAGAAAACTTGAAGTTTTATTCCTAGGAGGAGAACCTACATGCGCTGGTATAGAAAAACTTGCGGAACTTACTGATATTGTTCATGAGTTTGGCTTTTCTCCTATTATTTCAACCAATAATCCTAAGAAAGAGTTAATAGTAAGTTTGCTTCCGTATTTCGATTGGATTCAAGTAACTGTACATAATGATAAGCAGATAGAGTTTTATCATCAGTATAAAGATAAGATTAATATCAAGTTATCTGGTGACAAAAATCTAACATTAGAAAAGCTTAATCATTTTATAGATGTTACTAAGGACTTTGAAAGAAAGAGCATTAGTATGTATTTTACTCCACTATGGAAAGAATTATGTACTGATGAAGAAGTTTGGAGTTTACTGAATAAACTTTCTTGGACCAGAAATGGAAGTTATGTATATACTTTTTATCAAGGAGTGAGAATTAAAAGGTGTATACATGGAGAGACAAACTTGGTTGATGAGCCAAGTGTTCCTAAGTTATATCCTAATGGGAATTATAATAAAACTTGGAATAATGAAACTCTTGATGACTATTTGAAATAATGAATAGAACTAGACAAGAACGACTCAAGGAATTTTATAGTCAGTGGAAAAGCGAATTAACTAGAATTATTGAAAAGAAAGGAATCCCACCAAAGAAAGAAATTTTTGAAAGAATGGCGTGGGAATTATCTAGAATCTCTTATAAGTTCCTATATATTGACGTTTCATATAAACGAAAGGCAATAGATTTTAATATGACATTACCAAGTAAAGTTTTCATATCATGTTGTATATATGAATCTACTTGGGACGAAACAAAAGATCTGTGCTATTTTGCAATTGATCAGGATCATGAAACGATAGCAATAGATAAGATGGACTTAACTGAATTCGTTGATAAAGTAGTTTCAGTATTAGAAGAATTAAAAAAGAAAAATGGCGAAAAAGAAAATTCTTAAAATGATTGCCAATTGGTGTTATGGAGACAAACCTTGTGACACTAGAGATTGGGAAGATATTCTTGATATAGAACGTGACAATAATTCTTGGTGGTATCTTCATGGTGCATTAGAGAGTGACGTTCATTATGACAAGGCTACAGTGACTAATTGTTTTAGTGGTGGCTTTGCTAAAGAAACAATAGATTGGTCTGAAATAAGAGGTAATAAAGTAGTTAGTGTTCATAGTGAAAGGCCCTTCTATAATATGTATGTTAATGGTATTGTTGATGTTGAGATTGAAGGTATTAGCAAACCATGTAAGGGATTCTTCTATACCTCTGAAGAAACAAAAATAATATGGAAAGGCAAGGAATATGATCATTGGAAACAGAAAGGATTAGTATGTTATGCCGATGATACAGAAGCCTGTGAATATGCTAAAAAGAAAATGGAAGAAAGGAGTTATTGGTTATGAACGAACAACTTCTAACGAGAGAGAATTTTAAAAAGGAAGTTTTTAGAAAGACTAATAATAAATGTTGTGTTCCTGGATGTACTTGTGATGCAGTAGACGCGCATCATATTATGGATCGAAAACTCTGGAATGACGGAGGATATTATCTTTCAAATGGAGCTGCATTATGTGAAAAACATCATTTAGCTGCGGAAAAAGGTGATATTACACCAATTCAATGTTTGGAGTATATGGGAATTAATATTTCTGAATGCAGAGTTCCAGATAAGGTAGATTTAACCAAGGAAGAATATTTAGAACTTGTTAGTAGTGGCAAATTAAATAAATGGGGAGAGTAATTTCTTCCTTTTATTTTTCTACATTAAAAGCCTTATGATTGAAAATAAAACTAAACAAATAAAACAAAATTATGAGATGGTTTAATATACAACCAAAGAGATTAGAATTTCAGCAAAAGGCATTAGAACGAGCCTTAGAAATTTATAATTCAGATCCAGAAAAGCACAAAAATACAATGTTCTGTCCTTTCTGTGGTGAGGCATTAATTCCATCGGGTAGAAAAAGAAGAATGCAAACCTTAACTGAACATGTAAGCGGAGATGGTTCTTATGCAGGATTAAGGAATGAATATGTCTGCCCAGGTCATTATTATGGGGAGACAGTTCCAGGTTGTCAATATGGAGCTCTTCATGCATGGAATGATGATATAGGAGGCGTAGAATCAGGTGGCTGCTATGTTAGTAAGTTTAGTACTGAAATGTATGAAAAGCATGAAAATGGAGAAATCTCAGATGAAGAATACAATAAAATAAAGGCAGTAGATACATTCTTCAGGAGAGATATTCATACGGCTGCTCTTAATACATTCGAGGCAAAATCAGAAGTTGATTGTTATAAAACAGGTCTTAAGGATACTATTAGACTTTGGCCTTGGTTGACTTTAAATATTGTACAGCTGACTATAGACTTAAGTTTTGAAGCTGACAATTTCGGACAAGTAAAGAAAACTTGGGTATATTTAGGATTTTTGAAAAGAGATAAAGATAGGAATGATCCAGGATTTTGTCTGAGAGGTTCTTGGGCTATCGGAACTTGGAAGTATCTATTATGGAAATGGAAGGATGAAATAAAGAAAGCACGTTCCGCCAAAAGTACTGAACAGAAAATGAGATTATTGGCAACAGCTTATGGTAAAAGTTTTAATCGTTCTTGGCCCTACAAGTGGTTTGAATGGTTTATAACTAGAGCAAATTTTATAGAATCTCATAAAGTTCTAGAATATTTCGGCTGGAAAGATTTTAAAGATGATTACGAACTTCATAAACTATGGGGATACGGATATGAATATGAAAAGGGCGACAACAGTTGAACAATCTAAGCAATTATTGAACATTGAAATAGACCCAAGATCAGCAGATCATATTTTGCTTAATTTTGGAGACGGAGAATATCAATTAGATGTGCTCTTAGAAGGCGAAGAAGTTTCAGACAAAGACTTAAAAGATGGAGACTTACCCGCATGGTCACTAGGATCTTTGATAGATATTTTGCCAGAAAGCCTAGTGGAAGACGGATGTAAGTATGAATTCTTCCTTAAAAAGACAGAGTGTGGGTATTACAATCCTGAACTTGATTCTTATCTAATATCTTTTGAAAATAAATTAGGAGAAGATGAATTGGATACTTTAATTCGCTTAGTTGAATGGTATAAAGATGGACAACATTGAACCAGGTATTTATAATGTTCCGAAAGGTTATAGAGCAATATTAGAAGAGCATGGAACAGTATTAAAAATTGTTCCCAGAATTAATAAGCTTTTAGAGCCCAACGAATATAGATGCATTCATTGTATTCATAGAATGTGGGGCTATCAAGCAGTATGCACAAGCAACGGTGAACCTAAAATTGGATGGGTCTGTAATAGAAGGCCAAAAGATCCACCAAGAAGATTTTATAATTGGTGCAAAAGTTTAGGTAAGAATCCAAGCGACTTCAAAACATATTATACAGTTTGTGATTATAATAAACCTTGTAATGACTTTGAAGTTAATCCATTCTATCAAAGGTTTAAACCACAATTGTCTGAGAATTTTAGTAAAAGAAAGATTGGACAGATAGCAGGAGAGGGAATAGTAAAATAATTCCCTTTCTCTTTTATTCCTTATAATTGATATGAAAGAGAAGTTAAAGAAATTAATTGAATTAAATCCAACAGCAAGATTTGTATTTCATACAAGAACTACAGATGAGTTGAATGGTTTATTTGAGATCCTAGAAGAAAAAGGATATTCTCCAATTCCGCCAATTTCATTAGAACAACTGAAGGACAATGCTGTAGAAGAGTATGGTTTTCAAGCATCCTTCTGTTGTAATCCCAATAATATGAGCGTTAGTTTTAATACGCCTTCACATTGGTTACAGTATACTAATGATGTTATTGAGTGGGACAAGGAGAATGAAAAGTTTTACTTTATTAATGACGGTCAAGTATTAGACTTATGAAAAAGTTTATTATCTTAGTAGTGACTGCAATAATATTAATTGCATGTACTGATCATAGCCAAACAAAAGAGCGAACCTTTGAGAGTGGTAATAATCCAACAATGTCCGTTGAATTTACCTATAAAGGTCATAAGTATATCTATTTTGAGATGTATAATGGAGGATATGATCATGGTTCTGGCTATGTTCATGATCCTGAATGTGAAAAGCAAGACAATGGCAAGACCGTGCAGCAAAGAGACCTGTAGTAGTATTCCTATTTCTCAAGATCCTGCAACTCAAAAACAGATCAAGTCGATACTGATTGTTGAGGAGATAAAGAATAAATTGAATGAGCTTAGTGATGAAGCCAAAGTTCTTTTGTCAAAAGCTTATCCAGATATTTTTAAATTAACATGGACAAAGAAGAAAGAATAGATGGTGTTGACTGCTTTGGCAATGAACTTAAAGTAGGAGACTTAGTTGAAACTTGTAATATGTTGCCCGGATTTATAGTTTGGCAAAATCCCGACGATAAGGACGAAGTTGAAGTTATTACTATGGGCAAGATAGGACAATATCAATCAGGACGGGGAGGTGGACATAGCATAGTTCATTGTGGTGTTCATAAATGTTCTGAAGAGCGTGCAACCTGGCTTTGTGCACTAGGTGAAGAAAGACTTATTAAAATTGCAGAAGAAAAAGGTTGGGGATATTATGACAATGATGAATGTATGAAGAAAGAATTTGAGAACTTAATAAAAGAAGCTCATGGGACTGTTTGATGTATTTAAAAAAGATGAAGAAAAAGTAGAACCTAAAGCGCCAGAAATACCAAGGCCAAGAAACAAATCTAACAATGAACTTCAGAATTTATATGAAACATATGGACCTGAAGCAGCAACAAAATTCGATGAAAATGACATTGATCTTTGGTATGTTAGATGGAATGCTAGATATGGGTGTTATTCTGGAGATTTTAAGCCCGCTGTAAAAGCGTTTCCAAACGAAGATGATGCTAAAAAATTTGCAGAGATTTTAAAGGGTGCAGCTAAACTTCTTCAATATACAGAGTCAATCAATATAAGAGTAACAAAAGAATGAAAGAAGTCGAAGTTATAATATTGATTGTTTGGCTAGTAGGAATAGTATTTAATATATTTACGGCAAAATATTTATTTCCAAAAGACGAAGAACCAGATGGATTTTTCGCTATCTTATTACTTCCATTGCTTATGATAATGTGGTTTTTCAAAGGCATATTTATCTTAGGCTCTTGGATGAGTTGGGTAGCAGTAGGATTTGTTTGGACTGGTGGAAAGATAAGAGACATTTGGGAAAGGAGAACCAGAAATGGTAGTAATTGAATGGTATAACTTAGTTGCAATAATAGTTGGAGTAATTTCAGCAGGAATATTCATCTATGGAACTACAAGAGAAAATGGTGAAACTGGATTCCTAGCTGGATTAGGAGATACATTTAGAGGATGCCTGATATTTGTTATAGTATTGATATTTTATTTAGTTTGGGGAGGAATATTTTGGTGGTAAAGCCTTATAAGTGGCAAAATATTGCCAACCGAGAAACTTTATTTTACTCATAAAAAGAAGATTGCTTGTGATAAGTAGTCTTCTTTATTTTTCTTTTTAAAACCTTATAAGTGATGAAATTAAATTTTAAACTTAAAACAAAATAGAATTATGTTAAGTATTTTAGATTCAGACTTATACCTCCTAAGTGTTGGTAATAGTTTTTATCAACTATATCCACTAGCGGATGGTACGTTAACATTTAATGATCGTAACAAAGAAGTGTACGATCAAGAGTTTGTAGAACAGCTCAAAATGGAGTTTGCTAAATTAGGGAATCTCAAATTAACTGATGAGGAATTTGATTGGTGTGTCAAAAATATTCCTTATATTCCTCAGACCTATTGGGAATGGTTAAAAGGATTTAGATTCGAGCCCAATAAAATTCAGATTAATTTAGATGAAGAAGGACATCTCCATATTGAAGTAACGGATAAAATTTATAAATCAGGTTTTTATGAAATCCCTATCTTAGCAACGGTTTCTGAATTAAGAAATAGAAGATTGGGATATGTGATGAATATTCAGGAGATGTTAGGCCGCTTGGATAAAAAGATTGATCTGGCCAATGAGCATCACTTGAAATTCTCAGAGTTCGGTACACGTCGTCGTTTCAGTGCATATTCTCATGAAGAAATTGTTAAGCGCTTGAAGGAACGTTGTCCAGTTTATTGTGCAGGAACTAGTAATGTATACTTTGCAATGAAGTATGGGATGACTCCTATCGGTACTCTTAACCATCTTTGGATATCTTTTCATGCTGCAGTATTTGGAAACAAACGAGCAAATTATTTATCACTTGAAGATTGGATTAAGGTATATCAAGGAAACTTAGGTACTGCTCTTACAGATTTGTTTGGTACTGAAACTTTCTTGAGAACTTTGACAAGACAGCAGGCATTGCTCTTACAGGGTTATCGAATTGATTCTGGTGATAACTATAAGATTGGAAACATGATCATAGAGCGCTTGAAAGAATTTGGTATTGATCCTAGAACAAAGCTTTTAGTGTTCAGTAATGCTCTGGATTTCCCGAAGTATAAAGAGATTTATGACTACTTCAATGGCAGAATTATGGTAAGTGCTGGTATAGGAACAAATCTTACCTGTGATCCTAATATTGAAAACTATAAGCCAGCAAACATCGTGATGAAGTTAACTGCTTGTAGGATGTCGCCTAAAGATCCTTGGGAAAAATGCATCAAGATTTCTGATGATGAAGGAAAGCATATTGGAGATCCCAAAGAAGTTGAAATTGCTAAATACGAATTACATCTTCAATAATCATGGCAAGAGAAATTTTAGATAGATCAAAGTCCTATCTTGAATTATTTACACATGAAGTAGAGATAGACTATTCTCTGCCGAAATATAAAGTAGTTTTTGATAAAGCTAAAATAGATGCTGTTCGCCTTGAGAAAGAACATGGATCTGTTGAAAAAGCAGTAGAAAAGTACTTTGGTGTTGGTCATGATAGTCCTGTAGATGTAAGAGATGTTCCGGCATTCAATGGAGATAAGAAGCGTGAATTCTTTAGAAAAGAGAATGCATCTCTAGTTGTCGATAAGGAATTCTTTGAAAGTCTTACTGCAGATGACCTTACTATTTTGATTGACGAAGAAAAGAGAAAAGGCGTTTATAGAAAATTTCAAAATACTATAAATCAACTCTCCTTCGTCACGCCTGATGAATTATTTGAGGCTGAAGGTGTAGGTTTTGCAGATACTACAATTCCTACTGAACAAAGAGTAGTAAGAGAACAGCTTCCTGGATTTTGGAATAGACTTCTTAGAAAGAAAAAGGAAAGGGTTGGAACTTTCAGGACGGATACAAATCAAGAAATTTTTCGTAATGAACCTAAACCAAAGCCCAAACCAGAGAAGACCTATGAGCTTGATGTTATGAAGTTTTTTGATTTAGTCAAACTTGTGACAGATCAGGAGATGGAGGACTATTATAATAGAATTGGCCCGTATTTAGTAGCGATGAAGAAAGCTAAGCAGATGGGACAACAAGCTCTAATTGATCAACTCTTATCAAGGATTTTCATTGTTAAATTTGAATCATTCTTGAGAGCTAAGGGATTCCATCATAAAATCTCTGAAGCTCAATTGGTTAACTTTGCAAAGAAAACTGAGAAGGGAGTATCATTAACTTACATTAAGAATTTTTCAAGACCAATACCTGATGAAGTCCTACAGAAGAAACTTGAGGCTGATTCTTGTCATGTGTTTGATAATTATGTTGTCTTACATTATGATCCGGAAGGTAAAGTATATGCTCATACCCAAGAAGAGGCTGAAAAAGAAAGAGCGAAGAAGGCTGATCCAATCCTATTCGGCATAATAGCAGATTGTAGAGACTTGTATTACATTACGGATTGGACGGATGAGTATTGTGATTTGACCCTTGATAAATTCATTGAGGTTTCAGGTCTTGATAAAAAGTCCCTTGAAATTGGTGAAAAGATTAAGATATGACTTCTCTAGAACTTGATATTAAGTATAATAGAGTTATTAATGAAGTAGAAGAGGATTGTAAGGAACTCTTAGAAGAAAAAGAGCAATTCTTAATTCTGAAAGTTAGAGAGTACTGGAATGCTGTTCGAAAATTTAATGACAAGACTAGGAGCTTAGTTCAGGAATTACAAAAGCAAAGTTTTCCTGGCAGTCAAGTTCAAGCAAAGTATGAAGAAATTTATCATAAGTTGAAAGTCATTGAAGAATTTTATAGAACTAAGAATGTACAATTAACGGGTGTTTATATTGGAATTATGAATACAGATAAATTTAAAGGAAAGAAAAATCTGTTGCTGATTATTGATGCGCAGAAAGATTTTGTGGAGTCTGGTGGAAAACTATTTGTAATGGGTGCACCAGAAGCAATGAAGAATCTTTGTTCATTTATTGACGTGAATAAAAAGCTTGGTGTGATTAGTGAAATTCTCTTAACTAGGGACGATCATTATCATACTCACATTGGAATGCCTTGTGCTTGGTTAGAAGGAAATCCACGTCATATCATTAACAACTATCCTATAACTATTACAGCAAAACAAGTTGAGGATGGTGTATATGAGCCGAGATTTATACAGAAAGAAGTTGCAATCTCTTACTTGAAGGCGATTGAAGCTAAGGGAGAGATTCATCATATCTGGCCTGAACATTGTTTGCATGGAGATGTTGGACAGCAATTTCCTGATCAACTTATGAATAGTCTTAAGTGGTGGTCAGAGGAGAATGGTGGAAAACATTTCCTGACGTTAGAGAAAGGAAGTAGAGATGATGCTGAGATGTATTCGGCTTTCTCTTATGCTGATGGTTCAATGCCAGAACATACGAAAAGTGTACTGAATAACTTGGCAGAACAAAATTTCGATCATATCTTTGTGGCAGGTGTAGCTAAAGATTTCTGCGTTCGGTCAACTTTACAAGACCTAGCTGCAGATGAGAGATTCAAAGGTAAGTTAGTACTTTTGGAAGATTGTATGGCTGCTATAAATACAAAGTGTCAGATTACGGAAAAGCTTTGGAAAAATCTGGTTGAAAATTTTGGTGCTGAGATTATGAGAGGTTATTAATGACTTCAAAACCTTATATATGTAGAGATACCTTATGAAGTGTAAAGGAAACTCTACATATTTTTTATTAATTTAAATTAGGAGAAAATGAAGAAAATCAGTATCGTGAGGTATAATATTACATACTTCGCAAAAGAAGATGAAAATTCGTATGAAAGTAGAAAAGATGCTTATTGCCACATAGGAGGCGACTTCAGCAATCTTGTTGAGAAAATCTTATGCAACAGGATGAATTCGGCATTTGACTGGAACGGGGGTGATGAGATTCAAGTATCCAATATTGAAAAAGTCAGCGAAGAAAAGGGTATTATCACTTTGACAGCAAAAGAAAAAGATGAGATTCATGAAGTAAGCATTGTCGTGGAAATTACTAGCATTAAAACATTTGGAACAGAGGATTAATTTCCTCTTTCCTTTTTAACCCTTATAAGTGATATGGAAGAAGAAAGAAGTATTAGAATAAGTAGAAAACGTGCTCTTAGATGGTACGAGAAAGGTGGTGAATTTAAAGAACTGGCCTTACAAGCGTATAGTGAAGAAGAACTCCGTCCAACGGTAGGAGAAGAAGTTTGTGCTAAGATGACTGAAAAATACTGTAGAATATTTAAATTTAAAGTATATGGTCAATCGATTACAGATCTTGGTACGGATTATGGAGGAGCTATCCAAAAATATTTAAGTGCCCAGGAATTCTTATTAGCAGCTGCAGCATGTTATAATGGAGACTGGAAGAAAAAGACTGGAGCTACAAAAGATGAAGATTTTGGATATTTTATTTATAAGAATAATTATCTATCACCTACTACATATTATAAAAGATGTGGGCAATACTTTATCGGCAAGCATCAGAAAATTACAATTTCAGGAGTAGTCTATTTTAAAAACAAAGAGGATGCTGAAAGAGTAATGGAATATATGTATGGTAATGGAATGTTAGATGCTTTATTTAATACAACAAAATAAAAGAATTATGGTAAAAGAATTTAAAACAAGAACTGGAGCTATTTTTTGTGACACTGAGAAAAAGTTAGAATACCTATATGTTGGCGATTATGGAAAAGAGAATAACATAAAGGCAGATTTTCTTGGACTCACAAAAGAAATTAATCAAGTTAAACACCATGAAGTTGATTTGGGTTATAAGTTAGTAGTGACCATTTCAACCCAGAAAGGTTGTCCAATGCACTGTATGTTCTGTGATTGCCCGAAAGTAAAGTTTGGTGGCAACATTTCGCGGGAAGAACTTTATGAGCAAGTTGAGCGAGCAATTGATGCTTCAAAGTGTGAATATACAAGTCGATTCAACTTACATTTTGCTCGCATGGGGGAACCTTCGTTTAATGCTAGAAATGTACTCGACTTTATTAAAGAAGACCTCAGAAAATTAGTTAATTCTAAAATGAAGGCTGATACAATACATCCTGTATTTACAACGATGTGTCCTAAAGGTATTGGCAAAGATAAACTGAAGGAGATTCTTGTTGAATTCTGTGGGATTAAGAATAACGATTATGAAGGCGAGGCAGGATTACAGCTTTCTATCAATTCTACAGACGAAACACAGCGTAATGAACTATTTAGAGGGTGTTCGTTGTCATTGAAAGAGATTTCAGAGGTGGCGAATGAATTGCCAATGCCGAGGGGAAGAAAGTATACTCTGAATTTCCCAGTAACAGATAAAACAATTCTCAATCCTGAAGAACTTAGTAAGCTGTTTGATAAAAATAAATTCATCGTAAAAATTACTCCTATTCATGAAACTAATGAAGCTAATGAAAACGGTATTAACACGCCAGAGGGATATTACAAATACGATGTTTATAAACAATTTGAACAGCCATTAATTGAAGCTGGTTGGGATGTTATTGTGTTTATTCCGTCGAAAGAGGAAGATGAGGATAGAATTACTTGCGGCAATGCATTACTTAGTATGGAGAAATCATGAACATACTACTAATAAATGGTTCACCTAGAAAAGATGGTTGTACAAAAGAGTGTTTGCTGTACTTAAAGAAAGAATTTAAGATTAGCGATAACGTTTGTTGTCAGATAATAGATATTCCAAACGATATTCAACACTGTACTAATTGTAGAGTCTGTAAAGATAAACAGGTGCCCTGTGTAAAAGATGCTTTTATAAAAATGATGGCAGAACAGATACAAAGGGCAGATGGTATTGTAATTGGTTGCAGTGTTTATTATTACGGGATTACTTCTCAACTACAAGCATTTCTTACTAGATTATGTTATTCTTGTCCTCATATACTTGAACATAAATTATGTTCATTCTTCAGTGTTAGTAGAAGGAGCGGAAATACTGACTGCTTTAATCAAGTAATGAAAATATTTCAAATGCATAATGCTGTCATGGTAGGCGGTAACTATGTAAATGAAGTATATGGAGATGATCCAAATGAAATTTATTATGATAAAGAAGGCTTGCAGTCACTGAGGTTTATTGTTAATAACTTTTTAACAATGATACCTCTGTTAAAGGAAGCAACTTTTAACAATGAAGAGAAAGTACACACTAATTTTGTGTCAAGGGAACTTCTAGGGTATAAAAGAAGAGAAAAAGAACAAGAAGAACGTGCTAGATTAATTATAGAAAGCTATGATTAAAAAAATAGAAGAGGGTTTAATAGCCCTTTTCTTTTTAGTCGGAATAAAAAAAAAGAAAGGACGATCTTCTCAGACAGTCCTAACCTATTTTATGAATTTCACTTTGTTAACTTAATATATATGATGGAGAAAAGAAATCTCATTATTGTAATCTAGTGATGATTTCGTCAATCAAGCCAAATTGACCATAATTACCAGGTAAACACTCTTCTGCTTTAAGCCAGTGATCTCTAGAAGCATCTGCACAAACTTCTTCGTACGGTTTACCAGATTTATCAGCCAAAATTTGCATAAGTTCTTTATTTAATGTTTCAGTTTCTTTTGCCATAATTGCTAGATCAGGATAAGTAATTCTATCACTTCCTGTTGAAACTGAATGAATCATAATTCGGCTGTGTTCAAGGGCACTTCGTTTACCTTTTGTTCCACCAACCATGAGAATACTACCCATACTCGCAGCTAAGCCAAGACAAACTGTGCTAATATCAAAATCTTGTTCACAAAGTTGCATTGTATCATACAGTGCCATTCCATGATAGACACTTCCTCCATTTGTACTTATATACATAGTGGCGGGAGCATTCTTATCTATTGCATGGAAATATAGGAGCTGAGATAAAGCGATATTGGCTGTATCACTGTTAACATCATCACCGAAGAAAATGATTCTCTCCCTCATTAACTCAGAAAATACATCAACTTGAATCATCCTCTCTTGACTTTCCTTTGTAATATATGGAGTTATTATACTCCTTGGGACTACATTTCCTTTCTTAACTACATCATCGAATGTAGACATCATAAAAGGATGTTTTGATCTAAAATACTTTCTAAAATCTTCGAACATATTATTTAATTTTGTTTATATTTAGTTTCCAGTAATAAGGATTACGCGCTTGAACATTCGCAAGAACCTTACATGTGAATATGGAAAATACTAAAACGTTATTTATGTGTGGAGATATACATGGAGCTCTTAGTGGCCTTGTATATGATTTAGTAGAAAGATATAAGATTGAGCACGCAGATATTCTAGTGCTTGGTGATTTTGGGGCCGGTTTTGGTGGTCCTAATGCAATGAATGTTCGATATGATGAAGTGAAGAAAAGATTAGAAGGAAATGATTTACGTATTTACTCTATTAGGGGAAATCATGACGACCCTTCCTTCTTTGATGGTAAGCATGATTATGAACGATTAAAGTTTAGTCCGTCACATCAGATTATCGAACTTTGTGGTAAGAAGATTTATCCTATTGGTGGTGCTGTTTCTAACGATATCGATAGAAAAGACCCTAGAACTGGCAGAACAAGGCGTGAGGAAAATGAACGATTAAAGAGATTTGGTTCTTCTCGTCGTGTTTGGTGGGAGGATGAAGCTCCTGAAGAGAGAAGAAAAGGACTTCCAGTTTCAGTGGACATCATAGTTTCTCATGATGCTCCTCTTGGGTTTGATCCGGTTCCTATGAGACCGTCTGATGTTTCATATGATACTTGGGAGAAAATTCTTGCCTGCCGTCGATATCTTGATTTTATCCAATATGAAGTCAAGGCAGGTTGGTGGTTTTACGGACATTATCATCACTCCTATTCAGGTCATATTGGCGATCTTAATTATAGATGTTTGGCAATCAATGAATTATTCGAAGTAAGATGAAAAAATTAATAGTTGTACTTATTTCTCTAGTTTTTACTGGTTGTTTTGATATTCCCAAATATGAAAAGCCCACAAAAGATAAAGACTTAGTAGGATCTTGGAAATTTGACGATGTTGTTTATACGTTCTATCAAGATCATACTGGTGTTGTTTGGGATAGTATTGAAGGAGACACAATATATGAATGGTCTTTATATGGAGAACATGAAGATTCTCTATTCTTAGTAACAAATGATTTATACAGAGATACTACAACGTATAGAATAAGTATACGGTGCAGTACGATGATCCTTGAAAATACAGTACAGTTTAGAAAGTTAGAAAAATAGTTAAAATTAGGATGAGTAGCTACGTGTTGGCTAAAGTTGAATCTTTAATAACTATTAGTATTATGACTGAAGAATCTATGCAGAAGAAAGTCCTAGGTAATGAGAAAAATATTAAGGGCTTAGTTGGACGAACCGAGAAGATGGATAATAAACTTCGGAGAATATCTGAAGAAATTGAATCACTTCGAAAAGAGAATAAAGCCTTGAAAAAGGAACTGAATGCTCTTAAAGGGTTCAGTGCAACATTCTCATAAAGGATCATAGGGATTATTCTGTTGAGAAATAGGGTAATCCCACTTTTTAATTAACACAATGATTATAACAAATTACGATTTTAATAATTATCCAGGAAAACAATTAAGGCTTGTTTTTGATGATTACCCTATTAAATTAGTCAATCCTTACAAGTTTAGGGAATTATTGACAGATGAGGAAGAACAGTACTTAGACAAAGCCATAAGAAAGAAAAACTTTCAGGATGTTGAGACTGTCTTTAGAATGAAGGAAGATATCATAAGAAAGGTTGGAATGGAGAAATGTTGGCTTGTTGTTTATTCAAATACTAGAATTCCACAAGATAAATATATTACTCCTAAATTTCTTGCGCATAATTTAGACTACTCTACCCTTATAGCCATAGACAAAAATCACGTCAAAAAAGAAAGGGATAAACTATGTGGTGAGGAATCTTTTAAGCGTTATGTTCAACCCGTCTTAGATCAAATTCCGGGATATACATTAAAACAAATAAAAAAGATAGTTTGGAAAGGATTATTATCAACACTAATATTGCCTGGTGCATGGGATCTTGACATTAGACCTAATCCCCCATTCTATATTAGTGGAGAAAATAGGAATATAAATTTTTTGCGGTTTTATCTCACATTATATATTAACAACGGAAAGCCCTTATTAGTGATATGAAGATATGTTATAGAGCCGATGATGGCGTAGTATTTTATAAAAAGAAAGATTGTAAAGAATACGAAGAGCTTTATAACAAGGCTCTTAAAACAATAGAAGGATTTAATTTTAGAGATCCTGATGATGACTGGGTTCTTAATCCTATCATTCAGCATGACAAGGAAGAAGTTTGGAAGGTCTATAATAATTTCCTAGATGTCACTAAAGAACTTGCCTTGTGGACAAACTATTATAAACACTACAAAGTAAATGAATATGATGAGGAAGAAGAGCCCGAGAATAAAGAAGAGTGGATTCTTGGAATAATAGATGGCTGGAAAAAGAAGCACCATTGCTGTTTTCCAATTAGGTTGCATGATTTCTATGGATTCTTTGCAATTTTTAGAAAGTTTGAAGCTATAAATTTTGACAACGGCGAAGAATACATTGGATCTTTTGGAAGTTGTGGCGACGGTAGAGAACGTTATCTAGAAATGGTTAAAGAAGAACTTAAATATAGAGAAGAGGATGAAATTTCTGATTAAATTCTTAGTTAAGATTCCAGTAAGCTCAGATTATCAGATTGGAGAAGAAACTTACATGGGAAAATCTTCTATCTGTAGTAATATAAGTCCTTGGGCGAAATCCAGAGATAATGCTACAGAGTATTCTAGCAAAGAAGATGCTATACGTGCTATAGAATCTTGGGGATGCTATATTTCAAATTACTTCAAAGATTACGATTTTATAGTGATTAAATAATTATGATAATAGAAAAGAATAGCCTTAGAAAAATTTACTATCATGGTTGGGAAAATGCTAAGATGCAATACAACAAACATGATTACCTAGCCAAAGAGTTTCATAGAGAGATTCAAAGATTAAGACAACGTATTAATGGTCTTATTGGAGGTACTACTGGATTTGAAAAGGAGATTGAAGCCTCTAAACGAAGTCTAAGTAAATACCTAAATCTCTATGAAAAAGAAGTAGAGAAGAGAACTGTAGCTTCTAATGCTTGTAAATATTTCAAAGCAAAATTCAGAGAAGTATGTGGTGTGAATATTGTAATCCAGATCCAGAACTCGGAGGGAAAATAAAAGAATTACCATCAGAAAATCCTAACCTGCAAATGATAACAAATATAGTAACTGGCCCAATTTATAGGAGACATGGTTACGGAATTTTGCAGGTTTTAGACTGTCTGGATAACTTAAATGAATATAAAATAAAATTCTGTCCTATGTGTGGCAGGAGATTGGATGATGAAAAAGAAAAGGAGGGAAAATAATCTCTCCTAATCTTTTTTTTATTTTGGAAACTCAAATTTTTCTGGATACTTAGCCCATTCCTTTTTATAATTGGCTATGATTGAAAGTTTTATCTGTTCCCATGAATCTGCCTTGATTGTTCCTAAGATGCCGCCTCTCTTATTTGGATAGTCCATATAAGCCAAGACAATAGGAACCTCGGCCATTTTCGCTATAAGTAAGAATCCTTTGTTCCAATCCTCAATCGCTCTAAGATGACCTTCTGGACAAATTAAGATATTTAAATTTTCTTCTCCTTTTAAGTGTTCAACAGAATCTCTTATTGCATTTTTCTGTCCCGTACCAACAGGAACAAAGCCAAAGAATTTTAAGAATGGCGTTGTAAACCAGTTGAAGTACTTTCCAGCCATTAAACACTTATGAGGTATTCCAAGTCCCCAAAACAAGAATTTGCCAATAAATCCATCATAGAATGATGTATGTGGTGCAAAACATATTACGCTCCTTTTTACATTCTCAGGCCAATCTCCTTCTATTCTCCAACCTGATAAAAAGCAGAACAGTTTATATAAAAACTTTCTCATTTTCCACCAACATTTATAAACAGGTCCTTTATGTTTCTTACGTACATAGAATTTCCAAATCCAATATTATCAGATCCAGTTGTTATAATTAATTGACAGTCTGGATTAATTCTTTGTAATCCTAAAACAAGTCGTTTGCACCATGCGTCACATAATCCTAATTCTGGATTATCTATCATAAACACTGAATCCTTTTCCATTGGCATATAACTCATCATTGCAATCAGCATCTTATAGCCAAAGGATAAGTCTTCTACATAAAGAGGCTCTCCATTAGTAAATCGAAATCTTATACTAGGAAATTTTCCTTCATCTATGATTTCCTCTATTTGTTGGATCTTAGTTCCTTTATCATCTAGGATAACATAATTTATTCCATCTAAGATTTTCTTCTGCTCACCTTCTTTAAGTTCAGCAAATTGTCCCATTATGTTATCTTCACAGAGTTCACCAGCATCGATAATTTCTAACATCGCTTCTGGATCCCAGAAAGTTATGAAATTATCTTTTGTATGATTATATCCTCTAAAGTTATAGACATCAGGATAAGTATCTCTGTTCAACCAATATACATAACAGTCATCAGCACTGTGTTTGTCGACTAATTCCACTTTGGCCATAACCCTAGTCAATGCACTTTTCCAAAGAGGTTCTTTAGTGGCATTACATGTTACTGGAAATATTAAATCTTGTATGTCCCTAAGCAAAGTTGTTTTACCACAACGATTGGGGCCTTTAAGAATGTTTAAATCTCGTTCAAGGTTCCATCTAAACCCTTGACCTTCTTTACCAAACCACTCTTGAATAGAAATACTTTTTAACTTCATATTGTTCTACAAAATTTGATTTCTCCATCCTGAATATGAACTACAATACACTCTCCATTGAGATCTGCAGTTCTGTCTTTAATAAAATCTTTAGAAAACTCTGGAACTTCTAATAGGGCTCTTACTTCTTTTTCTCCAATAGCAACGTACTTAAGATTCTTTCCTTCGGTCATATATTTAATATGAAAACCAAAAGAAGAATAATCTGACTCTGCTTCATCAGGTTTACGATAAGGAGCACTACGTTTCATTCCTATTATAGAACATCCTATATGAGAAATAGACTCTATTAAATATTTTTTGTCCCAGAATACTTTAGATTCATCAATATCTTTGAGTGTATTATCCTTGAAATAATCTTCACACCTCTTGATTGAATCCTCCATATCTTTTATAACATTATCTAACAGACTTTCATGCCTTTTCCGCCATATAGGATCATTTATATCTTCTCTATGTTTCTGTGCTTCGTATTTATGACGAGCAAGTTCCCAAACATCATGTTCATATAATTTACAGAAATGTTCAGCTATTATTCTAGCTCCAGTTTCAAGATAGTCCCAAAAGTCATTGTCGCCAAAATGCCAAGCGAACCAATAATCTCTGTATTTTTCTTGAACTTTCCATGAATCGGCTAGTTTAGCAATAGCATCAAATTCCTCACCGGCTTCTTTCTGCTTTTCTGCTACTCTAGCCTTATAATCTTTTTCGACTTTTTTACCGTGTTTAGCAAATAATTCATCCGCATCTTTGTACAGATTAGTTAGCCATTCACTATTAGCCATTACGTTTATGTAATTTTCTCTATCTCTTTTATTACTAAATTTTTTCATATTCATTAGTAAGGTTTTTCGCTATACTCCCAATATACTCGTTCAAGGGTATTTCTTTTAACCTCCCTATCCCAAATTATATAACCAAAAGGAGTTGGATTGAAAAGAACTATTTGACCATTAAAGTTAAGATAAGGCACGAATGTTCCTCCAAGTGGCATAATATTCATAGTATAATGCGGGAAATAGCTTATGTAAGTATTATTTTTCTTTGTATAAATATTATAATCGGCATTTACTATCGGTTTATAATCTGTACCATTCATAATTCCAAAGTAGTTCGTTCTAAATTTATGTCCCTTCTCAACGTAATATCTTTCTATTACTGGAAATGATAGAGATAGAAGAGAATCTACTTTGCCAGTTCTTGTTCCAACAAATATTAAGCCACGACGGTCTTTGCTTATATAATCTTTAAATTTTTGTTCAGTATCTTTAATAGTTTTTAATAATTCCGGCTCTATTCTTTCAAATTGTCCTATTTTTAGCTCTAAGGTATCAATCTTAGCTATACATAGGGCACCCAATTCTTCATCAATTAAATACTTGCGATCATTGCCGAATCTATCATATTCACATATAAAATTAGAACAACAATTAGATAAATGTCTAGAAGTGCATAAAATTTTATAATAGTGAAAAGTATCTCTATCTTTCATGGAATTATAAAAATTCTTATCTCCAATATAATAGTTAACTGTATCAATAGATCCTTGCCCTACGACATTTATATATTTATTGTGCCGAAATTTTATTAATCTATTTTGTATAAAGTTCCTTAATTTATTTATCTCAATTCCTCCTCTTTGCCCATTGAATGTTTTTACTATGTCATAAAAATCTGCTCTTTTAATAAAATAAAAGTCTACTTCTGGAATACACTCTTTAAGATCTGCTGTAAATATTCCTAGTAGACTTCTCCATTTATCATTCCAATGCTCCTCTACTTCTTCCTCAAATCTATCCCTGCACTTAATCAAACAATTACATAGGTCCGCAGTCTGGTGTTCCTCCTGTGAATAATTTTCTCTTTGATTCAGTTTCTTTAGTATAGGAAACATTTATTTTTGGAATTTTATGATTTTCTTTAAATTCCTCCCAAGCCGGATTTCTTAACCACTTACTTTCAACTAGATTAAAGAGGCCATAGACTAATACTCCAAATGTACAAATTTGGAACGGTATTAGGTAATCTCCTGCAATTACTGACAGAATATCTTCTGGTCCTAATCTATTTAAGTGAAGTTTTATCTTGCTTTGGTTTTCATCAATTGGAATTTCAGAAGCAAGAGAAGGCCAAGTCATTAAAAATAATCTCCATTCAGTATTTTCAAATTTTTCAAATACATAATCACAGGACATTTCACTTGGCGCTTTCATTTCTGTAATTTTATCAAATACTATTTTTCGTTTTGGCGGAGGCGTTCTTGAAGGAGTCCATTGTTCGCTACTCCAATCTTTATTTCCCCATTTCCAAGCACGAAGATAAAATACAGACATAAAATCTTTTCCTACTTCGTCAGCCTTAAGCATATTTATTTGCCTAAGGAATTTATTGTTGACATTCTTTATGAAATCTCTAAATCGAATAAAACCAGGACCTTGTATTTTTGTATAAATGCTAGATCCAGGTTCAAATAGATTATATTGAATTCCGTATTTCTTTAACCATTTTCCAAAATCAGTGAGATCTAGAATTAACCCTCTATTTGGAAAACAATCATTGAATTCTCTACAAATAAGGCCAGACCTAATGAGTTGTATGAGAGATTCATTACAATACTTTTCATAATTATCAACTCTCCATCTCCAAAGATTTTTCTTTATAATACTTTGAAAGTCTGGACCTTCTTGATTATCAACAATCTTTTCTATAAAAGAGAGGAGGAATCTCTCAGAAGACTCATAAAAAGTCTTTATGTATTCCTCCTTTAATTTTGGATCTAATGTTAATGTACTATATTCCTCTAATACTTGTTTTACATTCATGATAGGATAAGCCAATTATCACTAATTCCATCAAGAAATTCCTCATATAGCTCGAACTCTGTATCAACCATTCCAAGTTCTTTTTGTAAGATTTCCCTTTCTGTTGGGGCCTTACAGGTGCTATAAAAATTCACTGCTTGAGGATATGTCATACATTAAACTTTATCTCTTTTACTGGCGTTAAGTTATATGAAGACGGAGTCAATATTACTCTATTATTCTTTAACAGAACATTAGAAGAATAACATTCGCTCGGATATTCATATACCTTTATGAGGTTTGGATACTTTTCTAGGTAGGGCAGGAAATTAGCACCAAGTGCAATATTATTCACTCCATTCTTTTCCATTTCCTCAGCCATGTACTGGAAAGTTCCATCATCTTTCATTCCTTCCTGAGATCTTCCATGAACCATCAATGGAAGCAGAACATGATAATGCAAATCTTTTCCGTACTCTTTAGCCAGATTGATAAATTCATCCACACTCGCCCTATCCGAAATCAGGTGATGAATCATAACCTTGCATTCACCGTGTTCTAGGACGTTCTTGATTGCAGCTCTAGCAAACTTCCTGAGAGTTTTATTTCCATAAGATACTGCCACACCTCCACAGAAATTTGCTGTTGCCTCAAGTAGTTTTTTACAAACATCACTCTCATAATCCGACAAGGTGATTCCATTTGTTGTATAATTTGGAACTACCTTTGTTTCAAAAACAGTCTGTAAAAATTCTGTAAATCTTGGATGAATTGTGGGCTCCATAGTGGAACCAATTGCTATTTGACACGGTTTGGAAGTATAAACTATCGGTTTACCCGCCTTTACAGCTGCCCTTGCAATTATTCTAAGACTTATTGCATCTAAGCTCTCCTTTTTATCAGGTTGGCCAGTCAAAAGGTCTTTCAATACCTCATCATCCTCAGGAAGCTTATTAGGATTTATTACTATGTCTTCTGGGAGACTATCCATCCAAGCCTTCCATAGTTCACATACATTATCCCAGAATTCACCTCCATGAGATGCAGACACGTAACAAAACGGGCATTCGGCGTTGCACTTTGTTCCAAGGCCAACATCATAAAATTCTTTCTGTCCAACTGGGAGATCTTTTGTTTCTCCTAAGTCTAGTCTTGTGGTTTTAAGATTATGCCAGATTGAATAGTAATTTAACTTTTCATCTTTTCTAATTCTTATTCCCCAATCTGCAAAATTTTTCATTTTATTTTAAGTTTAATTTTGTCTACATTATTAAGAGTTACAACTTTTCTCCATCCGCTACAAAGACAGGATCAGTCCAACTTATTCCAGCACGCTCAAGACCTCTTGATTTTAAGGTTCTATTAAGTAGGTCTTGAATATCCCACATTAGTCCAGATGTCTCTTTAACCTGTAGAACAATATCCTTAGCATTCCAATATATGTTTCCTTCATTGTAGTTTGGATTATCCGCACTACTTACTGAAGCTCTATATACTTTGAACGGCATTTTCTTTCCAGGAATATCATCTAGACCATGCTCTGTGGCAAATTGCTGTATTACGTCCTTAAAATATCCTTTGAAAATATCATAAGAATCATGATCCCTACATCTCAATATAAATGCTTCATTACTACTATTACTAATAACGTCGCTAATACTTTTAATCTTTATCATATCTTTTTCTTAATGTCTATTTTCAAACCACTTAATACCTCTCTTATCAAGTTCTTCAGCCATTTCCAAAAACCCACTGAACTTATCTTCTACGTTTAGCCACCACAGTCCCATAAGTTTTTTCTGAATCTCATACCTATTCTCTTCCATCCATACATTCCATCGATTCTGAGATGGTTCTTCACCACTAACTGAGACTTCTGTATACGCTTTTCCAAGAACGTCCATCACCATCATCCATTCTCGTTTCCCCTTGTTCTTGAGCCACTTCCAAGTAATCTCTTCCGGATCCCAATAAACGGAATTTGGTGTATTTAAACCAGAGAAATAAGTATTTTCACAGTATTGCTTATCCTTCTTAGTTACAACAAAAACCTCTGTTGATGAATTTGTAATAACATCTGAAATACTATTTATTTTTAATCCTGTGTAGCCCATCCTGTAAAGTCTATTTTAGATCCTTCCCAGTTTTTGATAAATTCCTTAAGACCGCCACGATAAAATGCTTTTGCTTGCGAATGATGATAAGGAATTTCAATTACTAGATGTTTCTTCCTATGACACGTTCCTGTATAAGCCAATGCATCGAGTTCTGATTCTTGTCTCCAACCAAAAACTCTAATCAAGGCTTCTTTCATTTCTTGTAATTTCTGCTCATCATCATTTTCAATATAGCAGAAAACTTCAGAACTACTATTAGTAATTACATCGCTAATGTTTTTTACTTGTATCATTGCTTTAATGTAAACTTTCAAAATATAGAATTCCATCAGGCAGAGGATAAGGATATTTCTCCCATCCACCTTCCCACCCAAAGTATTTTATAACTTGGTCATGAGAATCTTTATGATCCGAAATCTCAATGTAATAAGCACCATAAAGTTTTTCCTGGAGGACAGAATCATATTTATTGACCAGAGCTTCGAATTGTTCATAAGTTCCATACTCCAAATAATATGCATCCCAAGCTTCCTGTGATATATTAACTCCAGGAACTAAGGTAACTGCATTTGGATTTTGAACCCTGTTATAATAATGTTTATAGCAACAAGATTCTGGATCTTCTGGTCTTAACCCGAGAATATGTAGCAAGATTCCCCAGTCTTCTTCCTTAAGTAACCATGACTTAGTCACTTTATGATACTCAACCCCACAAGAATCAATATAATACCATTCTTCTGGGTCGTCTGGGTTAGCTACTTTCTCTTCTTCAATATTCTTTGTTCTGAGAGACTTTAAAAACATTCTCTCACTTTTCTTTAATTTTCTAATAAACACTTCGCTACTACTGTTTGTAATAACGTCTGAAATATTCTTTATCTTTATCATATCATGAATAAGGATTTTGCATTAGTTATGGAATTATAGCCTTATTTATGATAGATCAAAATATATTAATATGAAAAGAAATGGAATTATTGGAGCAATAGCTGGAGATATTATAGGTTCATGTTTTGAATTTAATCCAGTAAAATTTAAAAATTTTGAGTTATTTAATACCGAGTCGACATTTACGGATGATTCGGTTATGACTCTAGCAGTGGCGTCTTGGATAATGGATGGCAAAACTACGCCATTATATGTATATATGCAAGAGCATTTTATGTTATATCCAATGAGAGGTTATGGATCACATTTTAGAGAATTCTTACTAGAAGATACTTATCCAGGACCATATAACTCTTTTGGAAATGGATCAGCTATGAGAGTTAGTCCAGTAGGTTATGTAGCAAATACACTAGATGAATGTTTAGCTCTAGCTGAAGAAACTGCTGTTGTATCTCATAATCATCCAGAAGGTATTAAAGGTGCTCAAGCTACTGCCGCTTCTATATTTTTGGCCAGAAATGGTAAAAATAAAGACGAGATTAAAAAATATATAGAGAGTACATTTAACTACGATTTAAGCAAAAATATTGAAGATATTAAGCCTGGATATATATTTCACGTAGATTGTCAAGAAAGTGTACCAGAATCAATTATGTGCTATCTCCAAAGTAATTCTTGGGAGGATACAGTAAGAAATGCGGTATCATTTGGAGGAGATGCCGACACGATGGCATGTATAGCTGGATCAATAGCAGCAGCTACCCCAGGAATGGAAGTACCAGAGGAAATCGCGGATCGTTGTTTCTGGATATTGGATTCTCACTTGCGGCATGAATTAAATTTATTTGATGATTTCGTCTAAAAGCCTTATATGTAGATATTAAATTTAACTAATATGGCTTTAATAAATGCAAAGAATACGCAGAAAATCAAAAGCGTAAATGAGAAAGTTCATGACGGCGCAGTTGTCGTCTGGTTTTTAACAATTGTAGTTACTGTTGGTCTTTGGGCCTTCGGTGAAAAGGAGAAAAAGGGTTGAAATATACCCTTTACCTTTTTGTCCGGCCAAAACAATATTCAAAGCCTTATATATAGAATAATTAAACTGAAGAAAAATGAAAACAAAAAGAAAACGATTTACAGATGATGACTTAATTTTTATTTTAGTTGTCATGTTTATGTTCATGTTATTTGGGCATAATCTTAGGAGACTCTGGGAACCGAGTCAAGAAGAAAGAGAACGTGCTTGGATAGAAGGAGCAATCAAGTATACAATGGAACATGATTGGTCATCCGAGCAAGAAGTAGAAGAAACTGATACCTACTACGTGCCAGAACAAAAGTCACGTATTGTAGAAGCTAAGCCAAAGGTAGAGAAAAAGAAGCCTAGGCATAGAGGAAAAGTTACAGTAACACAATATAATCCTGTGGTTGATCAGTGTGATGAAGTTCCACTAGTAACTGCTGATAATAGTACCATCGATCTAAAGAAGCTTAAAAGGGGACAGCTTAGATGGGTAGCAGTATCAAGAGACTTATTGGAGACTTATAAATATGGGGATGTGATTGAGTTAAAAACAATATCAGGATCGTCCAGAATTAATGGTCGCTATATAGTTCACGATACAATGAACCCACGCTTTACTAATAGAATTGATATACTAACAGCGGTAGGTGAGCCAACGGATATGTGGTGTGAAGTTAAAGTGAGAAAAATAGAAGGGGTTTAAGGCCTCTTTTATTTTCCGTCTAAAAAGATACTGAAAGCCTTATATATGTAATAATAAATGTTTACCTTGAGTATTAATAGATAGCTCAATGGTAATTTATTTTTAAACTAATAAATTTAAAATAATATGACAACAACAAAGAAAATAGCTAAGTTTGAAGAATGGTTTGGCGAATTAGAGTCCGGAAACCAACTCAGAACTTTAGCTTGTCTGATGAGACTGAAGAAAGTAAGACCATCAGAAAGTAGTTATGACAAAGAAATAAAGAGATGTATTTTCAGACTAGAGAGAAAGAGAGGAAATTCTGAACTGTTAAAATTCTTTACTGGCATTGGAATAGAAGAAGATGAATTCAAAGGTCTTGTTTTTAAATTCTTTGATTTAGGAAGAAAAATTCGTGGCCATGTAGAGAGACCAAAGAAGATAAGACGTGCTGGAATTATTGGAGGAGCAATTGCTTGTGCTGGAATAGGAATTTTTACAGAAAGGAGAAGATCCAATTTTTTAAGAAAATAAATAGAAGGAGGAGTATAAAACTCTTCCCTCTTTTTTTATTTTTCAAGACACTTAAGATAATACTCAGGACTATTATTTTTCCTGATCTCTTCCATTGTCTTGGGATTTAAATTATTTCCGTACTTCTCAACAAACTTCATAAAAGTATCTCCAGTCATAGAACCATATTCGCCAAGATATATTCCAAGATGAATAAGTAATTCATGTTCTTCTGAAAGAATCTTCGTAGTTTCTCGACGTAATTCTTTAAATTTTTCGTCTATTGCATTATCTAACGAGTAATATGTAGTAAACTCTTTTCCTTCATCATTAATTCCATAATACTTTACAGAAGATGAATGTGATAATCCAGATGATACTCCATCAGGTCTTTGATCTACCATATGATTGCTGAAAGACACTGGTTCAAAATACCCAACTTTATATGCATACTCTGAAAAATCTGTCCAAGCACTTTCTATGTCAGATCCGGAACCTAAGAGCACCATTGAACGATCGAATATAAGAGATTCGGCTTCATATCCACCAAGACTAATGCAAACTGAGTTGTCTAAATCTTTTCTACTATCAATCTCTCCTTCTTTTTCTTCATCATAAGTACTGCAGAAGCCTCCATGATCAGTAGAGACAGACACGATATTGTCAGGTGCTTTACCTATAAGAGTAGCATAAACAATAGCATGTCCTGCTTCGTGAATAGAACTTGCATATCTTTTCTTTCTGTTCAATGGATTTCTTGCACTACCTAACTGAAGATAATGTTCATATTCTAGAGACTTACCATTATTAAAAGTCATAGTAAGTATTGTAGAATCTATCTTAAAGGCTCTCTTAGTATAGTCTTCTTTATTCTTTACAGTAATAGTAACTTCTTTGCATCCATCTTCTTTGTTGATAAGAATCTTACTAAGATATGGGGTCAAAATCGTATTAATTGTTGTAAAGATAGGACGTACACCTTGAGTTGGAAATACTCCTTCAACATAAAGCAACTCATAAACCTCTTCCTCGATATTAACCTTTATAGGATCGACATGCTTATTAAAATTACCCAAGATCTTAGAGACCTCATTTCTGATAATCTTCTGGAAATGTTCTCTCTTTAAAGTTGGATACTTGATAAGATTGTTTCCTAATCTGGCAATCTGTTCAGCTCTGAATCTTTTCTTTAAGGCTTCTTTGATATCGGATACAGTAACCTTTGAAGTAACACTGTAAAACATATCAGCATCCATATCTGGATTGGTATCGCCTGAGACATGGAACGCTTCATCTAAGTTTCCAATAACAAATACTAAAGAATTGCTACAATCTAATTGTTTAGGGCGAGAAATTCTATTTTTAATACCCTTTAAGAACTGATAGAATTCAATAGAAGTCCACTTATCACCAAGAATTCTTTGTGCTGCTTTAAGACCTGATCCTAATTCAGTTTCATTAAGACGACGAATAATAGTTTTTAACTTATCCTGTTCCATTAATTTAACTGGACGATAAGGATCCTCATCTTCTTCATCATCACCACTAGCTCTTGGAATATATCTACTGCTTGTAATTCCTGGAATAATTCTATCACTATACATGAATCCTAAGTTTTCCAAGAATAACTTTACAGCGTCTCTATCCTTAATCTGATTATCTTCTATTGCAATATCTGGATATTCCATTGCAAAAACTCCAAAGTCGTCAACAAAAGACACGAGCTGATTGTAGGCCCAAGAATAAGAGTCGCTAATATCGATAATTCCACTATCTATAATTGACCAAATAGGGCGAAGACTTGACTTAATCTCTTCTGTTCCATCTTCATTTAGAGTTTTTGCATATTGAAATTCATCAAACACAAATACTTTTCCATTAGCTGCAATAGTATCACCAGGACCATTAGTAAGACCTGTATACTCTTCAGAATCAAGACCTAATGTATCACAAATATTATTACTAATATCTTTGTTGTCGTTTGTACACTCTCCACAGTCAAAGAACATAGAAGAGTTATTCAAGCCTACTAAGTCTAATAATCGTCTTACTACACTACTTTTTCCAGTTCCCGTCATACCCCACAGAGAAATTACGACAGGTCTAGTTATAATTTCTGGAGTAATATACCAAGCAGAAATAGCCTCCTTAATATCATCAATTATAGAGTCAAGACCAACGAACTCCTTTTTGAGAATATCCGTGGCCTCTTGAAGTACTTTAATACGTTCCTCTCTATTAGTTGGAACAATATCTACTATTTTATTTTTCATTTAGCTTATTTAAATTTAACTTCCAATTATAGGGCTTTCCATGGTTTTAGAAAGTAAAAAAGAGGATTTAAACGTCCTCTTTCGCAATTAATTTACCCAATTGTCTCATTATTACATTTTCATTTTTCTGACAAATATCCTCCCAGTCTAAAGATAGCACTTTTTCTTCTTGCGCAATGTTTCTCAATAGATTTTCTGTCCAAGATTCTGCAGTGCGAAATAATGGCTTATCTTTATAAATTGTTTTTAGAATTGAGCGATTAGTAATTACTTTTATTGGTGATTTGTGTCCTAATTTCCAAAACATGAAGAAAGATACTTCATAATCTGCATTAGTTTTCAGAAGTTTTATGCTATTTTCAGGATTATTCCACATTCGTAAAGTAGCACCTCCTGAAGCTTCTATATCATCGTCTACTATTCTAAGAGTACAACAATATTTTTTATTGACTTTAAATTCTGGAAATTTAATTGCTAAAATTATTTCTCCTTCTATGTTTTGAACAAAAATTAGACTACTATACATGACAATCAACAATAGTGATTAAGTCTTCCTCATCTGCTTCTTTAATAAAATCTTGTAATTCTTTTTTAAATGAATCATTAGGGCCACTGAATAAAGGAGCATCGCTTGAGTACCATTCTCCATTTTTGATATAAGCATAAGTACAAATTTCATCTAAATTTGCAATATCCTTCTTTTTAGCTTGATCTACTCTTCCAGCACTAACAACTTCATCTTTTTCATCACTATTCCAGCCCCAAGAAAAATTAGGGCTAGAATATAATTTTGGATCAACGGTATCTTTTAGTTGTAATTGTCCAGCCCATCGACCCCCAATCTGATACCAATCCCACTCTCCGTTTTGGTTCCAAGTACAGATTATATCTCCCGTTTCTTCATCTATTTCGTTAGAATCATATCCGAAATAATCAATAGCTTTCTTCCAGATTTCATCCTCACTTAGAACATCAAGAGATTCGTCAGTTTGAAACTTAAATTCATTGATGAGATCTAGCTTAGTCTTTACCACTTCTGGCTCATCTACTTCTAGGTTCTCATCAAAAGGAGACAATTGTTCATCTACATTTTCTCCTATTACTAAGACTGTAAAATGCATACTGTTTTAAATTTTAAATTATTACAAAAATAAGGAGAAGACGTTAATCCTCTCCCTAAGTATTCATTTTTGGCTTATACAATTTGCACTCTAAAGCCAACTTACAGTCTTCACATTCGCTAGTTTCCCATGCATTTTCACAATTTCCTATCTCACTACACATAATATTATCCAAGTTATTAATATTTGAGAAAAGTGAAATGATTGATCTAATAACAAATTTACATCCATTATATTCGCTTTTCTATTGTCCATAATCATATGGAGAATTCCATTAATTAAAAATGCAACTAATAGTATTCCTCCAGAAATAGTTGGAGCGAAGAATATCCAAGGAACTAGAATCCATCCAGCCCAAGAGAAACTGTGAACAATTAATCCTGCATAATAATCATGTTCATAAAGCTTCTTATCTGTCTGAGACTTCCACCACGATTTCTGCTTCAGTTTATTCAAACACGCAAGTTGTAGCACAAAATCATCTAAGACATGACAAATAAACATGAGAATTAATAGTCTGAAATCATCCATTGTTTTCTCCTATGAATTTAATACGATCTATAAATTTTGCCGGTTCTTTCTCTTGATAAAACACTAAGTCATACTCTTCTGGACTTACTGGAATATTGTGGATACTTTCGTAGATCTGAGCATGATAGTGTTTATGAATTCCTTTATATTCAGGACCTTTACCTTCCCTAATATGATTTTTCTTATATACTCTCAAAGTATGGCCATTTCCTGTTTGAAACTCAAGAGAACTGAGTTTATATGGTTCAATTTTAACTTGAACTCCGAGAACCTGCAGTATAGTTTCTTCGAGCTCTTTGTAATTCTTTTCGTCTAATTCAAGCTCTGGAACCTTAAGAACCATCTCATCAGAACCAATCTCTACAACTTCATGTCCCTTCTTTAACCAACCAATAACAAGTTTACCTGCTTCGCAAACTAAGGATTCTTCAATTCTAATTTGTCGTTTTGGATTACAATTACCAAATATAACCTGTCTTATGTATTTAGACTGAGGAACATACCAAGATAATGTTTTCTTTCCTTCTGTATGTTTTTTAATCCAGGCTTCGTATACTTGATCTACTGTATGATCATCATCAATTTTCTGACCAAAGAATTCAGGACTGACATAATTAAAAGCTTGAACATTAGCCTTCTTTAAGTCAATAGAAATATAAGTTCCTCCAACATAGCCTTCATTGTAGATGTCGTTTTTCTTTATATTATTACCAAAGAATGATTTATCTACATTAGGTAATTCCATACTATTATATTTTTCATAGGCCGAACATGTTTGAAGAGATTGAATAAGAGCTTCCCTACAAGCATAGAAATCCTCTAAGAATAGTTTAATTTTACCATCATACTCTTCTTCAATCATAAAACATAATCTTACCCATGATTGACAAGATTTCTTTTCCAATTCATACAAATTTAAGTAGAAGCTCCAATAAGGCTCTTCAAAAACTGTGATTGGATATTTCAGGTCATCTATAAACCTCGCTTTTAAAGCATCAATATCCTGCTTTGAATTTTCGCTAATTTTCATAAACTTCCTTTTAAGTTATTAAATTTCATCAATAAGGAAATAAAAAGAAAGGGGACGCTAAATCCCCTGTCTATGCATTTCTTCCACCAGTTTTCCTACAGTATATGGAGTTAGTACTGTCTTCAAACATAGTTCAGATGTCTTTGCTCTATTCTCGAGTTGTTCTCTGCACATGTCCATAGACATAATCTGATATTCCGCATCAGGATTGTCTATGAAATTCAGATTCTCTAAGTCCTCAAGAAGTTTCATCTGTTGATCTACTACCTCCATCAAGTCTTGTAATGAACTCTTCAAGACTATTACTTCTGGGCAGATGGAATTCACATTCTTCACCCTCTCCCAAATTTCTCGGGCGGGTTTTGTCGTAATCTGGAGCATGACTCTTTGGTGTCTTGCACGCTCCTTAACCAAATCTTCTGCTAATTCTTTAACTGGTCTAAAAATTTCATCGACCATCGCCTTTAGCTCGTCATCATTTACATGCATAACTGTTTCTCCTTTTAATGTTTATAAAAAATATGTAGACTAATATCCTTTTCTCTCCAGGTATTGTCTACATATATAAGGTTTTCAAGCTATTTCTGGAATATCACTTCTGTCATCGTGGTATCCTTCATCTCCCACTAAAGATGAAAGCGCTCCATGCTGATATGGGAATAGGTCTCTCTGGAACAATAGCATATAAGCAAATCTTATGCTACATCCTGCTGTATTTCCAGAATGATCATCTGACCAATCTAAACCTTCCTTTTGCATTTTCATTACGCAATCATAACTGCTTTCTCCTTCCTTAAAATAAGTGTCCCAAGTATCTTTAGCTTTATCTTCTCCCTTAGCCAATATAAATTCTGCAATATTTTTAGCCTGACCTATGCAAAACATTTCATATGGATATAGAGAATTTACCTTTGGTTCATTTCTAAAAAGATCGCGAAGCTGTTCATCACACTCTCGGTTAGTTCTTTCTTCGTATAACCAATCGAAGTAATCTTCTTTAGTAGAGTATCCAAGCTCCTTCAATCTAGCCTTTAATTTCTCTTCCCATTTCGGGTGCTCTTTTTCAACGTTTTTTTTCTGCACTTTTTCATCATCCTCAAAAGAATGACCTACTGCATTTAGCCACAACTTATTAAATCTATTAAGTCGTGCATTAATTGATTCATTAATTGTCATTTTATTATTTGTTTTAAGTTTGTTTAATATTTCATATATAAGGCTTTGAGGATTAATTTATTGCGACAAATACTTAACAACCCAGTTATGGTTATATATGTAGTTATCACAATTCCAGTTACCATAAATATCCATATCTGCTGTTAATCTTGCATGCATTCCTGAACCAGGAATTAAAGGACATGAACCAAAATGGTCATGACGATATTTAAATCTCTTGCATTTTCCACAACATCTGTATTTTGACATGTCTTGAATTTCTTCATTTTGTTCAAAAGCATGCCTAATACTGTAGCAGAAGTTATATCTATCTTTTATAAATTTCCAAATTTCATGTAATATATATGATATTACCCTTAAAATCAAATTTGCCAAGTATATCAGTGTTACTACAAATCCGATAACCGCAAATACATAAATTAAAATTTCACTTAACTTCATTTCATTCATAAGAGTTTAAAAAGAAAGTGAGGATTATAGATCCCCACTCTCTAAATATTTAACAATCAAATCTATACAAGCCTCTACATCATCCCAATGGCATATTTCATACATCTGGTGCATATTTTGATTACAGAGCGATAATAAAACTGTTTCACAATCACCTGCGTGTTCCTGAATTGCAGAAGTATTCGTTCCACCTGCTCTACATACTCCTAATTGATAGGGTATGTTATTTTCCTTCGCAAGTTTAATCAATTTCTTTACAATTCTTGGACTCTTGCCGGGACCATTTTCAATAACTACGCCCTTACCAAATTTAATGTCACCGTATTTTGCTGGATCAATATCATACTCCTTGCCAGTTACTGGACAAACGTCGATATCAATAGAAATATCAGGATTAATTCTTCTAGCAGCGACCTTACTTCCACGCAGACCAGTTTCTTCCTGAGCCATTCCTACACCCCAAAGATCAATGTCTGCAGCTTTCAAAAGGTCTTTATTAACTCTTCGCAAAACTTCTGAAGTAATATATACGCCAGTTTTATCATCCAAGCCGGGACCTACTAAGAAATCTCCCTTAGGACCGAACTCTAACATTTCCTGACCTTTCTCATACACCGCTCTAGTTCCAACATGAATTCCAAGTTCCTCTACTTCTTCTTTACTAGTACACCCAAGATCAAGAAGTAAATCCTCTACTTTAGCAATAGATTCATAGTCTTTATCATCTTGCACATGAATAGGTTTATAAGAGATAATTCCTGTACTAGGACCATTGTCACTAAGAACAAGGAGTTTAGATCCAGGCAATACTCTTCTATCTTCTCCACTGCATCTTACAATATTACATAGACCAGTAGTATCGATATAAGAAATCATGTATGATAACTCGTCATAATGACCACTAATCATAACCTTAGTATTTCCTTCTTTTGGTTCATTGGCTGTAAATGCACAATTATTGAACTTATCCGTAAATTGATATACAGAAAACTTCTTCATGTGATCTACAAATACTTCAACAGCCATTCCCTCATCTCCTGTTGGTGAAGGGGTTTGAACTAACTTTCTCAAAAATTCAATGTTTTCTTTTTTCATTTTCGTTTAATTTAATATATAAATTCTGCACAGAGTCTACCACTCTCAAAAGTATGGTATGTATAGATTCTCATTATACATGGATACTTAGTCGGATAGCAATCTTTAGCCATCTTCCTTATTTCCTTTTTCTCTGATCCCCACTTATAAATTCCTTGCATAGGATCATTAAAATCGTCTAGGCCTTGAGAATAATATAAAGCATTGTTAAAACCGTTCTGATTATATACGTAATAATCCGTATACATCCCAATCATGTCATTATCTTTGATTATATTTCCTCCGCCAAGACATTCAAATCCATGTTCAGGTTTATTTCTTCTAAATAACCTTTTAATAAATTCAAACATATCATAGTTAAGGATTTAAAAAGAAAAGGGGCTACTTATCCCAAGCGACCCCTCTATTTATGAACAAAACTGAACCTTGATTCAAAGATTGCAGTTCATATATAAGGCTTTTGTGTCAATTTGGCAATAAAACTGTCAATATGTCAGTAAAATTAAAACTGGTACCTAATTTGCATATACTATAGTAGAAATAATAAAAAAGTTAAACCCTTTAAAATATATTAAAATTATGATAGATTTTTATAACAATTGGTTCCAGGGCTTCAAGAATGAGTCACTGATGAACGTTACAGAAACAGAAAAAGCTTACACAATTGAACTTAGAGCAGTAGGCCTAAAGAAAGATGATATCAAGATTAGTTTTGAGGACGACGTCTTGGTGGTTAAGAGTGAAAAGAAAAATGATGGTGAAACTTGGCTAAGACATGAATTCTGGAATGATAGTATTGACAAACGAATCATAGTTCCTGGTGATTCTGACAGAGATAATGTTAAAGCCAAAGTTGAAGATGGAATTTTAAAAATTGAAATTCCTAAGACTGAAAGCAAGAAATCAGTCATTACAATTGAGTAAAAGAAAAAGTGAGAGGGCCTAGGCGATTAAACCTAAGTCCTCTTTTTTTTATGAGCCAATAAACATATCAATCTTATTTTTATCAGTATCGAGGTAAAGACGCTCAATAACTAAGTCTTCTATACTATGACCCCAAATACCCCATTTGCCGTCCGTTCTACTTCTATTTAAACAAGGAGTATTTTCTGATCTAATCTCCATTATAGCTGTTTTATTCTCTTCCTTATAAATTTCTTGATATTTCTTACAGATCTGATCAATAACTTCTAAAGGGGTAATCCACTTATTAAATTTTATTTTAAATTTACATGGTCTAGATAGTGGGTAGTCAATAACACAATCTACTTCAGGATGATCAGCAATATACTTTTTCTCATTAAATGTTAGTTTAGCATATTCCTCGTCACGTAGTCCTAAAACTCTCCCCGCCCAAGCTTCACCACAAGTACAGACATATGGATCATCTTTAAACTCATCATAATTCATATCAGGCATGCTTATCCAAACCCCATTAGTCTCTTTATCGAATTTTGAAATATCGATTACAACTTTTCTAGGCAATAAATTAATTTTCATACTTCTTTAAACTTTTCATTAAACTCATTTTTCTCTCTTACGTAAATCTCTCCTCCCAAGTCTGCTTCTTGATACATAACAGCTTCGTACCATTCTCTAGTTTGAGGATCTTTTACTTTACACTCTCCTAAGTACCTATATTTATTCTCATGACTTAGCCCCGTCTTAGGATTAGGGCTTTTGTCTTTAAACTCTACTAAACAATTCTTTTTCATATTAGGATTATTTAACATTTACACTTATAAGAACCACCTGCCCTCTGAAGCGCAAAAAATAAAAGGAACCGATTAAAGTTCCTTACACTTAGATTGAACATAATGAAAGAAATCATCCGTTCCAGCCTTTTGTTTCATGTGTTCGAATATATCCTCAAAGCTAATTAAGAACGAACCAACCTTCTTAGCTAGTTCCCCGTCAAATCCCACATCTACTCTTAAATCCGGAGATTCATTGTTTAGCCAGTCAATATTTCCGTGGCAATGCCCAAAGATTCCGAACGAGCCTCGAGATTTTTGATACCAACTGATCATAGGATAATGACAAAGCATTAATTTGTAATTTTTCCCCAAATAGTTTACATTTATATCCATTAAGTCTGCTATTTGTGTGAACATAGACCCAATGTAAGACTTTTTGTAAACATCATACTTGTCATGGTTTCCTAAGATCTTATACCACTCTTTTGGACCGGCAAGTTTAATAACATCTTTCATTTTATTCTCGCTAGTCCTCCAGAATAAGTCCCCCATATCAAAAATTACATCATTGTGCTGGACTTTAACGGCTAATTCTTCTTCAATATATTCATTCATTTCCTCCACCGTTTCAAATGGCCTCTTGTTAAATTTTATAACATTGGCATGGTTATAGTGAAGGTCCGACATAAACCACAATCGTCCATGTCCTTCGCCTATATTAAATGCTTCTTTAATTTTCATGGATTACTCTCCTTTCTTTTATCTTGTTTAATAGACTTTCAAATCTATCGCTGTTCTTGTAAATATTATCAATAACGGGAATATTATTACCAGACCAATAGAATTTTTCGTTCTTACTTTGATAGTTATATTCAATTTCTCCATTAATAACATAACAAGAATGAATAGTAAGTGAGTCATTTACTTCAAAATTATCGAGTAGTAATAACTCTCCATAATCAAGATTTAAACTTTTAATTAAATCTATAACAATCTTTTCTTGTTTCATATTTTTATTTTTGTTCACACTTATAAGGCTTTATCTCCAAGTATAGATTTATTTTCCCCATACTTTGAGTTTAATTCGTCATAGATTTTTCTTTTCTTACTTTCAGCTTCAGGTAACCAAGGATCAAAGAATACATCATTCCTGTTTTCCCATAACCATTTATCAATTTCATGCTCTGGAAGTCCAAATATTTCCTCAACTTCTGGCTCATAATAGAACCATTCATCTAGGAAATCTTGTTTAAAATCTTTAAGTCTTAAATGGAGTTTGGTTTCCATTAGCTTATCTCCTGGACGCCAACCTAAGAATTCTCCTTTTGGATTATGCAAGAGATAAGCCTTTTCTCTTTCTTCTTTATCATCTGTAAAACCGACTTTCACTACTCTCTCATTACCCCTGAAACTTCCCGTTCCAAATAAGTATATCATTCTCAACAAAAATTAATAAGACATCACGACACAAAACCGAACGTGAGTCTTTGTTTTTATTTTTCCATTAGTACCTTTAAAACTTTCCCTTATGCTATGTTATCCTAAGGAGGAGCTTTATCTTTCATGCCACTAAAGTTTAATCATCACCAAACTTCTATGACATTATTCTGTCTCCGAAGCCACCAGATATCTTCTCCACTTGGTTCTTTGCCTCGATAGATTGGCGTATTATAAGGGAGACCTGGATCAACTTGTCTATTCCACGGATAATCACCCGCTGCATAGGAAGGAATCATTTGCGTCCCGAAGAATCCAGTAGAAGCCATTGGATCATCTAACATATTCTTATAATAATTCGGGTCAAAGATTCTATTGATATTACTTGCTACCGCTGCAACACCAGTAACGATGTTCATAGTTCCCGCTAAAGCTGCCTGTCCTACACGAATACCGTTGATAATTTTATTTCCAGTTTCACTTAGGTTAGGACCGTTATTACCATATCGACGAGGAGGACGCTCATTCCATTCCTCTTCTGTCAAACATTGTTCTTCATCGGGTTGTTCATCATTATCTTCTTCTGGCTGAGAGTTGCTTTTACCTACCATCTTACTAAGTCCAGCAAATAAAGCCACTCCACCTACTACAGCTGCAAGTATTTTAAATCCCAAAACAGCTACTTTTGCATAATCTGTCTTCATCTTAATCCTGAGAGTTTTTTAGGTTACAATCTTCTCGTCTTCTTTGTGGTTATACCACTTATCTCCTCTGCTGCCTAAAATACCTCCCAGGGTCATTGCTCTAATTCTGTTCATTCTTTCTAAGTTTTAATCGTACTCATTTTAGTTTAAATTTTTCTTTGTACTATAATTTTTCTATCGATAAATCCTGCGCCGGATCATCATAGTTAAGGAAATAAAAGCCCAAGCTTCCGCTCAGGCAATATACAACTATTTCTTCTCAAAACTTAATATGGTCTTTCTAACTCCATCAAGACACTGCCCTAATAAGTTAGTTCCTCTCCAATTTTTAGGATCTTCACAGGCAGGATCATCTTCTCCTAATCCTATCGCCCATATCCTATCATAGGGAGATGCTTCAACAAAATGCTTATCCCTCCATTCAGGATTCAGCAATTTTTCTTTTAGGTCTGGATTTTGAGTATACTTCATGAAATTAGCATCAAACATGACTTGCTGTCTGATCGGTGCCCAAACTTCATCCTTATATTCTCTAACCTTTTGACCTAGATTTCTTGCTTCTTGAGGAGTTGAGCAATTTAAGATTCTCTCTCCTATTTCTCGATCTCCAAATGTACAGGCCTTCATGAACATAAAATATTGCTCTGTACAGAAGAAATCATGAACATTCATCTCCCAACCTGGCATAGGTGGTTCCATCCATGTTGCAGTAATCTTACATCTCCAAAAATTACTTAGCCAACCTTTCCAGAAAAATACATAATCTTTTGTTACTCTCATATCTTAATCAAACCAACTATTACAAGCATCACTCTGATAGAATAATTCCTCTTCAGGTTCTCTACCTTCATCATGCTTTGGTTCTTTACCTTGTTTTCTTAACCAATTTCTAAACTCACAGTGCGGAATTTCACCAGGTTCGTCACTAAACCACATACACTGACCACAGACCGCATGGCCGTAATAATGCTCAGTATCTTGAACTTGATCTTCCACAAAGCCAAGTCTGTGATTAAGTAAGTTCTTCATTTTCTTAACTGACTAATTTGTAATGAATCTAGGACCTGACCAACATAAAGAGTATCATAGGCCTCCTTTTTAACTCGGATATCAATCTTAGACTTAGTACTATCATTTCTAATACCGTCTAAAATGATTATCCACTTTTCAGGCTCCTTATGAGTAGTCACCATCTTTAATGCGACATTATATTCAGTCCTAGTTTCCTCCGGTTTATGAATTTTCTCTACTATTGTTCCTCTAATCATTGGTCTACATGAAGATACCAAGATGCCGAAGATAAAACCAATCACTAGTCGTCCCAAAAATCGTTGCAATGAGTCGCGTCTTCTAAGTCCCATACTGATTTATTATGTTTATGACACCACCTATCTTTATCTATAGGATGATTATCACATTCTTCGTCACAAGGATCACAGACTGAATGCCAACATCTGCAGCATACTCGTCCATACTCCTCATCATTTTCACTTTTTTCCAAGTTTATTTTCATTTCCTTTATATAATAACCACTGTTGCCATGTCTGACCTCCAATTGTATGAATTACTCTCTTATTACTATCTTCTTCAAAGAACGCAAACTGAGCTAATTCCCATAATGAATCTGCCCAACCGTTCTTCCTATTTCTAACTAAGACATATTCACCAAATTCTGGCTGACCTACTGCATTATCCATTATCTGCTTAGTAGTTGTATCAAATACCTTTCCCCAACTTTCTAAGTTCTTATTAAATAATGCAACTTGCTCTTCATTGGCATGTTTATAATCTAAAGCATCACAAGAAGTTTGGCTGAGAGATAAGCAGATATCTTCACTATCCCTGCTCTTGTATGGAGATCCTAAGTTAATACTAGCACAAATATTAACGCTCTTGTCTGGATTAACATCTCTTACCAGACCTAAGATGCAATATTCATGAGAGTTTAACATCTGAGTATGCATAAGACAGTATAAGATGTCACCTGCTTTTGGAAGATCTTCTAAGGCGTAAGTTTCAGGATTTATTCTTTTATCCTTAGGACACGCCTTATTAATTCTCCTAAACATATCTTCTATGTAACCATTAGAATACTCTCTTAACTCTCCTGGAATCTCAACATCATATTCTATGGAACCAGTAGCTTCATTGAAAAGAATCCTAGCAAAGAACTTATACTTCGCAGGCTTTTCACCAAGGACAATGTAAATACCATCCTTTTTAACTACTTGACCCTTTGAATAATTTAACCAATCAGCCCCAATAATTCTGAGAACCTTTTCTGAGTTATAAATCTGTCCCCAATGACCTGGTCTAAGACCTTCCTGAATATCCCAAGTATACTGCTCTTGCCTTGTAGAATCAGGCCTTATTTTATCGCTTAAGGTAACAGTATAATCCCATTTATCTTCAGAGCCATTATTGACAATTTCTATCACTTCTTCTAAGCCGTCTACAGTCTCAATCTTTCCCTCAACTTCTCCGGCTAATATCGCTTTCGCTAATCCAATATCCCAATTACCGTGGGAAACTAATCCAATAAAATTATCTTTTCCTATCATACACGGATAAGGTTTTATTACCTTATTATTGGCAAAAATAAAAAGAAATGGCAAATGTAACAAGAGAAAATTTAAGAACAAAACTTAAACTGAACTTGAGAGCTTGGGAAGAATTTAGAACCAGGCTTAATGATAACAGATTTGTTATTGTCCAAACTAGAATGATAATTGAAAGTTTAAAAACAGGAAAAGAAGACCTATTTGAGGAGCCTGAATTTGAACATATTATCAAACTTAGTAGGGACTTGCATAATCTGAAAATGGCCAGAAAAGAACTTACTGAAAAATGTAGGTTCTGGAAAGAGAAATGTATTGAAACTAAAGTGTATCTTAATTTAGGATTATTCGATGGAAACGAGTCAGAACAAGAAGGAAACAATGTGTCTGCCTGAAGACCTACAAGAAGGTATAATGAACATGGTAGGTAAAGGAATGGATAAGGAACTAGACTTATACTGGGACCTTGTGAACCATTACCTAAAAGAACATAGCAGCGATATCATGGGCTTCCTAATTAATAAGGCCGAAAGAGAGGATTGGAGCACTGTTGACCTGGGTATGGGAATGGTTGAAATATTCCAAGCTGCTGTTGCTGAAATAAAGAAGTATGGACCCGTGAAAGTTAAACACCTCGAAGCAATTTATGATGATGACGAGGAAGAGGACGATGATAGCGGGGATTATGATTCATACGCCTGAAATCAACTCAAAGCCTTATATATGATAAAGGAAATATAAACTTAACATAAAACAAAAGAATTATATGGAAAGACCATTATCATCGAGGGCAGATATCTCGAGAGAAATTAGAGGTTGGAGCGGATTTACATTGAAGGCTCTAGCTTTAGTAGCAGTAATCGGCCTGGTTGGGAAGGTAGTAGAAAACATTGACACCTTCGGACAGGCACTCAGCGGCTTCATGAACGGCGGAAAGAAAACAGAAGATGCCGATGCCACTGAGGTAACAGAGAATGGGAACAAGAAGGACAACGACTTCGAAGATCCTAAGTAAAGAAACAACAACAATGGGAGATTGGGCAGTGAGACAAAGCCTGGTCTCCCAATAGTTTTTTTTTGCGAAACGCAGTTAGGAGTTTCCGTGGAACGTAGTGGAACAATTATATTAAATACAAAACGTCCACGTAAACGTGAACTCAGTGGCCATTTCGGCCACTTTCTATTTTTATTATTGAAGTAAACCATATATAAAAAATTATTGTTTAATTGGCCGAGACAGGCCGAATGAAATGAGGGCTGGCGAAGGATAAAAACGGACACAAATTTGTCATATTTTTTAGGTACTGGGTGTATTTATAGTAAACTTAGGCTTCAAACCTCTAAAAATATGGAAAATCCACCCACTTGAAATGTTAACAAATGTTAGAAAACCTTATACATGAATATAAAGGGAAATATTGTTCGTCTGGAGACTCACGGAAGCTCCAGACTCAATTTTCGAAAATTAAACAATGATATAAAACTATGAATATAAAAGAATTAAATGTACCTAAAGGAATAAGGTATATTAGTCAATGGCAAGATTTTAAATTACCAGAAGAACCAACAATTATTGACAAACAGATTCCGGGATGTGGATTTACTGAATATTGCATAACTAATCCAGACAATATTATTTTGGTTTCTCCTCGTAAAATTCTTTTAGAAAATAAAAGAGATCAGCATGAAGAAGATGTATATCTTGTGAAAAGTATTCTTCAAGAACTTGGTGTTGATTTTGACTTCTCTGCTAAAGCTAAGAAAAGAAAATACGGATTTATTTATGAAAATCCTATAATTGTAGCACAAAGAGAAAAAGAGGAAAAAGAAGCAAAAGATAGAAATAATAAAAGAATTAGGGATGAGGTATCCAATTATGTCCACATAAGGTTTGAAGATAAAAAGCCTTGTAAAATTCTAGTAACTTATGATTCTTATAGAAAAGTCAAAGAAACTTTGATTAATCTAGGAGTATTTGAAGAATTTTATACGGTCATTGACGAATTTCAATCAATTTTTGTTGATAGCAGGTTCAAAAGCGATACAGAGATAGAATTTCTTTCTGCTCTCAGAGGAGTAGAAAAGGCATGTTATGTTTCTGCTACACCTATGATTCAGGAATATTTAGAAGAACTTGATGAATTTAAAGATCTTCCTTACATTAAATTTAATTGGGAGAAGGAGGATGCTAGTAGAGTATCACCTCCTGGGTTAGAGACTTATGTACTCAGATCTCTTACAGATGTTACCAGGAATATTATTTCTGATTATAGAGAAGGGAGGTTTGAAACTGCCGTAAGAGTATTAGATAATGGAGAAACAGAGCTAGTTCAATCTAAAGAAGCAGTTATTTATGTTAATTCTGTAAATAATATATGTAATATTATTAGATCGAATTCTCTAGAGCCGGAAGAAGTAAATATTCTCTGTGCAGATACTCCAGATAATAGGTCTAGAATAAAAAGGAAAATAGGGTCTAATTATTTGATCGGAAAGGTGCCCACTAAAAATGAACCAAGAAAGATGTTTACACTTTGTACAAGAACGGTTTATCTAGGGGCGGATTTCTATTCAGATAATGCTAGAAGCTTTATTATAAGTGATGCTAATGTGGAGGCTTTAGCCGTAGATATTACGTTAGACTTACCGCAAATATTGGGGAGACAGAGACTTGATATTAATCCTTGGAAAAACAAAGCTATTATTTATGCAAGAACTTTGGCCAAAGATAATGAAATGTCTAAGGAGCATTTTGATAGCATAATATCTGAAAAAGATCAAGCTACTGCAGAAACTTTAGAGAATTTTGCAGCTGTCCCAAACAAGGGGCGTGAAGCTAAAATTCTTGAAGATAGAGCTATTGACAGGAAATATTCGGACGATTATGTTGCAGTAAATAAACACGATGGTAAAGCAGCATTTCCAGTAATCAATAAATTAGTTCGAATTTCTGAACGCCGAGCATTTGATATTCAACAGAAAGATTATAAGGATAGGTTTAGCGTATTTACTAGAATATTTGAAACTTTTAATCTAGATAAAAACGAAAGCAATTTGAATGTAGCAGAGTTTTTAAACTCATTTTCAGAAGCAAAAAATCAGAAAGAGAAGATGAAACTTCTTTGTGAAATAGATGAAATAACTAGATCTAGAGTCGTAGATTTAATTCCTCAATATTATAAAAACTTTATAGAAGCTCTTGGTCCTGATAAATGTAAATCATTAAGTTATGATTATGTAAGAATGAAGGCTGCAATGTCGGTAAAGTATTTTGACAAAAATAAATTGGTTGAAAGAATTGGAGAGGAGTTTCACGAAGGAGATCGAATTGCGAGAGTAGATATAAAAGAACGGTTAGCTAAAATTTACGATGAACTACAATATCAAAAATCTGCAAAGGCCAATGATTTAGAAGAATGGTTTGAGGTGAAAGAATGTAGAATACCAAACCTTATAACTAATAAGAGGGATTTGGGCTATGAATTGCTTCGCAAAAAATTTTAAAGCCTTATAAATAATAGAAAAATGTTAAAATTATGATAGAGCAAATATCTGAAGAAGTATTTATAGAGGTTAAAGATGAAAAAGAAAAATTTTGTTTGATTGACCTTAGGGAAGATTTTTACTATGATCCAGACCCTTCATTAGATGAGTTTATATTCAAGACCCAAAATTATTATTATCGAGAATTACCTTTCGGACAAAAAGATTTCTGTATGAAAGCGTCGTCTTTAGAGGAATTTTTTGAACTTGTAAGTTATTTTACAGGGAAAGGTTACTGCAAGAGAATAAAGGAGTCAGATATTGATGGTCAAATTCAATATGGTGGTCCTGATATAAAACGGAAGGTTTGGAGCCTAGAAAAGATAAGAGAGAATCCTAAGGAAATTCTGGAATATATAAATAATAGAAGAACTTGGTCAGGGTGGTTGTATATAGATATTATTGTAGATTATAATAAACTAGATAAATTCCGCCAAGACTTAAAAGATATTCCGGGATATAAGATTTTATGGCTCAAAGAAGATAGAGAGCCGAAAGAACCTAGTATAAGAATAATAAAATGATAGTACTTAGGAATAAAAATTTTACATCAAATGCGCAGTTAAGGAATGAACTTAGTGTAGCTAAGGCGCAAGGATTTGGAATATTAATTGAACTAATAAAAATTATTGAATTTTATGATGTTGGGCAGGATAATATGAGACATTGGGTAAACATGATAATTAATAAGTACTTTGAAGAAGCTTTAAGAAAGGATAAGTTTACTATTACCGATTGTCTTGTTCAATTTGAAAACCCAGATGATATGAACCATGCGTTAAAGCACTTCAGGGCTGGTTTGAGAAGTATACCAATGGGGAAGACCTTTATTAATTTAGCCTTTAATGAATTTAATCCAGGAAAAGAGCAATTTAAAAAGTATTCAAGGGAATATAAGAGTGTTCTCAATAATATGCAATTAAATGCAGATTTTTATACAAGAGTTATGAAGTATTTAGCTTTATCTTTTTCTGGACAAATTAATCCAAAGAAAGTAAAATTTTCTGACAAGAGAGTGGATAATCTTATAGTTGACTATGACTCTAAGGAAGACTCTAATGTTAATCTTGAGGGCGCAAAAGAGATATTATTGGACTGTATAGTAAGTATAAAAGGTTATGAACTCTATGGTATAAAAAATTTGAGAGATTAATTAAAGAATAAAGAGGAAATAACTAGTAAAATAGTTAAAGTACTCTTCTTTTCTTTTTATTTCCTTAACTATGTGATTAAATATAAAACATTACAATGAAGAATAAATTATTTGTACGTAGAAAAACTGAAAATTACGTTGAGCCAGTTATCAATGATGGTGAGTGGCCAGAGGATATTCAGTCTATTCTCAAGCCTGGGATGATGATT
>OCTW011595818.1_pt1 | contig 57660 bp, 46 predicted proteins | sample 1539671 | NCBI WGS metagenome assembly OCTW01 (sample SAMN02144230, study PRJEB22623) | gut metagenome | biome: sheep rumen | host: Ovis aries | place: New Zealand | reverse complement strand
GCCGCGGGCCTTTTCTTCAGGCGCCTTGTCGATTTCGTCGTACTTCATCGCCTGCGCCTTGCCGCCCTTCGCCAGAACCATGGTGATCGCAGCGGTCAGGGTCGTCTTGCCGTGGTCAACGTGACCAATCGTGCCGATGTTTACGTGAGGCTTCGTGCGCTCAAAATGTTGCTTGGCCATAAGAAACTCCTCCTAAGGCCGCCCATAAAGGCGGCTGTGTCAATTTTTTACTTTTTCCCGACAACCTTCTCAGCGACGCTGGCGGGAACCTGCTCGTAATGATCAAACTGCATGGAGAACAGTCCGCGGCCCTGCGTCTTGCTGCGCAGGTCGGTCGCGTAACCGAACATCTCGCTCAGGGGCACAAAGCAGTGCACCGTCTGATCGCCCATGTTGGCTTCAAAGGATTCGATCCTGCCGCGGCGGCTGTTGATGTCGCCGACGACGTCGCCCAGATACTGTTCCGGAACGACGACTTCCACCTTCATCATGGGCTCCAGCAGCACCTCGCTGGCCTTGGGCAGGGCTTCCTTGAACGCCATGGAACCGGCGATCTTGAAGGCCATTTCCGAAGAGTCGACGTCGTGATAGCTGCCGTCGACCACGCGGGCCAGGAAGTCTACCACCTCGAAGCCGCCCAGGCTGCCGGCCTTGGCCGCTTCGCGGATACCGTCGTCGATGGGGGCGATGAATTCCTTGGGAATCACGCCGCCGACGATGGCGTTTTCAAACACGTACCCTTCGCCGGGCTCGCGGGGCTCCAGCTCGATCACGCAGTGACCATACTGGCCGTGGCCGCCGGTCTGGCGGACGAACCGTCCTTCGGCGGTAGCCTTCTTGCGGATGGTCTCCTTGTAGGCGACCTGGGGACGGCCGACGGTGGCTTCCACGTGGAACTCGCGCATCATGCGGTCCACGATGATTTCCAGGTGCAGCTCGCCCATGCCGGCGATAATCGTCTGGCCGGTCTGGTCATCGGTGTAGGTTTTGAACGTGGGATCTTCCTCGGCCAGGCGGCTGAGCGCCAGGGCCATCTTGTCCTGACCGGCTTTGGTCTTGGGCTCGATGGCCACCTGAATGACAGGATCCGGGAATACCATGTTCTCCAGGATAATCGGATGTTTCTCGTCGCAGAGCGTATCGCCGGTCGTGGTGTCCTTGAACCCGACGGCCGCCGCGATCTCGCCGGAGTAGACGCAGTCGATGTCTTCCCGGTGATTGGCGTGCATCCGCAGGATGCGGCCGAAACGCTCGCGCTTGTGCTTGTTGATGTTATAGGCGTAGGAACCCGCTTCCAGCTTGCCGGAATAGACGCGGAAGAAGGCCAGCTTGCCCACGAAGGGATCCACGGCGATCTTGAACGCCAGGGCGGAGAAGGGAGCGTCGTCGTCCGCGGGACGGGTGATCGTCTCGTCCGAATCCGGCTCCTTGCCTTCGACCGCGGGAATATCCAGCGGGCTGGGCAGGAGGGAGATGATCGCGTCCAGCAGCATCTGTACGCCTTTGTTGCGGTAGGAAGAACCGCAGAGCACCGGGGTCAGCTTGCAGGCGATGGTCTGCTTGCGCAGCGAGCTCATGATCTCGTCCACGGTGAGTTCTTCGCCGCCGAAGAATTTCTCCATCAGCGCGTCGTCGTCCTCCGCGGCCGCCTCGATCATGACCTCCCGGGCCTGCTGAGCCGTTTCCAGGAGCTCCGCCGGGATTTCTTCTTCCCGGACATCCTTGCCCTCGTCATCGTAGTAAACCTCAGCCTTCATCCGTACCAGGTCGATGATGCCGGAGAAGGTAGCTTCCTTGCCGATGGGCAGCTGAATCGGGATGGCGCGTGCGTTCAGGCGGGTGTTCATCATTTCGATGACACGGCTGAAGTTCGCGCCCATAATGTCCATCTTGTTCACGTAGGCGATCCTGGGCACATGATACTTCGTGGCCTGGCGCCATACGGTTTCGCTCTGAGGTTCCACTCCGCCCTTGGCGCAGAAGACGGCCACAGCGCCGTCCAGTACGCGCAGGGAACGCTCGACCTCCACGGTGAAGTCCACGTGGCCGGGGGTGTCGATCAGGTTGATGCGGTGCCCCTTCCATTCGCAGGTCGTCGCGGCGGATGTGATGGTGATGCCGCGCTCCTGCTCCTCTTCCATCCAGTCCATCGTCGCGGCGCCGTCATGGACTTCGCCCAGCTTGTGCGTGCGGCCGGTATAAAAGAGAATACGCTCGGACGTGGTGGTCTTGCCGGCATCGATGTGCGCCATGATGCCGATGTTGCGAACCTTTTCTAAGGGATGACTTCTGGGCATATAAATGTTAACTCCTCAATTTGCAAATGCGTCCTGCGCACTGCAATGACAGATTACCAGCGGTAATGCGCGAAGGCCTTGTTGGCTTCCGCCATGCGGTGCATTTCTTCCTTGCGGCGGACGGCGTTGCCGGTGTTGTTGGCAGCGTCCATCAGTTCGGCGGCCAGGCGCTCGGCCATCGTCTTTTCACCGCGGGTGCGGCTGAAATCAACGATCCAGCGCAGACCCAGGGTCTGACGGCGTTCCGGGCGGATTTCCATAGGAACCTGGTAGGTGGCGCCGCCGACACGGCGGGCCTTGACTTCCAGCTGCGGCATCACGTTGTTGAGCGCGGCCTGGAACACCTCGGTGGGTTCCTTGTCAGTCTTTTCTTTAATCATCTGGAAAGCGCTGTAGCAGACCTGCTGGGCCGTGCCGCGTTTTCCGTCAAGCATGATCTGGTTGATCAGCTTGGTCACCACCACGGTCCCGTATACAGGATCGGGCAGCACTTCACGCTTGGGTACAAATCCACGACGGGGCATATTGTTCCCTCCTCAATAATGTCTGGTTCATCCGCCTGAACGTCTCTCCGGACTCGCCGTCCGCAGCGGGTCAGCATCCCGCCGCTCCGGGGTTCACGGTGCGGTGCGCGCATGGTCGCCCGCGGCATGAGGACACGCCTCCGTTCCAGTCAGCGTATCTTCGCGGGGCATACGCGCATAGGCAGCGGCCCATCCGGCGCCGCCCAGGCATAAACCTTACTTCTTGGGACGTTTTGCGCCGTACAGCGAACGACCCTGATTGCGCTTGGCAACACCTGCGGTATCCAGCGCGCCGCGGATGATGTGATAGCGGACGCCGGGCAGGTCACGAACACGGCCGCCGCGGATCAGCACGACGCTGTGCTCCTGCAGATTGTGGCCGATACCCGGAATGTAGCAGGTACCTTCAATCTGATTGGTCAAACGGATTCTGGCGATTTTGCGCAGAGCGGAATTCGGCTTCTTGGGCGTCGTGGTTTTAACGCTCAGGCAAACGCCGCGCTTCTGCGGGCAACCCTGCAGGATGGGCGCGGTCGATTTGTTGACAACCTTTTCCCTTCCCTTGCGGATCAACTGATTGATCGTGGGCATGGAAGCACCTCCCATAATTTATCGGAGAACGGTCTCCCGCCCTCCTCCTATAACATCCCCGCAACCCTCGGGAATATATAGTCGAAAGAATTCGATCAGCGGCTGTTTGGAAAAGCACACTGAAAGAGCGCCTGCATAGCAGGCAACTATTGAATAATATCATCAACTTTTCCCGTTGTCAATTCTTTTTTTCTGAATTTTCCCGGGTTTCCGGCGTTTTGATCGTTTTTTCCCTTTTTCTATCCCTTTGGAAATTTTCACCAATTTGCTAAAAGCTCGCGATAAGAACGTGTATTTCTCTATTTAAAAGAAGTGTCTTATAATTTGAACAATATTATCCTCTGTAAGTTTGATGTGTCTAAAAAATCCAATATACACTAACGACAATAGTGGTGTATATATTTTTGCATTTTCACCCCAGTTTACCACCCCAGAATGTGTCTTTTTGTTACGAAGCTTGACAAATTCTCCTATACTTGCCTCATTGACTTCCGGTAATTTCCATTTTCTAACAATAAAATCAACTAATTTTTGATTTTCCACATATAGTTCAAGCACACGTTGTTTTAATGTATAATCGAGATATTGAAAAGCGCTAGAAATAGTAGTTTCTTTATAAACATCAATGGATCCTCTGCTGTTCATAAAATTATGAATAGTTTCCGTAATGCATCCCTTTAAATCCTCGATTAATTTGTCCTTCACGCTGTGCTTATCACTCCACTTATACGCTACTTCAAGGGCCGTGCATAGATCTTGTACGTTTGAAATAGTAATATATCCTTCTTTTTCATTATTGTCTGGGAGTAAATCTAAAATAATATCTGTTTCGTTTTTTGCTATCTTTTGAATAATGTTTGGTAAACAATCAAAAACGTCATAAATTGATATTACTTGATGCCATTCTCTGTTTGAGAAGTTCTCAAAAGGCTCATAAACTGCACATAGAGCAGTTTCTTGCAGCTCTTTCTCAGAATTTCGTTGGCTTAGAAACATATTAAAGTGAAGATTCCTTCGGCCGGTCAATAGCGCTAATAATTTGTAGATAACTACATAATATTTTTCTATCTTTTCAAATCCTTGCGCGGTTTCAAACGATAATCGAATAAACGAATTCAATACACCTAAACTATATGCCCCCATTTGATCTCTGTCATATGATTCCGCATCATGCACAACGGAAATTGTTAAAGTTGCTTTTTCGTCATCGATTATAACCTCAATATCACGCGTATAATCCGTCCATGGACATAGTTTTATTTCTCGTTCTCCATTAATAGGAATTTGAACAGATTCTTTTTTTTCTACGGCAATTTGAGGATTGATTACTGAGTTAACATTTCCACCATAGAACGTTATTGCATGAAATTGAGACCACTCCAAAGATAAATCTCTAAAAAAGGAATCTGTATTTCCAGTCGACCGCACCATCAACGGCGTAAAAAAAATCACTTTTTGATCTATGCCTAGTAAATCTGTACTGATTTTTCCATTGCATAGAAACGCTATTTTTCTTTGTCCTTCTAATCCGAAATAAAATTTTGGATTTATATCTTTATTTTGTCGAATTCTCTTATATATTTCTTGTCTTCCTTCATCTGTTTCGTGAGCTGGAAGAAGTGTAACCTTGTAGTCCGAAAATAAATATGTAAAGATGTCATCCTCGATTTTAATATACCCGCATGAAGAAATGTTATGTTCTTTCAAATGTCTCCTCCTGCCTTGATGAGTAGTCTTTATTGGCATTTGTTCGCATTCAAATCATTCATCGTCTAATAGAATCACTTTTTTAGCTATTATTGTTGGCACCTTTTTCTTTCCTGACCATGTATCGTATGTGTATAGCTTGTCATTTACATAACCATAGACCTTAATATGATCATCTTCCAAAATATTAAAATCAATTATTTCTTCTCTTATATCTTTAAAGTTTTTAAGAATATAAATATTATAATAATTATTATCATCATCGCATAGCAAGAATGAACCATCTTTAAATTCTTGTAGAACTTTTCCAGTCAATAATATCGGTGCTCCGCTCTCTTTCTCAATGTTTCTTAATAGTTTCTTATATGAAGTAAGTGGAAAAAAATCTTTTTCTTCTTTAGTTTCTACAAGTTTCGAGCGAACATCATTTTCAAGAGAAGCAAGATATGTTCTTTCAATTTCTTTTACATCAACATTCTCTTCAATAATAAATTTATTCTTTAAGTTATTTCCAAGTAATAAGATATCTTTGGTCAATCGGTATACTACTCGTTGTCCATATATTGGAGCTAAATATTTATTGTGCAGAAAGGCATATTCGTTTATATAAGTATAGCCCTTTTCACCTTTTATCCACAAATCAGCCTTATATGTATTATTTTCTAGGTCTACCACATCGCCTATTACAACTTCGAGCAAAACGGGATTCAACCCATCGTAATCTGAAGGTAACTCTTCATATTTTTCATATGTTAAAATATTTGACCAATTTGCCAATGCATATTCTTTTTCTATGGCCTTAATATTGACATTATTTTCAAGCACTTTATATGAGATAATGCTACTACCAAAAAATTGACCATCAGAATATGGTTTAATCTCATATATGATTCTTTGTCCATACAAAGGGGTTTCCGGAAAAGGTTCATCATAGTGATTCCACCAATAATATTCCTGATGTACAAGATTATAACCGTTTTCCCCCTTGATCCACATGTCAAATCCATCATTATTGCTGTTTTCATTTCTTTCATCCATTGCTCCAATTACAGCTTCTATTTTAACAGGTACTCTACCTTCAGTTGCCGGCCCAGACTCACGATCGAATAACCATTTATATTTGACAAGTTGTTCATATGAGATTACATCGTCACTGCTTTGAGCAAATACACAGCTTGAAATTCCCAAAGCAATTAGACAGGAAAATAATATCACAACTATTTTTTTCATTTGGATTTCCTCCTGTAGCTGGTATGTTGATGCGAGATTATTCCTTGACTAATCTATTTTAACACATTATGTTTTCATGTACAACCATCAGAAAATGTAATTGAATAAATGAATGTTTTCTTGATATCCTTGACAATTTATAGCCCTCGAAGTATGCTGGAAAAGACATTTAGGAAAGATCTCAGTCATCTGCCGTCTGGTAGTTCCTATCTATGAAAGGTCGTGTGTTTTTATGAAAAAGCTCTTCCTGCTTCTCGTATTTCTCCTGCTTTTCTCCGTTTCCGCCCAGGCCCAGGTCATCCGGGACGACGCGATGAAGCCCCTGCCCAGCGCCGCCGACCCGGCGGCCCCGCAGCCATTTTCCGACCCCACGCCCCAGGACAAGCTGGAAATCTGGTTCGGGCGGGTCGGGGTCTGCGACGCCTTCGTCATCCGCTGCAACGGGGAAACGATGATGGTGGACGGCGGGAACATGTTTTACGTCCGTCACGCCAATCTGTTTATCAATACCATCGGCCTGACCGCCGTGGATTATCTGTTTAATACTCACCACCACGACGATCACATCGAGGCGATGGAATCCCTGGTGCGCAGGGACCTGCTCAAGGCGAAGGTGTTCCTGACCCCCTATCCCCGCGATTACAATAACTCCTACCAGAAAAAGATGCAGGCTACCGTGGACAATAAGGGCATCGAATACCGCCAGCTGGTAGACGGGGACACGATGTACCTGGGCGGGGAAAACGGGGCGCTGTTCCAGTTTTTCCGCTGGGACGGCTCGACCGACCCCAACGCCTCCTCCATGTTCTGCAAAATCACCTACAAGGGCAGCTCCGTCCTGCTGATGGCGGACGTGATCGGCGTCGCCCAGCAGGAGCTTGCCAAGACCCGCACGGACATTCCCTGGAAGTCCGACGTCCTCAAGGCCGGCCACCACGGCTATACCCCGCAGGACCCGGACCTGCTTTCCATGATCAGCCCCGAGCTGTGCGTGATTCCCAATTCCCGCGCCGGGGCGGACGCCTGCGTCAAGCAGATGATCCAGAACGATATCCCCTGGCTGGTCACCAACGGCGGCACGATCTACATGGTCACCGAGGGCGGGGCTCAGTGGCGCTACAGCGTGGACCGGGCTGTTTTCTGACGGATCCCGGCCAGAAAGTCTATTTGTCCCCCCTTTCCTGTCGGAAAAACTGACCTAAAAACACAAAATAAACAGGAAAAATGCGGGAATTTTGACGAAATGGGGAAAAATCTTTCGCAAAACGCTTGCTTTCCGGAGATTTTAGTCTTATAATAGCATTCGTCAGAGAATCGGGTCTGTGGTTGCAAGCCGATGCCAGTCGCAGGCAAAACGGTCCACGTAAGTCAGCCAAAGCGCTGATGAGCATGGTGCGGTTTAGATGTCAGTCCGACCGGGATATTTTCTCGAGAGAGCGGCGTGAGGGCGTTTCAGACGCAGAGCAATGCTCCTGTCGGCGGGTGTGGGGTCAAAGACCAGGTCAGCCGGTGACTCTGAACATATTAAATCTTTTATTTTTCAGGGGGTCAAGCAAAACTATGTATCAGGACAAGACGCTGGTGTGCCGTGACTGCGGTAAGGAATTTGTTTTCACCGCTGGTGAGCAGGAATTCTACGCCGAAAAGGGCTTCCAGAATGAACCCACTCGCTGCCGTGAATGCCGTATGGCTCACAAGGCCCAGCGGAACGCCGGTGGTCCTCGCGTGATGTACGATGCCGTCTGCGCTAATTGCGGTGCCGCCACCAAGGTGCCCTTCGAGCCCAAGGATGATCGTCCCGTGTACTGCAGCGAATGCTACGCCGCGATGCAGCGCCGTTAACCAATTCTGAACCCTGCAGCCGCCTCTTTAAAAAAGGGGCGGCTGTTCTTTGGTTGACAGGGAGGGGTCCGTACACTATAATGGGGGACGATCTTCGATAATTACCGTCAGCGTATGACGATGAGACAGGAGTCATTATGGGAACCGAAAGCAAAAACAAAGAAGAGCAGCGCCGGGAACTGAACGGCGTTACCTATTTTGACCGCGGCCGCCTGACCGGCCGGGACGGCATGAAGTACGACCGCTACGCCATCCAGACCCACTTTATCGAGGTGGGCGAGGACCAGGCGGAGCTGGTCAAACGCTACGCCGGCCCCCTGTACCAGCCGGGGGACGTGCTGGCCTTCGGCGCCAAGGTGATGGCCATGTGCACGAAAAACGTCCGCACCAAGGAGCAGGTGCACCCGGGCTTCTGGGCCAAAGCCCTCTCCCGCCACGCCAGCGAAACCAAGGCCGGCATCGGCATGCACGACGCCTACAAGCTCCAGCTGGCCATCGACATGGTGGGCGCGCCCAAGGTGGTGTTCGCCTCCATCGCCTCCGCGGTGACGAAGCTGTTCGGCGTCCACGGGGTGTTCTACAAGATCGTGGGCAAGGGCGTCGCGGGGATCGACGGATTCTACTACCGCTCCTCCTTTGACCGCTACAAGGACCTCGCCCTGATCAACAACGAAAACGCCCAGGAGCTCTGCGACGACCTGGAAAAGAAGACGGGCATCCCCGTCGTCCTGATGGACGCCAACGACATCGACCAGAACCAGCTGGGCAAGTGCTCCGACTTCCCCCTGACGGACGACCAGATCCAGGACGCCCTCAAAGACAACCCCTCCGGCCAGGGCGGGGAACTGACGCCGTTCATTCTGATCAGACCCATAAAAGGATAAAAATTTTCACTCTGTTCGCTTGCCAAAAGCGAAAAAAGTGAAAATTCACTGAAAATTCGCTGAAAATTCGCTTCCGCCGTTGACGGGAGCGAATTTTTCACTTAAAAGTAAAACACTTCCTCAAACTTCCTGTCCAGCGCGATGCACAGGATCAGGGCCAGTTTCGCCGTAGGGCTGAACTGGCCCGTTTCAATGGAGCTGATGGTGTTGCGGGATACGCCGACCATCTCCGCCAGCTCTGTCTGGGACAGTTTTTTTTCAGCGCGGATTTCTTTCAGCCTGTTTTTCAGGACCAGCTCTTCATTCATGGCGGCCCTCCCTTACTTCGCCAGCTGAAGGATCCACGCGATCAGGAACAGCAGGGCAGCGACCGTGTAAACCACGCCGATCACCAGCTCGTGTCTTCTGCGCAGCTTCCAGTATTTCATCAGAAAAATAGACGCACAGCCAGCCATCACCGCGAAAAAGATCTCGTTGTTCATCCGATCGAAAACCAGGGCGTCCACCACGGACACGACGGCCAGCAGGACCACCGCCACCAGCCAGCCGACCAGGATGCATTGCTTTGATATCTCCAGGCTGGCGATGTCCTGTCCCTTGTTTTCCTGCTGGCTCCTGGCCAGGATTTCTTCCCGATTCATAACTGTTCCTCCTTTTTGCCAAGTTTGCTTGGCACGAACACAGTATAGCATTGCCAAGTATACTTGTCAATACATTTTGCAAAGTTTTCTTTGCATTTTGGTGCTCCGCCCCGTTCGTTCACCATCCGGTAAGAAACCTAAGACAAAACGCCAGCCGCCGGAAACCCGGCGGCTGGCGTGCTTTCGTATGATTACTGTTTAAGTCTCTTATCCGCTTTCCTGGCCAGCCAGGTGCCGATGGACTGGAACAGCTGCACCAGGATGACCAGGACGATCACGCAGGCGTAGAGGACGGCGTAGCGGTAGCGCTGGTAGCCGATGGTAATGGCAGTTTTGCCGATGCCGCCGCCGCCGATGGCCCCCGACATGGCGGTGTAGCCCAGAATTGTCGTGATGGCCAGGGTAAAATTGGTGATCAGGGAAGGGACGGATTCCGGGAGCATCACGTGCAGGAGGATCTGCATCGGGGTAGCGCCCATGCTCTGGGCGGTCTCGATGACGTTGGGGCTGACCTCGCGCAGGCTCCCCTCCACCAGGCGGGCCACAAAGGGAAAGGCGGCCACCACCAGCGGGACAATCGAGGCGACGGTGCCCACCGAAGTACCCACGATGAGCCGGGTCAGCGGGATGACCATCACGATCAGGATCAGGAAGGGAACGGAGCGCAGGAAGTTGATGATCACGTTCAGGGTCTTCATCAGCCAGGCCGGCAGGGGGCGGATGCCCTTGGCGTCCCCCATGACGAGGACGCAGCCCAGGGGCAGGCCGATGATGATGGCAAACAGCGTCGCCAGGACGGTCACATAGACGGTGGCCCAGGTTTCCCTGAGGAAATCCCGCTGGATGATCTCCCAGGCTTCCTGCAGCTTTTCCGGAGTAAAGGCGGTGGCAAAATTCATAACGCTCCTCCTTCCTCAGAAGACGGGGCCGCGGAAGCGGCGGCCTCTCCCTGGGCGGGATACCTGCCCACGGTCTGTACGCTGACCAGGGGCTGCTTACGCAGATAGCTGACCGCGCGGGACATTTCCTCCGGCCCGCCGGGGATTTCGATCAGCATATAGCCGTACATCCTGCCGCCCACGGTGCGCATGGAGGCGTTGTGAACGCTGGCCAGGACGCCGCAGTCGATCGCCATCTGGGCCAGAAGGGGCTGGCTGGCCGCTTCGGAGCCGTTGAAGATCAGGCGGATGCGCTGCGTCGCCGTTTTGTCGGCCATCAGGGAGGCGCTGCCGTCCGCCATTTCCGGGTACACCAGGGTCTGGGTCGCGAAGGCCTGCGGGTCGGTAAAGACCTGGGCCACGTCCCCCTCCTCCACGACGGAGCCGTTTTCCAGGATGGCCACGCGGTTGCAGATTTCCTGCACGACGCTCATCTGGTGGGTGATGACGATGACCGTCAGGCCCAGCCGCTGGTTGATTTCCCGGATCAGTTCCAGGATCTGGTGGGTGGTCTTGGGGTCCAGGGCGGAGGTGGCCTCGTCGCACAGAAGGACCTTCGGGTCCGTCGCCAGGGCGCGGGCGATGGCAATGCGCTGCTGCTGGCCGCCGGACAGCTGGGCCGGGTAGGCCTTCGCCTTGTCCGGCAGACCCACGACGTTCAGCAGCTCCTCGGCCCGGGCTTTGGCCTTTTCCTTCTGGTAGTCCTTCTGCAGCATCAGCGGCAGCATGATGTTCTGCAGGCAGTTGCGCTGCATCAGGAGGTTGAAGCCCTGGAAGATCATCGTCACCTTCCGGCGGACTTCGCGCAGCTCCCTTTCGCTCATCGACACCAGGCTCCTGCCGTCCAGCAGGACATCTCCGGTCGTCGGCCTCTCCAGCATGTTGATGCAGCGGACCAGGGTGCTCTTGCCCGCCCCGCTCATGCCGATGATGCCGTAAATATCCCCGTCGCGGATGGTCAGCGTGACGTTCCTCAGCGCATCCACCGCGCCGGAGGAAGTCACGAAGGACTTGGAAATGTTTTTAAGTTCGATCATATGTATGGCTCCGAAAGAAGGAATTCGTAATTCTTAATGCGTAATGCGTAATGAATAGTTTAATGAGAAAACCGGCGCTTGCGCCACATCCCCATTACGCATTAAGCATTACGCATTACGCATTATAAACAGCATTGTGCGGCGGAGAAACGTGTCTCCGCCGCGAATGATTTTCTGCCTGTCTGAAAGATTATTTGTTGACGCCCAGGGCGTTCAGGTCAGCCTGCTTGCCGCCGTAGAGGGCCATGGGCTCGACGTGGATGCCCAGGATGTTGACCAGATGGGTGCCGTTTTCTTCGTTGAAGTTCTGCTGATAGGGGATGTGGGCGAAGTAGTTCGCGAACACTTCACCGGCGTCCACCACCAGGTTGGGCTGCACGTAGTCGGCGAACTCGATGATGTCCAGGGTGATGTTCTTGGCCGCCAGGATATCCTTGGCCACGGCCAGCACCTGGGCGTGGGGGGTGGGAGAAGCGGCCACAGAGATGGTCTTTCCGGCCAGGGCATCATAGTCCACGGAATCATCGTAGCCGTCTTCATCGACGTTCTCGATGACGCAGACCACGGAGCCGTCCGCCCAGGTGGAGGTGATGAAATCGGCAACCGCCTTGCTGGACAGGGCCGCGGCCAGGGCCTTGGCTTCCGGCGTTTCCTCATTGCCTTCCTTGACGGAGAGGACGTTCACATAAGGAGATTCGGCGTTTTCGATCAGCAGGGAGTCCTTGGCGGGGCTGAAGCCGGCGTCCAGAGCGTAGTTGTTATTGATGATGGCGTAGTCGACGTCCACCAGGACGTTGGGCACATTGGCCGCCTCGACTTCGTAGAACTCGATGTTCAGGGGATTCTCGGTGATGTCCGCCACGGTGGCGGTGATGCCGGCGTTCTCATCCAGCTTGATGACGCCGTTGGCGGCCAGCAGCAACAGGGCGCGGGCTTCGTTGGTGGTATCGTTGGGCACGGCGATCTGCAGGGCCAGCGCGGACACGCAGGACAGGGACAGCAGAGCGGCAAGAATGACAGCGGTCAGTTTCTTCATGGTTGTACTCTCCTTTTCATTCGTCCATCAAAAAAACGGAGGCCTGAAAGCACTCCGTTTCCTGATCGATATTAGCCGTCAGGCGGGAACGCTTTCCGGGAAACCGGCGCGGGAAACCATGCACATGCGCATCTCACACATGTACATCCGCCGCATGCCCATCATGGAAAACCGGTAACTCATCGTCAGCGCTCCTTTCTTTCGGGGATGGCTGGAGTATAGCACAGCCGGCCTGCCCTTGTAAAATACGAAAAGGATATGGCTGGTTATAAGTATAAATTATAACGCAAGGCTTTTTAGCCGTTAATGGTTTGCCTGAAAGAGATCACTTCGCTGTTGTGCTCCAGGAAGGCGAAGACGTCCTCCCGCTTGACCTGGTTGCTCATTTTCAGGGCCAGGGAGTAGGTGGTGGTTCCGTCCGGGTTGTGCGTGATGCTGTTTTCAAACACCTGGGCGTGCCACTCCTGGAGCTGGCGGGTCAGGGCCTCGCGGAAGGACAGGTCGTCGCGGACGGTAATCTTAAACTCGGTGTTCAGATACTTGTCGTTAAGGAAGGGGAGCAGGTGCATGATGATCTGGCTGAGGACCACCACCACCGTGGCGATGATGCCCAGCGGCAGCATGCCCGCGCCCAGGGCCAGGCCGATGCCGGCCGTCGCCCACAGGCCGGCCGCCGTCGTCAGGCCCTTGACCGTCGCCCCCTGCTTAAAGATGACGCCAGCGCACAGAAAGCTGATACCGCTGACCACCTGGGCGGCAATCCGGGAGGGGTCGGCCCCGCGGTCCCCCATCATGGATTTTTCGGAGTTCCCGCTCAAGTCCGCAAAGCCGTATTTGGAAATGATGATGATCAGCGCCGCCGTGCAGCAGACCAGCAGATGGGTGCGCACGCCCGCCTCTTTCAGACGGTGGCCCCGCTCAATGCCGATGGCCGCCCCGCAAACGCACGCCAGGAGAAGCCTGAGCGTAAAATCAAGATACTGCACCAGGGTAATGTTCTTATTCATGACATCCAGCAGCATACGCATCCGCCTTTCTGTTTTCCGGTTTTGATTCATTTTACCTCTGAAAAAAGGTAAAATCAATCCTACCGGGAGAACGCTTTTTTTGCAGATCGCTCGGCACCGCGGACGATATTGGTTCTGAAACGGAAAAGAGCTGCGCAGAAGTTTCCTTCTGCGCAACCCGAAAAAATGGAATTACTTATGCTTGAGCGATTTTTGGCCGATGTGCCAGATCCGGTCGTTGTACTCGCGGATGGTGCGGTCGGAGGAGAAGATGCCGGAGCAGGCCACGTTCGACACGGCCATCTTGAGCCACTTGTCCTTATCCTGGTAGTCCTTGTCCACGCGGCGCTGGGCCATCGAGTAGGAGCCGAAGTCCTTGAGGACGTAGTACGTGTCGTTGAACAGGAGGTTGTGGTAGATGTCCTGAACGGCGGCAGCGTTGTCCGGGAACAGGGTGCCGTCGATGATCTGGGTCAGGGCCTTGCGCAGCTCCCCGTTGGTCTCGTAGATGTGCAGGGAACGGTAGCTGCCCTCGCTGTCCAGATCGTGGACGGTGTTGACGCGCATACCGAAGATGTAGATGTTGTCCATCCCCACCTGCTCGGCGATCTCGACGTTCGCCCCGTCCATGGTGCCGATGGTGACGGCGCCGTTCATCATGAACTTCATGTTGCCGGTGCCGGAGGCTTCCTTGCCGGCCAGGGACAGCTGCTCGGACAGGTCCGCGGCGGGCATCAGGCATTCGGCGCTGGAAACGTCATAGTTTTCGAGGAACACCAGCTTGAGCATCTTGCTGGCGCGGGGGTGCTTGTCAATCATCTTGCTGATGGCCAGCAGCAGACGGATGATCTGCTTGGCCATGTAATAGGCCGGGCTCGCCTTGGCGCCGAAGATGAAGACGCGGGGCTGCATCTCAAACGACGGATCGTCCACGATGCGGTTGTACAGCACCATGATATGCAGGGCGTTGAGCAGCTGGCGCTTGTACTCGTGCAGGCGCTTGGCCTGAACGTCGAACATGAAGTCCGGAGAAACGCTCATGTCCTGCCGGTCCTGCAGCATGTTGCTGAAGGCGATCTTGTTGTCCCGCTTGATGCGGGCGAACTTGTCACGGAAGGCAGCGTCGTCCGCAAAGGGCAGCAGGTCGCGCAGGCGCTCGGGCTCGCGGATCCAGCTGTCGCCGATGGCGTCGCAGATCAGCTGGGTCAGGCCCGGGTTGCAGCTCATGAGCCAGCGGCGGTGGGTGATGCCGTTGGTAATCGCGGAGAACTTCTGCGGCATCAGCTCATAATAGTCGTGGAAGGTCTTGTTTTTCAGGATCTCCCCGTGCAGCTGGCTGACGCCGTTGACGGAATAGCTCATGGCGACACACAGGTTGGCCATGTGCACCATGTTGTAGGCGGTTATGGCCATGCCGGCGATGCGGGGATCCATCCCGTTGTTGTAGGCGTTGGCCAGGCGGGCGCAGACGCGGCGGTTGATCTCCTGCAGGATCATGTAGATGCGGGGCAGGAGCTTGCGGACCATTTCCTCCGGCCAGCGCTCCAGCGCTTCGCTCATGACGGTGTGGTTGGTATAGGCGACCGTCTTCTGCACGATGGCGGAAGCCTCGTCCCAGCCCAGGCCCTCCTGGTCCATCAGCAGGCGCATCAGCTCGGGGATCGCCAGGCCGGGGTGGGTGTCGTTGATCTGGATGGTCATCTTCTCCGGGATCAGGGAGAAGTTGCAGCCGAAGCGGCGCTTGAAGTCCTTGAGGGCGTACTGCAGGGTGGCGGAGGTGAAGAAGTAGTGCTGCTTTAAGCGCAGCTCCTTGCCTTCGTAATGGTTGTCTTCCGGATAAAGCACCTTGCTGATGACGGTGGCCAGTTCTTCCTCCTGCATGGCGCGGACGTAATTACCGGAGTTAAAGTCCTTGAGGTCCATCGTGCCAACGGACTTGGCCCGCCACATGCGCAGGGTGTTGACGGTATCGGTGTCATAGCCGACCACGGGCATGTCGTAGGGCACGGCCATGACGCGGTTGAAATCATGCTCGATGAAGGTCAGCCGGCCGTCCACCTCGGTCTCTTCCAGCCAGCCGCCAAAGTGCACCTCGCAGGTGTCTTCCATCGCGGCAACTTCCCAGACGTTGCCGTTTTCCAGCCAGTTGTCCGGCAGCTCCACCTGCTGGCCGTTCATCAGCTTCTGGCGGAACAGGCCCAGCTCGTAGCGGATGGTGCAGCCCATCGCCGGAATGTTCAGGGACGCCAGCGAATCCATGAAGCAGGCCGCCAGACGGCCCAGACCGCCGTTGCCCAGACCGGGTTCCGGCTCTTCCTTGATGATGCGGCGCCAGTCGATGCCCAGCTCCCGCAGGGCGTCGGCGTATACGCCGTAGCTGCACAGATTCAGCGCGTTGCACTGCAGGCTCCGCCCGGTCAAAAACTCCACGGACAGGTAGTACAGGCGCTTGCCGAGGTAGTTTTTATCCTTTTCACGGTACTTGGTCCACTTCATCATGATCTGGTCCTTGATGGTGGAGGCCAGGGCGTAGTAAATCTGGTGATCCGTGGCGTCCTCCAGCGTTTTTCCGTTGTACCGCTGAATCTTGCCGATGATGGACTGCTTGATCGATTCCTTGTCAAATTTCGTGGTGGGCATGAAATCCTCCTGTTATATGAGCACCATTGCCAAACGGAGCGGGATTGAAAGGGGCGTCGTCCGCCGGTCCGGCATTTTGATACGCCGGACACGTCAAATTATTATATCATAAATCACTAAAAACGCAATCTTTTTTCATGATCCCGCCGGGCAGGACGTTCATTCCTTGCCCGATGGCTTTCTATCGGTTGTCATTTATCAAATCCGCCTTGACGAACGCGCGCAGAATGTTATATACTGAATCCATAGAAAATTTGTATCTTATCAGCCCTTTAATGACAGTTTTTTCATATTTTGCACGCCACACGCTTTTGCTTCATTGACCAACGCCGGCCCGCAGGTCCTGATCCGGAGGGATGAAACAATGAGCACTTTGTCACCAGCCGCGAAAAAGAGACACTATATGCTGAAGCAGGCGCGGCAGCACTGGCAGCTGTATCTGTTCCTCCTGCCGACGATCGTGTATTTCCTGGTGTTCAGGTTTTACCCGATGTACGGCCTTCAGCTGGCGTTCAAGAATTACCGCGCCGTGGACGGCATTGCCGGCAGCAAATGGGTAGGGCTGGACAACTACCGGTATTTTTTCGCCGCGGCAGATTTTAAGACGCTGATGATCAACACATTGAGCGTCTCTTTGGGTACGCTGATTTTCAGCTTTCCCCTGCCGATCCTGCTTGCCCTGCTGCTCAATCAGCTGCCCTCGATCCACTATAAAAAACTCGTACAGACGACGGTTTACGCCCCACATTTCATTTCCACCGTCGTGCTGGTGGGCATGATTTTTCTGTTCACTTCTCCCTCCTCCGGCCTGATCAATAAAATCATCGAGGCTTTCGGGGGAAAAGCCATTCATTTTACCGCCCTGCCCCGCTGGTTCGTCCCCCTGTACGTGATCTCCGAGGTCTGGCAAAGCACCGGCTGGGGCAGCATCCTGTATCTGGCGGCCCTGGCCGGCGTCAGTCCCGAGCTGCACGAGGCCGCCGTGGTGGACGGGGCCAACAAATTCCAACGGGTATGGCACGTCGACATTCCCGGCATCCTGCCGACCATCGTCATCATGCTGATCCTGAACGCCGGAAAGATCATGAACGTCGGCTTTGAAAAAGCCTACCTGATGCAGACGTCCCTGAACATCGACGCTTCCGAGATCATCGCCACCTATGTATATAAGCGCGGCGTACTGAAGGCCCAGATCAGCCTGTCCACCGCTGTCGGCCTGTTTGAATCGGTCATCAACATGATCCTGGTGCTGACCGTCAACTGGATCTCCCGGAAAGTCACCGAGAGCTCTCTGTTCTGAGGAGGCGGCCGTTATGAAAAACAACGTCATCCACCGTACCAATGCGGACAAGGCCTTCGACACCCTCGACTATATCCTGCTGACCATCGCCTTCCTGCTGGTGGCCTACCCGCTCTACTTTGTCGTGATCGCTTCCGTTTCCGACCCCATCGCCGTCTACGAAGGCCGCGTGATCCTTTACCCGATCAAGCCGACGCTGGAAGGCTACCGGCGGATTCTCAGCTATACGAGCCTGTTTACAGGCTATAAAAATACCCTGGTCTACACCCTGGTCGGCACCGCCATCAACGTGACGCTGACCATCACCGCGGGCTACGCGCTGAGCCGCAAGGAGCTCGTGGGGCGAAACGTCATGATGATGGGCGTCATGATCACCATGATCGTCTCCGGCGGCATGATCCCGAATTATCTGCTGGTCCGAAGCCTTCGGCTGTACAACACCATGTGGGCCCTGATCCTGCCGGGGGCGGTCAGCACCTGGAACCTGATCGTCACCCGCACCTTCTTCCAGCAGACCATCCCGGACGAGCTTCGGGAAGCGGCGGACCTGGACGGCTGCAGCGACACGGCCTTTTTCCTGCGGGTGGTACTGCCGCTGAGCGCGTCCATCATCGCCGTTATGGTCCTGTTCTACGCCGTCAGCCACTGGAACAGCTACTTTAACGCCCTGATCTATCTGTCGTCCACGTCCAAATATCCGCTGCAGCTGGTGCTGCGAAACATCCTGATCGTGAACACTTTGGACGACATGGTCAACGACGTGGCCACCCAGGCCGCCCAGCAGCGGATGGGCGACCTGATCAAATACGGTATGATCATCATCTCCTCTCTCCCCCTGCTGGTCCTCTACCCCTTCCTTCAGAAGTATTTCGTCCAAGGCGTCATGATCGGAGCGATCAAAGGCTGAAATCAGGGAGGAGGTAGTTCGTTCGCTTCGCTCACAGGTAGGAGGTAGCGTTCGCTTACGCTCACTAAGGATAGGAAGCAGCGCTCCATGCGGACGCTTCTTTGCGAATGCGTAATTCATAATGCGTAATGCGTAATTCCCGTTGCCTGCCGCGCCATTTCATCTGACCAATTTCCACTCCTAACTCCTCACTCCTCATTCCTAACTCTTCACTCTCCACTCTTCACTCTCCACTCTCAAAAACCTCCACCAGGGCCTGCCGGCCCGTTCTTCGGTGAAAACTGTCCACTGGACAGTTTTCCGGGCCCTCAGAACCCTCCTACCTTCTCCCTCCTCCCTCCTACCTGCCCTTGGTTCCCGGCATCAAAGAGGATGCTGTCGATATTCTTTCCCCATCAACTTTTTAAGAAGGAGGCTATCCTATGAAAAAGCTGCTGTCTCTGCTCCTGTGCGCGGCCCTGCTGCTGTCGTGCGTGAGCGCCCTGGCCGCCGAATATCCGGCGGAAAAGGTTTCCTACGACGTGTGGATCCGGATGCGTCCGATGAACGGCGACGCGGAAAAGATGGACATCTTCCGCATCATGGAGGAAAAGACCAACGTCCATCTGAACTTCGAGCAGATCCCCCAGGCGGACTGGAGCGAAAAGGTCACCCTGGCCCTGAACGCCAACGTGGACCTTCCGGACGCCCTGTACTCCGGCTACTCCCTGACCTCCACCGAGCTGGTCACCTATGGCAGCCAGGGGCTGCTGCTGGCGCTCAACGACTACATCGACCAGTATATGCCGAATTTCAAGGCAAAGCTGGAAGCCCATCCGGAGGTCCGCGCCGCGATCACCGCGCCGGACGGCAACATCTATTCCCTCCCCTTCTGCCGCTTTGACGGCCTGACCGGCCAGATCCCCAGCAACATGTTCATCAACAAGGTCTGGCTGGACAAGCTGGGCCTCGAGGTGCCCACGACCATCGACGAACTGGAGACTGTTCTGACCGCCTTTAAGGAGAACGACTGCAACGGCAACGGCGACCCCAACGACGAAAAGCCCATGACCTTCAAGTTTGAAGGCTCCCAGCGCGACCTGGGCGGCCTGTTCGGCATGTTCGGCTATGCGGATAACCTGTATACCGGCCAGCATCACTTCTGCGTGGACAACGGGAAGGTGATCTACACCCCGACCACCGAAGGCTACAAAAAGGCCTGCTCCTACCTCTACGAGCACTTCTTCTCCAAGGGATTGATTGACCTGGAAGGCTTCACCATGGACAAGGCCACCTACAACGCCCAGAACCAGGGCGAAGTAGCGAACATCGGCTCCTATTTCAGCTGGAACATTTTCGACCTCGGCTCCGTCCACATGGACGAATATGTCCCGATGGCGCCTCTTAAGGGCCCGGACGGCACCACCAGCTGGGGCTATGTCTCCTCCTCCGGCATCGAGCCCGTCGGCCTGGTACTGACCAACGCCTGCAAGGACCCGGTCAACCTGCTCAAGTGGGCTGACCTGACCTACGACGACTGGTACGGCATGCAGCTGGAATACGGCTGCATCGGTCTGAACCTGGTGGACAACGGCAACGGCACCTTCTCTTACGCCGAGACGCCGGAAGGCATGACCTACGATGAGTTCCTCTTCGGCAACACCTATCCGGACTCCTGCCTGGCCCTGTTCCGCGAGTTCTACGAGACAACGCTGCCGATGCCCGACAGCGCCAAGGCCAAGGACAAGATCAACAGCGAGATGTATCTGCCCGTCGCTACGACCATCTACTACCCGACCCTCCTGTTCAGCACCGAAGACAACGACCGTATCGCCCTGATCGGCTCCGACATCATCGCCTATAACGAGAAAATGCGCGCCAAGTGGCTGGCCTACGGCGGCGTCGACGAGGAATGGGACGAATATATCGCCAAGCTGAACAGCATGGGCCTGCAGGAATACATCGATATCTATCAGAAGACCTACGACACCGCTTACGGAAAGTAAATGATTTTGTTCACAGTTCTGTCGAAGGCTGAACAGTGAACGCGAGGACATGATTGCCGGACGTCCGGAAAGGCAGCCGCCTGTTCCGGGCGTCCTTTTCGTTTTATGCGGTCTTTACTTTCTTACCGCTTTCGTTTATACTTGGGCTCAGAAGCTTCTAAAACCATCCAGCGGAGGGGCGTCATGGAGCGAATCGACCGCAAACTGAACCAGATGCTGACCACGGAGCAATTCAGCTATCAGGCCCTGCGGAGCATGTACCTGACGCTGGTGCTGGATTCGTTCTTTATCTGTTTTATCTCCGTGATCTCCACGGCGCTGGTGTCCTCCATCGGCGAGGCGGCGGTCGCCGCGGTGTCGATGGTCGGGACGGTCAACGGCATGGTGTCGCTGATTTTTACCTCCCTGGCGACGGGCGGGGCCATCGTCGTTTCCCGGGCCAAGGGCAGCGGAGACATGAACGCCGTTCGCCTCTCCATCGGCGAGGTCACCGGCCTGTGCGGCGGCATCGCCATGGTGCTCAGCGCGCTGCTGATCCTTTTTTCCGCCCCGCTGGTCGGCCTGCTGTACCCGAGCGTGGAGCCGCTGCTCCGGGAATACGCGGTCCGCTATATGCGCCTGATGGCCGTCTCCTTTATTCCCTTCTCGGTGTTTAACGCCATTTTCTGTATCTTCCGCAGTCTCGGGGACACGCGCTCCAGTTTGCTTTTGACCATCGTGATCAACGTCGCCCACCTGCTGCTGAGCCTGCTGCTCATCAACGGCTTTCACCTGGGGGTCGACGGGTCCGGCTTCTCCTATATTATCGCACGGACGCTGGGCATGGGCCTGGCCGTCGTCTGGCTGCTGACGCATAACGTGTACCACGTCCGCATCGGGGACATGCTGCATTTTCGCCCGGCGGTGACGAAGCAGATCGCCGCCCTGGGCCTGCCACTCGCGCTGGAGTCCATGCTGACCCAGGGCGGCATGCTGCTGGTGCAGGTGTATCTGGCCCGCCTGACCACCACGGACTTGGCCGCCCACGCCGTATCCAATTCCATCCTCAATCTGTTCGCCATCACGGGCAGCGCGCTGGTTTCCCTTTCCAGCACGGTCTGCGGCCAGTGCTTTGGGGCAAAGCGGCCGGACCTGACCTGGCATTACACCCGAAGCATCATCCGCATCGGCCGGGTGATCCAGCTCTGTACGCTGCTGGTACTGTACCCGCTGATGCCGCTACTGCTCCGGCTGTACCACGCGACAGAACAGGGCACGGCCATCGTCTATACCGCGCTGACCATCGCGGCCGCCGCCATGCCCTTTTTCTGGTGCGATTCCAACGTCCTGCCGATGACCCTGCGCATCGTCGGGGAAAGCGGATACGCCAGCGCCGTCTCCGTGCTCGCCCTGGCCCTGGGCCGCTGCGCCCTGGGCTACGCGCTGACCATTCCCCTGGGCCTGGGCGTCCCCGGCCTCTGGGCCGCCCTGGCGGCGGAATGGCTCCTGCGCGCCGCCGCCTTCCGCCTCAAGGCAAGGAAGCTGACAGAGCGATTGGCAGAACAGAACGTTTGATCAAACGGCCGCAGCCGCGGAACCTGTACGTGTTCCGCGGCTGCGTTTTTTATTCCTGTTATTTTCCATCAGGAAAGCTTGTGAAAGCTCCCCGTTCGACCTCGGGCAGGCCCCGGGCCTCCTTGGCGTCGGCGATGGCACGGATCAGGAAGGTCATGTTCCGCGCCAGGTTGCGCATGGTCTGCAGGCCCTCCAGGTCCTTTTTCACGTCCTCGGCGGTGAAGCCGTGCACCTGGTTCCAGTAGTTGCTGGACGCCACGGGCATCCCGCTGATGGTAAAGTACTTGTTCAGCACGTCGAAGGACGCGGTATTCCCCCCGCGACGGCAGGAGACCACGGCGGCCCCCACCTTCATGTGTTTGGAAAAGGGCGTGCTGTAGAACAGCCGGTCCAGAAAGGCCAGGATCGTCCCGTTCGGGGAGCCGTAGTAGACGGGGCTTCCGACCACCAGGCCGTCCGCCGCTTCCAGCTTCGGGGCCGTCTGGTTGACCAGGTCGTCGTTGATCACGCAGCGGCCCAGCTTGCTGCAGGCGTTGCAGGACACACAGCCCCGGATCGCCTGGTTTCCCACCTGAATCAGCTCCGTCTCGATTCCCTCGGCGCTGAACACCCTGATCATTTCCTCCAGCGCGGCGGCCGTGCAACCGTGCGCGTGAGGACTTCCGTTGAGCAACAATACTTTGGCCATGGCGCATGATCTCCTTTATACAAATGATGAAATCAACAAAGCCCGGAAACCGGAAGAGCTCTCTTCCCGGGTTTCCATTCGACAGTCCTATTATAGAGAACGCCCGCAAAAACGTCAAGGAAAGAAGCCGGGACGCGGGCAATGGGCTTTGGCTTCCCTTTTAAGACAGATTTGATACGATTTCCGCCGGAATCGCAACATAGTTATTGCTTTTTTGGTAAAAAAAGGTTACAATGTGTTCAGATGGCCGTCCGACTTTTGGGAGCCCCAAAAAGGCCGGCCGCAATCGTGTATACCGGGCGGAATCCGCTGAGTTTTCCCGCTGTTCTTCCAATTGGAACCGCGGGCGCAACCGGGAAAGGGGAAAATCGTCATGAAAAAATGGGTACTTTTGGTGACCGCCGTCATGCTGTTCACCATGCTTCCGACCGCGTTCGCGGGCAAGAACAACACCGTCAGCCCTGAGTGGTACTATAACGACCCGGAGGGCACCGCTTATCCCCTCGGCGTCGATGACCCCGCCTACCGGTATGATCAGCCGCCGTTTACCAGCGACGCTTACACCTATTACCCCTCCACCGTGGAAGAGCGGCTCGCCGCCTCCGTGGAGAGGATCGGCTACATCGGCTACCGGACGCTGCGGAAGAACATGCGCGGCACGGACGTCAAAACCCTGCAGATGATGCTGAACACCCTGGGCTATTTCGCCGGGAAGGTGGACGGCATTTTCGGAAACAAGACCAGAAACGCCGTCAAATCCTTCCAGCGCCACAACGGCCTGACAGCCGACGGCGTCTTCGGCCCCAAGACCCGGGCTAAATTAATCGCGAAATATAATAACCGCTAAGAACTGGAATATACAGAAACGCCGCTGCGGATGAAGCAAATCCGCAGCGGTGTTTTTGTTTTCCTTATTGAGGGTGTCTTCTTATGGATGCTCCCCGGCAGGAATCATTCCTGCAGTTCAGGCGCTGTTGGCCAGGGCGTATAGTAGGCGACGATGTCCCGGTTCGTTCTTTGGATCGTGCGGACCTTGACCTGATCGGAGCGGTCGTTGCCGTTTCCGTCCACGTAGGTGATTTCATTCTCATCGCTGGACAGAACCATGCCGATATGCTTGATGTTGCCGCTGTAATCGTTCCAGCGGAAAAAGATGAAATCGCCGGGAAGCGGGGCCCAGCCCGGATCCGTCCGTGTCAGGCGGATCCCATAGCGGTTCAGGTAATTGTATTCGGTACCGGAGCTGGGGATCGAGCCAAACCAGTAAATACGCACCGCGCCCGTTTTGACGCCGGGGGTAAAATAATGCGGCCTGGCATAGGTAGAGGGCTTCAGCACCGACGAGGGAATCCCGGCCTGGAAGGCGCACCAGCTGAGGAAGCAGGCGCACCAGGGGTTGCCGTTAATGCCCATGTAGGCGCCGTACTTGGTCCAGTCGTTGGGTGTGCCGGAGGGCGTGCCCTCCAGCTCGGAGGCGTTGGAGCCTCCGGTATAGCCCACCTGGGTCAGGGCGATGGCGATCATGTCCGTCACGGGGTCGCCGGTGTTCAGATGCCGGTTGACGTACCGGCCCTTTTTCGCCAGGGCCACCACTACCTCGCAGCTGCCGTACTCGCTCTGAACGGACAGGCGGGAAGCGTAGTTATCCCGGTTTGTGACGGCTTTGCCGGGGGTCTGCCGAACCGTCAGGGTAATCTGCGCAGGACCCTCCCCGGAAAGAGGAGCGGCCGTCAGCCAGTCATCCGAGCCGGGAAGCGGGGTTACGGAAAGGGTCCAGGGCCCCTCCGCCCGCAGGGTCAGGCTGATCTGATCATTTGTTTTACCGTTCTCGTCCAGCCAGAGGACGCCGTCGGTCAGGCCTTCATGGATCAGTTCCGGGGCAATCTCCAGGGCGATGCCGGCCCTCCGGCAATAATCATAGGCGTAGCTGCCCACAGGGGCCGCGGCCCTCAGCCCCTCGCAGCCGGAAAAGGCGTCCTCCGCAATCTGCGTCAGGCTGCCTGGCAGGACGACGCGCCGAAGGCCGGAATTCATAAAAGCCCTGGGGCCGATGCGGATCAGGCCCTCCGGCAGCTCCGCTTCCCGCAGCGCCTCATTTCCGTAAAAGGCCTCCTCCTCAATTTCAAGGAGCCCCGCCGGAAACGCAAAGCCCTCCGCCCGGACAAGGCCTGAGCAAAGGCAGAGCGCCAGCAGAACGCTCATTATCAGTACACGCTGAAACCAAGACATGGATACGCCTCCCAATCGCCCGGTCCACGCCGGGCGCAGGGCCGCAGCGGCTCTGCTTTATTCTTCCCTGCTTACGTCTTCAAAATAGGCAAACAGCTCTTCCTCCGTCGGGAACACGGCCAGGTACATCTGGTCGCTCATGGCCCCGGAAAGGGCCTCGGGGACCCGCGCCACCATCCGAAGCTGGGAAGCGTATTTTTGGCACAGGGCGTCGTGCGTCAGGGCAAAGCGCTTGCTGTCGCGCCGGCCGGCATAGGCGCAGTAATAATGCTCCCCGGCGGGCTTGGTGGAACGGTCGAAGGCGATCATATCCGCCCAGATCTTGTATACGTCGGTGGAATTGGCGAAGTTCATCATGTCCGGGGAATAGCCGCCGCTGGGGCGCATGTTGACCTCCAGGGCCACCACCTGGCCGGCTTTGCCGATGTGCTGGTCGCACGCCAGGCGGAAGAACTCAAAATGCACGAACCGGCTGCGCACCCCAAAGCTTTTGGCGACGGCCCGGCCGGCGGCGCGGACCTCGTCCGGCAGGTCCTTGACGATATAAAACAGGGTGTTGTCCTGGCGGTTGACGATCTCCATGATCGAGGCGGGCGTCACGTTGCCAGTTTCAAACAGCGGCTCTCCCCGGCTGTCCAGGATGGCGTCATAGCTGATGGTCTGCCCGGTGATAAATTCCTCCATGATATAGGAGACGTCCGGCCGCTTTGCAGCCAGGAAGGACCTGAGGCCGTCTTCGTCACTCAGCTTATGTGTATCGGATGCGCCGACGCCGTCGTCCGGCTTGACGATCACCGGCCAGCCCACTTCCCGGATAAAGGCCATGCAGCCGTCATAGTCGTCCACGATGTGCCAGCGGGCCACGGGAATCCCGGCCTTCTGGTAATATTCCTTCATCCCGCTCTTAAAGCGGATGCGGTGCAGGTCGCCCGTCTGCCAGCCGGAGGAAATGTTGAAATCCGTCCGCAGCATGGCGTCGTGGGTGAGCCAGTACTCGTTGTTGCTCTCCAGCCAGTCAATCCGCCCGTAGCGATGGATGAAATAGGCAACCGCCCGGTACACCTCGTCATAGTTTTCCAGGGAGACGACCTTGTAATACTCCGTCAGGCTCTCCCGCAGCTCCGGCTCCAGGCCTTCATAGGGGCAGTCGCCGATGCCCAGCACCCGCAGGCCGTTTTGTGCCAGCTCCCGGCAGAACATCCGGTAGTTGGCGGGAAAATTCGGCGACATAAAAACAAAGTTCTTCATGGCGTGTCCTTCCTTTTTCGACGTGGTCGCTTGGGTCATACATCAGCGTGAACAGGAAAATGGGAATCTGCTGCTCCCGGCCGGCTTTACAGGTTCGCACGGGCAACGGGGTCCGTTTCTCGCGCAATCCCGAAATACTGTTTCAACAAAATTCAAAATCAGCAATAAAAACGGGTTTCTTTAAAAAAGCGCTGCCATTTATTAAGAACTTCATCGCTTCTTGCTTCGATAATATCCATGATATTGGCCAAAACACGTTCCGGTATACGGGATCGGTTATGACAGAGCAGGCACTTCCCGCGTCGGGTGATCCATATCTTGGTCGCGTTTTCGCTGGGGCTTCCCATGGATACATGGACATGTACCGGCTCCAGAGGATCGTTTTCATTTGCCCAGAAATATACCCAGTATGATCCGACCTTAAAAATTTGCGGCATTGTCAAAGCCTCCTTCAGCTGCAAACCGCAGGATCAGGTGGGCAGTACTTTCAATCACGTCCCGGTATCGTTCCATCTCCTGATTGCTGAAGCCATAGACATCTTCCCACTGATAGTCCGGCAGCATGCAGGTGGCATGATGAAAGCAGTCCTTTTCGTCCGGCTTTTCAATATATACTTTTACCCTGCCATCTTCCAGTGTTTCCGAGTGAACAATCTCTGTTCCGTCATCCAAGGTCATAAACGGGTACATCATATGCTTAGCCTCCAGTTTTCCATTGTTCACATTGATCAGCCATTTCCAGATTCTTCATTTTCATTGCAGAAAATCTTCCCGATCGTCCGCTTCGGCCGCGAGACTCCTCTCGATAGCACAGGGAAACCCCGCTGCTCAAGGACGCTCCAGAGATGAGGCGCGCGCAATCGCGCATACCTTTTTGATCGTCCGGATCGTGTACAGAATCCCGAATATGAGCATCGCCACCATCAGGACGGCGCTGAAGACCTGGGCGATGACCGCTTCCTTTTCCATGAGCCATGAGATCAAATCCAGTCCGCTGTCCCAGCACCCGTGGAAGAGGAACGGCAGAGCGGTTGCCATCAGCATTTCCCGGCGCATCTTCGGCCGATCATTCCGGGCCTTTGCCTGTTCATATTCAAACCAGTGAACGCCCTGGTTGAACTGCCATGTGATGTGCATCGGAATCGCCAGGCCGACGATGACCGCCGCAGGATTGCCCGATACGGCCTTTTCAACCACGCTGTAGACCAGGCCGATCAGCCCTGCGATCATGATATAATTGATCTTTCGCCATAGCTTCAGGGAGCGCTTCGCCAGCAGGAAGCCGGTGAACTTGAAGAACTCCTCCAGCAGCGCCGCGCGGAAAAAATCAGACAGGATCTCCCGTTTGAAGCCGGACAGTCCCACGCGGTCTGCGATCACGTCCCACAGGATTTCGGTGACGATGATCAAAAGACACGTATAACAGAAACCGTAGACAAAGGCTGTCTTCCAGTAGTCTTTCCTTGTCAGTACGCGGTTTTCACCCTGCGCGCGAATCCCCGGCAAATACCAGCACAGAGAAATCCCGACAGCCAGTATCGCGGCAGCCAGACCGAGCAATCAAATCACCTCTTTTCCAATATACCCATCCCGTTTCCATATCGATTATTTTCCCCAGTATTTCCCGTCCAGCGTCCGGTACTGCACCGCTTCCAGGATATGCTGCGGGGCGATGTCCGCTTCCCCGGCCAGGTCCGCGATGGTCCGGGCCACCTTGATGACCCGGGTGTAGGCCCGCATGGAGAGGTGGAGCCTGTCCACCGCTTTGAGGAGCACGGCGCTGCACGCTTCGCTCAAAGGGAACAGTTCGTGCACGGCGCTGCCGGTGGCCTGGGCGTTGCAGGTGATGGCCGTCCCCGCAAAGCGGGCCGTCTGCCGCTGACGGGCGGCCTGTACCCGGGCGCGGACGGAGGCGCTGCACTCGCTCTCCCCCGCCTTGCTGATTTCATCCACGGGGACGGCGTCCGTCTCCACCTGCAGGTCGATGCGGTCCAGCAGGGGGCCGGAGATGCGCTCCAGATACCTTCTGATTTCGTGCTCGTTGCACCGGCACGGCCGGACCCGGCTGCCGTAATACCCGCAGGGGCAGGGGTTCATCGAAGCCACCAGCATACAGTTGGCCTGGTAGCGGGAACGGGTGCGGACCCGGGTGACGGTGACGAAGCCGTCCTCCAGCGGCTGGCGCAGGGCTTCCAGCACGGAGCGCTGATACTCGGGCAGCTCGTCCAGAAACAGGACCCCATTGTGGGCCAGGGAGATTTCCCCCGGCCGGGCGTCCGGGCCGCCGCCGATCAGGCTGGGCATGGAGGCGGAATGGTGCGGGGTGCGGAAGGGGCGCTGGGTGACCAGACCCTGGCCCGGCGGCAGCAGGCCCGCTACCGAATGGATGCGGGTCACGTCGAAGGCCTCCTGGGCCGTCATCTCCGGCAGGATGCCGGGTAGGCAGCGGGCCAGCATCGTCTTGCCGCTGCCGGGCACGCCGACCATCAGCAGGTTGTGTCCGCCGGCGGCGGCGATTTCCAGGGCCCGCCGCGCCCCGGCCTGGCCCTTGACGTCTTTCAGGTCGTATTCCGCCCCCGGCGCGCTCTTCCGGATCTCTTCAAAGCTCAGCTGGACCTGGCAGGGAATCGGCCTGCTTCCGCTCAAATGAGCCGCGGCCTCCGACAGGGAATGGACGGGGAAGACCCGGGCTCCCTCCACGGCGGCGACCTCCCGGGCGTTGCCGGCGGGCAGCAGGACGCCCTTCAGGCCCTGCTCCCGGGCCGAAAGCACCATCGGCAGCGCGCCGCGGACTGCCCCGCAGCGGCCGTCCAGCGCCAGCTCCCCGAAGACCAGCAGGCCCTCCAGGGCCTTTTCGGGGATCTGCCCGGTGGCCGCCAGGATGGACAGGGCGATCGGCAGATCGAAGGCCGCCCCCTCCTTGCGCAGGTCCGCCGGGGCGAGGTTGACGGTGATCCGGCCGGCCGGCACGAAAAACCCGCTGTTGCGCAGGGCCGGCAGAACGCGGTCCCGGCTTTCCCGGATGGCCGTATCCGGCAGGCCGACCACAGACAGCATCGGCTTGTCGCTGCCAGTGATGTCCGTCTCCACCTGCACCGGTATCCCATCCACCCCGCACAGCGCACAGCTCAGCACCGTTGAAAGCATGCTTTTCATCCTCTCTTCCCCGGCAAAACCCCAAAAAATCAGGAAAACATCCCTTTTCCCCGATTTTATTTTAGCACAAATGCCAAAATAATAAAACCATCCAATCCCCCACCCATCACCACATACTCGAGGGGGTGATCAGGGGGATGCTTCCCCCTGATTGAAATCCGCAGCAGCGGCTTCGCCGGTGCGAGGAGTATTTTTGCGCAGCAGAATGATAGTCAGGAAGAGAAGACGTCCCCCACTTCTGCGGAGCAAAAATACATTCCTTGCGGATTTGCCGCCCGGGAGCGAAGCGAGAGGCAAATCCGTCGGGGGGTTCCGTAGGGGGGTCGCAAGACCCCCATGCGATGCGCTAGTCGTATATATTCCCTTCCAGCGCATTTCTGGCCGCCAGGATGTATTTGGCCGTGTCCAGGGGGTCGACGCCCCGGCGGGGGGCCGTTCTGCCCAGCTCCGTCGGGCACTCCTCATAGCCCTTGAGCCTGGCGCTCATGCTGCCCCGGCCGCTGGTGGCGGCGGCGAAGGTCACAGAATAATCCAGGCTGGAAGCCGCGGGAATTACCGCGGTCATGGACGTCACCCCGTCTTCCGACGAGGAGGCCGTCACATTGCCGCGCATCATGCTGACGTCGCTGATGATCCGCCCGACGTACTCGTCCGGCAGGACAAAGCGGACCTCCAGGATCGGCTCCAGCAGCACGCTGCCGCCGCGCCGCAGGCCGTCCTGGATCCCCATGGGTGTCGCGACGATAAAATCCAGCGGGTGGGTATGGATCAGGTGGTGGTTTCCGCCCACCAGGGTGATCTGCACGTCCGTCACCTGCCAGCCCAGCCTCCCCTGGCTCAATGCCTGCGGGAGGGCCTGCTCCACCTGGTGCTGATATCTGGGCAGGATGTCCCGGCCCGGCACGACGGACGCAAAGGTCACCCCGCTTCCCCTGGGCCCGGGTGCGATGTCGAATTCGAGCACCGCCCAGCAGGGCTTGGGCATGGTGTAGGCGATAAAGCCGTGCGCGCGCTCCCGGATCGTCTCCCGGTAAAGGACGGTCGGTTCCCCGAAGCGGACGGCGAGGGAAAAGCGCGACAAAAGAAGCTCCTCCACGATTTCCAGCTGAACCTTCCCCATGACCTGGAGCTGGAGCTCCCCGGTGGCGCTGTAGTAGCGGGACCGGAGCAGCGGGTCCTCGGCGGACAGGACGGCGCAGGCCTCCCGGAGGGCGTTCATTTGCTCCGGCTTCTCCGGAATGACCTGGACGGTGATCAGGGGCTCCCGGAACAGGCCGGGCTGCACCTTCCTGGGCAAGAGGTCCTCCCGGCCGAAGACATGGCCGATTTCCGCCTCCCCCAGGCCATACAGAATCCCAATGCCGCCGGCGGTAAGATGTCCGATGTCCTGGCCCGCGTCGCTGCGGATCTGGGTGATCTTGCGCTGCACGACGATCTCCTGCCCGGTAATTTTGTCCGTGCCGGTTTTAAGGTCAATAGGCATGCGGTTTTCAAGCCTCCCGCCGTACAGCCGGACCCACAGCCCCCGACCCATCGCGGGGTCCGTCACGGCGGCGAAGGCCACCCCGCACAGCTCTTTGCAGGACGTATCCGGCCCCGGCAAGAAGGCGACCGCCGCGTCCAGCAGGGCGTCGATCCCCTCGCCCCGCAGGGCCGAGCCGCACAGCGCCGGGAAAGCCTCCCCCCGGGCGGTCAGGGCCGCCAGCAGATGCTGGACTTCCGCTTCCTTCGGCTCTGCCCCGTTCAGGTAGGCTTCCATCAGGGCATCGTCGGACGAGCAGACAGCATCCAGCGTCCGCTCCCGGTCCCACAGGGGGACAACCCGGGGCGTCAGGCGCTTCCCGATCTGCCTCAGGACCTTTTCCGCGTCCGCCCCCGGCCGGTCCATCTTGTTCAGGAAGAAGAGGAGGGGCAGGCCCTGGGCGGACAGGGCGGCAAACAGCGTCTCCGTCTGCGGCTGGACCCCCTGGGCGGCGTCCACCACCAGGACGGCCGCGTCGATGGCCCAGAAGGAGCGCTCGATCTCCGAGGAAAAATCGGTGTGGCCCGGCGTGTCGATCAGGCGCACCTGGGTTCCCTGCCAGTCAAAGGACACGCAGGTCGCCCGGACGGAGATTCCCCTGCGCTTTTCCACGTCCATCGAATCGGTAAACGCGGTGCCGCGGTCCACACTTCCCGCCTGGCGAAGACGGCCCGCCCGCAGGAGGATCTGCTCCGACAGCGTCGTCTTGCCCGCGTCCACGTGGGCGAAAATCCCAATGTTCCGAACCGCCATGGCCCTGCTCCCTTCCATCATGCTTCCTTATATTACAGGCAGACAGTATACCATATTCTTCTGCGTAAAAAAAGACCCTGAGCGCGGCCCGATCTTCCATAAAAATTGTTTTCATAACCTATTGACAATCCCCCTTCTCTATGATACACTTTCCACAGTTGTTAGCACTCGTTCAAACTGAGTGCTAACAACAGAGAACGGCCCCGGCGGAAAGGAAGGGTACCCATGCTGGATGAGCGAAAGCGCCAGATCCTGGATTTTATCATTCAGGATTATGTGGATACCGCCGTTCCCGTCGGCAGCCGCACGATCACCCGCAAGTACAACGTCGGCGTTTCCCCCGCCACCATCCGCAACGAGATGAGCGACCTGGAAGCCCTGGGCTATCTGGAGCAGCCGCACGTTTCAGCCGGCCGGGTGCCCAGCGTCAAGGCCTACCGCCTGTACGTGGACGACCTGATCGCGGGCGGGGCCGAATCCTTCCCCCGGGACGAAGAGGCACGGGATTGCTTTTCCCGCTTCCTCGTCCAGCAGGAGGACGCGGCCCAGAGCGCCGCGCAGGCCCTGTGCGAGCGGACGCGCATGACCAGCCTGGTCATGATGCCCAGCCAGCCGGGGATGCGGATCGCCACCCTGCAGCTGGTGCCGATGCCCCGCGGGGCCGCCCTGCTGGTGATGGTCACCGACAGCGGCATGGTGCGGGACACCGTCCTGCACGTCAGTTCCCGGCTGGATCCGGACGCCCTGTACGCCATCAGCCGGTCGATGACGGAGGCCTTTTCCGGCCAGTCCATCCAGACCGTGCAGCGTATGCTGGCAGCCTACGCCAGCCAGGGCGGGGCGGAACAGCGGGTGCTGGACGGCGTCAGGACCCTGGCGGACCAGATGGCCCGTCAGGCTTCGGAGGACACCGTCTTTGTGGACGGAGCGCACAACATCCTGAACTTCCCCGAGTACGCGGATGTTCAGAAGGCGCGGGCCTTCCTCTCCGTCATGGAGAGCCGCAAAAGGCTCCTGGACCTCATCCGGGAGGATTCATCGTTTATCACCGTCCGCATCGGGGACGAGCTTTCCCTGCCGGAAATCAGCGACTGCAGCCTGATCACCGTCCGCTTCGGCGTAGGCGATTATCACGGCCTGCTGGGCGTGATCGGACCGGCCCGGATGCCCTACCGGCAGACGATCCGGACGCTGACCACCATCAGCCGGTCCATGACAGAGCTGTTTTCGGCTCAGCAAGCATAGCAGAAGGAGGAGCGCCACAGCGCGGGAATGATATGGAGGACGAAATGAAACGCAAATTCCGCAAGGATAAGGAAAAGGAACAGGAGCCTCAGGCCGAAGCTCCGCAGGAGCAGCCCGAAGGGGAAGCGCCCCAGGAACCCACGGCCGAGGAACAGCCAGCCCAGGAAGCGCAGGAGACCGACGGCATTACCGACCTGAAGCCTCTCCTGGAAGCCTCCCGCCAGAAGGCGGAGGAATACCTGAACCTGGCCCAGCGCGTGCAGGCGGACTTTGACAATTTCCGCCGCCGCAACCAGAGCGTCCGCGCCGACGCCTTTGAAGACGGCGCCCGGGAGCTGGTCAAAACCCTGCTGCCGGTGGTGGACAACCTGGAAAGGGCCCTGGCCGCTGAGAGCACGGACGACAACCTGAAAGCCGGCGTCGCGATGGTGCACAAGCAGCTGATGGACGTGCTGCAAAAGCGCGGCGTGGAAGTGATCGACCGTCCGGGCGAGGTCTTTGACCCGAACCTCGAAACCGCCGTCCTGCAGGGCACGGAGGACGACGGCGAAAAAGGCACCGTCTGCCAGGTGCTGCAGAAGGGCTACCGCATGGGCGGCGTCATTCTGAGAAGCGCGATGGTCAAGGTCGTGCCGGAATAATGCGTAATGCCTAATGCGTAATGAATCGTCTCTGAACCGGCGCTTGCGCCGCATCCCCATTACGCATTACGAATTACGAATTAAGAATTAGCCTGAACGCGGTTTTCCGCTTCACATATCATCACAAAAACAACCATTTTACACGGATAAAAAACAGGAGGAATCATCATGAGCAAGATTATCGGTATTGACCTTGGCACCACCAACAGCTGCGTCGCCGTTATGGAAGGCGGCGAACCCGTCGTTATCCCCAATGCGGAAGGCAGCCGCACTACTCCCTCCGTCGTCGGCTTCAACAAGGACGGCGAGCGTCTGGTCGGCCGCGTGGCCAAGAACCAGGCGATCCAGTATCCGGACCGCACGGTCGCTTCCATCAAGCGCAAGATGGGCACCAACGAGAAAGTGACCATCGATGGCAAACAGTACACCCCGCAGGAAATCAGCGCCATGATCCTGCAGAAGCTGAAGGCGGACGCCGAGAGCTATCTGGGCGAGACCGTATCCCAGGCCGTCATCACCGTGCCCGCTTACTTCTCCGACTCCCAGCGTCAGGCCACCAAGGACGCCGGACGCATCGCCGGCCTGGAGGTCATGCGTATCATCAACGAGCCCACGGCCGCTTCCCTGGCCTACGGCCTGGACAAGGAAAACAGCCACAAGATCCTGGTGTACGACCTGGGCGGCGGCACCTTCGACGTCTCCATCCTGGAGATCGGCGACGGCGTGTTTGAAGTGCTGGCCACCAACGGCGACACCCACCTGGGCGGCGACGACTTCGACGAGCGCATTATCCGCTACGTGGCGGAAGCCTTCAAGAAGGAAAACAATATCGATCTGACCAAGGACCCCATGGCCTACCAGCGCCTCAAGGACGCCGCGGAAAAGGCCAAGATCGAGCTGTCCGGCGCCATGAGCAGCAACATCAACCTGCCCTTCATCACCGCCGACGCCACCGGCCCCAAGCACCTGGACATCACCCTGACCCGGGCGAAGTTCGACGAGCTGACCGCGGACCTGGTCGAAAAGACCATCGCCCCGATGCGCAACGCCCTGCGTGACGCGGGTCTTACCGCCGAGCAGATCGACAAGGTCATCCTGGTGGGCGGCTCCACCCGTATCCCCGCCGTGCAGACCGCTGTCCGCAACGTCACCGGCAAGGAGCCCTTCAAGGGCATCAACCCCGACGAGTGCGTCGCCATCGGCGCGGCCATCCAGGCCGGCGTGCTGGGCGGCGAGGTCAAGGACGTGCTGCTGCTGGACGTTACCCCCCTGTCCCTGGGCATTGAGACCGAAGGCCACATCTTCACCCGCCTGATCGAGCGCAACACCACCATCCCGACCCAGAAGTCCCAGGTCTTCTCCACCGCCGCCGACGGCCAGACCAGCGTGGAAATCCACGTCCTGCAGGGCGAGCGTCCGATGGCCTATGACAACAAGACCCTGGGCAAGTTCCAGCTGACCGGCATTCCCGCCGCGCCCCGCGGCGTGCCGCAGATCGAGGTTACCTTCAACATCGATAGGAACGGCATCGTGAACGTTTCCGCCAAGGACCTGGGCACCGGCAACGAGCAGAAGGTCACCATCACCGCCTCCAGCAACATGACCGAAGAAGAGATCAAGCAGCGCGTCAAGGAAGCCGAGGAGTACGCCGAGGCCGACAAGCAGCACAAGGAAGAGGTCGAAACCCTCAACCGCGCCGACAGCCTGATCTACGAGATGGAAAAGCAGCTGCGTGAAAACGGCGACAAGCTGTCCGCCGAGGACAAGCAGACCGTCGAAAACGAGATCGCTTCCTTCAAGAAGATCCGCGAAGGCAACAACGCCTCCGAGATCAAGAACGCCATGGATAGCCTGACCCAGAAGGTCTATGCCATCTTTGGGAAGCTCTATCAGCAGCAGCCCGGCGCCGGCCAGACGCCTCCGGAAGGCGGCTATCAGCAGCCCGACAACGGCGGCTTCAACCCCGGCCAGAACGACGACGGATCTTATAACGCCGACGGCACCGTCGAATGATCGCAAGGGGGTCTTGCGACCCCCCCTGCGGAACCCCCCGGCAGATTTACCTCTCGTTCCTTCCTCCAGGGCCTACCGGCCCGCTGTTCGGTAAGATTGTGCCACTGGCACAATCTTCGGGCCCTCACAGCCCCGGGCGGCAAATCTGTAAGGGAGAAATCGCTGACGCGATTTCATCCTCGCGACGCGCATGTCGTCGCTGCGGATCATCGTCGGAGGTTTCCCCTCCGACACCTCCCTCTGAAAACATCAACAAAACCCGCCCGGCCCGGCCGCCCCTTCGGGGTGCCTGTCGGCATCCGCCGGATCAACCGGCGGACTCACCAGTGCCGGGCGGGTTTTGTTTCAGACGGACTTCTCTTCACAAATTGTTTTTTATTTTTACAGGACGCTTCGGCATCCAGAGGTGATTTCATTGGCAACCACGACGAAAAGAGACTATTACGAGGTGCTGGGCGTCCCGAAGAACGCCACCGAGGAAGACATTAAAAAGGCCTACCGGAAGCTGGCCAAGGAATGTCACCCGGACCTGCATCCCAACGATAAAAACGCCGAGGCCCGCTTCAAGGAGCTGAACGAGGCCAACGAGGTCCTGTCCGACCCGGAGAAGCGGGCGCGCTACGACCAGTTCGGCATGGACGGCCCGCAGAACCCCTTCGGGGGCGCCGGCGGCGGCTTCGACTTTTCCGGCTTCGGCGACCTGGGCGGCATGGGGAGCATTTTCGACCAGCTCTTCGGCGGCATGGGCGGCATGAACAGCCAGCGCCGCAACGCGCCCCAGGCAGGACAGGACCTGCAGTATGAGCTCAAGCTCTCCTTTGAGGAAGCGGCCATGGGCTGCGAAAAGTCCTTTGAGTTCTACCGCGAGGAAACCTGCACCACCTGCGGCGGCTCCGGCGCCAAGCCCGGCACCAAGCCCCAGACCTGCCCGACCTGCAAGGGCACCGGCCAGATCAGGACTCAGGGCGGCTTCATGCTCGTGACCCGGCCCTGCTCCACCTGCCGCGGCACCGGAAAAATCGTCACCGACAAGTGCACCTCCTGCGGCGGCTCGGGCATCAAGCGCGTCAAGCGCACGGCCCACGTCAAGGTGCCCGCCGGCATCGCCCACGGCCAGAGCATCGTCCTGCACGGCCAGGGCGGCCCCGGCATGAACGGCGGCCCCGCCGGCGACCTGTACGTGACCATCTCCGTCCGTCCCCACAAGCTCTTCCAGCGGGACGGCACGACCCTGCTGCTGGACATGCCGATTTCCTTCACCCAGGCCGCCCTGGGCGCGGACATCGACGTCCCCACCCTCACGGGCAAGATCAAGTATCACATCCCCGAGGGCACCCAGTCCGGCGCCGAGTTCCGCATCAAAGGCCAGGGCCTCCCCCGCGTCGGCAGCGCCTACAAGGGCGACATGCTGATCCGCGTCAAGGTCGAGGTCCCCAAACGCCTGACCGAAAAGCAAAAAGACCTCCTCCGCCAGTTCGACGCCGAATCCACCGGCAAGGAATACGAAGGAGCCAAGAGCTTTCTGGACAAGGTGAAGAGTTTGTTTAACTGAGAAAGAGCTCACCCTTCTCGCTCCAATTGCGAGAAAGGTGAGCTCTTTCTTTGCTTAAACCAAGTAAGTTATTCAGTAATAATTACACAGTCGCTGTGACTGCTTGTATAACTTTCCGCCCAAGTCTGAGAGGTGCCTCCGGAAGGTACAATGATGATCATGAGGTTTTCACAACCATCAAATGCCGTAGGATCAATCTGACAGTTCTGAGGCAAACGAATTTGTTGGATAGCACTGTCCGCAAATGCTCCAGCACCGATAGAAGTACAGGCATTCGGCACATAAACTGCACTGGCCATTATACCTTCAAAAGCAGAAGCCTCGATAATCGTTAGGTCCTCCGGAAGAGTAAAGTCTGGATCTAACAAAGAATGATCGCTTGTTCCATCATGTATAAATCGAATTTCCGTTGGTTCTGTCCATTTACCATTGATAAACGCAGATACATTAGCCACATAAGTCTTTCCGAGATAATTATCCCAAAGTGTCATATCGTACTGACCAAGACCATCATTAGCGTTTATGGAACCATACCAAGCACATCTGTTGTAAATATTGCCGTTTTCAAAAAGAACAGCTGTCGTCAGATAAAACTTTTCAGCGCCATTCATCAACGCTGTTACGGTTGCCTCCGTTCCAGTTTTTTCAACTGATAGATCTGGGCCGTTAGCAGCATTACCTGTTACAGTAATTGTTGCAATTGCTTCCCGAGACTCACCTATAGGATCGTCCCAATGCTCAGGTTGAGCTGATGCTCTGATTGTATAGGTTCCCGGAATAGTCAGTGCAGGCATTTCGTTTTCTCCAGCTTGTGCCCAACTATTGTTAATCTCATAGTAGTTACCATCCAAATCCGCAAGAATCCTATAGTGATCCGCATTTTCCACCTCACCCAAAGTGATGGTAACTGGGCTTCCTGCTTCAATTGAACCTTCTGGTACTGTCAGAACGGGGGTAGCCAATCGTTTAGGTTTTTTTACAGTGATAGATTCAGTTGCTACATCTGTCCAAGTGCCATTGACAAAAGCCTGCCAATACAACTTTGCGATCAGATCTCCTTCATCAAAACCAGAAACATAAATAGTATCAGTCGCAGAACCGTTATCCGCATCATAATACTGAATACTCCAATTTGTGTCTGTTAGTTCTTCGTTTAGATAGTCGTATCGGGAATATCTGAAGCGGGTTGCTCCTGCACGGGTAGCAGTGATTGTCACCATCGTATAAGTTGCATATTCCTTTTTTTCGTTGATAACCAAAGAAGGGCCTTCCAATAATTCGCTTACAATATCAAAGTATTTCCTGGAACCATATGAAGAAGCATAACCTTCCGCAGATGCATTTACGGAAACACTGTAAGAGCCTGGTTCAAATTCATAATCAAGAATATGATCCCCGGCTTCTGTATAAGTAAAACTTTTAATAAAACTATTATTTTTATAAAGACTTACCCAGTACTGCTCGGCATGTTCAATCTGTTTGAAAGTAAGAGTGACGGGTTCTCCTGCTCGTTGAATAATTGGAAGTTCGAAAGCAACTCTGTCCAAAGTGGGAGCTGGGTTGATTGGAACTTCATAGGCACTGAAAGCTGTCCACTGACCGTCAACAAGAGCTTTCGCATAGCATACCAGCGTGCAGTCTCCCTCACTAGAAATAGTTTCAATGGTAACTTCATCTGTATCTGTCTGTTGGCTGTATAGATTCCATGTTGACCATTGCGTGCCATTTTTAATCGTAATATAACGATATGCGATTTCTTCCGCCCCCGGCATACTGATAGTAAATCGAATCGTTTCATTTATATCGGCACTGTCATGATCCGCTGTAATGGATGGTCCCTCCACTCCGGGATCACCGGTCACGGTCAGCACTCGGGTGATGTTAAAACTTTCTTGTGTTTCCAAGACCGTTCCTTCGAATCTAAAAGTATACTCCCCTGGATCAAACCAGTATGCAGGCATGACAGCGGTTCCATTATCCAGGAACGGAAACCCCAACAATCCACCATCTTTATACACAAAAAACTGATTGTAATTAAAAGAAAACAATTCCGCATTATTTATGGTTACTGTAAGACTATTTCCTCGCTGAATGGAATTCACCATAGAAATATCTGGCACTACCGATGTTTCTTCCGCATCAGCATCTTTTATAAAGGCAACAGTGAGAACAAGAGCCAAGCTCAGAAGCAATAAAGCACCTAAGGGCCTTTTCATGGATATACCTCCTTGAAATACAATCCCTAAACATTTCAAAATGAGACAGAGATTATAATGTATTATATTTTATCTCTTCCCATTTGTCCAGCAAAAAACTCTTGTTTTCTTTTATAACCCTGCAAAACAACGAGCCCCCTGTTGTCTGATGGTTTTCACTGTTTTTTCGTTCCTATTCTTTTTTGAGCAGCATCCTGTCGTTATCCAGTTCCTTTTTCCTGCTCGCGGAGTACATCCGCATCAGGTCGTCGACGGTGGTGCGGGCGCGCTCTTCTCCGCTCATGTCGAAGAGGATTTCACCTTCGTCCATCATGACGGTGCGGGTGCCGGTGGTGAGGGCTTGGGAGATGTTGTGGGTGATCATCATCGTGGTCAGGCGGTAGGCTTCTACCGTTTTTTTCGTGATGTCCATCACCTGTTCCGCGGTAGCCGGGTCCAGGGCAGCGGTGTGCTCGTCCAGAAGGAGGAGCTTGGGGGGGACGATGGTGCACATCAGCAGGGTGACCGCCTGGCGCTGGCCGCCGGACAGGAGGCCGACCTTCGTCTTCATCCGGTCCTCCAGGCCCATGCGGAACTCCGAAAGCCGGTCCCGGAACAGGGCGATTTCTTTTTTGGCCGGGGCGAAGGAGAGGGCCCGGGCGGTGGAGCGGGAATGGGCCAGGGACAGGTTTTCCTCGATGGTCATGTGGGGGGCCGTGCCCTTCATCGGGTCCTGAAAGACCCGGCCGATGGTCCGGGCACGGACGTGCTCGGGCAGGTAGGTGATGTCCTGCCCGTCCAGGAAGATCCGGCCCCGGTTCAGCAGGAAGGTGCCGCAGACGGCGTTAAAGAGGGTGGATTTGCCCGCCCCGTTGGAGCCGATCACGGTGACGAATTCCCCCGGCTCCAGATGAAGATTCAGGTTGTTGAGCGCCGTGTGCTCGATGGGCGTGCCCTTTTCAAACACCTTGACGGCGTTGCGGATGTCAAGCATCGTCCGTCCCTCCTTTCCGGAGCCTGGCCGTGCCCAGGTGTTCGCGGAAGGCCGGCAGGGCCAGGGCCAGGGCGACGATCACCGCGGAGACCAGCCGCAGCATATGGGCGGGAAGGGGGCTGTAGCGGGTCGCCAGGGCGATGATATAGCGGTAGATTAGGGAGCCGACGACGGCGGAGATGAAGCCGACCGTCACACTCCTTCTTCCGAACACCGCCTCCCCGATGATCACGGAGGCCAGGCCCACCACCAGGATGCCGGTGCTGGACGAGATGTCCGCATAGCCCTGATACTGGGCGATCAGGGCGCCGGACAGGGCGATCAGCCCGTTGGACACGCAGAAGGCGATGATCTTGCAGGCGCCGGTATGGATCGACGAGGCGCGGACCATGTCCTCGTTGTCGCCCACAGCGCGGATGCACATGCCGATGTGGGTCCTGAAAAACAGGATGATCAGGCCCAGGCAGAGCAGGGTGAAGAAGATCGGCAGGGCGGTTTTCGCGTCGTTCTTGCTTAAAAAGGGAATGAGCTTGAACACCGTGTTCGCCCGCACCAGCGTCAGGTTGGGCGAGCCGCCCAGCACCGACAGGTTGACCGAATACAGCCCGCTCATCGTAATGATGCCGGAGAGGATCGGATGGATTTTCCAGCGGGTCTGCAGGAAGCCGGTCACCGCCCCCGCCGCGGCCCCGGCCGCCATCGCGGCCGGGAGGGCGAGCACAGGGTGGCCCAGAGAGGTCACCGCGGCGGACACCGAGAGGCCGAAGGCAAAGCTGCCCTCCGTGGTCAGGTCCGGCACCGCGAGGATACGGAAGCTGATGTAAATGCCCAGCGCCATCACGCCGTACAAAAGCCCCAGCTGAATCGAGTCAATCAATAGTTTCATCGGCTGCTCCAAAGATCGGATGGGTGAAAGAGAAACTGTTTTCCTTATACGTTACATGCTATACAGAACGAGTTGGTAAATCCAGGGAGGGGGACGTGTCCCCCTCCCAGATGTGTTTACTCAAGATACTGTACTTCCCCCATCGCCAGCACTTCCTCCGGCAGGATGATGCCGAGGGCATCCATGGTCGTCTTATTCACGGAAACGATGTTAGCGGGCACGACCTCGGCGGGGATCTCCGCGACCGGAGTGCCGGAGAGAACTTTGGCGGCGATGGCGGCGGTCTGTTTGCCGATGGCAACGTCGCTCATGGCCAGGGTAGCCAGGCAGCCGGACTTTACGGTGGTCGCCGAGCAGCAGTAGGTCGGGATGCCTGCCTCGGTGCACAGCTCCGCCAGGATATCGACCGCGGCCTGGACCACGGAATCGTTGGCGACGAACACGCAGTCAACGCCCTTGTCGATCAGCACCTGGGCAGCGGTCTGAACCTCGGAGGAATTGGAGACGGTCACTTCCTCAAAGGCGACGCCGGTTTCGGTCAGATAGGCCTTGGCGCTGGCCATGGCGTTGACGGCGTTGACCTCGCTGGTGCAGTAGATCAGGCCGACCTTCGAGACGTTCGGGGTGATCTTGAAGCCGAGGCTCAGGATATCGCCCGAGGGAATCGCGTTGGAGGTACCCGTGGAGTTCATGTCCGGCGTATCCAGGGCGCTCATGACGCCGGCGGCCACCGGAGCGGCCACGGAGCAGAAGACGTTCGGCGTCTGGGATTCCAGGGCCACGAAGGCCTGGGTAGCGGGGGTCGCGATCGTGAGCACCAGGTCATAGGTGCCGTCGTCCATGCCCTGGCAGATGGTGTTCAGGTTGGTGGCGTCACCCTGGGCGTTCTGATAATCAATGGTCAGGTTTTCATTTTCCTTGTAGCCCAGCTCGGCCAGGCCCTCGACAATGCCCTGCTTCATGTCCATGAAGGCCCCGTTTTCAATCAGCATCACCAGGCCGACCTTGTAGGTTTTCGCGCTTTCGGCAAAGCCGGTCAGGCAGGAAAGAACCAGCGTCAGGAACAGAACCGCAGCGATCAGCTTTTTCATGGGGATACCTCCTGTGTTTTATCATTTTTTATGTTTCGTTTCTATCTGTTTCAACCGCCTGTCCGGACAGGCGGAGGAAAACCATTTGGAACAGCGTTACTCGCAGTCAAAGGAGGCGATGGCCTCCACAAAGGGGTTATACCTTTGCCCGATCCCGACGTGGAGGGGATGGGAAAGATATTTTTGGAGGGACGTTTGGTCCTTCAGGCTCATCTCGATCATGACGGTCATGTTCTGCGGGCGGTCGACGACGTTCCGCCGGACGGATACGTCCAGGATCTCTTCCGGCAAAGCCTTCCGCAGCGCCTCGAAAGTTTCCCTGTAATCCCGCTCGGCCTCTTCATCAAACACGCCGGGCTGTAAACGCATCAGGACGAAATGTTTCATAATTGCCTCCTGCAAAATAAAAACAGCCCTGTCCCTTCAAAGGACAGGGCTGGAATGATCAGCCTTGCGGTGCCACCTTTGTTGATATCCCGGCCTTGGCCGGAAATATCCTCTCGTCAGGGATGCCATCACATCCCCCGCCCTTAACGCGGGCATACGGTCCGGATACTCGGGCTTTCGCCCTTTCCCCTTTCCCTTTGTGGTCCATTTGCCGGGCCGCTTTCTGCCGGGTTTCCAGCACCCCCGGCTCTCTGTGAGCGCGCTCCGCGGTTTGATCTCCACTTCAGCGGTTTGATCTGAAACTGGCTTTATTCTAAACGACATCCCGTCCCACGTCAAGGGGGTGGGATGTTTTTTGGGTGTATTTTGTCCCGTATCCTTATGTGATCAAGTTAGTTGTTGAAAAGATTCAACGTATAAGTCACTTTTTTCAAAATAATATTTAGCAAAATCAAAGAACCACGATACCTTAAAGCCACGGCACATACAACCAGCTTAGCCAGTGTTATAATCTACACGAGAAACCATCATCTTAAAACTTTATGCAATAGAGATTGTCTGAAAATCTAAAACTCCAGGAGATTTTGATGGGCCACATCTAGAGTCCCGATGGGGGGACAAAGTCCCCCCATCGTATCATTTAATAGCTTTCCGTCCAGTACACCTGGTTATAAATGTCCGTCAGGCGGTAGGACCGGCGGACGGTGTAGTTGTCGAGCAGGACGTCGCTGACTGTCAGGGTGTTTTCGGTCACGGTGATCGGCGTGCCCCAGTAGTACGCGGCCTCGTAGGTGCCGTCCAGGTGGTAGCGGTCGCACAGCAGCTGGATGGTGGAGCCGACGGGCAGGCCGGAGACAGTCTTGGCGACGGTGTCGGTCTCGCCGTCCTGGTAATCGTAGCGGAAGCCGACCAGATAGCCCGTGCCGTTTTCGTCAAAGGCAATCAGCAGCTGGACGCGGTCTCCGTCCAGCAGGGCGGGCACGTAGCCGCCGTAGAAGTTGCTGTTATCGCTGGGCTCAATCAGCTGATAGTAGGGCGCCGGGGTTCCGTCGATGGCGACCCAGGTCTTATCGGTATAGGCCACCAGGTTGCCGTTTTCGTCAGAATTATAGAGGCTGTCCATGCCCATGTCGATGTAGCCGCCGTCCTGCTCGATAAACAGGTTGAGCTGCACGTCCTGCACCAGGTTCCACTGTTCGGCCGGGAGGACCAGGGTCTTTCCGGCGTCGGTATCGGTAAAGACCAGGGCGTCGGTGTTCAGCATGTTCTCGGACAGGTAGGAGCTGATGTCCTCCTGGGAAAGGGAACTCTCATTCAGGAACGAGGTGTTTTCGCCGCTCATGCCGGGAAAGCGGCCAAAGTCGCCGCCCAGCAGGCCGCCCAGGAGGGAGCTCAGGATGTCGCCGGAGCTGTAAGCGCCGGTAGAATACCCGCCGGAGCCGGACAGGGAGGCGTAGGGGTTGTTGCTGTAGCCGCCGGATACGGCCTGGCCGCTCATCTCCATCTTGGCAAACTGGCTGATGCAGCGGATGTAGTCCTCGTCCATGCCGATCTGGCTGTAGGTATTGACCGCTTTATCCACCTTGGAGGGCTTGGCGGCGTAGGGGAAGTAGATGGACAGGCCGTAGGCGTTGGTCATGTTGGAGCTGTTGCGGTAATAGGGGACGGCGCCGGCCAGGGCGTCGGCCAGGGCCTTGCCCTCCTGGGTGCCCATGCGCAGGGCAAGGTCGGCCAGGTCCACCTGGTCGAGGCGGTTGCTCTGGGCGAACTCGCGGGCGCCGGCCCGGGCCTTGGAAACGGCGCTGTACTGCTTGGCGGTGATCATGCCGCTGATGGACTGGGCGAAGGCGCTCAGCTTATCGGGCACAGAGGCGGAGAGCTGGGCCAGGTCCACGACGGACAGGGTGGTCTTCTGGCCGGCGGCCTGACGGGCGCTGGTGACCACGAAGTCGTCCACGATCTTTTTGCCCAGGGTCACGGTGTCCACGGAGGTGTTGCTGTTCAGCAGGTTCAGCCAGCCGGTGTAATACCAGCCGTAGCCGGGCTCGGTCTCTTCGGAGGCGATCATGTAATCGGCGTGCTCGTCGAGCATCAGGGCGGTTTCCACCGTCGCCATCAGGCAGGCGTCGAAGCCGACAAAGTCAAACTGGATGCCGCCGTCCGTGAGGGCCTGATGGATGCCGGCCAGGCTCATGGAGCCGCTGCGGGCGTTCAGTTCGTCATAGCCGTAGCCGGCTACCGTACCGGAGCCGTGGTCCCACAGGATCAGGCCGTAGCGGTCCGCCGGGAAGTTCTGGGCGGCTTTGCGGATAAAGGCGCTCAGGGTGGCGGGGCTGGTCATCGAAGCGGTGCCCTCGTTTTCAGACAGGCAGCGCAGCTTCCCGCCCTTGACCTGCCAGAGCTGGTGCACTTTGCTGGAAACCAGGTTGTTGCGCCAGTTGGTGCTGCCGCCGGTCAGGATGATCAGGTTCACCTGGTCGCCGATGTCGGCGGCCAGCATTTCCTGCAGGTCGCGGGTCGCCATGGCGGACTTGGACTCCAGGTCCGCCCCGCACATGTAGACCATGATGGTGGCGGTGTCCCAGCCGCCGCCCTGCAGGGTGGTGTAGGGAGCGCGCTTGACGCCGGACTGGGCGGAAACGTCCGTCTTTTTCGGGGTGGCGGTTCTTCTGGGGGTCGCGGTGCGCCGCGGGGTCGCCGTCCTTCTGGGCGTGGCCGTCGGGACCGGGGCGGCGGTTTCAGACACGTAAGCGCTCCCGCCGAACAGGGAGGCAAGGGCGCTCATGTCCGTATACCCGCCCTGAGCGGAGGACGAGGAGGAAGCGGAGGAAGAAGACTGGGAGGCGGAGCCGCCGTAGCCCAGGAAGGCGTTCAGAAGGCTTTCCCAGCCGTCCCCGCCAAAGGCGCTTTCCTGCGCGGGGACTTCCGTCGGGGCCTGGGTGGGCTGAGGCGTCGCCGTCCTTCTGGGGGTCGCGGTGCGCTGGGGCGCTTCGGTCCGGTACGGCTCCGCGGTCTGCAGATAGGGGGCTTCGGTGGGCAGGGTGGTCTGGCTGGTGTCGCCGCCCCCGCCGAACAGGCCGCCCAGGCCGCCGCCTCCGCCCAGGAGGAGCAGCAGCAGGATGGCGATGATGCCGATCTTCCCGCCGCCGCCGCGGTTCATCTGGCTGCCGTTCCCGGTGTTCCGGGGCCGCTGGGTGCTGCCCTGCGGACGGTTGGTCTGGGGCCGGGGGCCGGAGGGGCCGTTCATGTCGCGGCCCTGATAGCCGCCCTGGTTGCCGACCGGCCGCTGGCCGGACGCCTGACCGTGGGTGGTCGTGTTCTTCGCCTGGCCGGTTACGTTGGTTTTGCGTCCCGTAGGTCTGTTTTGCATAGTGGAAGCCTCCCAATAAAATCAGTTTCTAAAAACAGTATCGGCACGTGTTCCTGCACGTAATCATACTCCAAACAGGAGCATTATTTCAAGGGAGAGAAGTATCAAATGCGTAATTCGTAATGCGTAATGCGTAATGTTTTCTTAGGGCCAACCAGTCCTTCCCAGGGCCTGCCGGCCCGCTGGTCGGTGAAAACAGCACACTGTGCTGTTTTCCGGGCCCTCCCAGCCCTAATGCCTATTGCCTAATCCCTATTCCCTATTCCCTATTCCCTAATCCCTTACTGCCAATCCAGGCAGTTTGCAGGCACAAACCCCCTCGCCTTCTCCCCGCCGGAAACGTACTCCACCAGGGCCCAGTCCTTTTGCTTGTCGCTCCAGCAGAGGAAGACCAGGTCCGTGCCTGACGGGACCCGTGCGGTGAAGGCGGCCGCCTGGGCGGGGGCGTCGCGCAGGGGGGTGTCCGTGAGCGCGGTGCAGGCAGCGCGGTCGATGGTCATTTCCTTGACGTTTTTCATGCTCGGCAGGAGGCTCTGGGGGAGATAGCCATAGTGCTTTACCCCATCTTGGGAAAAGGAGATCAGGGCCCAGCCGCCCTCGGTGCCGTGCACGGTTACCTTGGTTTCGAACCCGGCGTAAGGGTCTCCTTGGGCGCGGGTATAGCCTTCCCCCGGGCCGGAAAAGACGGCGTAGTTGCCCTCCAGGGTCTTGGCCGCCATGTCCCTCATGACGGTTTTCGCGCCAGCGCCGGAGGGGGACAGGGGGGCGGCGTCCGCCGCCACGGGGACGTCGCCGAGCATGTCGGCGTAGAGAAAGCCGCGGGAGGGCTTGCCCTTGATGCTGGCTTCCACGTAGACCCATTTTTTCGTCACCCGGCACAAAAGGGTCACCTTGTCGCCCTTTTCCAGGTCCAGGGAGCGGACGCTGACGAAGACCGGGTCGTAGGTCATCGCGCAGTCGTCGTTGACCGCGCGGACGACGTATTCAAAGGAGAGCTCGCCGACATCTTCCTTAGAAATGATTTCCATGCCGGACGTCGGGCGCTCCACCCAGCCGACGCGGAAATTGTCGGTGCTGTAGACGTAGCCGATCATCATCCAGTCGCCGAGGGTTCCGTAGACGCGCACGTCGTTCGTCGCGCCGACACCGGCGCTGCCGTCCCGGAAGTAGTCCTTGCCGGGGCCCTGGTAGACCAGCTTCCGGTCTCCCAGGTGGACGATGGAATATTGGCTCAGGTCCAGCACCGTCTCCGCCGAGGCCAGCAGGGGCAAAAGACCCAGCAGCAGGGCGGCGGTAAAACAGAGGATGGTTCGTTTGCGCATGATGATTCCTCCTTGAACTGTTACTTCCCCATTATAACGCGGATTTAGGCGGCAGGCAACAGGATATGGATTGTGTCAATATTGTGACATGTAAAAAATGCAGGAAGATTTCCGCCCGTCCGATCGTTTAAAATGATGTAGAAACGATTTCTTTGAAGGAGGTTTTACGCGCGTGTCCGCAGGAAAAAGAGGGATTCTGGCTCTGCTCATCCTGACGCTGACGCTGAGCGGGGCGGGAGGGGCTTTTGCCACTGCCGTTCCTGAGGACTGCGGGGAGGATTTCTGTCCCATTCCCACCGTCAATGAGGACAATCAGCCGGTGTACGCCATTGTGTCGCCGGTCGGCTACCACGCGGTGGAGAGCATCGAGCAGGCGCCCCGTCTGGATTACCCTGGCGGGAAAGAAGATCGCCCTGGTGGGCGGCAACTTCATGGCCGCGGTGACGCACGAGGAGCTCAAAAACTGCATCCTGTCCGAATACCCGACCGCCGAAATCTATCTGTTCGAGGAGGTCGGGAACGCGGGCCCCTATTCCGTTTTCGGCCAGAGCGCGCAGACCGTTTCCTTTCAAAAGCGGCTCCAGGAGCTTCAGATCGACGCGGTGATCGCAGGCAACTGCGGCTGCGGCCTGTGCACCACCAAGGAGACCGGGTCCGCCATCGCGGCTGAATACATCGGTATTCCCTCGGTCGCGGTCGGCGCGCCTACCTTCATCGCCCAGATCCGCTCCACCGGGGTCAACCGGGGCGTTCCCGTGCTGCGGACGGCGGAATATCCCGGGGCTTTTGCCTCCCACTCGGAGGAGGAGCTGCGCCGCTATACCCGGGAAGTCGTCTGGCCGCAGATCGTTCCGGCCCTGACGGAGCCCATCACGAAGGAGGAGGCGGCCCGATACGCCACTAACGGAAAGCGGCCCTATAACGAGGTGATTTATACCGGCACCTTTGACGAGGTGCAGGAGTTCTGCCAGGTCAACGGGTGGACGGACGGCCTGCCCGTCGTCCCGCCGACGGACGCGGCGGTCCGGGAGTACCTGCGCTTCACTCCCTACCCTGCGGAGGAAACGCTGGGCGTGTACCCGCTGGCTTACCGGGAGTGCACGGTCTATACCGCGGTGGTCAACGCGGTAATGGCTGGGGTGCCCAAGGAGCTGACGCCCGTCTGCGTCGCGCTGACCCAGGCCCTGAACGACGGGGAATGGCGCAGGCCCCTGGCCAGCACCCACGGGTGGTCGCCCTACGCGTGGCTGAACGGCCCCCTCGCCCGCCAGCTGGGCATCGACTGCGGCCAGGGCATGATCAGCGGGCGGGTGAACAAGGCTTTGGGCCGCTTCATCGACCTGATGATGCTGAACCTGGGCGACTACTACGTCCAGGAAAACCGCATGGGCACCTTCGGCTATCTGACCCCCTTCGTCTTTTCAGAGGACGAGGAGGCCTGTTTGCGGGCGGGCTGGACGCCGTATCACGCTTCCCAGGGTTATTCGCTGAACACGAATACCGTGACCGCGGCCTCGGCCCTTGCCTGGGGGAACAACGTCACCCCCGCCACGGACGACCCGGAGCAGATCATGCGGCTGCTGGCCTTCGACATCACCGAAAAGCAGCAAAACGGCCTGGGCAACACGAACCCCCAGGTGCCTCGCACGGTGCTGCTGACCGAGCCGGTCGCCGCCGCTCTGAAAAAGGGCTACACGAGCAAGGAGGCCCTGGAGGACGACCTGATCGCCGCCGCCAGAAGGCCCCTGTACATGCGGGCCTACGCCAATTACTGGGCCAATACCGGCAGCGCCCAGAGCGGGCAATATACGTTTGAGGAATACTATGAGCAGCTGCTCCGCGACCCGCAGGAGCAGGCGGCCCTGACGGATACGCCCACGTGGCTGGAGGGGCTGACCGAAAGCGGGCAGATGGAAACCATCGCCGCCATGCAGAAGGGGCAGACGGCCTTCCTGATTGCCGGCGACCCGGCGCGGAACAAGTTCATGGTCCTGCCCGGCGGCGGCACCGTCACCCTGGAAATCCGGCTGCCGGAGGACTGGGACGCACTGGTCGCCCCGATGGGCTATGAACCCCTGAGCAGCTTTTTCCTGGAGGAAGAAGCGGCCCCGGCCGGAGCTTCCGCCCAGGCGGCCCCGGAAACGGCAGAAAAAAAGGCCCTTTCTGCCCCGGCGGGCCTTACGGACGGGGCATACCGCCTGGTCCCCTCCATGGACTATCTGGCCGGGGAAGGCCTCCTGTTTAAGACCGATTCCGGCGCGGCCTCCGCCTGGAGCTACGGGGACACATCTGCCCGGATGCTGCCGAATGAAGCAGGGTTCACGGCCCTGATGAAGGGGCTGTTTTCCGGCTGCTCGGTCACGGTGGAGCAGGGGCTCGTCACGGGCATCACCCTGCGCCCCCAGGCGTCCGGCCAAAAGGGCGGCGGGGACGCGGGGAGTCTGACCCAGGAAATGCTGTCGGACCTCAGCGTGACGCTTTCCGTCGTCACCCGCCAGAGCAGGCAGGAGGGCCGGGCGACGGCGGACGGCGCCAGCCTGACCCTGCCCCCCAGGCTGTCGGCATTCACCGTGTCGATAGGCGGTACGCCCCGGGCGGACCGGGGGAACACAAGCCGCTTCCTTTCCCTGAACGGGGAAGAGGTCTGTCTGAACCTTGGCGCGGCTGAAGGAGCCAGCGCCAAGATCGGGGTACGGAACGCGGACGGCACTTGGCGCACGCTGACCTTCACCAAGCAGGACAATCGCCGGATCTCGGTGGAGGTACGCCTCCAGGATAGCCTCAGCCCGCAGAAATGATGGTTTTTCAGTACAATCCCCGGGAAAGGCGAGAAAAACGCCTGTTTCTCCCGCTTTCTGACCGCTTGACAAAACCATGCGGGATGTTATAATCTTTCGTGTGGGAAAAGGGACCAAGCGCCGCTTTTCCCTCATATTCAAATTGTTTTTGGGTGGCGCAGGAAAGCGCCGTCCCGCCGAATCAGAAAGGATGATTCCCATGGCTTATCTGGAGATTGAACAGGTCATCGGCCGCGAGATTCTTGACTCCCGCGGAAACCCCACCGTTGAAGCGGAAGTGACGCTGATCGACGGCACCGTCGGCCGCGGCATGGCGCCCAGCGGCGCGTCCACGGGCGAATTTGAGGCCCTCGAGCTGCGCGACGGCGACAAGGCCCGCTATCTGGGCAAGGGCGTGCAGAAGGCGGTCGAAAACATCAATACCGTCATCAACAACACCCTGCTGGGCATGGACGCTTCCGATATTTACGCCATCGACGCTGCGATGATCGAAGCCGACGGCACCAAGGACAAGAGCAACCTGGGCGCCAATGCCATCCTGGCTGTCTCCATCGCCTGCGCCCGCGCGGCGGCCACCAGCCTGGACATCCCGCTGTATCGCTTCCTGGGCGGCATCAGCGGCAACCGTCTGCCCGTCCCGATGATGAACATCCTCAACGGCGGCGCGCATGCCACCAATACCGTCGACACGCAGGAATTCATGATCATGCCCGTCGGCGCTCCTTCCTTCAAGGAAGCGCTCCGCTGGTGCGCGGAAGTCTTCCACGCCCTGGCCTCCATCCTGAAGGCGAAGGGCCTGGCCACCTCCGTGGGTGACGAGGGCGGCTTCGCTCCCAACCTCTCTTCCGACGAAGAGACCATCGAGACCATTCTGGACGCCATCAAGAAGGCCGGCTATCAGCCCGGCAAGGACTTCATGCTCGCCATGGACGCCGCTTCCTCCGAATGGAAGAGCGAAAAGGGCAAGGGCTACTACAAGCTGCCCAAGGCCGGCACCGAGTACACCTCCGCCGAGCTGATCGCTCACTGGAAGAGCCTGGTCGACAAATACCCGATCATCTCCATCGAAGACGGTCTGGACGAGGAAGACTGGGAAGGCTGGCAGGCCATGACCAAGGAACTGGGCGGCCGCGTCCAGCTGGTCGGCGACGACCTGTTCGTGACCAACACCGAGCGGCTGGGCAAGGGCATCTCCCTGGGCGCCGGCAACGCCGTGCTGATCAAGCTGAACCAGATCGGCTCCGTCTCCGAGACCCTGGAAGCCATCAAGATGGCCCACAAGGCCGGCTACACCGCCGTGACCTCTCACCGCTCCGGCGAGACCGAGGACACCACCATCGCTGACCTGGCGGTCGCTCTGAACACCTGCCAGATCAAGACCGGCGCTCCCTCCCGCACCGAGCGCGTGGCTAAGTACAACCAGCTCCTCCGCATCGAGGAAGAACTGGGCGCCAGCGCCGTCTATCCCGGCATGAAGGCGTTCAACGTCAAAAGGTAATCCATCATTCAACTGAAAAAGGCCGTGAGCACGGACAATCTCCGCGGCTCACGGCCTTTTTGTGTTCTATCTGGGGTAGCGTACTGCAAACTTTTGCTGAAATCAGAAAAAGTTTGCACTATAGTGCACAAAATTTCTGAAATCGTGAAAAGTTTGCACTATAATGCACAAAATGATTGAAAACGGAAAAAGTTTGCAGTGTCTTCGGAGCGGGGTTCCTGAATCTGATTTTCTGACAATGCTGCAAAAACAAAAGCCGGGGTCGGACAGCGGAAAACGCGGCTGTTCCCTGGCTTTTGTTTTCTTTCGGACGTTTACTCTTGTATGGCCCATACGGCCAGCTCAATTACCCGGGCGACCGTTTTGGCGTAGGCTGCCGCCTGGTCCGGTTGGGCGGGGACGTGGATGAAGGAAACCGGGGCGGGGCTCTGGAGGCCGGTCAGGTAGAAGGTGTCGTTGCAGACGTAGGCGCCGGCGTCCTGGGAGGGTTCGATCTCGAAGCCCTCCTGTTGCATCTGGCGGCAGAGGGCTTCCACGGGCACGGGGGTCTCGTAGGTTTCCGGGCCCATTTCCAGGATCTTTTCCTGCCGGGGCTGGTGTCCCGCGTTGTCCGGGATCCGGGCGTCGCGGAAGTTCCGGGCACGCAGCTCAGGGGTCACCGTCCGGCGGCCGCCCGCCTCGCCGAGCAGGACGATCAGCTCCGCCGGGATTTTCAGCGCCTCTTCCGCCGCCCGGCCGAAGACCACCGGCAGCAGGGCCTTTTGGACGGCCCAGCCGGAAAGCTCGTTTGGCAGCAGGCGGAGGACCTCCGCCGATGTATTGACAGCTTCCCCGCCGAAGGGCTCAAAGGCCGTGATCAGGATGCGGCGCGTCATGCGTTTGCCCGCTCCAATATGTCCGCTTCTTCCGGCACCGAGGTGATGCCGCCGTGTTTTTGGGTGGAGAGGCTGGCGGCGGTGCAGGCAAAGCGGACGATTTCACGCAGCTCTTCCTCCGTCAGCTCGGCGGGGGCTTTGTTCAGCTTCAGGAAGCGGCTCATGGCGCTGCCGCCGAAAATGTCCCCCGCGCCGGTGGTATCGACCACATGGATGCCGGCGGGGCTCGGCACGGTGACGGCGGCGGACTTGGTGACGGCGTGGCAGCCCTTGGGGCCGAGGGTGGCGTAGACCAGGGACACCCCGTATTCACGGATCAGCTTCTGCGCCCCTTCCTCGGGGGAGAGGCCCCAGAGCCATTCGATCTCTTCGTCGCTGATCTTGACGATGTCCGCCTGGCGCAGGCTCCACTCCATGGCGGCCCGGGCGTCCTCCTCCCGTTTCCAGAGGGGTTTGCGCAGGTTCGGGTCCAGGCTCACCAGCAGGCCGCGGTTTTTGGCCAGGGCTACGGCCTGCCGGGTGGCGGAGGCGGCGGGTTCGTCCGTCAGGGACAGGGTACCGAAATGAAAGACCCGCGCGTCCTGAAGCAGGCCCTTGTCGATTTCCTCGGGCTTTAAACAGGTGTCGGCCCCGGGCTTGCGGGCGAAGCTGAAATCCCGGTTGCCGTTTTCGTCCAGGGAAACGAAGGCCAGGGTGGTGAATACCGCGGGGTCGGAAACAATGCCCCGGGTTTCGATTCCGGCGTCCGCCAGGGTCTGGGTGAGCAGGCGGCCGAAGGCGTCGTCCCCGACCTTGCCGATCATGGCGGTGCGGCAGCCGTATTTTGTCAGCGCCGCCAGGAAGTTGCCCGGCGCTCCGCCGGGGTTGGCGGACAGGACGGGATAGCCCGCCTCGTTTACGGATTTGGGGGCGAAGTCGATCAGCAGTTCGCCCAGGGCAACGACGTCAAACATGGCGGATCTCTCCTTTTTCTTCGCGGGTCGTCCCGCCGTATTCGTAGCGAACCGGCAGGCAGATCAGGGACGGTACGTTGGACAGGTGCTTGCTCAGTACGGTATGGACGCAGGTTTCGGCGATTTCCTGCACGGGCTGGACGATGGTGGACACGGTGAGTTCCTGATCGCCGAACATGCGGATGCCGTCAAAGCCGATCACCTGCACGTCCTCGGGGACGCGGAGGTTCAGCTTCCGGAGCATCCGGATCACCTGCCAGGCCAGGGAGTCCGTGCCGATGAAAAGGCCGTCAAAGTCCAGACGCCCATCGTGATAATGGGCGGTCAGGAAGCGCTCAAACTCGCTGAGCGGCTGGCCGTCTTCGAGGGCCATCACCTCAAATGGAAGGCCGGATTCTACGCAGGCGCTGACAAAGCCGTCCTTGCGCTTGCTGGGCTCGTTGGTCAGGGTGGAGCCGATGCGCAGGAAAGCGGCGCTTCGGCAGCCCAGCTCTTTCAGTTTCCTGGCCGCAAGGGCCCCGCCGCCAAAGTTATCCGCCGCCACGCAGGGCACGGAGACAGAAAAGAAACGGTCGATGGTCACAAAGGGGATGTCCTCCGGGATGACCAGGTCCGGGTTGTAGGTCAGGGCGATGACGCCGTCCACGCGGTTCTGCTCCGCCATGCGGATAAACTCCGCCTCCCGGCTGCGGTCGTATTCGGTAAAGCAGAGCAGCATCTTGTAGTCCCGCTTTTCCAGCGCCATGTTGACGTGGTGCACCAGCAGGGCGAAGTAGGGGTTGATGGTGTTGGGGATGATCAGGGCGACGGTGTTGGTGCGGTCCGTGCGCAGGACGCGGCCGCTGCTGTTGTAGCGGTAGCCCAGCTTCTGGATGGCCGCGTCGACCCGGGCCTTGAATTCTGCGCCGACCGGCTGGCCGTTGACCACCCGGGAGACGGTGCCCAGGGCGACCCCGGCTTCCCGGGCGACATCCGCCATGGTCGGGGCGTTTCTTTCTCTTGCCAAAGATACATTCCTCGCTTCATTAAATTTCATGAAATGATGATAACATTTTCACGAACAAACGTCAAGGAACGCGGCTTGTTTTTCTGCTGCATATAGAAATATTCTTTTACGCAAACGTTTACGGAGAATCTGGGAAAAATTTGTTCAGAAAGGCCAAAATTTCTGTTGACAAGCGGCCTGGTCTGTGATATTTTATGTACGACATCATGAAACGTTTCATGAAATGGATTCAATCGAACAGGAGGAATGCCTATGACTTCGTCCGTTGCTCCCCGGCGTGTCAAGCAAAAAGGGCTGGGCCAACGCATCGCGGATCACTGGCAGCTTTACGTGCTGCTGCTGATCCCGGTGGTCATCACCGTCGTGTACAAGTACGGCCCCATGTACGGCATCCAGATCGCCTTCCGCAACTACAACCCGGGCCTGGGCATCACCGGCAGCCCGTGGGTGGGCTGGAAGTGGTTCGAGCGCTTCTTCCGGGCGCCCAACTTCGACCGGATGCTGTGGAACACCGTCAAGCTGAGCCTGTATTCCCTTCTGTGGGGCTTCCCGGTGCCGATCATCCTGAGCCTGGTCCTCAACCAGCTGCGGTTCCAGAAGCTCAAGCGTACCGTGCAGACGGTCATTTACGCCCCGCACTTTATTTCCACCATGGTCATCTGCGGTATGCTGCGCATCTTCCTGTCCCCCTCGGGCGGCCTGATCAACCTGATCGCCGGCACGAAGATCGACTTTCTGACCGAGTCCAGCGCCTTCCGCACCATCTACGTGGCCAGTGGCATCTGGCAGGAAGCGGGCTGGGGCACCATCATCTACCTGGCCACGCTGTCGAGCATCGACACCTCCCTGTACGAGGCGGCCAAGGTGGACGGCGCTTCCGTCTTCCAGCGCATCCTGCACATCGACATTCCCTGTCTGCTGCCGATGATCATCCTGCAGCTGATCATGAGCGCCTCCGGCATCATGAACGTCGGCTTTGAAAAGGCCTACCTCCTGCAGACGGACCTGAACCGGGCCACCAGCGACATCATCGCCATTTACGTGTATGAGCAGGGCATCGTCAGCGCCCGGTATGAGCTGGGTACCGCCGTCGGCCTGTTCAACACCGCCATCAACATCATGCTGCTGGTGATCGTCAACCGCATCGCCAAGAAATTCGGCGACGTCAACTTCGTGTAACGGAAGGGAGGAAAACACTATGTCAGTTCTTTCCAGAAGAAAGCAGGGTGAGCTCGGCGGCCTGAGCGACCGCACCAGCGACATCATCCTGATCGTTTTCTCCCTCCTGATCCTTCTGATCGTGGCCTATCCGCTGTACTACGTGCTGGTGGCCTCCTTTTCGGACCCCTACGACGTGTACGCGGGCAAGACCTTCTTCCTGCCCAGCCAGGCGACCCTGGACGGCTACAAGGCGGTGTTCGCCGAGCCCAACATCGTCCGCGGCTACGGCAACAGCATCCTGTACACGGTGGTCGGCACCATCTACTCCGTGGCGCTGATCTACCTGGTGGCCTATCCGCTGTCCGTTTCAACCCTGCCGGGCAAGAAGCTCATCAGCATCTTCTTCATCATCACCATGTACTTTGGCGGCGGCCTGATCCCCACCTACCTGATCGTGCAGAAGACCGGCATCATGCAGACCATCTGGGCCATGTTCCTGCCGGGCGGCGTGGCGGTCAGCAACGCGATCATCGCCCGCAACTACTTTGAAAACAGCATCCCCATGTCGCTGAAGGAAGCCGCGAGCATCGACGGCGCGGGCCACTTCCGCATCTTCTTCTCCATGATCATCCCGCTGAGCCTGCCGATCCTCTCCGTCATGGTGATCTTCTCCATGGTGGCCTACTGGAACGACTGGTTCACCGCCCTGATCTACATGACCAACGAGCAGGCCCCCCTGCCTCTGGTGCTGCGCAACATCCTGATCAAGTCCTCCGCTTCCGCCTCCCAGGCCAGCATGATTTCCGGCGGCTATGCCGAGCTCAACAAGATGACGGAAATGATCAAGTTTGCCTCCATCATCGTCGCCGCCGCCCCCATGCTGATCGCCTACCCCTTCGTCCAGAAGTACTTTGAAAAAGGCCTCATGGCCGGAGCGGTTAAGGGCTAAAGCCAGGGAGGAGGGGGCGCTCGCTCATGCTCGCTAAGGTAGGAGGTAGCGCTCGCTCGCGCTCGCTAAGGTAGAAGGTAGTGCTCGCTGACGCTCGCTAAGGTAGGAAGTAGCGCTCACTGCGTTCGCTGAGGTTTATAGTGATGACCATTTACCTCCTACCTTCTCCCTCCTCCCTCCTACCTCGAATCCGTTTCCCAGCATCGAAGGATGCTTCAAACACTTTAACACAACCAAAAGGAGGTTCCCCATGAAGAAGCTCGTATCTTTGTTCCTGGCGCTGATCATGCTGGTTTCCGTCGCGGCCGTCGCATCGGCGGACGAACCAGTGGCCTTCAACGTCCTGAGCGGCATCTCCGCCCTGTCCGGCGGCTATGACGGCAACGAAGTGCTCAACGCCATGCAGGAGCAGGCCGGCGTCAAGATCACCTGGGACACCTGGTCTGATTCCTTAAGCGAAGTGGTCGGCACCCGCATCAGCGGCAACGCCGCCAGCAAGACGCCCATCGACGCCTTCCAGGCGGTCGGCTTCAGCAACTTTGACCTCATGCGCTACGGCGCCGCCGGCACCTTCATCGACCTGACCCCCTACATCACCCCCGAAGTGATGCCCCACCTCTCCGCCATCCTGGAAGAGCATCCGGAAATCCGCGCCGCCATCACCATGAGCGACGGCAAGATCTACGGCCTGCCCTCCGGCGAGCAGATGGGTACCGCCGGCATCGGCCGTGAAAAGGATTACTCCATCTTCTCCGTTCCCCAGTTCTCCATGATCAACAAAGTCTGGCTGGACGACCTGGGACTGGCTGTTCCCACCACCCTGGACGAGCTCCACGACGTGCTGGTGGCCTTCAAGGAAAACGACATGTCCGCCAAGATCTACGGCAACGCCGCCGGTTCCACCATCCCCATGAGCACCGGCTTTGACGAGTGGTGCTGGGGCCAGAACGTGTTCTATGCCGGCTTCGGCTTCACCAACTGGATCAACGACGTCTGCATGGACCTGGT
>OCTW013369620.1_pt1 | contig 57661 bp, 62 predicted proteins | sample 1539671 | NCBI WGS metagenome assembly OCTW01 (sample SAMN02144230, study PRJEB22623) | gut metagenome | biome: sheep rumen | host: Ovis aries | place: New Zealand | reverse complement strand
AGTCCTTCCTCTTGGGTCTCGATCAACCTTAGAGTATGCTCCAATCTGATGCACATCCGAAACTCGAAGTCCCGTTTCTTCTTCCAGTTCACGGATAGCACATTGCTTCGTTGTCTCGTCCATATTCATGAAACCACCCGGGAATGCCCAGCATCCCTTGAAAGGTTCATCGCCACGTTCAATCAGCAGAACCTTCGGCTCAGCTTCTTTCGTTATAACAATGCAGTCAGCAGTAACTGCAGGTCTTGGATATTTATATGTATATGCCATGATTCTTTTTAAACTCTTATTATTTATATGGTTGCAAAGATACAGAAAAATGTTCAGGTTACCAAAGAATAGTAGTTCAAACAACTTTTTATTGAAAAAATGAAGAGATCTTGTTAGAAATACTGCTCATAATGTACTAATACAGTAAATTACATTTTTCAAGTATTACATTTTCACTACTAAAAAGAAACAATTATGACGTTTAAAGAACAAATCAAAGCTATCATAGATAGCGTACGCCCACAATTTGACACTCTGGGACTCTATATGTTTCAGGGTGCAGGTGAACCAAAAGAAGTTTCGCAAAGTTTTGTGTCCATTTTTGAAGTCTACCAGAAGGCGAAAGAACTCAGTCGTCAGACGTTTGGAACTGATGGTATTGAGCTTGAAGAAGGCTCCATGTGGTGTTCACCTACTGGAGGTGTAGTTGATACAGATGACAGTGAGATGCAAGCTGCATACGAAATTGCCAAAGATCAGGGTGTTTTGCCTCCGGCATTGTTAGATAGGATTTTTGAATTTGGTATGCAGATGAATCGCTTTTTCATTGCAGCACAGCAACAGTAGGATGAATACACCTATTATATATAATTGTCCTCACTACGAATATATCGTTTGAGTATTATTGTTGAAGTAAAGCAAAACTGATTAAAATATGAAACAGACAAATGAATTGTGTGAGTCAAAAACTATCCTTGCTTTTGATATTATGGTATTTGAAGGCAAAATCTGTGGTGGTTGTGAGATGATTAGGGATCTCATTGCTGAGGTTCCATTTACTGATGAAGAGATTGCTCAAATGCGTCAGCTAGTGAGCAAACTCGATGACGCTCTTTACTCAGAAGGTCTTATGCCTGTGTTGAAAGAGTCTGCACCGGAACTCTATGAGAGGATTGACACTGTTGTCAAGGATATGATAAAACGCGATTATTCGATTTTAGAGGGTTCTGATATGGAAGCATATCCAGATTACACTTGTGACATACCTGTTGATTTTCTTCCAAAGGATTAATAAAAGTTAAATTGGTGCTATACTTGTTAGAAATACTAGGGGGTACGTACTAAGTATATGAATTTATTTTCAAACGATCAGTATTAACATTATAAATATTTTGAATATGGAAGCAAGAACTATTTCAATTAACGGAGTCATTCAGAGAAACACATTGTTACGTATCCCTTATTTCCAGCGTCGTTACGTTTGGGGTGAAGAGGACTGGAAACGCTTTGCCATTGACATGGAGTCAACTCTCGACAGCGACCGCTGTTATTTCCTCGGTGCCATCATTTTGAAGGAGGAGCCTGTGACCATGTTAGACCGTCGTAACGGTATCGCCAAGCGTCAGTTGGTTATCGATGGTCAGCAGCGCCTCACCACTTTGAGCATCTTCATGAAGGTCCTCCACATGATGGTCGGCAAGAATGAGGACTTCGTGAATCAGTTCCTTCAGGCTGATGACGTGAAGTCACCTGTGATTATCCACAGTTGTGAGGACACTCTCCAGTTCTGCAACATCATGCACCTTGACACACCTAACGAGCTGCAGGGCGATAGCAACATCGTGAAAGCCTACAACTACTTCCGCACTTACCTGGAGGGTCGCCGTAGTGCCGGTGTCAGTCTCAACGACCTTCTGAACACCGTCAATGCTTGTGTCACGTTTGTATCCATCTCTCTAACTCGTGATGACGACGAGCAGCAGATATTCGACACTATCAACTCCCTCGGTGTCCCCCTGACAACAGGTGAGCTGATGAAGAACTTCCTCTACGAAGCTAACGATGAAGATGCCTATTGCAATAGTTGGCGTCCCATGTTTGATACTGACGATGCCCGTAAGTTCTGGGAGTCCGACGCTTCATCTTCTCGTCAGTCCAAGTCCAAGGACAACACTACTATTGAGCGTTTCTTCCACGCTTTCGTACGTATCAAGATGTGGGACTTCAAGGATTTGCTCACAGAGGTTCAGCGTAAAAACTTCGTCAAGACTGAGAACATCTTTATCACTTGCAAGGCCTTTGTCGAAGTGTTCGGTATGAGCAAACAGGAACTGGCCAAGGAGATTCTCGAATATGCCCAGCTATTCAAGACCTACCTGAATGAGGAGATTCTCGACACCCGTATCCCTCAGCACGCTGGTATCAAGCGCATCGCTTGTCTCATCAACTCCACGGGCAGTTATGCTGTTATCCCCTACATTCTCTATGTCCTGCATGAAGTAGACTCGGAAGCAGAGCGTAACCAGATTTTTGGACTTCTCGAGACCTATCTGGTACGTCGTATCCTCGTGAAGAGTACCAACAACAACTACAGTGACCTCTTCTCAGAGAACTTGATAGGCCAGCGTATCAACACTTGCCAGACCCTGAAAGCCTACATAGAGAGCAAGGGTAGCGAGAAGTCTCTGGCCATGCCTACCGACAGTGCCGTTGAGTTCCGTCTGAAGTTCAGCCGCATGGACGAGACTGCCGCCCGTATTGTGCTTTATCTCTACGAGACCAAGCTTACAAGAACGTCTGATGGAGTGTTCAACGGAGGTTTCAATACCTACTACGCCGAGCAGTTTATGCCGCGTCCTTGTGCTGCTGCCAACGACAACTGGGCTGCTGCATCAGACCCTGATGACGAGAAGTATCGCCAGCAAGCCATCGGCACACTTGGCAACTACTTCCTCCTGCACATCTGCAACGAGAAAGGCCTGAAGAAGTACCACAACGAGGGCTTTGAGAGAAAGCTTGAACTCTTCAAGAAGTGGTGTCGTGACATCCGCAGTGGCCAAATCCTGGACTCCTTGCACGGTTGGGATGAGAGTACCATCACCACTCGAAATAATGTTCTCGCAAGAGGCTTCTGCGATAGAATCTGGCCTCTCGATTGAGGTCAGATTCACGACTTGACCTTCACATGCTCTTGACTGATGACCCCATCTCGAACGAGGTCAATGATATCTTTCTCAGTCAGGCAGCCGCGGTAGAACAGATGAATGGCAGCGATACCCCAGTCAATAAATGGCGGGGCATCGCTGTCATCTGTTTTTAATGGAGCCCCCAATGCAGCATCGTCTATATAGATGTTCCCATAGACTTTAGGGGAGGAAGTCCATGTCTTCTGACTCGGATTCTCGTTGATACCATATAAAGGAATTGATCGTTCTGCAAACCAGTCGATGGCTGGTTGGAGGGTATCTACCTCTTCTGAGTTATGGCTCCTCATTGTGCTTAACAGCAGATGATGACCATTCTCTACCAGTTTCTGAAGAACAGGAACTGCTCCAATATCTTCTCCGACAGCAGGGTAGCGATGTTTTACTACTGTACCATCGAAGTCAAGTACTATATAATAACCATATTGTATCATTTAACCGAGTTTAATATTTTCACACCCAGGGAAGAGATTGAGGAAAGCCTGCGCATCTTTGGGACGAGATGTCGCTGAGAACTGCAGGCCTGCAATAATTGCATTGATGAATGCATCAGAGCAATTTGCCTCAGCCAAATTAATACGCAAGTCTTCGTCTTGATCACTGAAATCCATAATAGGGTGTGGTTCCTCAGGAGCAGACATTAGATAATAAAGGCTGGATGCTAGTCCGTAGATATCAGTCTGAGAGCCAAACTTAACCATATTTCCATGCGTTAGTTCTGGAGCAGCAAACATGCTGTTGCTATTCAATCCCTCTCTATTGATGATATCACCTTCTTTGTCGTATTGCTTGGCTACACCAAAGTCGATGAGCACAGCATCACCATTTTCATCAACGAGGATATTCTCTGGCTTGATGTCGAGGTGCAATACTTTTGCATTGTGGGCCACATGAAGGGCTTTGCACAGAGGTGTGACAATATGCTTAATCATCAGTTCCTCAGTGAAGTTGAATCCTGACATCTGCAGATCCTGAAGCGAACCGTCTTGGTAATAGGGCATGACATAGTACGACGTGCCTGTTTCCTCACTGCTAAACACTTCATAGGCTGGAACAATATGGCTATCAGGCGTGTTGCCCAGTTTGTTCATGATCTTAGCTTCTTCAATAAACTTATTCTTGTTCTCTTCAATCATTGGGCCGAAGTCTTTATCTTCCAAGAATGCACGAATTCCGTCACGTCTATAATATTTGAAAGGATAGAATTCTTTTAAGACAACCTCTTTCTTCTCGCCCGTAGCAAGGTTTTCCGAAAGTGCACTGTAAGTGTAACCAAAGAAGCCATGGCCTAGGAAATCATGTATCGTATATTTGTACTTTTTCCCCTTCAGTATGTAACCGGCCTTCAGCTTGTCTGCATCTGGATCGAAATCCTCGGCAGCATCGAAGTCATCAAAATCAAAATCTTCTTCTATTTCACGATATAGTTGAAGATTCATAATCTGGTCTTCAGTGATAGGCTCAGGCACCATCTCTTCAATGCCGTAAGGATGCAACTGACGTTGTACATATGGCTCGTTCAGTTCGTGTATGAGCCAATCGAAGTCTACGCTTTCAGGATCGTTGATAGTGAACACATAGCCATCCTGGAAGAAGGCGGTACCTTCGCGAGAATCAAATAGTCTTGGTTCTAAGTATCCTTTGTCATTTGTAATGAGTGAAGGAAACTCAATGTGATACGCGGGCGCAAATAAGGTTGTGCGCGGTTCTTTATCTATTCCCTGCATCCATGCTCTTTCAAACTGATTGTAGGCCTGGCTTCTATCAATCGATGCAAGTACACGTTCTTCTTCTGGTAAATCAGACAAATCGTACGTTGCTCTCTTGACTTTGCTGACGATGGTGTTAAGTCGGATGATTTCATGATCCTCAAGATCGGCAATTTCTGGTAAGACGAGGTTTCGAAGGAAATGTTTCTTTTTGACATCTGCAACACTTAAGATGTCTGCGTAGTCATCATCTGAGAGGATGGTGTTGATTGGCCTATTGCTGAGCATGGGGTGAGTCAGGTTGAAGAACTTGATATGTTTCTTCTGCTGGTCTGATTTGTTGGCATTCACCAAAACAGCGACTTCACCGAAACGGAGCAGGGCGATGGCTTCAATCCAGTCACGTTTCAGGGCTTCTTTGAAGTTGGCAGTTTCTTTCTCGAAAATCTCCTTCGGCAATACCATACCGGCATAACGGCCTTTGAAATCCGGATCGTTCAGACATTTGCCTAAGCAGAAATCGAAGGCTGACTCGCCATTGATGAATCCTGTATAAGTGGAGATAACATAGTCAATCTGCTTGCCGTTGAGCCATTGTGTGGAATCGCGTTGCAGGAAGTGCTCGTTTGATACCCCCATACCGTAGTTCAGCAAGAGTCCACCCGCATATATTTTGTCGTTGGTATCACCATCGCCATAGAAATTAGTTTTCGACTGCAACATAGCACCTGCGATAGAGCAGCCAGCAAACGGGTTATACACCAGCCCCTTGCCATCATAATGGAGTAGGGTGCTCAATGCACAGGCTACTCTCAGACGTGGGCGCTTGGGTTGAACACCAGACTTGTTCCAAATATGGTTGAAAATGTTGAGATACCGATCCTTCAGGTACGAAACAGGTGTGTCGAGCAGGGCTTCGGCGAGAACGAACGTAGCATACTGACGCTGCGCTTTCTCGCTGGCCTCATTGCTGGAATGATGAACCAGACGGCCTATTCTGTGATGATATTCGCGAACTACATCTTGCTCGTCGTTGTTCTTCAGCGTTTTGTAGATCTGAAGGAGGCTTCGACCAATCTCCATGTCGACGGCTACGGTGGATATGCCATCCTTGATCCATTTGTTGACTCTGCGCTTCAGGAGCGCATCCAGTTCCACCCAATCATAGCCGATGATCTCTTGGGGTGTGAGCACGCATGCAGCGTTTTCTGGAATGCTGGTTCCTGCTGCGATTCTTAACTTGCCATTTGCAGCCAATGCCACCATCATCAGAGGCATCAGCGTGTCTGGATTGTAGTGGTAATAATTTTCCACTGCATCATGAAGTCTGCTGGAGAAATCTTTCTTTGCCATAGGTAATCAGCTATTATATGTTTTATATGGTACAAAGATACACATTTTTTTGCAGAAATCGAGTTTTTTTGCAAAAAAAATGTATTTCTTGTTAGATAATGCTCTCCTTGTGTACTAATATGGTAGATGTTTCATTAAAACAATATAATTATGGCATTATACAGTATTGAAAGTGAGCAATGTCTCGGAATGGCCCATTTTGGGGGAGCAGTTACAGTGAATGGTGAGAGTGCTGTAGAACTCTCTGACGAAGAGGTTAACATTCTCGTCCAGTTAATTAAGGAAAAGGGTACTACCGATGTTGAGGAACTCGATATCGCCGCATCCCATCCAGCTCTTTACGAAAAACTAGATAAAGCCTATCGTGAAATGGCATACGATGCAGAGGAACTACATTGGTTATGGGAAGGCTACAACAACGGATACTTCGAGTATGATGATGAGAAACTGATGAACTATTGCGAAAGGGAACTTGGCTTCAAATTTGAATATGATGAGAAGGACTACTATCTCGATGATCCCGAGGACCTGGAAGAGGGTGAAGAGCCTGACATCGACGAAGACCAGATTGAAGAAGATAAGTACGAAGCCTTCTCAGAATGGCTTGACGATTACGTAAACGGGCTGTCAGACAAAGAGGCGAAGTCCTTCTTCTACAACCACATGAATGCAGATCTCGATATGGACAATGTAGCTTATTCTGTAGAGATACCTGCTGGAATCATCAAAAAAGCCCAAGGGTAGTGTTAGATTCGCCACATGTTGTGTACTAATATAGTAGATTGCTTAAATAAATCATTTAACTTTTAAGAACATGAAAGAAGAAAAGAAGAATCTGCCAAAGGCAACTCCTGAGATCGTAAAAGAGTACGACGAACTGCAGCAGAAACTTAAAGGTCTTGACCCCTCATGGACAGACAAAGAGGCCAATGCGCTATCAGACAGAATTTATGAACTTGAGCAGCAGTACGACTGGTTCAACGTCGAGTTCACAGACCCCGTTACGGGCAAGAAAGGTCTTAAAACCGTTGCAGGTGAACTGATTGCTCCTGCTCAGTATGATGGTTTTAACGAATTACAGAGCTATGTTTATTCTCCTCATGCTTCTGTTATTGCCATCAGGGAAGGTAAATGTGGTATTATTAAAGGCGACGGATCTGGCCAGCAGCTCTGCGATTTCAAGTTCGATGACATCCGCACCTATACCTTTACTTCCTTGTTCCTGGCTCGCTGGGATGGTGTGAAAGAGCGCTTTGGCATCATTGCTGCCAGCGGAGAAATCATCTGTCCGAACATCCTGACCTCCTATGATGCTCACCCCTGTAACGGCATTGCCCAGCTCTTCAGTGGAGACAAGTATGGTGTCATCGACCTTTGCACCTACCAGTGCGTTCTTCCTGAGTATGATGACTTGGAAATGGATGCCGAGGCTGACATTGTCTTTATCAAGGGAGATAAGAGAGGCTATATCACCGAGGAAAAGGGTGAATTTGTGACCGTCGATCAGTATGAAACCGACGAGAACTTCATCGATGTTCCCGTACTGGCCACACGACTCCCCTAACAGCGACTCATTTCCGGCCCAAATATTTGGTAGTTTGGGCTGAAATATTTATTTTTGTACTACATTATTGAACTAAAATATCAAGTAACATGACAAGACAAACATTAAGAGACCGTAACCAGCATGTGATTGGTTACATCGATGTCGAGTTCAGCGGACGCCAGGTCCTGCGTGACAGTAACAACCATGTCCTTGGCTATTATGAGCCAGGACGCAACCAGACTCTCGACTCCAACTACCATGTCATAGGTAATGGAAACATTCTTACAACCCTCCTATAATAAATTAGGAAACTCTCAATAAAATGGGTGAATCTTTTAGGTTCGCTCATTTTTTTTATGTAGAGATTGTTAGATTTGCTCTTTTCTATGTACTAATATAGTAGAAATTGATTGTTTAACTCATTAAAACCAGAGGAATATGATATTACCAACATTAAAGGAAGAGCAGATTCTCAACGAGCTATTAACCGATTACGCAGAAGTAAAGCGTGATGTTCGTAAAAGCGTGAAAAAACGTCAGCGTACAGCACAGAAAAGGGGACACACTATTCGTAATGGGTCTGTAGAAGTGTTGACAACCCGTACTAAAAATGGAAACAACTGGGTATGTTGCGTCTATTATGAGCGTGACAGAACTGCCAGTTGGAACCTCTCTGCATGTTGTGAGGCGGAGGGAGAGAAAGGACGTAAAGACTACTACTTGCTCAGAGGCCTTTCAGACCAGCCTTATTTTATTAAGCTCACCTCCCATGCCGTTCGCCGCTATAAGGAGCGCCAATTGAATACGAATCTGTTCTGTGCCGAAGGTAATGCCGCTTTTCCTTGCACTATGTTTCAATGTCATGAGATAGGCATCTGTAACAGATATATTGATAATGTATTCTTCAAGGCCCTCAGTAATATCGATATTGTGGATGATGTTCCTGATCTCTAACATCTTATCTTTACCTCCAGTGGCATTTTCTTTGCGTATAAGTCTGCGCTGGGCAATTATACTTTCCGTACCTTTATCAGCCATGAGATGACCAGAAAGGAATTCAATGAGCTTACTTTCGACGGGAAGGGAATTCATGGATCCAAGCAGGCCGTCATAGTCTGGAATGCTCTGATGGCACATCAATATTACAACAAGTGGATGTATCCAAAGGAGATTATTAACAAGATGCTCTATGCCGCGTTTAGCAAAGATGTGATGTTTCATCTCACAAACCAGGGAGATCCCTGTGTCCTTCGCCCATAACGAAAAATCTATAAATACGAATACGATATGAGATTCTACAAAGAAGTTTGGGGTATTATTTGGGAGTTTAACTCCATTGGTGAGTATGTTAGTTTCTGCATAGGCAGACTCCTAGGCGTAATCATTTTCTTCGGTGGTCTGTATTTGTTAGTAGAGTGTAGTGGCTCCGATGCAGAAACCGAGTCAACATGTGATTACGAACCCATTCCCGCCAGTTTCTATCAGTATGAATAAGAATAATAAAATAACAGATTATGATGTACGTAACAGATTTTCTTAGCAATTATCGTGAAGAAGAACCTGCATGGATTGGTAAACATCTTCGCGGTGAACAACTCACTTTCAAAGACATTATGTCTTCCAGAGTAGCGTATTACCCAGGTAGTGGCTACGATGGCACGCTTCTGAAAGAAGGTAACATGTCTCATTCCGTCCATTCTTTCCTCTATGTAGATTATCTGCTTAAGAGAAAAGACTTGGAGAACCATCTAGCACAGAAAAATAGCATCCGAGGTTATCACCCAATCGGTACAATTGAGTGGACGAAGGAAGATCTGATGCCAAATGGTCAGTATCCTTTTAACATCAACAAGAAACCAATGTTCTTCGAACCTAACACCTTTATCGATCCAGACGAGCAGCCATATTGCTTCACGCTAATCATGGAGCGCGATGAAGGCCAAGATGATACTCGTGGAACTGTACACTTTGCTATCACCTTCCTGCTAGCTGATGGCATAGCTACCTTCTATCAGTTGTTTGTCAGAGAATACGGCAAGGCTCCTTGGATATTTCTTCTGCAAGATCATGGCTTTGGGTGCAACTATGATTGTTTTGGCAGAGGTGGCATCTTAGATTCCATCATTGCTGAAAGCGGTATCTGCCCCACTTTCGTGCTTTGTGGAGATAATTCGAGAATTTGGAAAGGCTACAACAAAGTCAAAGGAGTCTTGCCTATTTGCGACGGCATTCATCACAGACGAGATCTTTTTTGTAACATCAATCAAAATTCATGAGTATCATAGAAATTACAGAATCAAACTATTGGGACTATCTGTCTCTTGATATCGTGGCATTCTCCTTTGCGTACGAAGGGGCAATGGGTGAAATGGGGGCAATCTATATTATTAGCCGGGATGGGAAAATATATCACGCAAACTATTGTCTGGGTGATGATCCTATTGATACAAACCACATCAATGATATCATTCCTGTATTTAAGGATATATCGTGGCGTATGTTCGATTGTCTTTCCAATAATCCAGATTGGCAGACCATTGACTTGTTCGCTGGTAATAACCTCGTGATGGTCAGTGAAATTTATGACGACTTTATTAAGAAGTTGCAGGAAGCAAATTTCGACATACCCAGCAAAATATTCCAGTACTGGCCTGGCTTTGTGTTGGGCTTGCTTCGAAAGGAAGGCGACAAACTTACAATGCGCGATATATGGAAGCTTAGAAAAACTCAGAGAAGGTAAAATTCGTCCTTCTACATATACTTGTACACAGAAAGTTTAAATGAAAATATGAAACGACACAGAAGATTTGAGTTCCTTGCAGGTGAGTATCTGAAAAAGGAAGGTTATGAAGTTGAAGTAACCCAAGGCGTAGCCGACTGGGGAGTAGATGTCTTTGCCAAGAAAGATGGCATTCGCATTGCTGTTCAGGCCAAAATGTATGGCGACTGTAAAACCAGTATTACCCGCCGTATGATGATGGAGCTTTATGGCGTAATGCATTATTTCGATTGCCAGAAATCCATGATGATATATAACGGACGAATCATGCCCGATGCCTTGCAAGTGGCTGAAAAACTGGGGATTCAACTCGTTTATCTCGATCAGCATAGACTTGACCAGTTACTTCCAGAGGTCTCTCTCGAAGAAACAGCCGACACATTCAACACTCTTTGGCAGGAGATACGTCAGCTTGAAGGCAAGACAATCGCCAACAACCGAGGTACGAGTTACAACATTCTGAAAGTTACAGATGGTGACATCACCTACACGAATCAAAATGGCAAGCGCCATCGTGAGAGTGCCGACCTGTTCCGCAGAATCCTCGCGAGAGTTCAGAGTTACGGTAGTATTCAACAGAGCCAGTTACGTGGTGAATTTGGGACATACGCTTCTGCATTTATAACCACCATTTTGAGCAAAACCACTCTGATTAAATTGTCTTCGTATCCAAACACCATCAGATTGAATCATATTCCATTAAAATCTTTGTAGTTTAAAAACAAATGTTTATCTTTGCATCCAATAAAGAAAAAATATGTTATGCAGCGCGATATATTCATTAGTTATAGTCGAAGAGATATTGGTTTGGTGAAGCAAATCAAAGAGGAAATCGAAAAATCTATTGGCATACATTGCTGGATGGATATAAATGGTATTGAAAGTGGAAGCCCTAGATTTACAAAAGATATTGTTAATGGTATTAATAACTGCAAAGTATTCTTGTTTATGCTTTCAGAACATTCTCAAGGAAGCGAATTTGCTCTGCGCGAACTGAATTTTGCATATAATAAAAGAGAAACACTTGGAATACGGGTTGTCATCATAAATATTTGTGGATGCAAACTCACAGATGAGTTTGATTTCATGTATGGCCTTACTGATACAATATCATGGACAGATGCTCCTCAGCACGATAAGTTGATAAAAGATTTGAAAACTTGGACTGGTACAATTGACGATACGAGAAAAGATGCTATTGCCCAAAAAATAGCTCATCTCTACCTTGAGAAATTCCCCAGACCAAATATGTATGGAGTTGATGTTATCTCTAGCGAGGATGATAGTTGCGGAACATTTTACCATAAGCTTAGGGATGAAGAAATTGCCGTACTGAGGAAATTTGCAAACAGGTCTGAAGACGAACAGGATATAGGTTTACACGAATGGCTTGAATGTGAGGGCCAGAATGAGTTAATAGATAAATTGCTAGACTTCTATTCTCCATTTCAACTTGATCTTTTGTCTGATGTAGATCTTGATCATCCCCTTAAGTTCTGTAGATTTGTTATACGAGGTCAAAAATCTGATGGAACTTTAACTAATCCAGAATACATAGGTGTCGACTTGACCGATGATGAATATATAGCCCTTATGACTGATCTGATAAAATCGAGCAACCATTATTCAGTGAATATGATGGTCTATAAGCGACCGGAAATCGCTCAAAAGATAATGTCACATATAGTTAGCGTATACTTGGATGGTATTGGCGAGTTTACAGCTCCCTTCCTGTGCGACTTGTATGAACTCAAGAATGTTGTTAAGTCTATTCTTAACCCATTCGAAGATAAACTTCAGTTGTTTGATTCTAATGATGAAGAAATAAAAGGGTTTGTTATTAGAAATCAGATTGAGATTACTGGCGATGGTGAGGAAATCTACTCAGAATATTCAAACGACGATAGTTTCCATTGTGTTCTGAACTTCATGGGCCCTTATCTTGCTTTGACTCAGGAAGGTGTTACCATTGATGGTGACTGGCATGATACCGATTATTTTAAATTCGACGCCCGTATTGCTTTGAAGAAATTCGGTCTTGAAAAACCGGAGGAATTATTCCCATATTTGAAAGAACACTACAGTTCTCGTGACTGCTTATCTAGAATACGTAAATTCCTAACTGGCTGTTAATTCATTTTACTGTAGTGTATTGAAACATGTAGCTTAAATGATTCAGAAGTGAACGAGAGGGGAATTGGTAGATCGATTTAGTCTATGTCTTTTTCGAAAGAGAATCGGCCGGAGCCTATTTGGCTATACATTTTGGCATCCATGTTGCCAAACCTTAGTCGTCCTACTTCTATGCGCTCACCATTGTTCCTAATAAATTCTTCATTTGTTCCTATCAAATAGGCAACATCATCATTGGCTGCCTTGTACAGAAAACTATCTTGATCATAACTCTCTGATAGATAGTGTAAGTTTTGATAGAAGTCTGGATCAGTGTGGAGATCGAATGTCAAATAGCTGTTCTCTGTACCAGCTTCTTTACCGATTTCCTGATAATACCCTTTAAGTCTGATAACACCATACTGAAAGTCGCGCAATTGCCTTTGCAATTCTCTGTTCATCGTGTCGTTTGTCTCGCGGTTACGTCCTTTACGCCAGGCCGTAATTGTAGCACAATTGACTGTCGTAAGCCAATGGCGAACTCGGCTCCATGGGGCATTTGTTGGGATGATTTCAAGATCATCACCTGTAACGAGAGGCTTTTGCTCTTCTAAGATTAGCTTTTGCTCCAGGAGCTCTTCTATCTCAAAGTCTGGAAGTAGAATTTCAATTTCTTTCATATCCTGATTGATTAAATTCCGAATTTACCATATTGCCCTCCCTTTGAAGGCTCATACCAACTCTTGCGATTAAGCCATTGGAAACCATCCTCGCGTGAAATGACAGCGAGGTCTATGAGTCCGCCGACTGTTTCTTCTTTGAACATTATGTTACGATGAAGTTCTGTCGCTTTGATAAGTGTTTCTGCGAGACTAGCCATTTCCTGAAGCGAATAGTCTTTTACTGTATCATACCATTTCTGGCGCATGTTTCGATGTCTTTCGTTGAAAGCTGATTTAATAGCCCCATAGCAGTCGGGTATTGACAGATCTAAATCATCTATAAGCCCCCTATCTGCTAACTCTCTTCTTTTTTCAAGAAAAATTCGAATCATTCCCTCGCATAATTCCTTATTATCTTCGTTTTCGATAAGGTCTTCTGTCAATGTGGCTGTAATATCGGTCTGACCAAAGTATAAGATGTCTGATGGATGTTCATCTGTAATTGTATAAACATTTATGTCTTGTGGATCAATTTTTAACTTTCCATTACGAACACCCTTAATTGTGATATGAACTAATTGAGGATATTTCTGCTCTTTCCCATAACCTGTAAATACCAACTCAGTTTCGTAATCCCATTTCATTACTAACGAGTTCATCATGAAAAAATCTTGCTGTGGAACAAAATCAAGAAAATCTTTAGCTATTGCTTCTACAGTTGGGAAAAGTTCGTATCCTTTTTTCTTTCGGTACCATCTGATAATAACATCCCAAGGTATATTCAAGATATATGCAGTATTAACAATCATAACACCTATGGGCATGACGTCTGACAATCGTAACATTTTATTGCCTGAATTAACGATCTTTGTCTTCTGGTAGTCCGTTCTACCATCAGAGTTCTTATTGTCTACAAAAATGGTGGTTGCACTATCTGCTGCAATAGATGCGCCTCGCCTGTTTAATACACCTACAACTACTGTCATATTTCAGTCCTCCTTAGATTTATGCTCCATACAAGCTGTGTTTAATCCACCTGAAACCTTCTGCTAAGGTCATCGTTGCAATCTCTTTAGTTTCTGTGAGTGGCTTCTGAGGGTCTTGTAAATGCTCTAGTTGCGCTTCGGCATCAATTAGTTTTTCGGACATGCGTACCATATCTTCTATATGATATGAAGTGATAGCTGCATCAAGATTACGTTTTAGAAGTATTTGGGGCTTGTCAAGTAAACATTCAAGAAGTATTTCTAATTCATAATCGTCGAGATATAATTCTATTTCTGCTTGTTTTGTCTCGTCTGTAACAGCATTGAGCGCCCTAGCTTTGAATTCAGAAACCAGTTTCGGATAAATAGAGCGTGCAACATCTTCGGTCTCAATAATGGAGTCACCCAAAATGGTTCCCATGTGGCTGAGTTGACCAAGCCAGTTTACATATGAAGTGTTTCCCCTAGATGATATACAAAGAGAGGAATCGTCTTTATTGATTTCTACCTGATGATTGGCTATCCGGATTTCTAAATTATGGGTAACCGGGAATATTCCTCCTGGCTCGTAGTATACGCAAAAAATAGTTTCATTAGTAATAGAATCTGCATATTGTGGAAGAATGTGTTTAAGATAATCCTCGATTGGAGTTAAATAACTCTCGCTAAGATCAGAGTTGATTCTGAACTCATTCCAGATGTCTGCCCAAGGCAGTTTGGAATTTGGATTGACCATTAAAGCAAAAGGAACCTTGTCAGAGTAACGGAAAATAGTAGAGTCTTTATCCGCTGCCATAACTGCCCCTTGCATATTCATCATTAATATAGCTGCTGCCATAAAGAATTAGTTTTTAGTTCATTACTGTGGCACAAAGATACGACTTTTTTTCGAGATTGCATAATCATATATATAAATATGTGAGAAAAATGTGGTTTATTTGGGTATTTTTGGCAATAGAAACGTGAAAATTGCTGTATATGATAGCAGATTATAATACTATGCCCAGAATGTTTGGGGAGTGTAATAGACTCTATTTTGACCAATCACTGCCAACTCCCAAATTTGGGTTGATGAAGAAATTGAATAGGCTGGCTAGGTTTGAATATTTCAAAAATACAAAAGGCAAGGCTCCCATCAAGAGGCAGACCATCTTGTTTTCAGAGTATTACGATTTCGATGAAGAAACCTTCAGGGATATCATGGTGCATGAGATGATTCACTACTATTTAGCTTGGAACAGAGTTAAGACCAAAAAGTTTCACGGTAAAGAATTCATGGAGATTGCGCATGACTTGAACGAGAAGTATGGACTGAATGTCACCAAAACATTGGATGCCTCCTCGTTCCATAGAACTGAGCAGGCACCCAAGGCAAAAGGCTTTTGGCAGTGGTTACTATGGTAAATAAGGCTTATGCCGCCTTCTGGAAGGCGTTTTGGAGTTTGTACAGAAGCGCCTTTTGCTGGAGGTCAGCGATGATTGACTTCATCCTCTTGACGGGGAGCCCGTGTTTCTTTGCTAAGTCAGAGATAGTGTATCCATCATACATCATCTGTGCCAAGTCCATCAGCAACTGTACATCGCTGGGGTAGTACCACTTGCTTAAGAACGAACGTAGTTGTTCCTTGGTCTCCTCAACTCTACTGCGAATTTCACCTGCCTGAGGAGAGGCTGGTATGCGGTCAATGAGGTCACGACTCCAGTTATCCTCATCGTCATCCTGTCTGTCATCGAGGGATAGACATGCTTGAAGGCCCTGCAGCAAGTTTGGTATGGCAACCTGACTCGTCCAGGTTTTGATGGCCTCTCTGATAGCCTTGCGGATGTGGTGTACCGCATAGGAACAGAAGCGAGTGGGGTAGGAAGGGTCGTAACGCGTGGCAGCGAGAGTTAAGCCGTAATTGCCTGCTGCAACGAGTTCTTCAATAGGCACGTACGGGGTACTCATCTCGATGGCGCAGCTGAGTACAAAGTGGAGGTTGGCCTCAATCAACTCGTTGCGTGCTTCGTAGTCACCAGACATGAGGCGACGGCCCAAGGCCTGCTCCTGTTCGACTGTTAATGGTTCGTTGTCCTCGATTTGCTCAAGATAGTGGTTAAGGACTTCTGTACGGCTCTGGATGATGTGATTGTTTTTGCTCATGATTTTGACGTTTTAATTGTTATTACTTTCTATATACTAGGTATACAAAAAACCCGAAATCTAACAAAGATCTCGGGATTATTTCAAAAAACGTCGTTATTGAGTAGAATTTATTCTTTTTTTATCTTAAAACCAAGTCGCTGGATGAGTTCAAGAGTTCCTTGTGCCATCTTGATGTCGTACTCCTTTTCAGAATCAGGAAGGTCACTATATGGAACCAAATCCGGGTGCTTTAGATTCTTGTCATCACGCTCTGGCCCATATGTCCATCCGTGGTCCATTCTTTCTCTGGCCCAAATATCGTGGCAGTTTTCAGCAATAGCTTCTATCAGTTCTTTGATGTCACCATCAAGTGGGAAGTCTGTAACATCAATGGGCTGTGGGTCGTATTGGCGTAGACCACGTTCTGCAGCAGATACTAGGTAATACTGAGAGCCCTTCCATGCTTCAAGGAACTGAATAACATCATATTTTTCTTCTTTCTGGTATTGGGGGTCGTACAACGTAATAGTGCTTTCATTGAGGTCTCTGACTATCATAGCGTGGTTTGGATCGTTATTTGCAGCCTCTTCTCTATATAATTTCTCTGCATTGACAACAACAATAACATAGCAGCCACCCTGCAACTCTTTGATGATGTCTTCTGGTTTGCAATCATAGAGACGAACAACAGAAAGATTATAATTTTCAAGGATATGTCCTATATTATATAAAGGTGTACCTCCATCTTGCAACCATCTGTTCTCTTCTGACAACTTCAGCAATGTTTCAAAAGAAACATCTGATTGGTAGTTGCTCAATATTTCGTGTTCACATCGTACAACACAATCGGCTGCAGCCTTCAAATTCTTATTTTGAGCAGCCTTTAACATTGGACGAATATAGCTTGGCTGGAATGAAATAATTTTGGCCGTTTCGGATAATTCTTTTGTAAGATTTGCTTGAATCTTTTCCAGGTCACCCGAAATAGATGTCATTATTTCAATCTCCTCCTTTAAATCTGGATCAAGTTCTGCAGCAAGAAGAACCTCCTTGATTTCTTTACCTGTTACATTTCCACTGAAGAACCGCATCTTCAGTTCATTTGATATATGTTTTGTTCCCATATTATTATTCCTCTCTTAATTTGAAATACAAATTCTTGAATTCTTCCCATGATTTATCTCTTAATCGAGATATAGAGCCCTCAGCTTTGCCTAACTTGATAGCTAAGATTTTTGGGCTATATTCATCTTCAATTATGCTTTTTGCGATCTCGGCGTGGTCACTGTTCATCATGCCAAGTGCTTTCTCAATTCGCTCTATCACTTCTTTTTCCTCCAAAGATGTGTCAGGCTTATCACAGAGATGTTTGACACCATCATCAATAGAAGATGTATGATGCCTTTGCTGCTTCTTCTTTGTTTTATTACGTTCATTTAGATAATACTTGACTACCATGTCTGCTAGCCAGGCTAAGAAGTCGCCATTCCCTTCTTTCTCATAAAGGCGAAGCCGTATTTCGCCTTCTTTATGTTTTGGGTCTTTTCCTGTCAGATAACAATAGACATTATTAAAGGCCTCTCTTTTTATTCGCTCAAGATTAAAATCACGAAAAAAAATTCGGTCAATAATTTTATCAATAACTTTTGCAAAATCTCCCTCATAAAAGAGCCTGAGTATTTTGTCGTCTCCTGTAAGGAAACCATTATACAGTTTTTGGTTTATATCTTCGCTAATCATATTGATAATTATTATGAGTGCAAAGATACATAATCCGTCTGGAATTAGCAAGAAACAATTATAATAATTATGAAATGCTAACATAATCGAAGAGTTAAATGTGGCATTGAAGCTGCGAATCGATGATTACTTCCAGCCCATCATGGACGGCTGGTATAACTGTGCGACCATTGTAATGGCGGCTATTGCCAATAGTCAGCGCTTCGCACCCAATCATCTTCTTGAGCACTTTGCGAACAAATGAAACCGCCATGCTCATCATGTGGTCGAAGTCTTTTGCTGTGTATGCTATCAGACGCTCAGGGTCAGCCATGAAGACGGCTCTGTAGAGGCTAGCAAGCTCTGGGAAGGCCTTTTCTGGCTTGTTAAGACTACGACGCTGATAACCTTTAGGATGCAATAAGGTATAGATGTATATCAGTTTCGAGTAGCGATCTTCGAACTTGATAACCTCCTCTGTGTCATCATCCTTCAGTACGATGACATCGTAGATATTGGTTCCTGAGATGTCCTTGATGTCACGATGGCGTACTTCGATGGCTACAGGCTTTGGTGCCCATTCCTTATCTGCAGCCATATACTTTGCCAGACGCTCCTGCATCTCTTCAACACTCATTTGTTGGATTGCTTCCTGAATTTTGCTCATGTTCTTACTGTTTTTAAGTTTAACTTTTATATACTTAGTACAGTAAGAGGGCAAAATCTAACAAGAGATGGAAGTTTTTATATTTATTCGTCTTTTAATAGGTATTATGATGATGAAACCAAATCAGAAAGCATTTGTTTTAAAACGTTGCGCATATTTCCTATGATTCTTTCATCTTTTTCTCTATTGTAATAATCTATTGCAATATTACAATGATTAATAGCTTCCTTTTTGTTTCCTATTTTTTTGTAAAGTCTAGCGCAACAATAATGATCATATGCACAATTGACTTCTAGTAAATAATAGTCATTATTGACAATTTTATTCTTATACTTCTCAGAGACTCTTAATGCCTCCAATTGACGTTGAAGTGCTAACTCATACGCATTTTTTTTAACATAAATCCTCGACAAAGCACTAACAATGTCTCTGAAGATTAAAACATATGCCTCTTTATCTGAAATAGGCAAAATGAGGTCATAAAGCTCTTCGTAAAATCTCGCACCTTCGGCTGTAGGCTCATTAAATGTAATTGAAAGATCTTCGTTCTGAGTAATGTCTCCATACAGTTCTACCAAATCATTCACAATAATCCTAAGGAAGATAGACAAATCTGCTCTACTGATATATTTCTTGCATATATCAAATGCCTTTGTCAATATCTTTCTTTTTCCATCCTTATTGTTTTCACTTTCATATATACTTGCCAGTGATTGACAAAGAGATAGAATGGCCGGAATATATGTATCTCCATACGAAGAATAAATGTCCAAAGCCCAATGTACATATTTTATACTGTCTACAGGCGACTGAATACACCTGGATATCATGACAATATATGCCAATGACAAAGGCTCTTTACTGATATATCTTTCTGAGTTGTTAAAATAGTTATCCAAAGAATAGTTCGTGTGTTTCAGCAAAACATCCCAATATTCAACAATCTCCCCTACGTAATATTTTGGCGCTGTTCCAGAATAAGCACCATGAAATTGAGCAAGTAACACTTGAGGTTGTGAAACCACAAAATATAATACATCGTATCTCGAAAGTAATTTGCATTGATAGGGCAGATCAAACTTCCACATCCAGCTATTACAATCAGGTTCCTCACCTTTGTTGCCGTCTTTCCCTACATAATAGTCAATAAACTTTTGTCGATAGATATCTAGTGATACAGAACAATAATGCTGCGCTATACAATCTTTAATTCCATCATTTGCAATTACAATATAGCCGGATTTATTCCTTAAAAAAGTTCCTAAACCATAATACACTTGAGAAAACTTTAGCTGATTAGCATTAATAATACATCGTAGGTCATCTTCTGGCACACCTTTCCTGGAAACAATTATCGATAACAAAATGTCACGAACGATTTCATTCCCAAAAATATCTTCATGCTGTTTCAAAAGGTAAAGATAGTATTCATTAACTGTTTTTTTGTTACGATACACTTCGATATGATTATCAAGATCTTCCGGACTACGAAGATTTATGATGGAACTAATCAGACATTTGAGACTAAATGGGACTATTGTTTTTGCATCTGATGTGGTTTCGTTTAATTGTAGTCTCGTTAACTTTTTACCGTATTCACTTAGTGTATGAGCGATTATGTTTCTACACTCTTTTTTTGACAAACTGCCTATTTTGATTGTCGTCTTAATATATTCATCCAAAAAGCCACTAGAATCTTTTAATCTTCCAGATACAACATCTAGGTTGTGCATGTAATCAGAGTATATTTCAGGATGCTCTCTAGCAGCTGTATCAAAACATTCAGGCCCCAAATTGGCACAATCTGTGTTCTCGTAGTTAGTAGTTCTTAAAGATATAATGACTTTGCTACCCGCTGCAACATTTGGAAAAAATTCCATCGGATGTATATATGGATCGTCAAATTGGTCCACACCTTCAATTATAAATAATGTAGGATTATTTAATGTCGACTCATAAACGAATTGCTTAAAATCCATGTTATCTTCACTCCTTTTCATGTGATATAGTTCACAAAGTGAATCAATAACATACGATTTATAAGATTCCATTTTGCTTTCTTTTGACTCTCCAGCAAAATAATAGATAACCTTATGTGACTTTAATATTTGAGTGATCCAGAATGCTAATGTCGAAGTTTTGCCACAGCCATCATCTCCACGTACAACCAAATATCTTTTCGAGTTGTTTAAAAACTGATTTAAGCGATTTATAACGGAGTTCTTTGGAACAACGGCAAACGAGAAAGCATGTAGAGCAGCCCTTTGAATACTTTTTTCCTTTTCGAATGGTGTACAATTTACTTCAGAATACAATCTGTCAAGCAAAGATAGAAGATCCATTTCGACATGTTTCCCCAATTCTTCAGGAGAGAGGTATGATCGCTTCGAAAAACTGGTTTGACTTCTAACGAAATCTTTTAAGAATTTTTGACTTGGACTGGTTTGGGCAGTGTCTTCTTTAATATAGAAGTTCGCATATACTTTCTGTTTAGGTTGAAGTCTCTTGCTTAAAGCTCCAAACTGCATTTCCATTTCTGTCACACTTTTCCCCTGGAGGATAAATTCTTTTAACCAAGGATAGGCGGTTCCCAAATTCGGATTTTTCTGCAACTCATTTATTTCAGGACACCATCCGTATCTATCCCCCAAAATTCCGATGAAATAAGGCCTGCAATTATCAATTTCCTTGAAGCATATTTCTAGCACTTTTCCATTACAAGACTCTTCATATGTTATGCCCCACCGAAGATCAATTTCTACAAGTTTCACATCTCTACTTTCAGCAACTTTCCTCACTTTAGGGAATACATTATTAAAGAGGTACTCTCTTTCTTCTTGCATATCACTAAATGTTGATGAGATGAATACTCGTATCTGACGGTTATCTATGAGATTGTTGTTCATTATACAAGACCTTTAATAATGATTTCCCTATTGTTCTGATACTCCTCCATTTTTCATCAATTTTTTGAGTTCGGTGATCTTTGTTTCGGTTTCATGGATGCCGTCGGGATCCTCTAGTTCTTTGTATAGTTTGAGGCTGAGTTCGAATTGCTCAAGAGCATCCTTATACTTTTTCTCTTTTTCATATACTTGCCCGAAATGTAGCAACCAATCTGGATAACATGCAAATTGTTCATCTAAGTCTGAAAGAATGTTGACAGAATTACTTATCATCCTTTCTGCATTATCATAATCTTGCATGAAAAAATGAATGCTACCTATCTCATGGCAAAGATCCGCTATTTCAAATGATGGTTTTTTAGATAGTTCCAGATGTATATCAAACGCTTCATATAGATACTTGAGTGCCAGATTATAGTCTCCATAATAATCAAGTAGTTCACCTGCTCTTCTGTATGCAGTCTTTGTTTTGGGATGGATTCTTCCCCATACTTTTTCGGAGACTTCAATAGCATTCATTTCATTGTCTATTGCTTTCTCTAATTCATCGCTTTGCTCGTATGCTACAGAAAGATTCTCATATCCGATAATTAAACTATCTGAGTATTTCCCTACGGTTGTATGTTGCACATCTAAAGCTTTTTGAAGATAAATGATAGCCTTTTGATAGTCATTTAAACACATATACGCATCTGCCAAATTATTGTAGCAACGTGCCATGTCCGGATGCTTGTCACCGACTATATTCTTAGTGATTTCATACGACTTAAGAGAATACTCAAGATATTTATCAAATTGTTCTAACGCGGCATAAGCAACACCAACATTTGAATATGCATTGGCTGTTTCAAGATGGTTTTCACCAAATGCTTTCCTTCTTAAATCTAAAGACTTAAGATTATACTCAAGATTTTTTTCATTGTTGCCAACGTTCCCCCATGCACATCCTACAGTATTGTATGATTCTGCAAGTAGTACATCGTCAGCTCCAAGTCTCTCGCGTATTTCCATGCCTTTTTGGGCATATTCTAAATACTTATCGTTGTCTCCCAGTTTACCATAAGCAATTCCTGCATCATTATATGATTGGGCTGTATCTAGGTGATTATCGCCTAAAATCGTTTTCCTGATATTAAGTGTTTTTAAGGAGTATTCCAATAATGTTTTGTATTCATCCAATAAACATAAAGGTAAAGCTTCATCTGTTAATGCTTGAGCTGTTTCCAAAGATTCTTTTCCGTATGCAATCTCTGATAACTCTATAATGCGATCATATAACTCGCATTGTTCCTTTAACCATCCTTTAGGCATTTCTGTACTGAGAATACTAACTTTGAGTTTGTATTCTTCGATATTGGTCTTTAATCCCTTTTTACCTTCTTCTCCTAATTTGATGAGATTGAGATTATGCTGGATGTCCTTTTCTATCTCTTCTTCATTTAAGATTGCTTGTGCTCCTTTAGCATCTCCATTAGAGAATAAATCCATAGCGCGCTGAAGACGTTCAGAGCATTTAGACGTGCAGAGTTTTGTAATCATTAATGCTGTGTCCCAAAGGCTAGACTCCATTTTCGAGAGTTTTTCCTTATTCTTTAGCAATTTCTCTGCTTTCCTTGCATAGCGAGGGTTGTCTGGTGATATGTCTTCAAGATCTTCTTGAAGTTCTTCAATATCCTTAATTAAATCATTGTATTCTTCGTTGTTCCCTGCAAAAGGCACGTTTTGCAAGTCCACATATTCTTTGCCTTCTATGGTTACTTTTCCATCTTTGACCTCAACGATACTTTTTCCTTGTAGTGCCTGACTTTGATACTCCATAAACTGGAGCAGGAAATGGGCTTTAAGGGTGTCAAAATTGGCAAAGGGAGTATAGAAATGACCATATTTCGTTGGGAAGGAATCGCGGAATGCTTTCAATTCCTCTGTTGGCAGTTTTGAGGGATCGTCAATCTCTTTAAAATACACCCATAACTTCTGGGGATTCTTTCCTGCAATCTTTTCGTTGTATGCAGTATCGAGCTCTGTTTTTGTGTACATCCCAAATTTGGTCCAATACAGGACCATACACATATCACATTCACGAAGCTTCTCATTGTATTCTTCCTGCTTGTGAGGTGCGCCCATAGAGGCATCAAGGTTTTCCCACTCAACCGCAATTACCTGAATACCTATTTTTTCCAGCTTGGTACTCAAATCATTGGCCAAGGAGGCCATCAATAATCTTTCCTTTTCCAGCTCATTCGACGAAGCGATGAATATTTTGATAGTCTTCATATATGCTGTTGTTATGCGTATTATACTCCAAATTTACCATAGCGGCCACCAACATCTTTGTGGTGATACCAGCTCTTGCGATTTAGCCATGTAAAGCCTTCGTTTTTGGTGATGACTGCAAGGTCAATTGGACCACCTACACCTTCAGGAGAAAACGTCATGTGACGCTCAAAACTTGTCATCGCAATGAAATTTTCTGCGAGACGAGCCATGTCCTGCAAGTCATAATCACGAAGAGCTTTGAGCCACTGGCCTCTTTCTGTAGCCCGGAGATTCTTTCCAAATCTTTGAAACTGTTTAATGAGATCTTTGTATTTTACTCCATCCAGTAATTTCTTTAGCTCATTGCGCTGGTCTGGATTAGACGGTACGGAAAAGTCCAATCGATCAATGATCCTTTCATATATCTGTTCTGCCTCTTCGCATATTTTTTTATAATAATATGGTTCTATACCTGTTAACAGAGCTTCCATGATGTCTTTCTGAGCGAAGGGGCAAATGGCAACAGGCTTCTTGTCGGAAATCTTGTAGATCTCTTCTTTGTTGATGTGATAACATACCCTTGAATCGAAACCACCTTCTACCATGACTTTAGCTAAGACTGGATATTCTTCATCTTTGCCAAATCCAGAGAATATCAAGTGGGTAGAGCCTTCATCCCAACCATATGTGACATAGTAATAGAACCCTTCTGTAAATTCGTCTTTAATCTGATCCAATATGTCCTTGGGATAAAAACCATCAATGACACTGTCAATAGAAAATTCATCATCATCGTCTGTCTTGAATGTGAATAGCATATCGACCATGTTGCCCAAAAAGGCCTTGAATTGATCAAAAGAATAGCCTTGGAACACAGGCATGACATCTGATTCCTTGAAATATTTGATGCCAGAACTAATACGATCGCGAAAGGCCTTTAGGATTTCCTTACCATTATTGAGTTTCCCGTTCTCGTCTTTGTCAAGCTCTGGAACCTGACTGACAACTCCATTCCAGTAACTATCTAATTGATTGTTGAGATATTCTCTTCCCATATCTTCAGTAAGAAACATTTTTTCCGTAGGGATATATGAAAAGAAATCCTCTATACAAGTTTCTACGGTGGTAAAAGCGATGTCACCACGCTTCTGTCGATAGCGTCTCACTATGATGTCCCAGGGGGTGCTCAGAAAACCTGCGTTACCAGTTATCATCACACTAATAGGAGTGGCAGAGCATAGCCTTAGCATCTTATTGGCGGAATTGGCAATCTTCTCATTCCTCCTTCTGTTCATTGTAACTGCACTGTCGGCTGCAATGGCAATGCCTCGTTTATTTAATATACCTACTACTGCTGTCATAATTGTCTATAGTTTGAGTTAATTACCATAAAGGCAGTGCTTAATCCAAACGACTCCTTCTGTTCGAGTGATGACCGCCAATTCCTTAGTGTGGGGGAGTTCTCCTTTCCCTCCATTCTTAAGATGGTCAATCTGTACTTTAGCATCTACAAAATCTTCTGCGACTTTTACCAAGTCTTCAATGTTGAAAGAGTCTATGGCAGTCTCAACTCTGCTCATCTGATGACCCGAATAATTGCGCGTATCGTCCTCAAAGTTGTATGAGGATTTGTATTCTGCTATCTCTTTCTGTACAGTCTCTTCAAACTCTGTGCCTTTCACTGCTTCCATGATTCGCTCTTCGAAGGTCTCTACCAGGGTATTCTGCTTTTCAATGAGCTTCTGACGAGCAGATTCTACGATTCCATACATGACAGGCTGTGTGTTCTCAAAATGAGACAGCATAAAATAGTCAGCTCTATTATGATGGGTAATGCTACGGTCTGTATCAAAGTTACAAGATAGTTTCTTGGTCTTTTCATCATATTTTACCGTAATGTCTACAGCTGATGGGAATACATCGTCAGATCCATATCCCAGGAAGATGATATTCTGTTCATCACTAGAAAGGTACTTCCAGCTTGGTTTCGTATCAACTGTTGACAGATAGCTGGCAAAGTCCCTCGCGTAGTCAGAAAACAGCTCATGAATCTGTATATCACCTTTTCGAAGATAAGAGTTGACTATAAAATTCCATGGAATCGGTGAATACGAATTCACGGCAAGAGCAACTGGCTCCTGCCGTGAAAGGGCATATAAGGTCATATCTGTGTCAGAGGCACAGGCAATTCCTCTATTGTTCAGAAAAGCAACGAATGAAGTCTTCATATAGGCTATGTTTTATGTATTTCAAATCCTTGTGAGACGATGAACTTCAGAGTGCCGAACGCTGTATTGCGGTCATAGGCTTTCTCTTCCTCTGGGAGCTGTTCATAGGGAACAAGACATGGGGTCTGGCGTTTCGCATCATCTCTTACTGGGCCATAAGTCCAGCCTTCCTTTATTCGGTTTTGAGCCCATACCTCATGAACGTTCTTGGAGATGGCCTCTGCAAGTGCAATCAACTCTTTTGGCAGCTGAATATTGGCGGTGTCAGCTGGTGAAGGCGTGTAGTTGTTACTTGTTTGACTATTCATATCAGTTGTAATTTGGTGCAAATTTAATCAATTTTTCTGTAAATACGGTGTAAATACAGCGAAAAATGACGTAAATAGTAACGTAGCTATTCTATTTCCTCTGTTACCTCACGAGCTTCGTCAAATTTTGCTTTCATCGTGGGGTTCTTATGAGTCAACTTGCGAATGGTCAATCCCTCAACCTTGTCGTTAGCCAGTCGGAGATGGTCATCAGACTTTAGGAGGTTGTCTTTTACCTTTTGGAGGTCTGCAATAGACTTGTCGATTGCTGTGATGGCATCACGGAAACGGTCGTGTGCATTCTTTACGTTATTGCCAAATAGGTTCCTAAACTCGTTAAGCTTGCTCTCAAAATTGGTTACATCGACCTCCTTACTTTGGGCGATGGCAAGTTGGCGCTTGTATTCAAGGCTTTTCTTGGCTGCCTGTACCAGCAGAGTGATGATGGGGATGAAGAACTGCGGACGGATGACATACATTTTCTCATATTTGTAAGAGACATCGATGATGCCAGTATTGTAGGTTTCATTATCTGGTTCAAGGAGTGAGACGAGTACTGCATATTCGCAGCCTTTCTTGCGACGGTCTTCGTCAAGCTTCTTCAGGAAGTCCTCGTTCTTGTGCTTTGTGGCTGTGGTGTCGTTCTCATTTTTCATCTCGAACATAATGGAGATATAGTCAAAGCCGTCATCGTAGTCCCGGAAGATGAAATCACCCTTGCTGCCTTCTGATGCATCATTGTCTTTCTCAAAGTAGGCGTTGGGCATGAGGGGACGGATGGTGGTGTTGAACTGGGTGCTGCAGTGCTGCTCGAGGGTCTCGCCGACCATCTTGGTAGACAGGCGGGTCTTCAAGTCCTTGTAGTAATCTATCTGTGTTTGCTTCTCCTGCAGCTGAAGATCGTACTTCTCCTTCAGATTCTGCTCGCGGGTCTGTGCTTCCTTATCCTTGACAGTGAGCTCATTCTTAAGTTCTGCAATCTTCTGCTCTTTCTTCTGAAGCTCGTCCTTCGACTTGTTTTGCTCTTCGAGGACAGCCACGCGTATCTTGGTAGCACCTTCGGCGATGTCGGCCTTAAGACGGACAATTTCGTTCTCCTTCTCCGCCAGTTTTGCGTTGAACTCAAGCTGCTTGGTCTGGAACTGCTGCTGAGCCTTCAGCTCATCTGCCTGTTGCTGTATGGACTGCTGTTTCTCGAGTTCTTTAATCCTTCGGTCGACCTCGGCGTTGAACTCGGCATTCTTAACCTGGTTTACGATGTCTGCGTAATCAGACTCATCTACAGTAAATACGCTACCGCATTTGGGGCATTTTAACTCTTTCATAAACTGTGGTTATTTGTTTTCTGTTGCAAAGATACTAATATTTTCTGATAATGAGACTCTTTACAGCGAAAACCCGATGGGCTTTCGCTGCTTTTTGTCTGCAAGGAGTTCTGCACGGCAGTAATCCTCGATTTCTGTGAGAGATGCGAACTTTCCAGAGAGAATATAGTCCACAGTGCGCTTACGTGCAATGTTCTCTATCTGACCTCCAGAGAAGTCAAAGTGAGAAGCCAGCTGATGGGCATCCTCAATACTAATGTCCTTCAGCATGGAACACCAAATCTTGGTCTTCACGTCGGTATCTGGCTTGTGGAACTCAACCTTGTAGAGGAATCGACGCTCAAAAGCCTTGTCGAGATTGCTCGTGAGGTTGGTGGTGGCAATGAGGATACCATCGAGGTCTTCAATCTCCTGAAGAATGATGTTCTGCATGGCGTTGTCCATCTTGTCAACGGAGTGCTCAATGTTCTCTGTACGCTTGTTGATGATGGCATCGGCCTCATTGAAGAACAGGATTGGCATCACCTCGCTGTTCTTGCACAGCTTACGATAACGGGCGAACACCTCCTTGATGTTCTTCTCACTCTCACCAACCCACTTGTCACGAAGTCCTGCAATATCGACCTGCATCAAGTCACGGCCAGTCTGACGGGCTATCTGTAAGACAGTCTCAGTCTTACCTGTGCCTGGTGCCCCATAGAACAGACAGGCAAAACCCTTACGCATGCCCTGCTCTTCAAGGCGCTGCTGGATGGCTGGAAGATTTTCCGTGCTCAGGAGGCTGGCGAGTCGCTGAATCTGCTCCTGCTCGGTCATATTGAAGAACAGTGACTTCTCCTTGATGGTCGTGTGGCTCTTCAGGAAGCGACCGCTGGGTGCCTGACGTCTGCATTTTGACCTGCTGGGCTTGTATGCAGAGAGAAGTTCTGCCTTGGCCTTGCGTGTAAGCATATACTGCTCGGTATCTGCCTGTCCGTCATTACACTTGTGTTCAATTAAGCCGCATTCGATTAACGTGTGAGTCCCATTTCTCAACTCATGGCGTAGATAGTCACAGTCAAAGTCCTCAGGGTAGAGGTTGTCGATGGTCTGGAATTGGAGGCCTTCACCTTCTGAACCCTCCCACTGGGCATAGTCATAGACAATCATAAGTAGAAGTGACTGGACGTGGATATCATCAAACTTCAGAATCTCATGGCACAGTGGAAGATGCGGGTTGGCCTTTACCAACTCCAACATCCATTCCTCATCGTCCTTAAAGTCCACATTGTGGTCATTAATGTTCTTGTCAATATGACTTTCCAACTTGTCTACAAACTGTTGCTCATCAAGACCGTCAAGCTTTTCTGGCACGAATGCCTTGTTGTGACGGAGTGCAGTGACCACGCCCCTAACAAGAGCAAAGCCCTCGAAAAAACCTCCTATCTCGTGGACTCCTCTACGGACGAGCCAGCGTTTGGTGACCAGTTCTTCAATCTCCTCAGAATACACCATGATGGAAAGACGTGTACAGCCGAGGTAGTTGCCAATTCGCTTCCACGAAACAGCCTCACCCGCCTCAATCATAATGGCAAGCACAACAATCTGCATGTTTGTGAGTCCCAGTTCCTGGCGAAGGTAGTTCAAGGGATTCTTGCACTTCTCCCAGAACTCATCAGACAGTCTGGAATCCTCGGAGAGTTCGAGGACACGGTTCATGGCTGTGATGATAGTCCAAGTATCCGGTTCCTTATATTCATCCTCTCCATCAAACATCTTGCCGTCAGGGGCTACATCAAGTCTAAGGTCATTTCTCTTTTGAATCTTTAATCTTCTCATATTGTCAACGTTTTTAATTCTCTGATCTGCCTAAATTATAGGAAACTTTATGGGAAAAAGGAACTCGTTTTATACGTATAAAAGAAAGGATGAGAACTTGTCTAAGAATTTCTGAGTTGCGGTTTCTGGTTTTTGGTTGATGTGAGGGATAGAAGAAAGGACGGTAATGTTGAGACCATAATCCCGTTTTAGCCTTCTGCATTGTTTTAGGAAGGGGTAACCATGTCCAAATAGTCCTGAGAATCGCTTGTCGATGGTTTTCACATAGTGGTGAATCATCTCGTGTATAATGACCTCACGAAGTGTCTCTTCTGTCCAGTCCACATCATAGGCTATCCAGATATGGCCTGTGATGGTACCATCTTTCTCCTTCTTGCTTGTGTAAGTTCCCAGTGGGGATTGTTTCTGTACCGAGAACTTACAGTGCTTTAGCTGGTTGCTGAAATAGAGCCGGTTGTACTCTTTATACCGTATTCTTATATCTTCTTTTGTGATTCTTTCCATGTGGTAGTGTTAGTTCACAATGATTGTTCTGGTGGTAAAGTCGGAATAGACAATGATTTGAACACCTTTGTCGTTGGGGCTGCATGGATGACCGGATAGGTTATAACGTGCGACTTCCTCAGCTTCTTCAGAACGAGTACTGCTTGCATCAATACCTCTAACAGCAGAAGGACTGCTCTCATCAAAGTAGATTCCTTGGAGGGAAGCGCAGCCAGCAAAGGCATCCTCACCGATGAAACTGACAGTCTCAGGCAGATAGATCTCGCGGAGATAGGCAGCTCCCTCGAATGCTCCCCGGGCAATGCGGCGGCAGTTAGGATGCACGTTATATACGGTAGCTCTGCTACCAGCAGGGTAACGAACCAGAATCCAGTCCTTGGTGCCTTCATAGCCTACGGCATAGAGTACACCGTCGATGGTTTTGTACTTGTTCATGTAGGTTCCGTTGATATAACCTGACGCGAACTTGTCAATCTTTTCAATCTCTTGGGCATTGATGGCACAGCACATCGTGAGAGCCATCAGTAAAGTCATCAGTTTCTTCATATACATTATTATTATTTCATACAGTCTTCTGTTCCACGACAGGCCCACGTGTATTTGCCTCGTGAGTCACGCAGGTAGAGTTCAGGAAAGAGGTATCCGATAATCTGGAACTGGTAGGTGGTGTTCCCTTTGGTAAATGAGAGGTAGTTACCATCATAACGCCATTTGAATGTTTCGGCGTAATATGCCGAGCCGCCAACATCCTCCATGATAATGTCTGCTTTACCGTTGGAGAAGATCTTGACCTCCTTGAACTCCACGTTGCCAACATACATTGGATAATAACACTGCCAAAGGCCTGTCAGCCTGTCTGCTGTGAGACGGTCATAACCAGTGCGACGATAATACTCATAGTCATTCTCGCTTTCTCTATCCCAATAAGGACACTCGCAAGCGCAGAGTATCAGGGCTGAGATGATAAATAATAATTTCTTAATCATAATGATGAATTTGTTGTTTACACTATAATAGTACATGTTCATTCCAATTTCTAACAATCAAATTATACATATAAGAAAAAGCGCATAATAATCTGTTTTTAGTACCTTTATAAAAAAAGTTTGGAATTCTCACTGAAAATGTGTATCTTTGCCATTGATTTGTGAACTATATTAATAATAAGGTATATGGGAACAGAGCCTAAGACAAAACTAACAATCGTTTACAGTCCTCATTACGATAGTGAGGTGTATCTGGGTGATGCACCAGATGAGATGGGGACGGTATATGTAGGACCTAAAAAGCTAATGGATTTGCTTCAGCTGCGTGCTGGCATTCATGTCAACATCAAATCGGATGTTGAACGTGAAGCCGAATACCTCAATGCCGTGAACGCATATCTGGCTGATGATGAAAAAAAGGAGGTAGCTTTCTTTGAAGGAGCTGCAAAGGTCGATCCCTTCGGCGTGGCTGGGAAGCTGTTAAGATGGCGTGATAACCTGATCATGGCAGGCTGGAACGTTACTTGTGAAGATAGTAAGTGTGCCAAGTTGAAAGCACTGGCTGAGATTGAGAAGTATTTCCATTCTGCCGGAGCTGCTGACTGCTGGCGCGAACTTAGTAAGGAATATAAGAAGAGGAATGTCCTGCTGGGTATGGTTGATAAGGTTCGCTTCGACTGTGTTAAGATGGATATCCCGTTCCTAATCCAAGACACACTATATGCCATATTCCATAGGGGAGAGGTCTCTTTTGATGGGAATTGTTGTCCCCAGACTCTGGATGTGAGCAAAATCAAATTAATGGAGTTCCCAGATGTGAATGATGCCTACGAGTGGTTGGCACAGGTTGAACAGCTGCCAAGTGGTACGGTTATCGTTAACCGTGATAATGTGAAACTGAACCATACGCTGTATACTTGGAACAGTCCGATGGTCGGCTCAACGCTTATTCAGAGTAATCCACAGTTACTCCAGTTGTTTAAGCTGAGCATGAGCATCTTCTCGCGTCCGTTGAATATCCATAATCTGGTTTCTTATCTCCAGTTGCCGATGAGTCCTATTCCTGGTGATCTCAGGTTTGCTCTTGCCAAGATTCTCCTTCGGAACGGTGGCTTTGGAGATAAGAAGCAAAGAGAAGACGGCGAGTGGCGCGATGACTGGGAAGAGGCTATTGCCCAATATGAATTCAAAAATAAGGAGGGCAAGGAAACAGTTCAGGCAAAAGCGAAGAAACTGCCTTTCCTGACACCTATACGGGCTGATTACCAAAAGGGAATAAGCAAGGCAGAAGTGGCTGACTATATAAGTAGGCTCAATCAGTGGGTGATTGGTTTCAGGGCTGACGATGATATTCCCCTGGAGAGGGTATACCAGCTCAATGAGTTGTCGAGCCAGTTGTCTTCTTTCTCTACCTCGCTCAATACTCAAAGCGATATAATGCAATATTCTGACATTGAGAACCTTATATTGCAGATTTATCGTCCGATGAATTATCAGCTCCAGCAGCCAGAAGCAGGATCAATGAATGTTATCTCAGATGTCCGTTCCATGGTAAAACCAGCCCGTACGCTGATATGGCTTGACTGTCAGCAGGAGGATGTTGAACAGGATCCTTATGACTTCTTGAGTTCTGAGGAACGTGAATACCTGAAGTCTCAGGAGGTCGTTATCCCTGACTTTGCCCAGCATCTGGAATATGCTCATTCGGAGCAGATTTATAAGCTCAACCAGGCAGAAAACATTATTCTGGTCAAGAGTGCTTATGACGGCACAACAAGGCTGGGGGAACACTCGATCGTGGCAGAAGCCAACTATTTAAGCGGAAAGAAACTCCTGAAGGTTAATCCTGAAGAGTTATTCCTGATGAAGGATGTTGAAAGGACACAAGGGCCAATAGATGTTTATAAGCCTGAGCTGGCCTATGAAGTCGGTCCTATCAGCTATAAAGGCAGAAAAGAGAGCAATACCTCGATTGACACGCTGATCAACCTGCCTTTCAACTATGTGATGGAGTATGTTGCCAAACTACCAAGCCCTGATGAGGAACAGGTGAAGAACACCTATGCTACAGTTGGTCTGGTGGCGCATAATTTCTTCCAGCATATCATTGAGGACAGCCAGAATAATACCGCTAAAATGCGTGAACTGACGAATAGCGAGTTTGAACAGAGACTTGAATTGGCCATCGATGCGACTGGCTTGATCCTGCGACTGCCTGAGAATGCTTCTTCTTTGAACGATTTTCGTGGCCATCTTCGAGAGAGCATGCTATCGTTGATTACCATCATGGAAGCGTTCCGTCTGACACCTGTTGGTTGTGAGGTTCCTTTCCCTGCAAAGGATAAAGAGGCGTTCGAGATTGACGGTATTGGCCAGTTCGGGGCAAGGATTGACTTCTTGATGACCAACAACAGCGGTCAATATGTTATCTTTGATTTCAAGTGGAGCTTCAGTAAGAGTTATGCGGAGAAAATCGAGAAAGACCTTTCTATCCAGTTGGAACTATACCGTCAGACTGTTAAAGCCACATATCCGGACAAAGAGGTTGCCGGGGTAGGGTATTATATCATGCCCAGAAAACAACTGCTGACTTCTGACTTTGACGAACTTCCTGGTAAGAAGCTGGTTAAGCATATCGACCAAGTCGCTGAATCTAAACTGTCTGAACAAATCAAGAATTCATTTGAGTATAGAATGAATGAGATTCGTAATGGACATATTGAGGAAGCAGAGACAATGGAGATCCTTAATGTGGCTGGCTACTATACAGATCTGGAGAATAAGGGTCTTTGCCCCATGTCTGTAAAGGAGAAGCTTGCTGGCAAGAAGGGCGCGAAAGTTGTTGTTAGTGCTAAGAAAGAGTCCGAAAGTGTCTTCAGACCATCGAAGAAGCCTTCTTTTGACAAGGACGATAAAGAACCGTCTGACATCCCAACATCACACCCCGTTTTAAAAGGTAGACTGAAATGAAAAACGTAACCTATATCAATGCAGGTGCAGGCTCTGGTAAGACCTATACCCTGACAAGAATTCTGGCAGAGAAACTGTCGGAGAAAGACGAGAATGGCAATCCTGTCATCATGCCATCCCAGGTTATCCTGACGACATTCACGGACTTGGCTGCTGCTGAATTCCGCGAGAAAGCTAGAGTTCAAATTCTGGAGAACGGGAACTTCAAAGCCGCCTCTCAGATGGATAGTGCCGCCATTGGTACTGTTCACTCTGTAGCACTGCAGTTCATCAAGAAGTTCTGGTATCTGCTGGACTATGGTGCTGACATCAAGACTATCTCTGAGAGGGACGAGGACTTCTATATGAGCCAGTCTCTGGCTCGAATTGTCAGTGAAAAGGATGAGAACGGGAAGGTGAAGCGACAGCAGGATCTGGATAACTTCCGTCGTTTCCGTGATCACTTTGACATTTGTGATGGGTTCAGTCATCCAGACTACCTTTTCTGGCAAAGACATCTGAATGAAGTTGTCGAGAAGATGGAGTATTATGATGTCAATGATGTTGAGACCAGTATCGAGAAGAGTTTTGAAACCCTAGAAACTTTATACTCTGGTGAGGTGTTCACTGAAGAGAAGAAGAAGGGCTTTCTTGACTTCTTGGGGAGATATTATGAATATGTCCAGACTTGTACCACTGGTGAGGCAGAAAAACAAAGCCCCTTGCTAAAGGCTGTATTGCACCATTGTGATGATATTGGCGATCTGCTTCCTCTTGTAGGCTTGAAGCCTGCTGCTCAGGCAGGGAGTATTGAGACTAACTGTCCTGGGTTCACGGATTTCGTAGAGGAGCTGAATCGAATGGTGGTGTCCCAATCGGAGCTCGCTGTTTTGAAGCCTTTTGTCAAATCGATATTCGATCTGGCCAAGGAATGGCGTGATGACTATATACAGTACAAGAAGCGGAACCATATCATTTCTTATAATGACATGGAACAGCTTTTCCTGCACCTGATAACCAATGAGCAGGAGGTTAAGGACTATGTGAAGGAGAACTTTAAGTTGATTATGGTGGATGAGTTCCAGGATTCCAATCCCATCCAGTTGAAGATTTTCAACCGTCTTTCGGAACTGATTGCCCAGGGCGATGGCCATTCCTATTGGGTAGGTGATCCCAAACAGGCTATCTATGGCTTCCGTGGTGCTGATACAGACTTGGTGAATTCCGTTGCAGAACGTTTTACCTTCTATCCTGATGACAAGATTCACCCGGAGGAGGGTGAAAATAACCTTGGCTCAGGCCGATTGGTGGAGAGCTGGCGTTCTCGTGCAAAACTGGTTCGTCTGGTCAATGAAACGTTTTATACTCCCTTTAAGGAACTGGATAAGGTCAACGAACTTTGTATCACTCTGGAACCGCATTTTGAGAATGATACCCTCAACTCGCCTGCCATCGTACACTGGGAGTGTGGTGAGAGCAATAAAGACAATGCTGCAGAGGCCTTAGCCGTTAAGGTAAAGGAAATGCTGGATTCCAAGATGCTGGTTCACAGAGATAAGCAGGATGAACCTGCCGTTCAGATAGAGCCAATGGATGTTGCCATTCTGTCAAGGACGAACTCTGATATCAAGGGTATCGTCAAAGCTTTGAGAAAATATGGTGTTCCTGTGTCGGAACCAGAGGATGCCATCATGCAGCGTATTGAGGTGCAATTGGTGGTGACACTTCTTCAGTATATGCAGAACCCTTCCAATAAGCATATCATCGCTGATATCATGCGAATGATGTGTGGGGATTCAACGGAAGAGATCATTAAAGACAGGATTGAATACGTGACTTCCCATCAGAAGGATGACGAGGACTGGGATTTCTGGAAACAGGAAGACGCGACCATAGGTGAGTTGCTGAATAAGACTGAGCGTTTCAAGCATCTGTCCATTCCTGAAATGGTACGAGGGCTGATTTATGAGTGCAACATCCCAGCCCTGGCATCAAAATGGGGTGATGAGAATATCCGACAACAGAATCTTTCAACCCTCCAGCATCTGGCGGATGATTATGACGGAATGTGCCTGCAGATGGGACTTGGTACTTCCATAAGTGGTTTTATCTACTATCTCAACAGTGTCGAACCTGACAAGGAGAAAGATAACCATTCAAACACTGTGAAGGTGTTTACCTATCATGGCTCAAAAGGCCTGGAGTGGCCAGTGGTCATCCTGCATGGTCTGGATAAGGATTCGCTTGAAGTCAATGACTTTATCAGAAAATCCATTATGAGGGTGCGCGAAATGGTTCTTAGTGATAAATCAACTATGGAAGAGCCTTTCGCCAAGGAGTATTATCTGCACTTCTATCCGTTTATCCTCAAAGGCATTCAGAATAACATTCCACCTACGTTAAGAGATAAGATAGTTGATTTGGATATATACAAGACTCTCAACTTACGTGCCAAGGGCGAAGAGAGGCGTCTGCTGTATGTCGGCATGACCCGCGCCAAGGATTATCTCTATTCTTTTGGTTACAAGGGAAAATACACTTGGCTTGAGAATGCTGGCGTTCTGGATGTCACTTCTGATAACATTTGGGGAAAAGAACAGTTTAAACCGTTGTGTGAGGAAGCTAAGAAACCTGAAAATGAAGATACTCAGGAGGATTCCAGAATGTATGAGATGATTAAAAAGCCAGATAGCCATTCTACTTTTGAGAAACGCTATCTGTCCCCGTCAAAGATTGAGTCTTTTGATGGTTATTCCTCTCATATCTCATGGAAAGAGCAAGGTACAGAAATGGATCACAAAGGCTGGGGAAATGATTTTGCGACAATAGGTTCTTGCATCCATGACATTTTCGCCGTATATCGTCCAGGTCATCAGACGGAAAACCATACTGCTGCGGTCAATATTGTTGGTGGATATGGTCTGGCAGAGATTCTGGCAGGGCGCATCGATGCGCTCCTGCGCTCGGCAGACTGGCTGTACAGTTGTCTGCAAAATCATTTCCCGCAGACAGCTGAGGATGGAGTTTGCACAGAATACCCATTCCAGATGACACTACATTCAGGTCAAACACTTCGTGGAGAGATGGATTTGTTATGGTTCTACTCGGATGAGAAGGGCAAACACTGTGTATTGGTTGACTATAAGACGTTCCCAGGAGTGAACCTACACGAGCACACGAAAGGGCATTACGCCCAGTTGTCTGCCTATGCTGCTGCACTTCGTCATGCTGGCATTCATGTGGAACATGCATTGATCTATTACCCCGTGCATGCTGTCATCCATGAACTAAAGTAAAGGTATAAAGAAAGAGGTCAGGATTTCCTGGCCTCTTTCTGATAAGTCACTTGCAAGCATCAATAACTATATACTGGTTGAGAGCGTTAAAGGTCCAAAGTGCTTGAAATCTGATTTGAACCTGACACCGTCGCGGAAAACACGCTTGTCAAAGCCGCCATTATTCACGGGGTCATTTGGATTGGAACCGAGGTGCTTCTCACCAAAGACAGCTACAAACTGGCTCATCTTGTAGAGCAGGTCTATCGTCCCAAGTGGGGTACTGTCATCAGTTCTGATGATGATAACTGGCTGATGACCTGGGAGATTCTTCATGAAATTGCGACAGATGGCTTCTTCTCGCGGTGTGACTAATAAGACCAGTGCGCAGTCGGTCTGGGCGTGTTTCCTGCTCTGAAGGAAGTTGGAGAGTGCGAGGAAGCGTCCGTGACACTCGTCGCGGAAGTCTGAGATGACACAGGCTGCAAGACCGGCTTCGGTCATGTTGCTCTCCAGTTTGTTGGCTACAGGCTCTCCGTATGATCCGTAGAGCACAGTGAACTGGGTAATCTGACTGAGGTCGGGTGGGGTGGTCGTTCCATCTGCGCAGCGATACGTGAAGTTGTCGTCAGGATTCAGAGAGAGGGCAAGCTTACGTGAAAAGTCAGCATCTTCTGTGAAGGCTTTATACAATAAGGAGAAGTACGCGAAGGTTCCGTTCACGTTGATGAAACTGTCGGGGAGTTCAAAAGGATAATTGATGACTCCGTCGGGAATGGACTCCTGGTTTTCTACGTCTGTATGCTTCATGGTCAGCACGCAGCTATGTTGTGGATTCGTCTGAGTCATGCGTTGAGCGATGTACACAGCGTCCTGGTTCTTCAGTGACTTGCTGATAAGAAGCAGCTTGGAGTTCTTAAGGGTCATATCTGAAATTGAGTTGGCCTGATATGGGGTGATGGCTCGGCCTAATCCGCAGTTCGTTCCGTATAAGAGAGCTGCAAAAGCGGCAGAGGAATGGGATCCTCCGTGGCCCATCGCAATGAGAGGACGTTCTGGGTTGCTGAACAGGAACTGTCGAAGTGGCTCAACGTCTGTCAGTTCTGCTTGCTCCAGATACTTACGGGTGTCTTTCAGTAACTCGCTCATCAGCGGCTTTCCGCCCCGAGCTTTTGGCTTCTGTGGGATGTTTTTGTTTACTGTCATGTTGATAAAAATTGATTATTTACCATATTAGTACATCAAATAGCCAATTTCTAACAACTAATTATACATATAATAACTAATTGTTGGAAATTAATAAATTCGTATCTTTGCCACAAAATGAAAAAAGCAATGAATATAATGAAAGTTGACTACTCTGATTACAAAGACAAGTACGATGAATCAATTAAGGCAAAGTTGGCAACATCGCCTGAGAGCATCGACATAGAAACGATGAGAGAAAATCTCTATGGCTATACTTTTACTGAGGACTACGCTAAAGGAGTAATTCCTGATGAGCTTTCGATGGATTATTGGGAGGAATTGCATTTGGATGATGACATTAACCTTTTGGACGATTTGGATCATTTGCTTGAAGATGAAACAGATAGTCCGTATTTCGATGTTTCGCCTCAAGAGGAATTGATCCTGAAGACCATAGACAGTACCGGCGATGGGAAAACGCCAGAAACAGCACTGTGTGTGATTGACGTTCACCAGGAGTACGAGTATATCGCAAGAGTCGTTAGATTCTTTGCCTTGCGACTTGTCAGACAAAGTGTTAAGAATGGTATTGACAGTTTGGAGTTTAAGAACTACAAAGGTGAAATAGAAAAGGTTTATTTTGATATCACCCGGCGTTTTGAAGTGGGTTAAAAATAAGTATAGATCTATGGATTATAGTAAGACTCATTTAATAAACGACAAAGGTGTGACGCTCGTTGTTGAAACGCGAGATTTTAATATTTCCCAGCAGAATAATGATGGAAAATATGATGATTATGATGTGGATGTTGACTGGTATTTGGCTAATGGATATATGAGTTTGGAAGATATGAGGAAAAGTATAGAAGGACCGAATTATGAACAAAACAGACAAAAATAATGGAACGCCTGTAAAGGTTGTAGACATAACAGGGAAATTATGTGATTATGTTACGCTAGAAGAGTTTATGAAAAGGACCGAATATATTGAAAATGAGGAAAATGAGTAGAAGTAAATTAAGAAACAAATGGATGAGGAAGCAGTATGAAAATGCTGGTAGGAACTTTGCGCAAAGCAAGATGAAGAACATCAATCGTAATCCTCATCGGCAGGATGAAGTATCAAAGAATAAACCATCGCGCTACATTACAACACATTGTAGTGTTGAAGTCAGTTGGCTCCAAGAGTCAACATCATTTGGAGGTCATAGCATACCCCAAGGAGGCCATCGGAGAGTAAGTGGTCTTGTTCGGGCCAGTGTAAAAAGAGAAATTCAAAAACAGATAGAAACTGAATTAAATGGATAGAATATATTTAGGATATGGTTGTTATTTTGAGGATGGTGAAATAATTAGCACTCTATCTGGGGAAGAAGAAGCTGAAATATGGTTAACATGGGACGAAATGTGGCAGTTGGTTATTAGCTCATTAGAGAAGATTTCAGATTATTATGGAGAAATATAGGATAGGTGATAGGGTTATATTCATTTCCGATGAGCCCAGTCTATATGCTAGCAGATATGCTGAAGGCCATTATAAAATTGAAAAAGTTAAGTATATAGGTGTAATAAGGAACGTTCATCCCATTATGAAGGGGATGTACTTATATACGATAGAAACAATCCCTCCTTTACGCTGGATATGTCTTGTCTATGAAGAAGAAATAATGGAAAAACTAGCGGATTCATTCGTTAAGAAGATGTCTGAATATGATGAAGTGTCAATCTATGAAGGTGCGCGTATAGATTACTATCGTGCAGAGAAAAATGGTAAGTATGGAATTATTGACTCGGAGGGAAATGAATTAACCCCAATCATAATGGATGAAATCCATGAAATGATAGATCCTGATGGCTGTATTCCTCTGGTGAAAGATGGGAAATGGGGATTGGTGCATTTTTACAACTATGTGGAACCAATATATGACCGAATGGAAATACGTTCAGAGGAATATGTAAAAGTGTGGCTTCGTGACGAACAAGGATGGCTAGACATTCATGGACAATTCACACGTGATAAATCCCAGGCCTTTATAGGTAGTTGGTATGATTTTGAGAAATAAATGATTTATGAGGATATGACTGACGAGGAGCAATATACAGATGAATATGGCGTGACCTATAGTAGCTATGGGCGTGTTTTGAAGGAGGTTAATCCCCAACTGTTTACCTGTGAAGAATATTCGATTCCTGAAGGAGTTGAAGTGCTGGAAGGTGATTTCTTCTTCAAAAACGCGAAACTGCGCAAGATTACTTTACCCGGCACTTTGCGAAAGATGGACGCGAATGCCTTTATCCATTGTCCATTGGAGAACCTTGAACTCCCTGAGGGTTTAACAGAAGTTCCGGAATTTATGTGTGAGTGCTGTAGAACTCTGAAGAAAGTTGTTTTGCCATCTACAATAAAGAAAATTTTGACGGGGGCTTTTAATGGTTGTCGCTCTCTTGAAGAGGTCAACTTGCCTGAGGGTATAGAGTTTATTGATGAGAGCACATTCCGTCTTTGTGAAAGTTTGAAGCAAGTGAACCTACCATCAAAACTTGAAATCATCAGAGCAGAACTATTCTATGGTAGTGGTATAGAATCCATAGAGATTCATCATAACATCAAGGAGATTGGCTATTGGGCTTTCTGGGGGTGTAAACAGCTCAAGTGCTTGGCAATTCCAGAAAGTGTGAAGCGCATAGGATATGGAATTACTTCTGCACACGAAGGTTTTGAAGGAATAGATTGTCATGCGAAGGGGTTTCATGTGGAAAACGAAGCTTTGATAGATGATGAAAACCTGGAGTTGCTTTGCTGCTGGACGCAGCAAAAGCATTACGTCGTGCCTGAGTGTGTCAGACGGATCGCCGACATTAGTAGAAATGAGTTTGTTAAAACCATTACTGTAAAGCAACCTGTTGAATTAACCACTTATGAATCATTCGCCTCTGACATCAATCTCATGCGAGTTGATTTTCAAGGAGGAGTTACAGGTATAACAGAACATACGTTTTGGAATTGCCGGAAAATAAAGTAACATAAATGGGGTAATATAATATGAACGAGCATTTATTCACGGCAGAACAATTAAACAAGTTGGTTCTCGGTAAAATGTCTAAAGAAGCGACTTGTGATCAGATTTTCAAAGCAGAAGATGGGAAAAAGGGACTCTGTGATTGTAGTGGAAAACTATTGGTTCCAGCATTATTTGATGATATTCCTGAGAGATATACTCAACTTAACCGTGGGAACTATATACCAGTTGTAAGGAGTGGGAAGTACTATCTTTATGATATATGTCGCCATATTCTTTCATCAAAAGCTTATGATAACATCTTTCGTTACATCTGTGAAGATGAATGTTTTGTTGTTGTTAATAATGGGAAGGTTGGTCTATTGAATAGACGATTAGAGATAATTGTTCCTGTTGAGATGGATGAGATATATGAAATGCAGGATATAGACGGATGTGTTGTCTTTACAAAAGAAGGCAAATGGGGGGCTTACCAATTTGGAAGATATGCATCTCCAATTTTTGATGATTTAGAGGTCTGGTCTGAACAATATGTTAAAGTTTGGCTCTGTGGGGTACAAGGGTGGATTGATTGTGATGGTAATTTTACCGAAGATGAGTCAATGGCCTATTTTGGTAGTTGGTATGATGCTGATAAATAATAAAAGATAACATGAAAATTGAAGTTGATAGTTTTTTCAAAGTAATGCAATATCATTATACACGGCACAACAAACTTAAATTACGCTATCCTACATTTAGGGTTTATGGAAGTGATGAAATCTATTTTAAGAATTTAGAAGAAGTGGAAAAATATATGCAGGATCGGGGCGATTTTTATAATAGTGTCCGCAAAATGCACCCAGTTGACGATAGTTATATAGATTTGTATGCTTTTGTAGTTATTGAGATTCCATTTGGGGAAGAGGTGAATGTGGATGTACTAGACCAGTATCTTTCGTTCAGGATATACTTACCTGATGGTACTCTTTGGGGCAAAAATGATTATGGACACTTTATGTCAAAGCATGCGATTGGTGATGAATATAATTATTGGGGACGTAGGAACCTGTTTTGGGGCCGTAAACCTGAAGAGATCAAATTCAAGCCGGGTGATGTCGTGGAAATACTTGGTTGTCCTGGAAATGATTTCTGGGGTAATGAGTCTGTTGATCTGGCCATTGTTGTGAAGACACCGCCAACAGTTGCAGAAGTAGAAGAAATGCGGAAACAATACTTTGCAACTCATAGTGGATTTGATCTGTGTGACCATGCATTAAGCTTTGAGTTTGATGACCGTCTTGATACCTATGAGGTCATTCCTTACGCCCTAGGCGGCATAGACCATGCTCCAACGATTTGCGTATTTGAACCAACCAAGCAGGTGTCATTAAGAAGAAAGAAAGCTTTAATGGAAATGTATAAGAAATATGGTAAAGATAATTAGACAATTGACAGAAGAATTGCGCAATTTGATAAAAGTAGCAACAAGTCGCATTTCTGATGAAATGAATTCTAATAGAAGTCTGCAAATGAACTGTGAAGAATATCCAGCAGATAATCCCAATGGCTTATTTGACGATTATTACGGAACGACTTTCAAGTTTTTTGGATGGGGACCTATGGGATTACCTACACATGTGCTTTTTACATTAGATAGGGTTACGAAGATAAACCCCAATAAGACTATTTTATGCGGCAACGTAACTATCCGTACTAGTCAAGCAAATGGAGAGAAGCTAATTATTGATTTTACGAAGAATAGGGTGAAATATCACAATAGACAAGATAAGTGCATATACGATTTGGAGATAGACAATAGATTCAAACCTTTATGGGATCAGTTTTTATTTGAACTAAAAAGAGTATTACATCTTAATTAAAGAAAATATGAAAAGTAGAAAGACTCATTTAATTAACAACAAAGGAGAAAAGCTAGTTGTTGAAACGAGAGAATTTAATATTTCCCAGCAGAATGGTGATGGGAAATACGATGAATTTTATCTTGACGTGGATTGGTACTTGGCTAATGGTTATAGTAAAGCCGAAGATATGTTTAAAAGAATAGAAGGACAGTTAATTGAAGATGGGAAAGATTGTAAAGGTTAAAAATGGAAGAGGGGAGGTCATTGAAATAGACGAAGATCTATTGAAAGGTGAGCCATGTCAATTATCTGAAACAGAGATAATGAACCTGCCCAAATTAGATATTTCTTGGTACTTAGCTAACGGTTACATAACTGCTGATGATTATAGAAGAACTCTTTAACTTGAAAATGAAATAATGAAAGAAGAACAAGATTTAATCCCATACATAGATGATAATGATAAAATGGGATTTAAAAATAGAAATGGGCAGATCATAATTCCTGCCCAATGGAATATGGTATATGACTTTCATGAAGGTCTTGCTAAGGTTCAGAATTGGAAATATGGTTTTATAAATATAAAAGGAGAGGTCGTTGTACCTTTAGAATGGGATAACTGTGAATATTTCTCAGAAGGATTGGCAGTAGTTGAAAAAGATGAAAAATATGGATATATAAATAAAGCTGGCGAATTGGTTATACCACTTGTTTGGAATTTTGCATTTCCTTTTTATAAGGGAAGAGCAATTGTTATTGATGATAAGCAAAGGTATATTGATAAACAGGGAAATATCATATGGACAAGAGAAAGAACGGCGCCAGAGATGATTAAAATTAGTGAGACTTGCGAAATGGATATTAATGATATGTTGCTCATTAATAGTATTGAAGAATTGGGTGAAGTTGTTTCATTCGAAGATTTCTTCAAAGATACAGATGATGCTTTAAATGGACTATGATATATATTATACATATAAGTGACCTATTATTATTCAATAAATATATGTAACTTTGCAGCCGAATTCATAATTGATAGTCAGAAATGGGCTGAATAAGGGTGCCAACCATCCCGTCGAAGACCATGTTTATGGACAGGTCTGGATACTTCTCCAAAACCCTTATGTAAAACCCATGCGCTGGCCATAAACAGTGCAAACAAAGACGAAGTGTAATATGAATAGTTACATCTACAATTATGAAACGTGGTTGGCAGGACACGCCAATCGCAAAACCATGATGGAGAAACTGGAAAGGAGTCTGGTTCCCTATGAGTTGTTTGAAGCTATCGGGCTGAAAAACGACAAACAGTCTATGTCGGGTGAGATAATTCTTTATGGTAATACGTACCAATATGACATCTCATACGACTATCAGTGTATCGGGTATGACGTGTATGATGCTATGTTAAACGTTACGCAACTTGAAGACAAGTGGCATAATCTGCTGATGGGTTATAACAAGTTCAAAGTAGTGATGGATCGTCATCGTGTCAAAACAATCTATTCTGACCATGAGGATTATTTTCAGCAGGTCATCAATATGTTTGAGCATGATGACTATGGCGCCTTATATGCAAATCGCTCTGCCTATATCAATAATCTGTTAGCCCGTTACATTCTTCTCAGACTTCTGGAAGCTCATCGCCCAGAGCTGCAATTGCTTACAACGATAGAGACTGATGAAGGAGAAAATGTGAGTGTGTTAGCTGCTGACTCGAATAGAAACGAGTTGTTCATGTATGCTTTTGGCAAGCGTGAAGCCCTTGAACTAGCCAAATATCATGATGGCATCTGTAAGAATTTGACTATTGTATATTTCTTTAATCAGGACTTTGAGAAAGATGGCAATACTATCGGTTATGATTCTGGGTGTACCCATGTGGTCTCAGCACGTTCTTTTATAATGAGTATGCCTATGGACACATTGGAAAAGCGTCTTATTGAGAAACGGATGCTGATACTGGTGAGTTTACTGTATAACGATCATCTAGACTGGCATTTTGAGCGAATTGAGCGAGTTGCGGTTAATCCTCCATTGTATGGAAAGACCATGAAGGAGCAAAAGAAAGCTCTCAAAGAGGCTAAAAGCAAAAGTAGTAAAAAGGCAAAGAAAGTAAAAAAACAGGTTCATCAAGGAATGCCATGGTATCAGCGTATTCCTCGAACTTTGTTAGAAGATGCACTAAACGTTATTTCTGACCAGCCTGTAAAACTCTTGGATATCTTTCATTTTCTCTGTGCTGCCAATATTGTGAATGCCTATGTCAACCAATGTAATCACCATGGCAAGTTTGGACAGAAGCAGATTACTCGTATGTTCCAGGCTAAGCAACAGATATTTGGTTGTCTTCTACAACTGGCAGAAGAGCATAATCCAAACGTAAAGATTGCCGTAAGCGGTCTGCCGGCAGTATTAGCCAACATCAAAGTTGAGAAACATGACTACCAAATCAGTTTCCGGGGCATGACGAAAGATCTGTTCGACAGATTTTGTGATACAGGTATTAGCCAGAAAGGCTGTTTTGAGGGTTATTATCTACAACCCATCGCAACAGCCTTATATATGTACTCGTATATGCTCAGATGGAGAGAACTTCCCAAATGAGATTACTTCAGGAAATCCAGAAATTTCATGGCATCGGCGGGAAGGGTATATTCCAACTTGCCGGTGTCGCGAAGTTCCATGAGTAGGCGACCTAAAAGGTTTGAACCTTCATAAAGGCCTGATTCTTTGTTTAACTTGACACCATATGAAGTCGATTTCCTGCCAGTTTCGTCTTCAACGATGAATAGTTCCTTGCTTCGTTCCAGTTCCATACGAAACTCTTCGCATTGCTCGTATTTCTTCTGGAGACAAAACTTGAGGGCATCAATAATCATCTGAGGCCAATTGTCGCGACGATGCGTCTTTTCCCAGTGCATAGCCCACTTTTTGTTGTTATGTCTATAAACATCTACAACGACTTCTTTATCGGTAAACTTCATCAGTTGGAAAAGAGTTTCGCTGCACTTGAAGGTAACCCCATCAATGGTGATAGGGCTGGTGGCCATATTGTGTAAGATGCCCCATTCTCCAGTTGTCTTGTGAATGATGGCACACTGATTGGCTGGATAAGTTTCCCATTTGTAATAATTGGGATAATAGGTCCGAATCATCTCTGAGACCTTTACGATTCTCTTCTTTTCCATATGAATTAAAAACTGTCCAATGGGATTTCTTTCTCTGAGCCCTCGATAAGCTGGAACTTCTTTGGATCAAGCTCGACCTTGTCAATGCGGATGATGCGGATCTTGTCGATGTTGAGTACCACACGGTTGGTAAGTCCATCGGGTTTTGACTGGGCCTGTGGCCATGCAAAGTATTCCAAACCAATCTCGCTAAAGAACTTGGCGGCTGCCTTCTCAGCGTCGAGGTTAGCACTACCGGTAAGTTGTTTGACAGTCCCCGTTTTACCTGTCAGTCGGTTGCCAACGTATTTGCGGAAGAACTTGCCAACGGCGCGTGCTTCATCGGGAATCTGTTCGCCAAGGGCTTTCTCCGTGCGTTCAATGATAGACGGATGTACAGGTCGAACGGAAAACAGGTGATTATCCTCCGTCATGTCAGGAATCTCCAGGGTATAGACATAGTAGTTAGTGTTCTCAGGGCGCTTCTTGTTGTAAGCGTAGTGCGCTGCTGAGGTATAGGCCTCTGTGACATAGGTCCCGAAGCCAAACTTTGCCTTACCATCACCCTCAAGAGCATGAGCGATATCGAACTTCTTGAAAAGCACTGACGTGCCGTGATAGAATGTTTCCATATGATTATTGTTTTTAGTTGTTTACTCAAATCGACCGAATACTTGGTAGAAAGGCGCAAAGTCGCCCTCATCCTCTACTTTCTTGCGTGAAGAACCCTTGCCCTCGAGCATGGCGAAGACAACGGTGTGGAATTTGCCACGGAACTCATTCTCCTGTAGTACTTCTCTAAAGTAAACTGCGACGAGTTCTGGTTTGAGTTGAAAGACTCCACAGCCGAATGCTCCAAGGACGATAGAGTCGTGGCCATTGAGCAGGGCGATGCGATAGATGGTACGGATTTTGTCGAACATCACCTGTTTCCCTTCTGGGGTAAAACCGCCATCAGCAGAGCGATATTCCAGGTTGTTGGTCTTGTGACCGGATTTGAAATTCAGAGCCGCGACAGATATGATGGAGGTCTGGAAAGGTTCCTCACGCAAGGCGAAGCCAGTTTGACCGTTATCTCTGAACACTGTGACATTCGGTGAGTAGATGCCGCCGAAATGGATGTCCATGGGGTAGGCGGGCTCTGGGCGCAATGTTACTCCAGCCTTACCTGCCCACATCTTATTATAATATTGGTAAAGCGTGAGTGAGAGTGTGGAAGCACGACAGAGGCTCTCCTCCTGAGCACCTGAGCCGCTATTATACATGCCGCAGGCGTGATAGGCATCGGCAAGGTTCAGTACAGCGGGATTCAAACCACGGTCGATTAAGGTTTTTGCTACTACCAGACAGTCCTCGTTGGCGCAGCCAGTTTGAACAGCATTGAAGCGTGAAGGGACCTCTGCTGCAGAGACAACCTCGCGATAGACCTTGGTGTTATCGAGAAGTTGCTGGCGCGACCCCATCAGATCTACGGCTTTCCCAGAAGGTGCTTCATACTGCCAGGCCTTGAAAATTTCAAGATTGTGTTTGTAAACGTCAGAGCGGACTGCTCCAAAGGCGAAACGCCCACCGGTCTGCATACGGAAGAGTGCTTGTTGGGCATCCCAACTCAGTGTGTTGAATCTCGCCTCTTTTTTCTCTTTATCAGACTCCTTGGTCGCCAAATAGTCGGCATTATGGATAAGCTGACAGAAAGGGTCTTGCATGGCGATAGCATATTCTTCGGGGTAATCGGGCTGTGACATCTCGTTTCCTGCGCCCATATGCCACCAGATGGCCATACGTTCATCTTGCGTGAGTTCTAAGCCCTGTTCTTCGAGTAAGTGTACGGAACGAAGGCCATGTCCTTTGCGGTGGTTCTCCTCATTCCATGTTGGATTGCCATTAGCATCGATATAATAGACATCCTTCTTACAGACATCGTGTAACAAGGCTGATATAATCACACTCTCCAGAGGATATTTGGCCTTGAATGCAGCGTCTCTGCTATCCCAGTCTGCCTTGGCAAGATGATATACCTTAAGCGTATGGTAAGCCAGTCCACCTTTGACGTTGTCGTGATGGATCCTGGCTCCAGATGCCTCATAGAAACTTGGCTCTGTATCCAGCCATGCGATGACATTGTCGATACCAGGTCGGTTGGTAGAACGTAGTAATTCGATGATTTCAGTTCTGTTGTTACTCATTATAATTGTTTTATAGTCCTATAGTAGATAATCACATTGCAAAGATACAATATATTTTGGATATTATCATGCAATTATATATATAATTAATTGCAAAGACCCGATCTTTCTTCGTATCCTTGCAAAGGAAATGAATTTTTGTAATAATTTGAGTATGAGAGGTAAAATCAAGAATATTGTAGACTCACTGCGGCAACAAACTATAGGAAGAACCTGTATGGGTACAGGCAACTTCTCTTTTGACGTCATCACACAGCGTGAATATCCTGACGGCTTTGTCATTGGAAAACGTAACAGGTTTGAGGAGAAGATCCTGAAGATGGAAATTGGAAACACTTGTGGCAATGTGATGACCATGCTTCCCTATCTTGGAGTGAAGACTTTTCCTTTGGCCATGTTTGACGTTTCACCTCAGGGCTATCAGATGAAACGTGACATGAAAGCCTATGGAGCTGATGTCAGGTTTGTCAGGAATACCCTTGAAGGTGGTACTACCATTCTGCGCTGTGTTCATAAGCTGGATAAGGACGGTAATCCTACTATGGGGCATAAGGGGTCGACTGCGGGAAAGCCTTGGAATGGCCCATCGGCACGTCCAGCCAGAAAGTATCTCTCGAGTAAGGGTGGGGAGGTGGATTCCTTGGTTGAGTCTATGGACTTTACTCCTGATGTTTTCTTCTTTGACGTAGCACAGGCAGGCCATAGAGTCCTGGCAGAACGCTTGCATGAGAAGGGAACGCTGGTTTACTTTGAATGTGACTCTGACGGTCATCGGATAGAGAATGAGAAGAGCAGACGTGCTGCATATAGGGCTTTCCTGAGATGTGTCGAAGCCAGCGACCTGGTGAAGATGTCTGGAGAGTATATTCAGGATTTGTCTTTCGCAGATGCTTATCAGAACAAACTCTTCATCCAGACACTTGGTGCTGACGGGCTCCGCTTTAAGTTGGGTGGAGGTCAGTGGATCAAACTTGATCCCATTTTGAATCCTGACTATAAGGATTATGAGGGTGCAGGCGACTGGACTTCATCTACACTGATTGCAGCCCTTTGCAGCAGGAACCTGTTGAAGGTAGAGGATATGACTGAGGAAGCTGTAAAGGAGGTGCTGACCATCGCTCAGACCATAGCCTCATACAGCGTGGGGTTTTATGGCAGTAAAGGTCTGATCCATGAAGATGAGGACTTCAAGATGCAGGATGATACGCTGGAAATGCCTCACTACACGAAGAAACTGATGTATCTGCACGGTTCTGCCTCTGCAGGCTACAGTCGTACGTCAATGGGTATTATGAAGTATCTGCCAGAGGATTGGACTGTCCAGTGGATGCCGAAGCAAGCCTTCAGATGCTGAAGGAGTTGTGTGTGCGAGAGAAACCTGACCTTATCATCGGTAGCAGCCAGGGTGGCTACTATGCCCAGATGCTTAGGGGTTATAAGCGAATTTGCTTGAACCCCGCCCTCGATATGTCGGGAGATGAGGATGTGAAGGTAGGTAGTCACCAGTTCGTGGTGAACCGTCAAGACGGTGTACAGAAGTATAAAATCACACCTGAGATACTGGAGGGCTATCGCAGGCTGGAGGCCCGCCAGTTTGAAGGAATCACAGACTTTGACCGTGAGAACTGCTATGGTCTCTTTGGTGACAAGGATACCGACTATGGTCATTGTAAGCCCATCTTCGCTGAGTATTACAAACATATCTATTCCTTCCCTGGAGGGCATCGGATAGAGTATGATGAGATTGAAGAATATCTCATGCCGCTGATTAAGGAGCTGGTTAATAAAAAAGGTATATATGATAGAAGTGATTAAGAGCCCTCAGCCTGTTGCTGAGAAGAAACAGTGGACAGTTTTTCTGGCTGGTCCGATGAATGGTGCTCCATCTTGGCAGGCACAGGCGCCAAAGGTGGCTGAGAAGGTGGGCATTGAGAATCTGACCATGCTGAACCCCCGAAAGACCGACCGATTCGTAACGCCCACTTATCAGGTGAACTGGGAGACGTTCGGTCTGCGTATCTGTGACGTGATTCTCTTCTGGATTCCGCCTCAGGCCAGAGAGATGAAACCGAACCGCGTTTATGCCATTACCACCAGAATGGAGATGGCAGAGAACCTGGCGCGTGGTCACAAGGTGATTATTGGTATTGATCCTGAATGCGAAGACCTAACAGGTATCCGTCATCTGATGAGAATGGCGACGTACTACGGGGTAAAGAAGATCCACTCCACACTCGAGGATTGTCTGAAAGAGTTGAAGGCATGGATGGAACGTCCTCGCAAAGAGGAAGAACGTGTTCATCAGATGCCTGGCCCAGGCTTTGATCCGATGGATAAGCTGAGCCGCGTGGTACAGCCGAATACCAATCGTAACCAGACACTGATGGAACACTGGAACCAGACAGTGGCTCCTGGAGATACCGTGTATGTTGATGGCGATTTGGGAGCAGAAGAGTGGGTGAAGTTCCTTAATGGAACCATTCACAGATCATGAATTATTGGATACTCAGCGGAGTATTCGATTATATATGGGAACGTCTCTACTATTCCTTTCATCTGTGAGTTGTCCAGATTTGTCGGATAGGAAAGACTAAACGCAATTCCTTACATGTCTTTGAACGGTGCAGTCGGTGAGACTCCACCGTTCTTTTAGATTTAGCCGAACACTTCCTTGAATGCATTGACGTTTCTGCCATGAGAATTGTGATCCTCAATGATGGCAAAATGAATCTCTCGGAAGAGTCCCTGGAATTCCGGCTCTTCAAATACCTGCTTGAACAGTTGTGCCATGTGGCCTGGTGGGTTTGCAAAGGCTCCGCAACCAAAGGCACCGAGCACCAGCCTTCTCTGCCCGTTATTATACGCAATTCTTAGAATCGTGCGGATAAGACTGAGGGTAGAGGGGATGAACTTGTCAGGAATGGTTGTCCTGCCATTCATGTATCTTCTGATATTGTTTGCTGCCACAGCCACAAAGTTGACCTTCCATGGTGTCTCTAATAATGCATATCCATTAGCCTCAGTGTCACGGAAAATTGTGACGCCGTGAGAATAGACTCCCCCAAAGTGTCTTTTCAGAGGATATGAATGACGAGGGTTATGTGGAATTCCATAAACCTTTTCACAGTCGAATGATGCAGGGTCTGCATATTGGAAGAGGAAACGATAGTAGTCGGAACAACGGAACAGATACTCTTCCTGCGCTCCTGCGCCACCATAGACACCTCCTCCGGGGTTCTTGGCACTGGCCATATTGAGTACACAGAGGTCGTCTGCGGAATCTTGCTCCAGAAGTGACTTGGCATAAGCAAGACAGTCTTGATTAACAACCTGTATGTTTGTGACAAATAGTTTCTGTGGATTTTTTAATGAGATCTCTCGTTCACAGAAGACATTGTCCTGGAGGGCCTTGTCGTTATAAAACTTGTCTAGTTCTATGTTGACTCCGGAAGTGGTTCGGTATCCTCCATTCACCACAATCTGTAGTGTTGACTGAAAGACCTTAGCTCTTACAGGGCGGGTGCCACCCGGAATCTGCTTGGATGCCTCAAACTCATCGAGCCATGCCTTGGCATCCCATGATGGATAGTTTTTAGTCATACTCTTCAATTTTTTGCAAAGTTAAATATTTCCTATGATATCTCCAAATGAAAAGTCATTATTCTGTATTCCTGGTGATCATTGGCTCACTATATGTATAGGTCACTCTAAAACCTATATAAGTACTTCTGTCTCTTTGTGTCTCATTAACAGTCTCGCTCAATTCTCCTTGTCTGGTGTTGAAGAGCCATTCTACATTGATGCCCTTTCGCCACAGCGGACGCAAATCACCCTTGCACAGTGTCCACAAGTCCATGGCATACCATGTAAGCAGGAAACCTAATAGGAAATCCTTGAGAAATTTAAAAATACTCTTCATAGGGTTTTATTTGAGTTACAGGCTTGATCTTTCCCTTATTGTTGAGAATAAATGCAGCCCGACAGTCGAGACAAGCGAACTTGTCAGTTATAATCGGGACGTCATATTGCATGGAGTGCCCAACAATCTGATATGTGCCTGGTAAAGGATCCGATACTAGCATCTCCTCAACATCTGCCCACACCATACTACCACTGGGGTAGTCGCCCCAACGCATTTCACCTACCTGCGCTAAGGCTTCTAACCCTTCATTGCTATGGAGTAGACGGTTCAAATGGCTGGCATCATGTTTTCTTAACAAATCAATATTCCTTTTAAACCAGCACTGAGTAATTCCTGCATGGGAAAACAAATAGTGTTTGCCCCCCCAGTCTGTCTCATATGCCAGTTGGAACAGTTGAGGGTTTTCCTGAAATAGACGCTGGAGTGAAATGGCCGCAATAGGGTCGTATCTGACACCTCCTGCTAATTCGTAGTAAAACTCGGAATAGTAATGAAGGTCGTGATTACCCAACAACAGGACAACTTTGTCTGGATTCTGTTGTTTATAATCAATAATAGATTTAAAGTTGTCGATAGCAACATCATCAGTTATCCCTTCTATATCATATGGATCCGAGTAATCCCCGAGAAAGACTACTTTCTCATAGTCCTTTCTTTCTATTGCTTCCTTCCAGAAGTCACGACCATGGACATCTGGTATGATGAGTATTCCTTTTTTCATTTCTTTGGCTTTTTAAGTTTGGCTTTCAAATCCCTGATTCTTCAATAAAATCCTTTGCTGTGAACTGATTCACTCAGATTTAAGTAATAATAATCATAATGGTGCATAAACTCATGAAGAAGCACATCTGCGAATGACCTATTAGTACACGGGGTCATAAAGTCCATATTGTTATAAATGGTTATTACCTTATGCCACCACCAATATAATCCCATATAGGTGTGTCCATAACGGGTCGGATACATACGGTCGGCAACCCATACTTTACAATGGGTAATCTGGAATTTATCACAGAGATAGTCGCAAAGTGCCTGGGCTGCCTTTTTTCTGTTCTCAGCCTTTTTCCCACAGTGAGTAAGAGCATAATACTCCTTATAGGACAGTTCGTCTGCATCGACGGTAAGATGACTGTCGCTTTTTGAATAATAATAGTTCTTCGTCTTTTTCTTTGTCATGTGAGCTGTCCTTTATTATGATCCAAGATGTTTCAGCAGCAGTCTTGATTTTGCACTTTTTCTGACCTTGTCAAGCCCACGTTCCCTAATCTGGCGGACACGTTCACGAGTAAGACCTAGATCGTTGCCGATTGCATCCAGGCCTCTCTCTGGGCATCCAATACCAAAGCTCTGGATGACAATGATCCTTTCCCTTTCATTAAGAATAGAAGTAAGGACCTGCATCAAGTCATTACACATTGAGTCGTAGTCAACCTTGCGGTCTGAGGCATACTCAGATGAGGATGAAATCATGTCAGCCATGGTGGTTCCTTCATCCTCAGTGATAGGAGCGTCAATGCTGGCTACATGGGCCTCCGCCTGAATCGCTTTTTCAATCTTGTCTATCTCCAGGGATATAAGATCACTCAGCTCCTCCGCAGACGGATAGCGATGGTATTTCTGAATGAATTCATTCGTGGCATTCTTGATCTTGTTGCTGATGGCAATCTGGCTCTGAGGTCTGCGTACAATACTGCTATATTCGGCTATAGACTGAAGAATGCTTTGACGGATCCACCAGATAGCGTAAGAGATAAACTTGAATCCGCGTGTCTCGTCAAACTTGTCGGCTGCAGTGATAAGGCCAAGATTTCCTTCATTAATCAGGTCAGAGAGGGGAACGCCTTGATGCTGATACTGCTTGGCGACGGAAACAACGAAACGAAGATTCGCTGTCACCAGTTTTTCCTTGGCTTCTTCTCCTTTCTTTCCTCCCTTCCTGATTATCTGGGCGAGTTCGACCTCCTGATCAGGAGTGATCATAGGCATACGACTTATCTCTACAAGGTATCTGTCGAGTGACTCTTCAGAGCGATTGGTATAGTTCTTACTAATCTTAAACTGTTTCATTTCTGTTTATCTTATTATTTTGAATAACAATCTTTTAAGGTATGGTGCATCTGGTCTTGGTTTCATCCTCGTCAGATCTATTGTTGGAGTGACATGAAGACCATAGGCCTGGTTTAACTGTCTGGCCATCCTCTTGAATGACTTTCCATGTTTTAATCTAATATCCTCCCCTATATAATATAGATAATAATGTATCATCTCGTGAACGACGATATCACGTAGCTGGTTTGATGTGTATGCGTAAAAGTCGGAGATTTCAAGGGTCTCTGTCGTACCAAACATTTTATCTGGCATGTAGGAAAAGTACCCCAGCGTGTTGACACTGTGCCGGATCTTGATGTATGGCATTGGCAGAAGGTTTCCAAAGTAATCTTGGTTGAATTGCCTGAACAGGCACCTTATTTGTGATTCACAGACTCTCATAATCAACTACATTTGCTTAATAAATACAGTCCACCGAAGAAAATTATAACTCCCAAGACTCTTCCGAGCGTGAAAGATATGAACTCACCGATGGAATTAAACTCCCAGATGATACCCCAAACTTCTTTGTAAAATCTCATGTGATTATCAATAATTATGGTTTTGGTCATAAATATATTAATATCTTAGATTCAATTGAAAATAGTTATATGTATGATTTTTGTCTTGTATTTATTTATAAAGTGTATTGTTATGTTCAGAAACAGTGAATTGATAAGAATAATAATTAAATAATATGATAAGAGGAAAGAAACTGATGAGACCACTTCGTAAACTGAAGATCCAGGATAAGGCAGAGATGAATGAAAAGCCGATTCCAGACTTCATTGATGAGAAAGAGGAACTGACTTTGTTGTCAGCAGTTAACTATATTGTGACTCTTGCAGAGGATTCAGAGTTGAGTGCTTTGTTCTTTGAAAAGGCTGACCGATTTATCACATACTTTTCAGAACGTCAGGGTATCACAAAAATTCAAGCTGTGCTGTTGGCACTCTTCATCGAATCGAGCGCAGCAGGCAATAAGTCAGACTTATCGGATGTGGCACACTTTCTGAACTGTAACAATGTTCAGGTGTTACAATATAAGAGTGAAGTTGATGATCTTGTTAGAAAAGGTATGCTGCGTATGATCAAAAACAGTATGAACCGCAGTTATGACTTTGCAATTACTCAAGGTTTTATGGAAAACCTCGCAAAGAATGAACCTTATCAACGTAAATCATACAAGAATGCTACTGGGATTCAGTTTTTTCAGTATTTCTATGATATTACTCATCTGCGCCATGAGGAAGAACTCTCTTCTGAACTAATGCTTGAAGAGATAGGGAGACTTATGGATGATAATCCAGATCTTTCGTATGTGAAGGCCCTTCGTGGTACAGGTATGTCTGCAGCAAGTGAGGCAGTAGTTACCCACATGTGCCGCCATTTGGTGCTTGGTGGAACCGTTAATATCCCGATAAGTCATTTAGTGTTCTTGTTTGATGAGCAACATATGAAGTATGATTTTGATAGAGCCATGTCAGAAGGAAGACACTATCTGGTTCGGGAAGGCTGGGTTGAAAATGCCTTCTCAGAGGGCTTTAGGGAAAAGGATGAGTACCAGCTAACTACCAAGGCAAAAGAAATACTGCTTCAGGACTATGATGTCAAACAGCAAGACAATAATAAAGGTTGTGATGTCATACAGAGCGATGGCATCACTGAAAAGGAACTGTTCTTTAACGATGAGGTAAGACACCAATTGGAGGGCTTGGCTGAGTTGCTTGATGAAAGCCATTATTTGAGCATCTGTGATCGTTTGATAGTAAAAGGGCACCGTCAGGGATTTGCTTGCTTGTTCTATGGGGCACCAGGCACAGGTAAGACAGAAAGTGTACTCCAGTTGGCCAAGAAAACTGGCCGTGATATCATGCAGGTGAATATCTCGCAGGTCAAGAGTATGTGGGTAGGGGAGAGCGAGAAGAATATCAAGGCCATCTTTGACCGCTACCGTGCTGTGGCCAAGAACTCTAAGCGGATTCCTATCCTTCTTTTCAATGAGGCTGATGCAGTTATTGGTAAGCGTAAGGAGGGTGCTGAACGCTCAGTGGATAAGATGGAGAACTCAATCCAGAATATCATCCTGCAGGAGATGGAGTCGTTGGACGGCATTATGATTGCAACGACTAACCTGGTACAGAATATGGATGCCGCATTCGAGCGCCGCTTTCTCTACAAGGTGAAGTTCGAAAAGCCGGAACTGGCCCAACGTACCAAAATCTGGCAGTCAATGATGCCTGAACTCTCTGAGAAAACTGCTGAACGTCTAGCATCAGCCTTTGACTTCAGTGGTGGCCAGATTGAAAATATCACCCGCAAATGTGATATTGAGAGCATCCTCTACGGTGATGACTACGTTACAGATGAGAAGATTGAGCAGTACTGCCGTGAGGAAAACATTGTAAAGACGGGAACTAAGCGTATTGGTTTTGTTTAAGTTCGGAGATTATTATGATTGTATTTAAGCAAGTATCTAAAGAGGATTCTGAATTAAACTCCAGAATAGAGGCGTTGAACAAGAAAGTGTTCCCTTCTACCGAGAATACAGCGGATCTTCATTTCTTAGCTGGGTATTATAAGGGTGCATCCGTGGACTTTATTGCCATGGAAGATGATGGCGTGTTCGTTGGTTATGCTTATATGATTAACTTCTTCCAAGGTTCTTTTATCTATTACCTCGCCATTGAACCAGAATGTCAAAGTAAAGGTTATGGTTCTGCGTTACTGAAGCATCTTAGGGAGCTGCAGGGCAGTCGCCCAATCGCCTTGACCGCTTTTGCTTTAGATCCTGATAACGATGATTATGAGGATTGTGTCAGAAGGAAGTGGTTTT
>OCTW011615922.1_pt1 | contig 57779 bp, 98 predicted proteins | sample 1539671 | NCBI WGS metagenome assembly OCTW01 (sample SAMN02144230, study PRJEB22623) | gut metagenome | biome: sheep rumen | host: Ovis aries | place: New Zealand | reverse complement strand
GATCGGTGACGGCAGCGCGGTTCCTTCTTTGGTTCCGGCGATCGGTTCCGGCCACTGGTTCCGGCGATCGGTGACGGCAGCGCGGTTCCTGCCGCTGGTTTCTTCTTTGGTTCCGGCGATCGGTGACGGCAGCGCGGTTCCTTCTTTGGTTCCGGCGATCGGTTCCGGCCACTGGTTCCGGCCACTGGTTCCGCTGGTTCCTGCTTTGACCCCATGGGGGGATAGTCATAACTAACCCAGGCCCGAAGGGAATCCCGCGAGTAGCCAAAAATTCAAAAAGCCTCTTGACAAAAATTCGCGTTAATGTTAAAATACGTTATGAAAGGAGGGGTCATGATGAAAGGCTCCGATATCGTAATCGCTCTCATGAAAGAGCAAGGCATCACCCAAGTGGCCATGGCTGAAAAGATGGGTTATCGTACTCAGTCGAGTGTGCGGGACAGGCTGGTTGGGAAGCATGACATGAGGGTTGACACGCTTGTCAATTTCCTGCGGGTGCTTGACTGCGACCTGGTGGTGAGAGACCATAAAACTGGGAAAGAGTGGATGGTCACGGATCAAGACCAGGGTCAAGACAAGAGTCAAGTCCAAGACCAAGGTGGCGAGGTTATGGATCGTCCTTCAGAGCCGGACAAGAAAGGAAAGTTGACCCCCATTGAGGAACTGCTTCGGGCGGGTACTATCACTCCCGAACAGGCGATCGTTGCCGGGTGGGTTCCTTCTGTCGAGATGCTGGACAAGATGCTGAACAGCTAAGCGAGGTGCTATCATGGAAAAGAAGAGAGCCTGTATATACACACGAGTATCAACAGCAGAGCAAGCGAACGAGGGGTACTCAATAGAAGAGCAAGAGCGTATGTGCAGAGCTGCTATTGAGTCTAAGGACTGGGTATACACTCAGACATTCAGCGATCCTGGCATAAGCGGCAGGACAATGGAGCGGCCCGGACTGCAAGCAATGATACAAACCATCTCTCGCCACGATATCGATGCGGTTGTGATCTACAAGCTGGACAGGCTGTCGAGAAAGCAGCGGGACACGATGACCATCATAGAAGACATCCTGCTGAAGAACGGCATTGCCTTAGTCAGCCTGAACGAGACACTGGACACAACGACACCATGGGGCAGAGCGATGATCGGGATCCTCTCCTCCTTTAACCAGATGGAGAGTGAGAACATCCAGGCGCGAACTGCTATGGGCCGCAAGGCAAAGATTTCGTCTGGTGGTTACGGTGGTGGCAAGCCTCCGTACGGGTACAGAGCGTACAATAACGAACTGGTTATAGATCCTACTGAAGCAGAAATAGTACGGTATGTGTTTAAGGCCCGTGCTACATCCCAGTCCCTGTCAGCGATTGCCCAGTCTTTGAATGCGATGGGTTACAGGACGAGGAAGGGAACACCATTCAGGCATTCGGCGATACAGTCGATCCTGTCTAACGAGGCCACATACAGGGGCCAGTATCAGTACGGAGACCAAGTGGTAGAGAATCAGCACGAAGCGATCCTTTGAGGGGAGGTGGAGTATGAACAACAACAACTACTACATCTACTGTTGGTTTTGTAAGGAATGGGGTGACATCCCGTTTTATGTAGGGAAGGGTCATGGTGACCGATATTGTTCAGTATGTAATCGCGGACAGGCTTTCAAAGCTATAACATCCAGATGGACTTGTTATTCCCTGATTATGGAGGACGAGTTAAGTGAGGAAGAGGCTTGTGAGCGAGAGGACATCTGGAAGAGGATACTGATCTTTGACTATGGGTATCCGATTATGGATGGGGAAGGTCATTCACAGGCATTGAAGAATCTGGCGATTAAGCGTGTTAAAGAGAGGCTACGCAAGGATAATCCGAATTATAAGGATGGTCGGCCTCCCGTCACCCTGCCAAGAGCCGAAATCGAAAAATTCCGAAAAATGCAAAAAGACCACATTATGACTGCTGACCAAATCTGCACAGAGTTGCATATCAGCAGGGCCACCTGGTACAAGCTATTGAAAGCAGCGTAACCCATTCTTCCAAATCATAGTGCGAATTAGAGCAAATGTTCTGATTCGCGCTTTTTTGTTTTCGGAGGTGAACACCACACATGACATTTCTGAGCCAAGTACGCAAAGCCGCGCTCGAACGCCCTTCCCTGCAACTGTTTCGGGACTATCTGTCTGTTGCCAAGAACGAGGGGACAACCCAGGACATTCTCACATACATTGAGGATGTAAAGCAGCTCATCACCAAGTCTGTTACCGCTACAGCCCCGTCAACCGCCACTACTCAAAGCGACCTGACGGAGTATATGCTGCTCCAGAAACGCGCACTGCTGATAGCGGCTCCGCAGCATTTCGACAGCTATCTACAGTATGTGGAGTGGGACAGGGAGCCTAAGAGGAGCTTCTATCTACCCCGCCGGAAGCAGCTACTGCCTATTGTAAACGCCCTGCAAGACCTTGCTGATGACAAACTTGATCTGCTGTGCGTCTCCCAGGCTCCCGGAACTGGAAAACTGGTCGAAAATGACACAAAAGTGTTCACTCGTCAGGGGTGGAAGAAGCATGGTGATCTTGTCGTGGGGGATGAAGTAGTCGGTCTGGACGGGAAGTACAAGAAGGTGCTTCATGTATTTCCGAAGGACATGGCTGACTACGAGGTTACATTCACGAACGGCGAGGTGATCCGCTGTCACGGCAACCACGAGTGGGTGGTGTATGACAGGCATCGTCCCGATTGGAAGCATCCTATCATCAAGACCACGAAGCAGATGGCGAGTGTAAAGCTTGATACGGGTACTCCCGGAAAGCGAGGGCATCGGTACTTCTATCAGCTTCCTCTTGCAATGCCTGTCGAGGGTGATGTACTTGACCTTCCTGTTGATCCGTATGTGCTTGGTATGTGGCTTGGTGATGGGACTACTACAAAACCAGCTATTACCATAGGCAATCGTGACCGTGTGCTTGTGTATGAGATGGCAAAGCGAGGCTATCATATCAGGCATATCTACGAGCAAATTGGTTGCAAGAGATATGAATTCTACAAGCTGGGAGACGATCTCCATAAGCTGGGCTTGTGTAACTATCACCATACGATCCCAAAGTTCATTCCTGAGATGTATCTGAGGGCCTCCATCCAGCAGCGTCTTGCCCTTCTGGCTGGCCTCATCGATACGGACGGCACAAAGGATCGCGCTACACGGTACACCTACAGCACAACGAGCGAGAATCTCAGGGACAGCGTGTGCCAACTGATCTCATCCTTTGGCTGGAGATACTCGATGTCCTTAGAGCATCCGAAGATGAGCAGTTCCGGCATTCTTGGCAGGAAGGTTGTGTACATCATATCCTTCACGCCTGACCTGAAGATACCGTGCCGGGTTCCCCGCAAGAAGATACACGTAGGTGGCTTACAGCGGAGGGTTTCGATCTCCTCCATCAAGCCAATTGAGCCAAGAGAGGGCAACTGCATCCAGGTTGAGGGCGGCATCTACAGAGTCGGCGAGACAATGATCCCGACCCACAACAGCACCATGGCGATCTTCTATATGACATGGCTTGCCGGACGCAATCCAGATGCCCCCATCTTAGGTGCATCACACAGCAATGCATTCATTCGTGGAGTATACGATGAGTGCTTAAGAATTCTGGATGCTCACGGCGAGTATTTGTGGCACGATGTATTTCCGACTCAATCTGTCAGCAGTACAAACGCCAAGGACTGCCGCATCGACATCGGACGCAGGAAGCGTTTTGAGACGCTGGAGTTTACTTCTATCGGAACAGGCAATGCGGGTCTGTATCGTGCGGTGCAGCTCTTGTACTGCGATGACCTGGTCAGCGGTCTGGAGGTTGCTCTGTCCAAGGAGCGTCTGGACAAGCTATGGGAGGTTTACACGACTGACCTGAGACAGCGTAAGATGAGCAAATGCAAAGAGCTTCACATCGCCACGAGGTGGTCTGTGCATGATGTGATCGGTAGGCTGGAGGAGCGTTATCATAACGATCCCCGTGCGCGATTCATCGTCATTCCGGCCCTAAATGAGGCAGATGAAAGCAATTTCGACTACCTTTACGGTGTTGGTTTCACGACAGAGGCCTATCACCAGCAGAGAGAAATCATGGACGATGTCTCCTGGAAAGCATTGTACATGAATCAGCCTGTTGAGCGTGAGGGCTTGCTGTATCCTGAGGACGAGCTGCAAAGGTTCTTCGATCTGCCGGACACTCCTCCCGATGCCATCCTCGCGGCTTGTGATACAAAGGATCGGGGCAGTGACTACTGCGTGATGCCGATAGTCTACCAGTACGGTAGGAATTACTATGTGGCTGATATTGTGTGCAGTGATGCGGCTCCTGAAGTGGTGGACGAACTGCTGATCCAGGCTTTGCTCCAGCACAAGGTTCAGATGGCGCGGTTTGAGAGTAACAGTGCTGGTGGGCGCGTGGCCAAGACGGTGCAGGAGGCTGTGAAAAAGCGCGGAGGCATCACAAAAATCACGACCAAGTACACCGTCAAGAACAAGGAGACCAAGATCCTGATGGCAAGCCCGTTTGTCAAGGAGCGGTTCTTCTTTCTGGATCCGTCCAAGCAGAGCCGGACATATCAGGCAGCTATGCGGATGATTACGAGCTACACGCTGGCTGGCAGGAACAAGCATGACGATACGGTTGACGCTTTGGCACAGCTTGCCGAGTTTGTACAGAGCTTTGATGTGAGCCATCTGGAAGTGATCCAGAGGCCGTGGTGAGGAAAAGGAGGATTCCATATATGCGCACTTCTCCCCGAAAAGCAATCGCCGCCGGATTCCTGATCTGCATGGGCTGTATCGTCTATCTACAGCTTCTCCCCATCTCCAAGATTGCCGCCGCCATCCTGTTTAGCGCGGGGCTGTGGTTTGTGCTTCAGACCCAAGCAGAGCTGTTTACAGGCCGTGTGGCATCTCCTGACTACAGCCCCGCCCAGAAACTGCTGATGCTCCTCTACAACGTAGTGGGTGCGTCTGTATGCGGGTTTACGGCATCGCTGGTCTTCCCGGATCTCACGCCTACACTGCCCGTATTCGTTCCCGGCACAGTCCTGCCACTGCTGTGGAAGTCTGTCATGTGTGGCGTGTGTATGTACCTGGCTACGAGGTACAGAGGATCCGTGACTACCAATAGCAACGCTGTTGTGGTGTTGCCTAACTTCAGACTCCCGAATGTGGTGTACGGTGTGACACTGTTTATCCTGTCCGGGTACACGCACAGCATAGCCATAGCTGGGTATGTGGCTATTGCGCGGTTTCCTGTTCTGGGCATCCTCCTGATTCCCGTGGCGGCTTTGGGCAACACCATCGGCAGCTATGCGGCGCGGTTCGCTCTGGACAGGGACACGAACGATCATTCCTAAGACAAGCCGTAAAACCGACAAAAACAAGAACGTTCGGGCTTGATTCTTGATTTAATGTTCGCGTTTTGTTATGATATATGCGGGAATCCAGATGGAAGGAGGGACGGAACTCTTGAGTGAAACCCAGACCCAGACACAAGACCATCTTGTAACGCCAGCACTGTTCGGGAGACACGAGATCCTGACTGCGCAGGAAGAGATCACACGTGAGAATCTCCAAGAGGAGATGACTCGCGCACTGGCAATCCACAGTCTCAATGAGGCAGAGATTGACTATCTCTGGTGGTACGCGAGGGGTAATCAGCCGATCTTGGAGCGGGTGAAGACCGTCCGGCCTGAAATCTGCAACAGAATCGTTGAGAACCACGCGTGGGAGATCGTCCAGTTTGTTTCCGGCTACTTCCTGTCGGAGCCTGTGTCCTATGTACGCAGGGGTGAGCGGGAAGAGGCTGGCAGTGACATCTCACTGCTCAACAACTATATGTACTACGAAGACAAGTCCACGCACGACAAGGAGATGGCTACCTGGATGGCTATCTGCGGTCAGGCGTACAGGATGTGTCTGCCGGACAATCACACTCGCCTCGGTGAGGATGATAGCCCGTTCGAACTGGACACCATCGATCCCAGGAACTGCTTCGTAATGTACTATGGCGGGTTCGGGCATCGGCCCATGCTGGCGGCTCACAGAATCTTCTACGAGAGAGAGCCTGGGGCAGTCTCCATCAGGTGGTACGGGTACACCCAGACGCATTATTTCGAGATGGAGGACAGCCAGATCCTCGTGTGGCGTAGGCATATGCTCAACGAGATTCCCATTGTTGAGTACCGCCTGAACACCATGCGGATGGGAGCCTTTGAGGCCGTGATTCCGCTGCTGAATGCCATCAATACGATTATGTCTAATCGCGTGGACGGCGTGGAGCAGTTCGTGCAGTCATTCCTCAAATTCAAGAATTGCGAACCCGAAAACCTGACTGAGACGGTTCAGAAACTCCAGGAGCTGGGCGCTATCGTCATTAAGACCACGGATGGCCTGGACGGCGATGTGCAGATTATGGCACAGGAACTGAACCAGAGCCAGACGCAGACAGTTGTCGATTATCTGTACCAGCAAGTCCTGTCTATCTGCGGTGTGCCGTCTACTACAAAGGGCGGTGCGTCTACATCTGACACAGGCAGTGCAGTCTTCCTGAGAGATGGCTGGGGCAGCGCGGAAGCCAGAGCGCGGGACACTGAACTGCTCTGGAAGAAGTCTGAGAGAGAATTCCTGAAGCTGGCCCTGCACATCATCCGGGAGAAGAGCGAATTCAATCTCCAGTTGAGCGAGGTTGACTGCAAATTCACCCGCCGCCAGCAGGACAACCAGCAGAGCAAGGCCCAGGCGCTGAACGCCATGCTCCAGGCTGGCATCGCGCCGGAAATTGCCATTGCTACGTGTGGTCTCTTCAACGATCCGCAGGATGTGGCAGCGCAGTCGGCGGCGTATCTCCAGAAGTGGGCGTTCGTGCCTCTGATGGATATGATGGCGAACAGCGAGGGTGATGCGGATGCCCAGAGCGAGTAAGCCGAAGGATATCTACAGGCACTCAGACAAGGCCATCAAACACCTGAAACGTGCGATCCCCGCCATGTACCAGAATTTCAGTCACAAACTCGCCGGATGGGACGAATTGAATCTCATCAGGGTTAAGGAGGATGTGGACCAGCTTTTCGCGGAAATGGATCGGGTTGTCCGCAATGAGTACGTGAAAATTGCGCGGGAAGCAAAAAAGGATGTCGATGGTGATCCAGTCGGAATCAACCTGATCTGGCTCGGCCTTATGCTGTCGGCATTCTCGCCTGTCACCAACTACCAGTATCCTGCGGAATGGCGCAGGAAACGGGATCGCACAGTGGAGTCCCTGATGTCATCTGTGGGCAATCCGCAGCTTGGCAGGACACTCCTGAGGCGATCCATGACGATAACCCTGCGGCAGATCACGCAGTTTTGTGACATCATCACGGATGACGCGAGAAAAACTGCCTATGAGCAAGCGGGGGTTAAAAAGGTGCGGTGGGTCACCCAGCAGGACGCAAAAGTCTGCTCGGTGTGCAGATCACGGAGTAATCACATCTACGATCTCGCATCCGTACCGCCGAAGCATCCGAACTGTCGATGCTATCTCATTCCGGTTTAGAGCGGTGTGCCATAACGACACACGGCTTTGAATACTCGCAGAGAAGCGAGGTAAAACAAGTCGCAAGCCGCCAGAGAAGACGGGGTATAAATCTCGCAGACACAAAAACCACTATGCGGAGAGAACCGCGTGAACAAACGCAGGGAGGAATCGACATGAACATCAACTGGGATCAGATTGAGGGCTATCGCGAAGACATGACCGCCGAAGAAAGGCTTGAGCTTCTTGCGAAGTACGAACCGCCGCAGCCGGAGAGTGCCGAAACCAAGCAGCCCGAAGCAGCCGCTGAACCGAAACCGGGCAGTTTTGTGAGCAAAGCCGCTTTTGACAAGGCCGCGAGTGAGATCGCTGCCCTGAAGAAGCAGTTGAGAAGCAGAATGACCGATGACGAGAAGCGGGAGCAGGAGCGCCGGGAACAGCAGGAAGCGGAAGAGACCATGAAAGCCGAACTGGAGCAGCTTCGCCGGGAGCGTACTACGAGTGCGCATAAGGCAAGTTTCCTGGGCCTCGGCTTTGATGAGGAATCTGCTGACAGTGCCGCGACCGCGCTGGTAGATGGCGATCTGGACAGTGTATTTGCCCTTCTGAAAAAGCAGCAGCAGACCGCAGAACGGAATCTTCGGGCGCAGCTCCTCAAAGAAACTCCTCGCGCTGGCGGGAGCTTGGGCAATGAGGATGGCGCACAGGCTGCGAGAGCGCAGCGTATCCGTGCGGCGATGGGACTGCCGACCACCCCCTGACGCATCTCATCAACAACACTACGAAGGGAGTAAAGCGTAATGCCGAATTCTATCGCACTTGCCCAGCAGTATCTTCCGCTGCTGGACGAAGTCTACAAGGTTACCAGCCGTACCTCCATCCTGGATCAGAATAAGGTGGAGATCATCAACGGCAACACGGTCAAGGTGTACAAAACTTCCATGGACGGCCTCGGCACTTACAGCCGCAACGCTGGCTTCACGCTGGGCGATGTGACTGGTGCGTGGGAGACCATGCAGCTTTCTCAGGATCGTGGTCGCACGTTCCTGATTGACCGCATGGACAACGAGGAGACGCTCGACATGGCGTTCGGTACGCTGGCTGGCGAATTCATCCGCACTCGTGTAAGCCCTGAGATCGATGCCTACACCTTCGCGAAGCTCGCTGGCACTTCCGGCATCAGCACTGGCACTGCGGCTGACATCACTGTCGGCACGACCGATGTCCCCGGCCTGATCAATGCGGCTGAAATGCAGATGAATGAGGACGAAGTCCCGCTGGAGGGCCGCATTCTGTTCGTCAGCGAGGCTGCGTATGCTGGCCTCAAGGCCAAGATCAGCCGTTTCGTCACAAACGATGTCCGCGACATCAACACGGCTGTCGAGTATTATGACGATATGCGCGTGATCCGTGTGCCGCAGACCCGGTTCTATACCGCTATCACGCTGTATGACGGTAGCACTTCCGGTCAGACCGCTGGCGGCTATGTCGGCACTGCGTCTACTGGCTACAAGATCAATTTCATGATCGTGCATCCGTCCGCGGTGTGCAAAGTCGTGAAGCACGTTCTGCCGCGCATTTTCAGCCCGGACGTGGTTCAGAAAGCCGATGCCTGGCAGTTTGACTATCGCATCTACCACGACACCTTCGTCTACGACAACAAGGTCAAGGGCATCTATCTGCACCGTGGCAGCACCGCGCTGACCTAATCGGTCGAGGAGGCAGACACATGGGGATGAAACAGACCCCGGCTGGTCTGGTGGTGGGGCTGATTCCTGAAGAGGGAAAGGCCCCCGCCCCAGTGTCTAAGCCGGAAATTGAAACCACTACTCCTGTTGTGACATTTGAGGATGCGAAGGGCAACCCGCCTCACCGTACTCGCAAGCGTTCGCAGAAGTAAGGAAGGAGGGGCCGCATGACGGACGAGGAAAAGCTGGCAATGCTACAGGCCATGCTGGACGGTGAGCCAGTTGCCGCGCCTGTGCTGTCGGCCTACATGACCGCAGCTAAGAACGAAATCTTGGCATGGCGGTACTCCTACGCCTCCGAATATCCTGAGGAGTTCCCGCGTGAGTACGACCAGACTCAGGTCTTCGCCGTACTCGCTGGGTACAGCCAGAAGGGCGCGGAAGGTGAAACAAATCACTCGGAAAACGGCATCAGTCGGACATTCAAGTATGCCGACATGGTGAGCTACATCCGGGATCACGTGGTTCCCATCTGTCGAGTGGGGTGATAGAGAATGCGGTGTTTGAGTAGAAACAAGCGCAAATTCTACTACGCCTCGCTCACAGGGCAGGAGCCTCATGTGGACGAATGGGGCAACGTGACGAGTGAGTACGACCCACAGTACAGCGCACCAGTAGAGGCCTACGGGAACATCTCCCCGGCACGTAACGCAGACACTGTGTCGATGTTCGGCATGGACTTGAACTATGACAGAACGTTGGTTATGTGTCCGGCTGATGTCTCGATTGACGAATACTGTGTGCTGTGGGTCGATACAATGCCCGTTCTGGACAATGAGGGGCATACAGCCACGCCGTTTGACTACGTGGTACGCCGTGTTGCCAGGAGCATCAACAGCGTGACCATCGCGCTATCCAGGGTGGAAGTGAGCCATGGCTAAGAAAATCACCATGAGTCTGGACCCATCCAGCATTGGCAAGGCGATCTTGGAGCTGCAAACCTATCAGGCGAGTCTCAAAGCGAAAGCAGAACAGATTCGTGAGAAGGTGGCAGAGACCATCAGGTGGACTGCGGACGCTGGATTCAGTACTGCCCTTGCGGATGATATCTATGTGGGCGGCACTCCAGTATATTCAAACGTGAGCGTGTCTATATCAACCAGCGGAGATGTGACCGTTGTGATGGCAGACGGTGACCATGCCATCTTCATCGAATTCGGCGCGGGTGTTTACTACAACGGAGCCGCTAAAGATTCACCGCATCCGCTTGGTAAACAACTGGGCTTCACCATTGGCGAGTACGGCAAAGGGCGAGGCAAGCAACAGGCTTGGGACTTGCCCGGAAGCAACTTGAAGCAACCGAAGTTGTCACATGGTACACCAGCCGCTATGCCGATGTATAACGGCGTACAGGATGCTGTAGCACAGCTTGAGAGCATTGCAAAGAAGGTGTTCGGAAATTGATTGACTGTGAAGACGAGCTGTTCCGGGAGGTCAGCACCACGCTCCGGCAACAGTTTCCGGGACTGTATATCACCGGTGCTACGATCCGGGCGGCTCCCAAATTCCCATGCGTCTCACTCGTCCAGAAAAACAACCAAGTGTGGCGAAATGGTCGCGATAGTACGCATATCGAAAATTTTGTCGAAGTCATGTATGAAGTAGAAATCTACTCAAACAAGACTGAGGGCAAAAAGGCCGAATGCAAAACACTGGCTGCGGCTGTGGATGCCATACTAGCAAACAAAGGGCTCACGCGGATCATGCTTGAGCCTCTGCCGAATCTCGCGGATGACTCGATCTACAGGATGACTGGCCGATACAGGGCCATCATCTCTGAGCCATCCGAAGGTAACTACACTGTATACAAACGCTGAGAAGAGGAGGAATGAATCTTGGCGATCTCCAGCTTCAAGTGCTTCCTCATGGCGATGACCGCTCTCCCGTCTGGTTCTGGTGACCCGACCTGGACGAAGCTCATCGACATCAAGGATTTCCCCGATCTGTATCCGGCCCCTGAGGCTCTGGAAACGACCACCCTGTCCAACAAGTCCCGCACCTACATTCCGGGCATTCAGGACAGCGATTCCATGACCTTCACGTGCAACTACACGAAGGATGACTTCGACAAGCTGATTGCGGCTGATGGTCTGCTGTGCGGCTATGCCGTGTGGTTTGGCGGCACTGAGTCCAATGGCTCCGTGACTCCCACTGGCAGCGAAGGTAAGTACGCCTTTGGCGGCTACCTGACTCCCACCGTCAACGGTGCTGGTGTCAATGAAGTGGTCGAGATGACCATCACCATCGCCCGTAGCACCGATTTCGGTGTGGACGGCACTATCGACTGGGGCGATCAGACCCCTGTCGCTTTCCCGGCCTGATGCATTCAACGGGGCCAGAGGTAGCCCCTCTGGCCCCTATTTCTGAAGGGAGAATACAAAATGTCGAAAGTTCTGACCTTTGAATACGAGGGCAAGCCCTATACTCTGGAGTTCACCCGTGAGACCGTGAAGCAGCTTGAGCGTCAGGGTCTGGTGGCTGATGAGATCGCCAGCAAGCCGAATCTGTACATCCCGGAGCTGTTCGCGGGTGCTTTCCTGGCTCATCATCGCTTCACAGCGAAGCGGAAGCTCATCGATGAAATCTACAGCCACATGACCAACAAGGCCGAACTGATCGCCAAGCTCATCGAAATGTACCGCCAGCCGCTGGCTGAACTGCTCGGCACTGATGACGAGGCTGACGAAGGTGCAGAGGGAAACGTGACCTGGACGGGGAACTGGGAGTAAATTCTCCGTCCGAAGAAGAGTCACAGCCTGAAAGCATGGGAGAGGTTTTCGACAGGATGTTTCCCTACTACCTCTCCATCGGTATGACATATGAGCTGTACTGGCAAGGCCCTGCCGAACTCGTCAGGGCCTACCGGGAGGCTGAAAAGATGCGAAACGACACGCGAAATGCGGAGATGTGGTTGCAGGGAATGTACATCTACGAGGCCCTGTGTGACGCAGCTCCGATATTCCGCGATTTCGTAAAAAAGGGTACAAAACCAAGGCCATATCCATCTCGCCAATACGATCTTCATCCGAAGAAAAAGCGGACTGACGCTCGGACTGAGGAAAAGAAGAAGATGGAGAGAGGCATCAGGTTTATGCAACAGCAAGTGGCACGGGCCAGCGCAAAGAAGCAGGAGGTGAAGAAAGAGTGACCGATATTGACCATCTTGAAATAGAGATAACCTCAAACGCTACACAAGCAGAAAAAGCTATCGCCAAGTTGGAAAATTCGCTTAAAGCACTCAAAGCCGCCTGTCAGGGAGGGGCTGGCCTAAATGGCGTAGCTAAAGGCGTAGAGTCTCTGGCGAATGCAGCGAACAGTATTGGATCGGACGCAGGGACGAAATTGTCGCAGATTGCGAATGCGATTGCCAAGATCAGTTCCGCTGGTTATTTGGGCAACACTGGTCTGGATAAGCTGGCGGCAGCAGCTAACGGTGTCAATCCTGCGTCCGCGAATGCGGTTGCGGCTCTGGCGAATGCCGTTAAGCCATTGGCATCTGTTGGCAATGTCAATCTGTCCGGCATGGCTACTGGTCTTACCGATTTGGGAGCCGCCGCTGATCTGCTTCAGGGCAAGGATTTCTCCGCACTGACGATGCTGGCAATGTCGATTGCCCCGCTGTCTACGGTATCCAAAGCGAATCTGTCCAACATGGCTACCGGGCTTATGGATGTCGCGGTTGCGGCTGACTTGCTCCAAGGCAAGGACATGACTGCGCTGAAAGAGATGGCTGCGGCTATCGGCAATTTCAAGGGCTTGAGTCTGACAAAGACATTTGTCACGAATTTCGAAAACCTGATCAAGGCATCGGATAACATCAAGCCCGAAACGGCGCAGAACATTGAGCAGTGGGCTAACGCACTGGCACAGCTTGGGCAAGTGGATCTGAGCGCCCTTGCGAATAACCTGACCGCCATCAACCAGAATGCCCCGAACGGGCTTATGGGTGGAAACCTGACGAGCGCCATCAATCGCTCGGCTCCCGGTATTCTGGCATCCTTCAAAATGATTTCCGGCGCGATCAAAACCACGTGGAGTGCTATCGGCGGCTTCGTCAATCGCTCCAATCAGTACATTGAAGATGTCAACCTCTTCACCGCATCCCTCGGCAAATACGCCGGAAAGGCTGAAGAGTACGCGCAGAAAGTCAGCGATGTGATGGGTATTGACCCCGGCACGTGGATGCGCTATCAGGGCGTTTTCCAGGTGCTGACTGAGGGATTCGGCGTAGCCAGCGACCGTGCGTATACCATGTCGAAGAACCTCACGCAGCTCGGCTATGACATCTCATCGTTCTATAATTTGAACGTGAAGGATGCCATGCTGAAGCTCCAGTCCGGCTTGGCTGGTGAGTTGGAGCCGCTGCGGCGTATCGGCTACGATCTGTCTGAGGCCCGTCTGAAAGCTATCGCGCTGTCGCTTGGCATCAAGACGGCTTACAAGGACATGACTCAGGCTGAGAAATCTCAGCTTCGTTACTACGCGATCCTGACTCAGGTGACCACGGCCCAGGGCGATATGGCACGTACACTCAACGCTCCTGCTAACCAGCTTCGTGTGCTGAGTGCGCAGATGGACATGGCGGGTCGTGCTATTGGTAACATTTTCATCCCCGCGCTGAATGCGGTCCTCCCCTATGCCATCGCCGTGACGGAAGCGATCAGGAGCATCGCGGAGGCCATCGCAAATCTGCTTGGATTCCAGATGCCCGAAGTGGACTATAGTGGCATTGAGGAAACCACCTCCGCTATGGAAACACTGGAGGAGACCACCACAGGGACCGGCAAGGCTGCGAAAAAGGCCAAGGAACTGCTGGCTGACTGGGACGAGCTGAACATCATTGCCTCTGAGAGCGGATCCGGCAGTGGGACAGGCTCGAAAAAGAAACCAATTCTGGACGATTGGGACTTCGAACTGCCGGAGTATGACTTCCTCGGTGGCGCTGTTAGCAGTCGCGTGGATGCCATCAAGAAAACGCTGGAGCCTTTTGTGAAATGGGTTAAGGACTCGATCACCTGGGCCAAGGACAACATTGACGAAATTGTCCGCTGGGCTGGTGTTGCTGGCGAGTTGCTTCTCGGATGGGCGCTTGCAAAGCCTTTCCTCAAGGACTTTACAAAGCTGAAGAAATGGGTAGGGATTATCCAGAAAGGCTTCGAAGCATTCGCAATTGCGGCTGGTTCTGTCGCGCTGAATGTGCTGTTCACGCTGGACTTTCTGAAGACGGGCAGCTTCGCCTCTATGTTTGGTGCAGTGGCGGCTACGACAATCGGTTCCACCCTGTTCGGAAAGATTGTATCTTCCTTCTTCACAGGCAAGGAGCTTGGGGCGATTGCCGGAACAATTGCAACAGGCGTTCTATTCTCCATCAATGGCATTGTGTCCATGAGTCTTGCTCTTGGTGATGTGGAGAAGGAAGGGCTTAATGACAAAAACCTTGCCACGGTGGCCGCAAGCGCTCTTGAAACTACACTTGGTGGCTATTTCATTGCCAAAGAGATCACGCAGTTGGCATCTGGTCGGGCCCTCACAACTAAGGGCAAGCTGGCAATTGGTGCAGCGGCACTTATGATTTCTGCGAATGTAGCACTCGGTATGGCACTCGAGAAAGACGCTCTTAACAACGAGAACAAGCCGATGGGTGAGAGGGTACTGGAGGTTGGAGAGAGCTTCTTCACTCAGGCATTAACCACAGTCGGCACTGGACTCGCTGTCAAGAATGCCTTTGGAGACAAGGCCGGATGGGCGATCACAGGACTCATGCTTGGTGTCGATGCCGCTATGAGCATGAAACTCGGTGCTGAAGACGCAGCCGCCGAAGGGTTTTACGCTGACAACATCGCAACTATCGCTAAAGGCGCTCTTGAGGCAGTCGGTGCTGGATGGGTCTTTGGACATCTTCTGTTCCCCGGGCATGAGGCCGCTGTTGCCGGGGCTGCGGCTGTAATCTCATTCGGCGTTGGGCTGAATGTGTGGGGAAGCACCAATATCGCAGATTCTACAAGCGAAACGATCGAATGGGGCGCGTGGGCGGCTAAAATCCTTGGCGATATTGTCACAGTCGGGGGCGTATCACTGATTGCCGGGAAAGCTCTGAACATGGGAGCTGAAGGTGTTGGAACAATCGCTGGTATTGCTCTTGTCATCAATTCTGCAATCGGACTTGCGACAACGTTTGGCAAAGCTACCGCAGAAGGATGGACCGGCGAAACTATAACAAGTGCCGTATGGGATGTTGTCAAGGCCGCTGTAGGCGCTGTTCTGATTGCCAAGATGTTCTTCGGCTTATCGAATCCAATCGGCTTGACGATTCTCGGTGTCGGTATACTCGGTATCGGCATTGGTGCGACATTGCTTGTAGCACTAAACAATATGAAAGTGAATGCCGATAAAGACTTGTCGGTTAGCTGGGGTGAAAGCGAACTGACTGAGGAGCAAGTCAAGCAGAAGGTCTACTCGTACTTCTCCTATGATGTTCCTGCCCATATCAATTCCATCACTATCGCTGACACCACAGAAGCAGTTGACACTGTGAATACCGACATAAGCAAAATCCAGAGTCTGATTACAGGCATTAACATCGGCCTTGACAAGGCGCAGAGTTATGCAAACATTCGGGATGCGTTGATTGGTGCAGACGGGGCCATGGGCAAAGGTACTCTGATTGGCGATATGAAGAAACTAATCGGTGATAATTCTATCACAATCACAGACTTCATCAAGCTCGGCGGCCCGATGGAGGGCGAAGAAGGTTCGAATCTCGCATCTCTGATTCTCGGTATCGATGAAACTCTTCAGGGAGAATTAACATGGGCCGGAACAAGATGGGGTGAACTCTTTGGAGATGGCTTCACTACAGAGGTTGAGAGCCAGTTAAACGATCTGCTAACATATATCCTTACTATTTCCAACGCTGCGACTCACGGCAAACGCCAAGCTGAGTTTATGTCTACGTTTGGCAATATTGGTATAGGTGATATGACTCCAAAGAGCGCTCTGGCAACTGTTACTCAGTTTGGTGAAACATCTAATACTTTCTTGCAGAAGTACATCCAAGACGAAGATGACTTCTTCGCGTCAATGATGAGTGATTATGCAGCGTTGGATGCCATGATTCAGAATTGGCAACTTGCTCATCCGGGTGAGGAAGTTGATCCGGCAACAATGCAAAAATATGTTGAACTTTCTGAAAAGCTGTTCGGAAAAGGTGGCACTCTTGAAAACCCAACTGAAAATAGCTATGCTTGGGATGTTATAAACGGGCATAACATTGCCCGTGCGTTGTTTGAGAGTGACATCGCGCCGTTTAGAGAAACCCTTCGGAATGAAGTTATGAATCTGTATCTCAATAAAGGTTTATATGGAACGGAGACGGCCCCCATTAACGATTGGAACGCAGAAGGAAAGCTGAATCTAAAGAGCGGTATTCGTGCCTACACAAAGGGTACAGCTTCAGAAAAAGAAGCACAAGATGCAATGACAGCTTATCTGTTATCTTTGTTGGAACACAACATGGATAATGATAGCTATAAAGTCCTTGAACAGGCCTTTAACTCAGGTATTGTTGACATTGCCGATATGTTTGATGAAAACTTTATCGACCAGATTGTCAACAAACTTGGCTTGAAGGGCGATGAAGAAACTGGATTCCGCAAGATTTGGGAATCCCTGTTTAAGCCTGACGAGAAAGTGCCGGTTCCTGATGTAACCCCGGCCGAAGAGGCTCTCACTGGTCTTGCGACTACAGCAGACGAATCTGTAAAGACTGTAGAGGGAGCGCTCAAGCGTCTGGATGGCACAAGCGTCAGCATTTCCGCAAGCGTGACATTCCCGACAATCCCAGGATACAAGCCAATCGCGAAGATGGCTGAGGGCGGTCAGGTGGCTACAGGCGAGGTCTTCGTTGCCCGTGAGGCTGGACCTGAACTGGTCGGCACTATCGGTCACAAGTCCACAGTGATGAACAACGACCAGATTGTGGCCGGTGTTGCTGGCGGTGTTGCAGAGGGTCAGGCCGAACAAAACGAGCTGCTCCGTCAGCAGAACGCCTATCTGCGGATCATCGCCGCTAAGTCCGGCAAGGTCACGCTGACCCCGTCCTCAGAACTGGGCAGAGTCAACAAGAGGTCCGAAGAGATGCGTCTGAGAGCAGAGGGGGTGTAAGAGATGGGTGTACTCAAAGACCAATATCCAAGCCTCCGCTATGCCATGGGATTCCGGGTAGGGGACACGGCCCTACCCGATCCCACGGTTTTCACGGGTGCGGAGTCTGATCTGGATACGCTGGGCAAGCGTGACGCGACAGGCCTCCTGCATCGTCACATGGTGGCTACCAAGCATCCGCTCAAATTCGAGTGGCACAACATCCCGTGGAGCCTCATCACTCGCATCTGCGAACTGGTGAGATCGGATAAATTCCAATTCACGTACTTCGACCCTGCTGTCGGCGCTCCTCGGACAATGGATGCCTATGTGGGTGACCGAAGCTGGGAAGTCGTAAGCGCTGTTCCGGGTGATGAGCCAATCGGAACGTTGAAATTCAGTGTCATTGAGTACTGAAAGAAAGGGGTGAGATCATGGTTACAGTTCCTGCGGAATTTAATGGAGCAATCGCGGCTGGAAAGCCACAGCGGATGGTTTTCCAGTTTGCCAATCGCATCATCAGTAATGAGGACATCGACATGGAAGTCGGTGTGGATTTCCACGAGATATTCTGCTCTGAGACGGATCTGACCATTGGCCTCACCCCGTCTTCAGAGATCAGCTTCACGGTCTTCAACGATGACGGCTACTACAGTGACTTCGAATTTGGTACGTTTACGGCCTATCTGGGCGTACTGACGGGAAGCACTACAAACGACACGACAGTCTCCGGCACGAGGCCGGACATCACGATCGACAGTAGCAACAGCACCTTTACGGTGCAGTACAACTACCGTCTGGAGACATACACGTACATCAAGCTGGGCGTGTTTATTGCTCCTCGTCCTGCCATTGTGGACATCAAGGAAATTGCCATTGATGCCAACGACAGGATGACGCTGTTTGACGAAGATATGCCGTCTGCGGGTGACCTCGGCATCACAACCTATCCCCTCAGAGCGGACACGATGCTACAGGCACTGTGCAACAAGGTGGGCGTAACGGCTGCGAGTTACACCTTCTTGAATCACGATGCCACAATAGCATCTTGGCCTGATAGCTTCTCCACTGCAACAATGCGGGAGGTAGTCGGGCAGATCGCGGAGCTGGCCTGTTCCAATGCGCGGTTCAATCGGGAAGGTCTGCTTGAGCTTGTCTGGTTGCAAACGACATCTTCCGGCACATACGGTGAGAGCAACTACACGGAATACAGCCCGTACTGGTACGGTGTTCCGCAAATCACGAGTCTGCACGTTCGCAATGCAGATAGCACGACTGAGACGGTTGTCGGGACTTCCGGCAATGAGTACATGATCCAAGGCAACCCTTGGCTGAAGAGGTGATGACACAAGTGGCGGTACAGGATAACATACAGGCTATCTACGAGCGGCTTGCCTCCGCGCCAGTGTTTCACCCTGGCAGTGCCGAACTGCTCGATGATATGTCCATCCAAGCTGGCGATGTCATCACCATGCAACAGGGTGGCACATCGTATCCGATGCCTGTCTACAGTCAGACGATCCACTGGAACGGGGCTGCGACGGCCACCGTAAACAGCACAGGCAACGAGAAGCGGGAGCCTCTCCCTGCGCTGGCTCGGAGGCAGTACGGGACAGGCCGTGCCATTGCCCAGCAGGAGAAGAAGACCAGCGAGTTGTCTGTGTGGGTGGAGACATTTCAAGGTACGGATTTGTACCAGCAACAGGACAAAATCGTCACTGTCAGCGGTATGTACGATATAGTACACGACTCGGCTGGCGATCATTTCCGTCTTAGAGACGGTGCGATCTTGGAAGTCAACATGAATTCCACGTACCAGTCGGTCGCAACGCTGCTTAACTCCCATCAGATATCCATTCTGGGCCTCGACACTTGGGTTGACAATTTCACGGGAACTGCCCTGTACATGAACCGGGACAACATCTCTGCTGTATGCGGCGAGTTTACGGTCGTGACAAGCGGCTCTACAAAAACCGTGAGAGTCATCAACGGAACTGGGCTTGCGCTGTATAGGGACGGCACAGAATACGGTGTCTATGACTCAGGCAATCTCACCGCTGGCATCGTGGTCGGAAAGCTAAATGCCCAAACAACAAGCGGACAGACATATGTGAAAATTAAGGCTGATGTCGTTGACCTTGGTGCTTATGCCACTGTTGGTGCGCTAAATGCAGTACAGGCTGAGATTGATAATCTAACCGTCACGGAAGGGCAAGCGCGGTATCTGCAAAGCGATAAAGTGTATGCGCTTTCGGGGCTGTATGTTGCATCTCCCAGCGGTAAGTTGTATTATCGCAACACTGAGTATGGTCCTCGCGGCATAGTAATGGGAGTGTCAAGTTACTTCATTTCAGGCAACGCCCTGATGCAAGACCCAAGCTCAAGTAGTCCACTGAATCTGAATCACTATCATAAGATTGAGGCTACAGAGGGTACAGGCAGTGATGATGGCAAAATCGTCATCACGTTGTCCGATCCGATTGCCACCACAGACACGACTCATTCCACGACAACTTTTGACATAGCCGCCACTCGGAAATACCAGGCAGATGTGGCGGCGGCAAGGTACGTTGGCAAAGCATCTGTTAGCCTCACGGACCCTTCGTGGGAGCCGCTCAGTGCCTCCCAAACGTTGCCTGGACGAATCCGCTGGGTTAAGGTGTCTACTGTAAATCGTACTGATGCGTCCGGTACGGCTGACGAGTTGACCAAGCAACTGAACTTGCGTCTAACGCAGGGCGGCTGGAGTACATCCAGCAATACCAAGGTTGTGGTGATGCGGACCGAAAGTGATCAAGGCCAAGAGTGGATGCGAATCACGGTTGACGGGACTGAGATGCGCACAGCCGGACAGAACGATGTGTCTCTGGAAAGCACATTCACTTGGACAAACAGCCCGTCAGCAAGCGTAACATCTACATCCAACACAGCCAGCATCTCTACCACAGGCCGCACGACAGCCGTCACGCGCACGTTGCCTCTGTACATGAATTCGAGCGCATGGTCTGGCAACAAGAAGTATGTCTATGTGACACAGACAGACTCGCAGGATTCGAATCGTGTTGCAAGGTACGAGGTAGATGCCAGCAGTCTGGTGACCAACGCAACATACGCTGGAAAAGCGTCCGTCTTGCTGACACCATCAGCTTGGGACGATTCCACAGGCACAGATGATAATAACAAGGTGACAATCTCCACAAGCGGAAGAACGGACTCTTCCGGCAATACAGATGAATTGTCTCGGACGGTCGGCCTGTTCATGACTACTTCCGGCACATGGTCATCCTCCAACGAGATGACAGTGTATATCCGCGAAAATTCAACCAGTGGTCTTGTACGTGCAAGGAAAACGGTGAATGCCAGCAGTGTGCGCATAGCCGGACAGAATGATGTGTCCTTGGAAACTACATTCTCATGGTCCACAACACCGTCAGCCAGCGTCACAAGCAACACAAACACTGCCAGCATCTCTACCACAGGCAGAGGCACGGCTATCACACGGTCGCTGGCTCTGTATATGGATTCGGATGTGTGGACAAGCGATTACAAGAAGTATGTCTATGTCTCACACACGAACAGTCTGAGTGCAAACCGTGTTGCCCGTTACACGGTGGATGCGTCAAGCATTTACAGCCAAGGACATGATGCGGTCATCGGCGCGGAGATTGATCTGAACGGCTCCTCTGCGACTACATCCGAAACGAGGCCAACAACAAACATCACCAAGGCGAACGGTGCTTTCTCAGGCTATGTCTGGATACAGCTTTCGGACGGCACCTGGAAGAACCTACGGTCTTTCAGCTTTTCGATGCCCGGTAACACAATGGCATCATGGACAAGAAGCCAGATTGGCACATCAGGAATGTATAGATATGCCTGTACAGTTGCAGGGGCTACCTATACTCACGATTTCTCAAGTTAAGGACGGTGTATGCATCATGAAACAAGCGAAAGTCATCAAACTGCACCAGGCGATTGAGAAGCTCTCCAAGCAGGAGCTTCCTCTCCCTCAAAGCTACAAGCTGTTCAAAATCAGGAAGCAGCTTCAGCCAGCGATTGATTTCCGTCTGGAGCAGGAACAGAAGCTGTTTGAGAGGCATCCTATTGTAGAGCAGCAGGGAGGCTCGGTGCGGTTCGCTACGCCTGAAGATGCAACCGCCGTTGAGACTGCTCTCCGGGAGATGGCAGACATGGAGATTGATGTCAATATCACGCCTGTCACCCTGCCAATGCTGGAAACCATCACGATCACGCCTGAAGAACTGGAGATTCTGGAGGGGGTTATCGAATGGGAAGATTCAAATTGATCCTTGCGAATGGTGAGGTACTGGATGATTGTCAAGCTGGTTATGCAGACGGGAGCCTGTGGTGCTGGCTGCGGGGATGTACCATGGGTCAGGCGTACAGTCTGTTCTCCGTGCCTGACAACATCCGGGAAATCACCTTCATATATGGGAGCCTGAAAGCTATTTTCAGGGGAGCGGACATACTGGAGGCCATCATCACAAACCGGGATGATATCTCCGTGCGATTGAGCGGAGACGAAATCACTGCGGAAATGGACATCCCGGTCGGAGAGGAGGGAGCGGATTGAGTGAGACAGCACTGTACTTCGAGAGGTGGTTCGATGTCGAACTCACGAAACCTCTGCAACTGAAGTATGTGCCGGACACGTTGTTCTGGCAGGACAACAGCGCCAATCTGATTGGTGCTAAGATTTACCGAAACGGCTCTCCATATGAGGCCGGAGTCACAAGTGTAATTGGCTACTGTCTGCATGAAGACGGCACGATGCATACAGTTGCTGGTACGCATACAGGGAACAGAATCTATATCCTGTTGCCGAACGAGGCGTACAGCAAGGCCAATGAAGTCATGAAGATTACGGTTACTGCGGAGATCACTCTCAGTTCTGGTGGACCCACCAGGCGAGTTGTTGTCGCTGCGGTTGCCGCAAATGTCATCAAGGCGAGGGGAACTCCGATTGGGAGTACCGTGTCCCCTGTCGATCCGTCAGACCCGCTCGTGACATATGCCATCATCGCTGCGGCGTACAATCCAACGCGGGCAACTGGCTACAGCATTGGCGAGTACTGCACCTACAACAATCTGCTGTACAGATGCACTACGGCGATCCCGGCTGGCGGTGAGGCGTGGAACAGTGCGCACTGGGTCCAGGTCACTGTCGGACAGTCGCTGACGAGGGAACGCAATCTCACAGAAGCCGTGTTTGCGGCCCCGTATGACCCCACAGGCGCGACAAAATACTTTGTCGGTGATTTCTGCACCTACGCGAATGTCCTCAAACGCTGTGTAGCGCCCATCCTCACTGATGCGGAGTGGAGTGAGATCAGCGCACGTTGGCAGACTGTCACGGTCGGAGAGCGGCTCACTTGGATCGAACAGAAATTCACGGTTGACGAGGACGAGATCAGTACGGTCGTTTCGCGGACTGTGAATCTGTACAACAAGGTCAGCAATCTGAGTGGTGTGCGGGTGCAGTGGGATGACGGAAAGCTGTATACGGGAGACAACTACGTGACCACGGCGCTCATCCCTGTTACTCCCGGCACAACCCTCCGGGCCGGTTACTGGACTGGAACGGGATGGGGGCCAAGCACGACTGTAGGAGCCTATGCTTTTTACCAGACGGATGGCACTCACATGGCTGGTGGTACAACCGGGCTGTGGTCCGCTGCGGGGGTCACAGTGCCGGCTGATTGCACGAGGTTGCGGTTCTGCATCAATACCACTGTCGCGGATCCTGCAAAGGTAATGTTGGCCCCTGTGAGTACATTCCCAGCCAGTTACACGGATTACTGGCAACCGCGCTACAGAGCGCAGGATGCGAACCATGACGGCAACATCACTTTCACTTCGTGAGAGGAGGGAGCAACTTGACTATTTCCATGACGGAACAGAGACAGATCGGCCCCTCGCAGACATGGTGCAAGGGCGTGTGCCTGTCTACTGACACAAAGCCCATTGGCGAAGACATCGCTAACGGCTCCGAATTGATGGAGATGGATACATCCACTCTGTATCTGTACGATGCCGAAAACGGCGTTTGGAGAGGGTGGGGCTGATGGAATTTGATATCGTATCGTACATCATGGGTATGGCTAACGGCAAATCCGCTGTAGAGGTGGATGGAAACGTTGTCTGCACAGATGATGGCGAGGGCAACATCGTAATGACGGTGAGCAACGAAAAGGACGGTGAATGAGTATGGCAGATATCCCGATGAAATCCATCCAGTGGCCAGGACTGCCTGGCACGTACACGTTCTTGCAGAACGACACGACACTGACGCAGTCCGGCAAGGCGGCGGATGCCAAGGTAACCGGAGATAAAATCCGTGACTTAAAAAGCGCGTTTGTATACAGCAAGGTCAATCCCTACAGCCTTACCACAGAGAATCCCGGATACCTTGCGACAAGCGGTGCGATAAGTAGTCAATCAGCATCAAATCTGGAAGTATATTCCGATTTTATCTCATTACCGAGCGGCATTGAAGAGTTTACCTTCAAGTGGTGGGTGCTGACAGCAAACGCCGGTCAGGCATGGATTCGGACAATCTTTTACGATACATCAAAAGCTGTACTTGATTACGCAAGCGGGAGCATTGTCACGGTCGGAGAAGATGGTGACTACACGCTATATACGCGCACGTTCGCCCCGCCGACCGGGGCTGCGTTTGTCCGCATCTCCTACCGCACATTTGGCAACCACAAGGCGCAGATCGTATACGGTGAGGATTCGAACTATGGGTTGTCCACGATCGACATCGACGCAAACATCATCCGCGCCGCTGTTCCGTCTTATGCGTTTGACTACATCGGTATTCGAGGGATTGCGCATCGAGGATTTTGCCATGATGGCGCACCGGAGAATACTATTCACGCATTTCGTGCGGCAGTTACTAATGGCTTTGATTTCATAGAAAGCGACCTGCGGTTCACATCTGATGGTGTTCCGGTTTTGTTGCATGATGCGTCAATCAATCGCACTGCAAGAAACGCAGATGGCACAGAGATTCCCACGACCATCAACATTGCTGACATTACTTACGCACAAGTTCAGACATATGACTTTGGCGTTAGTGCGGGGCCTGAATACGCTGGAACTAAAATCCCCACTTTGTACGAGTTTTTGTACTTCTGTCGAGACACGGGGATTTTCCCGTATATTGACTGCGCCCTTACATCAGCCGCAAGGGCAAACCTCATAACTGTCGCGCAAAAAATCGTTGACATGGGAATGCAAGATCGCGTCACATTCATTAGCTCAAATGAACTCGTCTTACAGGCGTATCTGAGCGTTTATCCGAAATTCCGAGTTGGATTCCTCTTGAACGTTGAATTAAATTCGGAAAAACAAAAGACGGTCAAATTGTTGATGTCCCCGTTCAACCGGGTTTTCATCGACTACAATGTTGACAAATACACGACCTATCAAGAGTCCATTGATGCGTTCTGCGAGGCGCAGGGAATTGAGTTGGAACTCTGGACAATAGACGCCACAGAAAAGATTAACTCTGTACCAAGCATCGTTCGCGGGGTGACCTCTAACAGGTTTAACTTCAAGGAAATAAAAAGGCAGACTGCGATGGGGACGAATCCGGATCAGTAAATGCAGCAGAAGGATAGAGACTTGAATCATGGCTACCTATTACGCACAGCGGAAATCCATCAAGAACGGCGAGACTCAGCCCATCAACAATCGGTTCGGCGCTATGGCTGACATGGAACGCCAGTACCATCTGTACTGTGCCTCTGCCGCTACCAATGCGGACTGCTTCGAGGTCGATGCTTTGAATGGGGAACCATCGAGCAGGGCGCGGTGGAGCGCAAGGTCTGGACGCACAAGGTGCAGCCGGAACCCGAACCTGAACAGCCGGAGGAAGCTGCGGAGGAGTAAATCATGCCTACGATACAAGTACAAATCACTCGCTCCGAAAACGCTGACTATTTCGGCGTAAAAGTCGGAGACACTGTCCAGGTCGATTTTGAGGACTACGTGGCTGGTGTGACGGCGAGTGAGCTTGCATCGGGTGGCATGGAGGCTTGCAAAGCACAGGCAATTGCAGCGCGAACATTCGCGGTTGCCCGTGGGGTGCTGGAGGGGGAGCCTATCTCAGACTCCTCCTCCAAAGCCCAGGCATATAGGGCCGATAGGTGCGATCCTAACACCTATACTGTGCCGTACAAAGCCGCCATGTCCACATCGGGGATGATCCTCACATACGCTGGCAAACCAGCAAATACAGTCTATACGGCTTCCAATGGAGGTCGCACATATTCTTCTCAGGAAGTCTGGGGTGGCATACGGGCGTATCTGATCGCCAAAGACGATCCGTGGGACACTTATCCCAAATCTGGTCACGGTGTCGGCATGAGTCAGCTTGGCGCGAGATGGGCTGGACAGAACGGCTACACCTATGAGCAGATACTGGATCACTACTATCAGGGATGCGTCCTGACTGCCAACTACGGGGCATCGTGGAATACCAAGGCTTCGGAGATCATCAGGCTGGCTAAAGAGCAGCTTGGAAGTCCGTATGTATTTGGGGCTATCGGGGAGTTTTGTACTCCATCTGCCCGTGGCCGTAGAGTCAATGCCAATCATCCTACCATCAAATCCAAGTGCCAGGTGCTGACAGGCAAATCCTCGTCCTGTGATGGATGCAGATTCGCCGGAAAAAGGATGTTTGACTGCCGTGGGCTGACATACTGGGTGCTGGCTCAAGTTGGAATCAAAATCTCCAAGGTCGGTGCTACAACGCAGTGGAAGACAGCCAAGAACTGGATGGTGCGTGGTCCGATCTCAGAGATGCCGGAGGCTCCATGCATCCTGTTCCGACAAGTTGGCAATAAGATGGAACACACTGGCATCTACATCGGGGCTGGACAAGTCATCGAGGCTTCTGTGGATGTGCAGGAGACAAGTCTTCCGGGCAGACCGCCGTGGACGCACTACGCGATCCCGAACGGCCTGTACACGCAGGAAGAGTACGAGAAGCTGAAAGGGGCGAGGCCATTGCAGACACTACGAAAAGGCTCCACTGGCGATCTCGTCCGAAAACTACAGGAGACGCTGAATCAGCGCGGCTATAGCTGCGGTATAGTAGACGGTGTCTATGGTGCAAAAACCATCGCCGCTGTGACAGCGTTCCAGGCAGATCATGGGCTGACACCTGACGGTGTGTGCGGCCCTAAAACCTGGGAGGCGCTAAACGCTGATGAGCCGGAAACGCTCTACACAGTCAGGCTCCACAATCTCACATGGAGTCAAGTGCAGAGTATCCGGCAAACGTATCCACTCGCGGAGGTGGTTCGGGAATGAACGAAATTGTCATCGCCCTCATTGGGCTGGCAGGGTCGATCATTGTGGCGATCCTGTCATACCTTGGCAACGCACAGGCCACGAAAAAAGCGGCTGAAGCATCGCGGGTGCTGATTGAGTATCGGATGCAGCAGCTTGAGGCCAAGGTGGACAAGCACAACAACGTGATAGAGCGGATGTATAAAGTGGAGGGCCGTCTGGATGAGGCCGAACACGACATTCGCGATCTGAAGGGGAGGATTGCCTGATATGGACTGGAGACTGTGGTGGAAAGCCGCTGGTGTACGTGCGCTGAAAACCGTTGCTCAGACGGCTATTGCCACAATCGGCACGAGCGCGGTCATCAGCGAGGTCAATTGGTTGATGGTTGGCAGCGCCTCTGTGTTGGCTGGCATCCTGTCTCTGCTGACCAGTGTGGCTGGACTGCCTGAAGTGGAGATGCAGAAAGCCAATGCCGTCTTTCATGAGGACGATGTAGAGTAACAGCCCCTGCCCCGTGGCGTAAAAGCTGCGGGGCAAATTTATTTTATAGAAACTCTATTTTCCTATTGACTTTATATAAAATCTATGATAGTATTTAGACACCGGGTGAGAGAACCCCGGATGAAGGAGGAAGAAACAATGCTGACTGAGGAACGCATCGCCGAACTGGAGACCAAGGGCTTCAAGCGCTGGACGAAGGGGAACTTCGACCGCCTCTACATCAACGCCACCTACTGCGGGCTGGAATGCACCTACTACAAGACTGGCAACATCAGCAGCGCCACCTGGCAGGGCCACGAGATCAGCAATGCGGAGGGCTACCGCCTGAAGGGAAGCAAGACCTACATCGACATCAAGTCCGGGATGCTGGTTTCTGACCACACGTGGATGGTCGAAGCTGTTGCCGAGATGCTGGGCCTGGCAGAGCAGTACACCAACGGCATTAAGCAGATGCAGATTGCGTGATAGGAGGGAAAACAATGCTGTACCAGATCATCCAGACCACGACCTACTGCAAGCACGGGATGCGCATCACGCATGAGAAGACGCTCACCGTCACCGCCACCGTGGAGGATGTCATCGCCCTGGCCCAGTGTCAGGGCGCGGACATCGATGAGGTGCAGAACGACCTGGAGTACATGGGCTACACCCACATCAAGGGCTACATGATTTTCGAGATGTAAAAGGAGGAATCATCATGAAACTGGAAGCCAACCTCACCGTGAAGAGCAAGGGCTTCAAGCGCCGGGGCCGTGTCACCCTGTTCCCGCCCACGACCGACAACTACTACGGCAGCGGCTACTATATGCTGGTGGAGATGGAGGACGGAAACGAGTACAACGTGGACATCCGCTACGAACACACCACTGACATCGTCTTGCTGACCAAGGCGTGGGCCAAGGGCTTCTGGGGCGAAAAGGCCAGCGAGATCACGGTCGAATGACATTCAAAGCCGAGCCGGGGCGGCTAAAATCCCCGGCAGATAAAGGAGGATCGCTATGAAGACCACCAGCTACGAAATCTGGTACGACACTCACAAGCCGCACTACGCCGACCACACCGCTCATGTCACCGCTACCAACAAGTACCAAGCCGCCGAAAAGTTGCGTGAGTATAAAGCCCGGCACGGCATCACGATCTACATCTACAGCGTCATCAAGGGTCGGCTCACCTGAGACTTGACTTTATGGAAAGGCCGTGATACAATGGAGTATACGCAAAGTCAAATCGTTGGAGCTGTCATCGCTGCCTACATCAAGGTGTACGGAGAGGCCAAGTGGGACGGCCTGACGATTGATCGGCAACACACGGTCATCATGACCGTCATCAAAGACATGATAAAGGTGGTGGACAAGTGTGACAAAGCGTGAGTTTGTCCGCGACATCTGGGAGCATCAGATGGACTACGATGGCTCCTACATGAGTCTGGAAACCGCCAGAACCGATCTGGCGAATTTCCGGGCAGAGGACGGCTGGGATGTTCCTGAGGATCTGACCCCGGAAGAGTACATGGACATCTACAACGAATTGGTTGAAGCGCAGAACGCATTGGAGGAAGAATAACATGAAGAAAATCATCAATGGCAAACTCTACAACACTGACACCGCCAAGCCAGTCAAAAGCACCAGCCACGGAGACGGCCCCCGTGACTTCGGCTATTATGAAGAGACGCTCTACAAGAAGCGCACCGGCGAATACTTCCTGGCTGGCGAGGGTGGGCCTCGCACAAAGTACAGCCAAACTGTCGGGCAGAATTCGTGGCGCGGCGGGGAGGGCATCATTCCGCTGAGCTATAAGGAAGCTCTGGCCTGGGCAGAGCGTGAAATGGATGCTGACGAGTACGAGGCAGAATTCGGACCTGTGTCCGAAACTGAGACCGTCATCCTCTCCGTCAGTCTCCCGGCAGATGTGGCTGACAGGATCCGTAAGGCGGCAGCTTCGGAGGGAACCAGCGTCAGCGAGTGCATTGCCAAGAGGTTCTGATCAGAATATGGATTCCCTGAAAAGGGAGTCCTTTTTGTTACCCAAACCATTTGTTATATTTTCATAACTTTGACATCAACGCTGACATCAATAGACGGATATTTTTCAAAATAATAGACGATAGCGTGGTAATTTCTGGTAATACATCTTGTATAGCTTGATTCGCTACACCACAATATATAGTGGTATGTGGCAAGGAAAAACCCCACATCTTGTGAGATGCAGGGTTTTGCGCGGAGAAGCCGGGATTTGAACCCGGGCTGCCATTTCTGACACTACTCCCTTAGCAGGGGTTGCTACGATGTAGTGTTTATGCGGGTTTCCGAAGGTTTTGACATCAATATGACATCAATAGCCAGCAAAAAGAAATGCCCCCGGTTGCCAGATCAGGGGCAGGACAAAGGATGGAGGTGTTACAGCTACATTATACGGACCTAACAACAAAAGTCAAGTTATTCTGCCTTGCGGATAGTGTTCGCAGCGGCGATGATGTTGTCTGTATCCGGGTGTGCATAACGGTCCAACATTTTTGTGCTGCTCCAGCGCATGATCCGCTGTATCGTCTGGGGCGCGATGCCCTCCGTGATCGCCAGCCGGGTGGCAGTGGAGTGACGGCAGCAGTACGGCTCCAGACGGCGGCATCCGGCTTTCTCCAGCGCGGCGTAATAGGACTCATACCAGGCAGTCTCGTTGCGCGGGAAGATGTAGCCGGACTGCGGGGCATGGGCCATTAAGTCCTCAATCACAGGAATGATGTCTTCCGGCAGATAGATCGGAGAGGCTTTCCTCACCTTGGTTTTCATGCCAACGCCGATGATAAGTTGCTGATCCAGATGGATATGCTCCACACGAAGATTTTGCATCTCTCCGGGCATCATGCCTGTGCAGATCATTACAAGCGGCTTGGCTGCATCCATGTCTCCGGCCTCATACAGTTGCCAGAGGGCTTTCTGTTCGTCTTCGCTGAAAACCTCACGCTCTTTCTCAACCTTGTCCGGCAGGACGATATAGGATGGCAGATCCTTGGAAACCCAGCCCTCTGCACCAGCCAGTTCAAATAGGTGATTGAGTAACACCTTGCAGTCTCTGGCTGGATAGTATGACGGGCAAGCCTCTGCTACAGTTGTGCGTAAATCAGCAACTGTGAGCGTGTCTACGCGCCTCATGTGCAGGATAGACAGTTTGCCCCACGCGATCTTGTAGGCCGTCCGCTTGCTGTCTGAGAGCCTCTGTAGCTCGTTCTTAGAGTACAGATCGTAATAGTGGGCAAGGCTGGGAGCCGTACGCTGCACCCCTTGGCCCTGCTCCCGGAGGGTTGTACAGTACTCAAGTGCAGCACGTTTTGTGCTGAATCCACCTTTGGTTTTGCGGATCGGGACAGGGTGGTCATCAAGGATCTTATAGCCTATGACAACACGAGCTTCCCAGCCTCGTCCACGCCGGACAGCAGTTCCTTCCCCGTTACCTCGCGTTTTCGGGCTACGTTTCCTGACGAGTTTGGCTCCGCAGTAACAACACAAATTTGCATCATCAGGAATTTCTGATTGACATCGCTTGCAGATCACCACGGCTCACCTCCGATATGTCTTACGAGATATATTCATTTCCCATGAGATAATATTCTATATAACTTTCTTATATAGGGCCTCTATATAGGAAAGTTATACGAACATAGTTCCTATACGAAATGATTATTCCCCGTAGGAAATATAGTCATCATCGACATAGATTTCATCCCCTCGCGGGGTGATGACGGTCAACTGGGCATCAGCCGACCTGAGAAGCTTCAGGAAGGTGCAGACCTTCATGGTCATGCCCTCTTCATGGTCTCGCGATATCGCACGGGACAGATTTCCCCGGCTCATCCCCGCAGCGTCAGCCAGCTTGCTGATATTCATACCTGACTCATCACAGATGAGACGGACGATTTCCCTAACTGTCATATCTCTACCTCCATGGTCATTGGCAGCTTTTTCTGCCAAGACACAAATTTTTGTGCTGATCTCTTGCAGAGAACCAAAATATATGTTATACTACGATCAGACGAACATCTGTTCGCCTTTGCGGATACATTACGCAGGAGGATCAGAAGATGAACGAGAACGAAGACCGCAAAGACACCATGACCGTCCGGGAGCAGATTGAATGGCTGCTGGATCGCATCGATGATGACAAGCAATTGCGCACGATTCTTGCAGTCGTTGCAACCATCTATAGCGGAGGTAGATGGTAATAGAGAGCGAGGGGTTAAACCCCTTGCTCTCTTATTTTTTCGATCTCATCCAGTTGCCGGATGAATTCCTGCCAGTCCTCATCAGAGAGTCCAACGAGAACCTTCATCCATGTCCTCGTGAATACATCCGACTTGACCATGATGCGATCCACCATGTCTTCGCGCTTCTCCTGAATGAGCATATCTCCTTGGCCAGTCGTGAGCCATACAGGATTGATGTGGTAGTACAGCTCGATGGTCTTCAGATACGGCTCGATGTGCAACACGGTTCCGCGCTCGATGTTATTCACGGTGCTGCGAGACAGCTTGATCGGCTCTCCGAATTCTGTCTGCGACAGCTTTGGATTGTGGGTCTTGCGGAACAGTTCGATCCTCTCGCCGATGGCGATCCTTTCCTGCTCTGTCATAGGTATCACCTCCCTTCCTCATCATTATACACTGCCGAAATGACATCGTCAAGTCAAATCGATCAATTATTTTTGTCGAAATGGCTTGACAATGTCATTTTCATGTGGTAATATGACATCGACAAGTCAAGCGACTGACATTTCCAAATCAGCTTGACGGAAAGGGTGATTCCATGACAGAGGCTCGAATCTGCGAGGCGTTGCAGAGAGTGACTGACCTCCCGCAAGAAGATCAGCATAACCTTGCTTTCTTTGTAGCTGGGATGGTAGCCGGGAAGTCCAGCAAGAAAGAAGGTGACGAGAATGACGCTGGAGCAAATGCGCGACAGCAGGAAGGACTTCCTCACACCTGAGGATGTGTCTGATGTGCTGGGATGCGCTCCCTACACCATCAACATCCAGGCGAAAGAGGATGCCGCATTGCTCGGCTTCCCAGTCTGCATCACCGGGACCCGGGTGCGGATCCCCAGGCTGGCTTTCATCCACTGGATGATGTACGGGTACTCGCCAGTCATCGTCCATCAGGGCTGACACAACAGCAAGATCGTAGGAGGGCCATACCATGGCAAACCAGTACAATTTCGACAGCATCACGTTGCCGAAGGGACTGACAATGGAGGATCTGAGAGTCCTCCTCGCGCTGGACAAGCTCGACATATTCATTGACCCGTTCAAGCACAGCATTGAGCTGATCAGGGGCGAAAACGAAGATGACTCCGTGAAGCCGGAATGGCTCATGACCATCTACAAGGCGGATGCCTGTCCTGTGCCGCATGACGGCGAATCGCTCATTCCCTTTCTCAGCCGACTCACGGACGCGCACTTCCTGGAATGGGTGTGGAACACACAGCCCAGCACCTACAGAGCGGATGTCATCGGCAGCAGATTCACGATTCTCTACGAGGACAAGGAGGGACAGTGATGTACGGACTGACAAACGCATCTGAGGCCACGCTGTGGGTGATCGAAAAGTGCCTACGCGACAAGCACGGCTGCGATCAGGCCGAACGCGATATGGATCCGTTGGTCTGGTACATCAGAACGGGCAGAGCCTCTCTGGAATTTCTGCGGAAGCTGTCCCGTGCCAAGGCATTCATGATCGCTCGGAGGCTCCATGAGAGCGGCAGCTACGAGGAAGCGATCCAGCGTGTGAAGCACTGCATCGGATATGACAAGGAGGAGTACTGAGATGGAAACCAAGATGCACGAGAGCCGTGACTGCTTCCTGACGCTCACCTTTCTGGCATTCGCCGGGTACATCCTCCTGTTCGTCTGTACCAAGCTGTGAGGAGGGTGAGCATGATTCGCACTTCAGACGGCGAGATGCACGACATCCGCACAGACAGCGATTTCTGGCGGCTGGTACGGGATTATCTGGGTGACGAGGCCGCTGACTGGTACGAGGATCGCATAATGGAGATTGACAGTCTGGTCAGGGAGTTGCGCGACACATTGCAGATTCCCATGGACGATCTCCAGAAGAAGTTGCCCAAGTACGGAACCGTGGTCACGGACTTCACCAAGCTGGAGGGCATCGGGACGAGGAGGCTGGCTGACGCAGTCGCTGTGGCCCTGGATGTGAAGGGGTGGGATGAGGCATGAATGCATGGTGGAATGACATCGCAGAAGCCTATCTAGCCCTTAAAACAGGGCCAGCGATCCGCGAAGCTGGTCTGAGCATCGTAGGCGTGAAAGTCCTGTGCAGAGTCCTGAACGATGTCATTGCGGGACGCAGAGCCAGCACGATTGATCCCAGAATTGCCGCATGGTGTGAGCGCAGACCTGAGTTGACGGTCACCAGCGTCTCATACGGCACGTGGTACATCGAAAAGAAGAAGGAGTGAGTCAGATGGGCAGCACCAGCAATGCCGGAGTCGGAGCCATGTTTGAGAGGCAGTTCTGCGAGTTGCTCTCCCGCTCCGGCTTCTGGGTCCATCGCATCGTGCCGAATGCCGCTGGTCAGCAGCCAGCCGACATCATAGCCGTCAGGCGCAAATATCACACGCTGATTGACTGCAAGGTCATCACCACCCAGACCGGCTTCCCCTTCAGCCGGGTGGAGGACAACCAGCGTCTGGCTATGGAGATGTTTGACCGAAGGGCTGTCGAAACGCCATGGTTTGCGATCCGCTTGCCGGGTGGTGACATCAGGATGTTGTCCTACATCAGGCTTCTCAATCTGGAGAATCTCGGTACAAAGTTCCTCTCCAATGCGGAGCTGATGCACGATAATTACACCACCGCCTTTAAGGACTGGTTACGGAGGGTCGAATCATGGATGTAACCATCGGCTCTGCAATCCACATCCGGGAGCCGTCCTCAGAGTTGATGAAGTGGGCAAACAAAGAGTTGACGCTCCCGAACCCAGAGTACGCGAGGCGGCTCCAGATGGGACTGTGGACGGGCAAAACGCCTCAGACGCTGATCCTGTACGAGATGCGCGGGGACACGCTCGTCCTCCCCTACGGGACGCTGGGCTGGATCCTCCCATACATCAAGGGTGCGAAGGTCATAGCCGATTTCCCGGAACAGCCGTATGTTGACTTCGGAGGCTCTCCTGTCCCGCTGTATGACTACCAACAAGACGCTATAGCAGCCATGACACAAGCCAAGTACGGCATCCTCAAAAGCGCGGCTGGCTCTGGCAAAACCCAGATGGGCATCGCCCTGGCGAAGGCTTTCGCAAGACCTACACTGTGGCTGACCCACACGAAGGATCTGCTGAACCAGTCCAAAGAACGCGCTGAGAGATACATCGACAGCAGTCTCATCGGCACGATCTCAGAGGGCAAAGTCAACATCGGGAAGGGCATCACCTTCGCGACAGTCCAGACGATGTGCAAACTGGATTTGGATTTGTACAGAGACTGCTGGGATGTGGTGATTACAGATGAGGTCCACAGAGTTTGCAACTCACCAACTGCTGTCACTATGTTCGGCAAGGTGCTGAGTCACCTACGCGCACGGCACAAATTCGGCCTGACTGCTACGGTGCATCGCTCTGACGGGCTGATTAAATCCACCATGGCGATGGTAGGCCCTGTAATGTATGAAGTGCCTGATGAGGCTGTGGCTGACAGAATCATGAAAGTCACCATCCAGCCCAGGCCGACACCCATCACGATCTCAGAGGAATGCCTGAATGAGGACGGCACACTCAACTACACCCGCTTGGTCAACTACCTGACAGCAGATGAGGATCGCAACGACCTGATACTGGATGACATCATAGCCAACGGCTCCCATCCATCGCTGATCCTGTCTGACCGTCTGGAGCAGCTACAGATGCTGATGGATTCTCTCCCGGACGAGCTGCGGAGCCAAGCCGTGATGATTTCAGGAAAGATGGTCTCAAAAGCCGGAAAAGCGGAAAGAGAAGCTGCCTTGGCTGATATGCGGTCTGGCAAGAAGCGGTTCCTCTTCGCAACGTACTCTCTGAGCCGTGAGGGCTTGGATATCCCGCGATTAGAGAGGCTCTACATGGCCTCTCCTGTCAAGGATGAGGCAGTAGTTATCCAGGCTGTCGGACGCATAGCACGTACATCTGAGGGCAAACAGCAGCCTGTCGTGTATGACTACATCGACAACATCAGATACTGTCAGAGGGCATTCAAAGAGCGGTGCAAACACTACCATAAGATTGGAGCAAAGATCGAATGACGAAATGGCATGATTTCGATAAAAAGAAGCCGCCTGTGAGCGGTGATGAGTATCTGATTGTTCAGGACATCGGCAAGCGGTTCGCCACTGATTCCCTGCCCTACGGCGCTGTCGGTGTCGCGGTGTATTACGAGCAGGGTGAGCGAATCCCCTTCACAAACCCATCGCACTACACGGACGAAACCCCTGAAGAGAAGCTGCACCGCATCATCAAAAACCCGGACTACTGGATCAGCGTTGGGGCGTTCTACAGAGAAGATGACGAGGGGGATCCGATTCCCGTCTACGGGGTTCGCTACTGGAGAAAGATGCCAAGGGTCCCGTTAGAGTTTCTCGGCAATCAGAACGCATGGAGAAGTCGTGAAGAGTAACACACCTTAGGGTAAATGCAGTCACATCCGTGAGCAGCCGGATCGTGACCGAGGGATATAAGGTCAGCGTAGGCGGGGACGCTGCCAGAACAGAGGAGGAGAGCATCATGAGCAAGGACGATCCGTCCTACATCCTGTATCGCAAATTGAGCCTCTACGGCGATCAATTCCGGCGGGAGGGCAAAAAGGAACTTGGCTGGAGATTCGCCTCTATGGCAGACAGAGCTTTCCGGGGCCATGACTGGATGAACACTTGCTGGCACGGACAGCCGGAACACATCCACATCTACAGCGACATTCAGCTCGTGTTGGATACTCTGTGGCAAGTCAAATTGATCTCGAACGGTGTCTATTACGAGATCTCCGAAATCATCACAAACATCGTGGCGAATCTGCACCCTAGAAAGGAGCGTACAGACCATGGCGATGACTATCCCCTATAACGTGAGGCGGCTGGATGACGGGCGGTATATGCCGTATCTCCCCTCGCATCCTTACATAGGCTGTCCCTGCATCGGGACTCGTGACCAGGCGATGGCCTACATAGCACAGCAGATGGGCATGACGCTGGCTGACCTGAGAGAGGCTCTGAGGAATGGCAGCGTGAAGCTGGAAAAAGCGGGAGGAACCTTCAGATGAGAGACGATGACATCATCATATCAGCAACCCCACTGGACATCACAAAACTGTCCTTCCTCGCCAGAGATCGCGGGACAGGGACCAACAAACCCTACTATTTCGACCTCATGGCTGACTATCGGGAGGGAATGCAGGATCCTGTGAGCTATCCCTTCCTGTGCCACTACAGAACAGCCGCCAAAGGTATTGACAACGTGACGATCAAGGCGAACACAGCCAGCGACAGCATTGAGATTGTGTGGGTCTGTGAGGCGCGGAGGTGCTGCGGAGTCAGGATGCATCTGCACTATGTGCCAGAAACCAGACAGATTATCCACCGCTGCCCAAGCTGCGGAAACTACGTGTACGAGCCTCCATATGAGTACGGAGCGAGGTGCTAACCATGGCGTGGTACACATACGATTGCGAGGTGAGCAGTCATGACTGGCTGGTCATTTTCAAGGAGAGGACCTCCGGGGAATATACGATAGTCCACAACAATCCAGATGCACTAACCGCTTTCATCAGCCAAGGCCGGGACGATGTCTTCTGTGGATTCAACAGCAAACATTACGACCAATTCATCGTCAAAGCCATCTGTATCGGCCTGACGGTTGAGCAAATCAAGGCCCTGTCTGACTGGCTGGTGCATGACGGCAACGGCTGGCAACACCCGCTTCTCCGCGATGTGACTTTCAAATTCAACAGTATCGACATCAGGGACGATTGCCAGATCGGCTTGAGCCTCAAGGCCATTGAGGGCCACCTGGGACTGTCAGTGGAGGAAAGCACCGTAGACTTCGCACTGGAGCGGCCATGGACAGAAGATGAGCTGCGGGAGATGATCTACTACTGCAAACACGATGTAGACACCACAGAGCGGCTGACGGAAATCCGGCGAGAGTATCTGCGGACGAAAATGAGCATCGGCGCGATGGTGGGCATAGAGCCTATCCGGGCAATGGCAATGACAAACGCAAAACTGACAGCGGCTTTCCTTCAGGCCAAACCGCCGGAGAAGCCCTGGACGGATGAGCGGAAGTACCAGATTCCATACAATCTGAAGCGCGAGTACATCCCTCAGGAAGTCTTCGATTTCTTCGCCCGGATGTACGATGAGAGCCTGTCAGACGATGAGGTGTTCAAGAGCAGTATGGAATTGCGGATCGGAGAATGCCCCATCACCATTGCCTACGGTGGTATCCATGCCGCGATTCCCAACTATATCTGGCGGCAGGAAGAGCATCATACAATCATCCGCAACTTTGATGTCGGCAGTTTTTACCCGCATCTGCTCACGATAAACGGATATATTTCCAGAAACATCCCTTCCCCGGATGTCTATGAAAATATGCTCGAACGGCGTATGAAAGCAAAAAAGGCTGGTGATAAAGTCCTCGCAAACGCGCTGAAGTTGGTCGCGAATACAACATACGGTGCGCAGCTTAACAAATTCAATCCGTTGTACGATCCGCTGATGGCGCGGTCAGTGTGCATCTCAGGCCAGCTATATCTTCTGGAGCTTGCGGAGCATCTCTACAAGGATATCCAAGGGCTTAAACTGGTTGCACTCAATACAGACGGCATCATGGTTGAGTTTGATCCAATGCAGTATGACTCCGTTATGGATATTCTGGAAGAATGGCAACAGCGGACTGGATTCACACTGGAAGAGGACAAAATCAAAACGCTGGTACAGGCAAACGTGAATAATTACCTTGAGATAGCGGAAGATGGCAGTGTGAAAACGAAAGGCGGCTATCTGGTGCGCGGCATCGCCCCGGCTGGAGCCTTTAACATCAACAACAACGCTGTCATTGTGGCAACGGCGATACGGGAGTATTTCGTCCACCAAACGCCTGTGGAACAAACCATCAACGAATGCTCCGACATAAGCCAATTCCAGCTTATTGCCAAAGCTGGGACTAAGTACAGGGAGAGCTACCTCTTGGTCGATGGAGAGAAGCGTCCTGTACAGCGGGTAAATCGGGTCTACGCCACGACTGATGTACGGTATGGCAAGCTGTACAAAGTCAAGATGGCAGATGATTCGGAAGCCAAGATCGGGAGCCTCCCAGAGCATTGCTTGATCGACAATAGCGCTGTGGACGATCCCCATCACACCAGCATCGACCAGATAGACAAGAGCTGGTACATCCAGCAAGCCCAGGACGGCATCGACCGCTTTCTGGGCGTAGAGAAAGAAAGGAAGAAAGCAATGCCTCGTACTGCAACACCCAAGGCTGAAGAAGCCACGACCACCGCGAATGTGTACACAAAGCTGCTCACGGCCCGGAAGCTGTTCCTCGAAGAGGCCATCAAGAAGTCCGGCAAGGCCAACAAGTTGGGCTACAAGTACTTCGAACTGGACGATATCGTTCCCGTGGCGATCCAGATCTTCTACGATCTGCATCTGCTTCCTCAGGTCTGCTTCTCCGCTGACCTGGCTACCATGACCATCATCAACACTGACGATCCCAGCGACATGATTACATTCACCTCCCCCATGGCGAATGACACCGGCGGTCTCATCAGCAACGAAATTCAGAAGCTTGGCAGTGTGCAGACCTATCTCCGGCGATATCTCTACATGATGGCTCTGGACATTGTGGAAGCTGACCAGATTGAAGCCTCCACTGGCATGACCCCCAAGGCAGCTCCCGTGCAGCCGAAAACGGCGGCTCCTGTAGTGCAGAAAGCGGCTGGCCCCGCAGTTGAACAGCCGCAGCCGAAACCCCACGCCCCGGTGACTCAGGAACAGCGTGAGGCTATCAAGGAAGAGCTGACTGACGCGGACGGCCCTGCGGATGAGCTGATGCTGAACGGCCTGAAGGAAGCCGTGAAGAAGTACCGTCTGGCTGGTGGCGGTAAACATGATGCAGAATGTGTCCAGTACGCCATGGAGACCAAGGGTTTCACAACTGCCACCAAGACCCGCTGCGCGGAGATCATCAAGGCTATCAACACCGCTATGACGGAGGCTAAGTGAAATGGCTGCTGATATCAAATGGGTGGATGGTCATATCGAGATCAAGCCGCCCAAGCATCCCAAGAAGCTGACTGGTACACGGTTTGCTTCCATCATGAGGCTGAATCCCTGGTCTACACCTTTTGAAATCTGGTGTGCTGTGACCAGAACATGGGAGAAGCCGTTTGAGGACACCATCTATACGGCGGCTGGCAAGGTGATTGAGCCGAAACAGGCTGAGTATATGCGAACTGCCTATGTGATGGACAATCTCCGCACTCCTACGGATGTATGGGGTAAAGATTACTTCAAAAAGACCTACGGTGACTTCTTCCCGGACATCCCAATCCTTGGCGGTGCATGGGATTACCTATTGGTTGATGGCAAGGGCAAGCCCATCACCGTGCTGGAAATGAAAACCACAAAGCGCTCTGAAGACTGGTCCGATGACATCCCTGAATACTACGCTCTCCAAGCTGCTCTGTACGCCTATCTGCTGGGTGTGGACGATGTCATCATGGTGTGCAGTCTGCTCTCCCCTGCCGATTACGAACACCCGGAAGCCTTTGTTCCCAGCGTCAAGAACACCATCACCCGCCCCTTCAAAGTCTCTGAACGCTATCCTGACTTCGGCGAAAGAGTCCAGATGGCCCAGGAATGGTGGCATATGTATGTGGAGACGGGCATCTCTCCTGACTATGACGAAAAGCGTGACGCTGAGATCCTCAAGGCCCTGCGGACTCACACGGTGGACGCTGATGCCGACATCGAAACGCTGATCCGGGAAGCTGAAGCCCTGCGGACAGAGATTGACGCTCACAATGCGGGGATCGCCGACAAGGAGAAGAGGCTGAAAGCTCTCACGGAGAAGATCAAAGAGTACGCAAAAGAGCAGTTCCGGCCCGGTGACAAGGAAGTCACGATCCCCGGTAGCCAGTACATCTGGAAGTACGCCAAGAGCCAGACCGTCAAAGTGGACGAGAAGCGGCTGAAAGCTGACGGTCTCTACGACATCTACGCGACAACCACGGATACCTACCGCCTGACGGTAGCCAAGAAGGAGGACAAATGAGTATGAGCAAGTTTTCGTTCAACGGTGGGGATTTCGGTGTCATCCCTGAGGGAACCTACACGTTCGGGATCTACGAGGTGGCCTATGATGAGGAATTCGGTCGCATGGAAGTCAAGATGGTCACCAGCAAGGGGCAGAAGTACACGGAAAGGTTCATGCTGAAGGGCGCTGGCGAGACGGTGAACGAACCAGCGATGAACGCTTTCATCTATTTCGCCAAGGTGGCCCTGAACGAGTACGGCGGCAGGGATGAGTTTGACGAGCAGGAGCTGGTTGGTCACTACATCCGGGCCACGGTTGTCCACACTGTCCGTCAGAGCCGTACGGATCCCACAAAGACCGTCACTTTCGCCAATCTTGCCCGTGATAAGGTTCACGCAGACGGCTTTGACGAAACCCCCTGTAAGTATGCCGCTGGCCTGATGGCTCCCAAGGCCATGGGGGCGCAGCCTGTGGACATCGATCTGGATGCCCTGCTCGGATGAGCGCCAAAGCTGCACAGGAGGGGCATCTCAGCCTCTCCTGTGCGATGAGAGGAGGGAGCCGGAATGTACTTTGACGGATACTGGCAGGGGATGCGGATTGTTGCGTACATACTGGATTACGACATGAACGGCATCCAGGAATACAGCTTAGAGATTGACTGTATCGGCTATGACGGCATGAGACAGCATCTCTACACCAACGTATACAAATCTGAGCGGGGTGCGATCAACGCCATGCGGCGGCAGTACCCGGATGTGGAGTGGGTGAGCCATGATTAATCAGCCAGACAGCGATGGTCGCTATCCTCTGAGCGGTCGCGAGTATGGAGCGCTCAAAACCATGTTTGGCGCGGTCAACGCACTGGACACGGAGGAACTGGACAGCCGCTGCAAGCTCCAGCCAAACAGCCTCCGCGATATCCACGCCGCCAAAGCCCTGCTGCAGAAATCGCTTTTCAACCTACTGGATACAGTTCCGCTGAAAAAGCTGGGAGCAATCCGAAAAGAGCTGCAAAATACCTACTGCATTCTGAAGACAAAGCCTGTCGGAGGCGGCGCGAGTGATCACACAGTCTATGTGGATCAGAAAGCTCTGATACGGCTGATGGAAAGGGCTATCAGCATGGATTGCTTCCTCTGCGAAAAGAGCGTGAAAGAGGGCCGGAAATGCCCTCTGTACAGAGATCTGAGCGCCTGTTTCCCCTATAACCTGGACGATTCTGGAGATGTTCTCTGCCCCTTCGCCGGGGTGTCATCACTGCAACTGGAGGAGTAAATATGACAAACAATGTGGAGCGTCATCACAATCTGTGCGATGAACTGAATGCCCTGTACGCCAAGAAGAATGCTGACTACGGTGACTCGTTTCACCAGACCTTTCTCGAAGAGGGCTACGCCATGAGCCGGATCCGGCTGATGGATAAGCTGAACCGTTTCAAAACCCTCTCCCGCAAAGACCCCGCCAAGCACGAGGTGAAGGACGAGAGCCTCCGCGACACGCTGCTTGACCTCGCGAATTACGCTCTGATGACCATCCTGGAAATGGAGGCTGCTGGTCGTAAATGATTGCCGCGAATGATTACCAGAAAGCCGCTATGCGGACAGCTAACCAGAATCTGAGCCAGCGTGAGATGCTCCTGAACGGTGTGCTGGGTCTGAGCGGTGAGACCGGGGAAGTCGCAGATCATGTCAAAAAGGCCTACTACCAGGGTCATGAGATTGACCGCGACCACCTGATTGAGGAGGTCGGTGACTGCCTCTGGTACTGCTGCCTCGTCCTGACGGCACTGGATGCCGATCTGGAGGGCTGTATGCAACGGAATATCGAGAAGCTGTACAGACGGTATCCTGACGGTTTCGACAGGATGCGGTCACTGCACCGGGAGGAAGAAAGCCATGATTGAGCCTATCCTGCTCCTGAGGAACGGAATTATCGAACAGGCCATGAAGGACATGGAAGACGGATTCCCTGACGCAGAGGCGTTCTTCAAGTCAGAATGGTGTCAGAAACTGCTCGATATGGACAATATGCAGATCTCTGGGGATGACATCATCAAGGCCGTAAAAGAGCGGATTGCAGAAAGGAAGATGAAAGCACGTGAACGTTACCTTAATTCAATCTACGCCGAATCCGATTGGCATGATTGCTGAGATCGCCTCTATCTGCTACGACAGCCACCCGAAAAACCCTGAGGCGATGGTCAAGAAGCTGTATCTCAACGGGCATCACAGCCCCTTCGAACACGTGTACTTCACCTTCAAGATTGAGGGCATCAGCAGGGCCTGTTCGCATCAGATCGTCCGGCACAGGCTGGCGGCTATCACGCAGCGCTCTCAGCGGTACTGCGATGAGGACGGCTTCGCGGTGGTTGAGCCGGAGAGTCTGGATGGCAAGTCCGCAGAGGTGTACGAGGAAACGATCCAGGCGATCCGCAAGGCCTATGGAGAGTTGGTGCATCTGGGCCATGTGCCGAAAGAGGATGCGCGGTTCCTGCTCCCCAATGCCTGTACCACGCAGATGTACTTCAGTTGCAATCTCCGCGAATTGATCCACATCTGCAACGAAAGGCTCTGTAGCAGGGCGCAGTGGGAAGTCCGGGAAGTTGTCCAGCAGATGGTTTCGCTGGTAGACGAGCGGCTGCGCTGGATGCTGGTTCCTAAGTGCAAAAGCGGCTGGAGAGTGTGCAATGAGCCTTGCGGTAAGGTGGGAGGCAAGTGATACCACGAGAGCTACAAGAGCTGCGGCAATGGGTGTGCGCATGGGATGATTCCAAAGTTCCCATGAGCGGACTGGAGCCAGGCACACCAGCTTCCACATCAAACCCTGCCACATGGTGTGAGTACAGAATTGCTCAAAATCTGGTAGACGCTGGACTGTATGACAATGTCGGGTTTGTGTTCCACAACAACTTGATTGTGGGCATCGACATTGACTGCGGATGGGATGAAGACGGAATGCTGTCAGCGGTGGCTCTGGACATTATCACCCACTGCCAAAGCTACACAGAACAGAGTCGGTCAGGACGCGGATTCCATATTCTGGTCAGGGGATACCTCCCGTTTGACGGGAAGAACAACCAGAACGGAGTAGAAATCTACCAGAATAAGAGATACTTCATCATGACAGGCCGGGTGCTTCCCTTCCTGCCGGAGATCGCTGAGAATCAGGAAGCCATTGACTATGTGGTGCAGCGATACTTCCCGATAGTGCGTACAGAGCGCGAAACAGGGCCTGTAACAGAGCGGATATACAATCCGCTGTGGCAACTACCGAAGCCAGGGAAGGTGCAGATGAGGCCTGAGTATCCGAAGATCGGAAAAGGCTCCAGAAACATCTGTATGACATCACTGGCAGGAATGCTCCACACCCAAGGCTACACAAAAGGCCAAATCTACGAAGAGCTGCGATATGCGAATGAGACAGCCTGTGACCCAAAGCTGGAGGACAGGGAGTTGAAGCAGATCGCGGCAAGCATTACGAGGTACAAAAGATGATAGATTTCCTGTTGTTCATCGAGAATTTGGTGACACGCTATCCAGTCCATGTTGAAATCAGCTACTCAAAAGTCTGTGACTGGATAGTGCATATCTGGAAAGCTGGCGTGGACGATATCTGCTGCATTCAGGACTGCGACATGGAGCTGGCATTTGCTAAAGCCCATGTGGAACTGAAGGAATGGTTAAGAGCGCATGAAGGGGGTTACTGATGGAAACGTGCTTTGAGTACATCGACAAAGAGGACGCATACTTCTCTTCGGACGAGAGGAAATGGATTACCAGGATCAGGAAGCTGGCAGAGCGATTCCCGGACAAAGTGATCATCCTGAAACAGCCTGAGGAGAATGACGGGTGCATTTATGCCAGACTCCCACAAGACTTCATGAAAATCGCTCCGAAAAGGGTCGTCAACTTCACGGATGAACAAATAGCCATGCTCACCGAAAGGCTGAAATTGGCACGAGAAATCACAAGTCACTTGGGAGATGAGAAACAACATGACTGATGACTTCATGAGAGGGTACATCCAGGCCACCATCGATATCATGGATTTCTTCGACAGATACGGGGAGCCGCTGGTCGGTTTCAAATGGTTTGGCAAAAAGGATATCCGGCGTATCAAACAGATCGTCAGGGAATTCTATGACAAGCGCCGTGATTTCGTAAACAGGCCCCAGGACATGGTCTGGTACAGGGCTTATGTGGACGGTGTCGGCGTGGTCAAAGCCAAGCTGCGTGAGGACATGGAACGGGAACACGGAGAGGGGAAGAAAGAAGAATGAAACTCGGCAGCCTGTTTTCAGGATCGGGCGGCTTCGAGCTTGCAGGGCTGGTCAGTGGGATCGTCCCGGTCTGGGCCAGCGAGATCGAACCGTATCCCATCAAAGTCACATCCCTGAGACTGCCGGAGATGAAACACCTGGGCAACATCTTGGGCATCAATGGCGCAGAGATTGAGCCTGTTGATGTAATCACATTCGGGAGTCCGTGTTTCCCGGCAGGAACGCTGATTAATACGGCGAGTGGTTATAAACCGATAGAAGACATCACTGTTACAGATAGGGTTCTGTCGCACACTGGTGAATGGAGACAAGTTCTTTGCTCACAGTATACAGGCACAAAGTCTCTTATGAGATTAAAAGCCATGGGTATACATCACATTGACGCAACTCCAGATCACCTCTTCTATGTGATGCGAAACGGTAAAGCACAGTGGGTGGCTCTGAAAGATATGCAACGAGGAGACCGTGTGTGCGCTCCTATCGTTAAAGCCTGTGATAATCCGATGAATCTTACGCATGAAGAATGCTGGTTGATTGGTAGATTTATTGCAGACGGCTATACACGCTCTGAACAGCGTCCAGATAGACCCATTGGAAGCACATATTCAACAGTCGTGTATTGCATCGGAAATGAAAAGGAGGATGATTTCGAAAGCCATATAGGACAATTGAAGTATGGCAAATCAGAAAAAACAAGAAACGCGACAAAATACACAATTAGCAGTCACAGGCTGTTGCAATTGTGTGAAGCCTGTGGTAAAGGTGCTGGCAATAAGTCAATGCCTCCGTTTCTGCTCAATCTGCCAACGGATTTGTTGAAATCGGTCTTGGATGGTTATCTGTCCGGCGATGGTTGCAAAATAAAAAACTACTTTCAGTGTACGACAATCAGCGAACAGCTTGCATTGTCTTTGGCCCAAGCAATTGCCAAAGTATATCACAAGCCGTTCCGTATGTACAAGACGGATGTCCCAGAGACGAAAGTGATTGAAGGGAGGATTGTAAAGCAGCAACCGTTCTGGATCATCAGATATAAGTCAGGTGAAGCATCACGAGATCAAGCGTATTGTGACGGGTGCAATGTGTGGCTCCCTGTACGAAGTGTTGAAGAACTGCCAGACAAAAAGCCTGTATATGACATTACGGTTGCCATAGATCATAGCTTCTGTGTATGCAATATCGCTGTACACAATTGCCAAGACCTTTCCGTAGCAGGAAAACAGGCCGGAATCCATGACGGTCAGAGATCAAACCTTTTCTTCGAAGCTGTAAGAGTGATAAAGGAGATGCGAGATGCCACAAACGGAAAACATCCCAGATTCGCTGTCTGGGAAAATGTCCCCGGAGCTTTCAGCAGTAACAAAGGCGCGGACTTCCTCGCAGTCCTCCAGGCGCTCTGCGAGGTCAAAGAACCCGGAGTTCATGTACCTGGACCTGCGAGAGAGAGAGCAAAATGGCTCCCTGCCGGATGCATCGTGGGAGACGGCTACAGTGTTGCCTGGCGTGTCTATGACGCTCAATACTGGGGAGTACCCCAGCGTAGAAAGAGAATCTACCTTGTCGCAGATTTTGGAAGTGAACGCGCCGGAGAAATACTATTTAAGTCCGAAAGCGTGTCTGGGCATTCTGCGGAGAGCGGAAAAGCGCGGGAAAGCGCTGCCGCCGATGCTGAAGGAAGCTCTGGAGGAAGTTGTTTCTCTCTCCAAGGACACGTGATCGATCGCGAATCAGGTCAGAACGGGCGCGGCTGGACTGAAGGTGCGGCGTATACGCTGGATGCCACAGATCGCAATGCTGTCGTATATCCCGAAGGATCCATCGGAACCATATGCGCGAGAGCGGACAGCGGCCCGTGCATTGACAGAGGCCAGCCATTCATCTGCTACGCGCCGAACGGCACAAACTGTTCCGATTATGAGGAAGCAGCCGTAAGTGCGACACTCCACACGAAGTATCACTACGGATCCGGCGGTGACGCAGCGCTGGTCTTCGAAAATCATTCTCAGGACAGTCGCTACACAGGCCCGGTGGATGTATCACAGACAGTATCTGCCACCTTTGGCACGGGGGGGAACAATACCCCGATAGTCGTAACGGAGGAATCGCATGAATGAACAAGAGGCAGTTTGCATCGGAAATGGACAGTTGCACAATATGAGCATGAAGACGATATCGAACACGCTGGACTGTATGGACGCTGTACAAGCCGTGATGTATCCGGGAAACAAAGGGAGAAAGTACATTGTACGCCGCCTCACCCCACTTGAGTGTTGCCGCCTCCAAGGATTCCCGGATTGGTGGGAGGACGGCGCGAATGGATCGGATGCGGCGAGATACAAAATGTTCGGAAATGCCATTGCACTCCCATGCGCGATAGATGTGTTGGCACGAATAGAGGAGGCTTTTCATGAAGAAGACAGCTAAACTGATTCTCCTGCTGGTGCTGGTCGGAGTAGTCCTCACGGGCTGCTCCACCAGCAACGCCACCAATCCACTGTACGCCATGCTACGTATGCCAGACGGCTCCATTATCCAAGGCGTATGCGATAACTTCAACATCTCTTACGGTTGCGTAAGGCTCGAAATTGATGGAACGGGCTATGTGACAGGCCTGGAGAACGTGCTGATCTGGGGGGAGCGGTGATGAGTCCTGAACTTAAACTGCTGGCTGCAATCATCATCCTCACAAACGCCGTCTTCAGCATCTTCATCATGTCGGGCATCGACCTCATCCTGCACAAACTGGAGGGAAAAACAAAATGATCGGTATCTGTCCAATCTGCGGAGGCAAAGCGGAACTCCTAAAACCAACAATCATCTCATTCGCACGCGAAGATTACGTGTGCGCAGAATGCGATGAATTCTACACCAAATGCTATGAGGAATGGGCCGAAAGCGATCCTGACTGGGACGGAGGGGAAGACGATGACACGTGAAGAGTTTATGCAACACGCATCTGAAGAGATCGACCTGGCGTTTCGTGGACAGCGGAACAGAATGATGAATCTGGTGGAGCAAGCGTGGGCAGAGGGCAAGCGGAATGCGGAAACGGAAAGCATCAAGGATGTGGTTCTGGAGGTCGCAAGAATGCTGCAAAAAGGGGAAGAAGGTGACTGCCGATGAGCGACACCAGCGCGATCATGATTGTGATAGCCATAGTGAGCGTGATGTGTACGATCTACATCTGCGAAACGATAAGAACGGTGGTGAAAGACCTTGACCGTAACAACACGACAAGCGATAGAGATTCTTGAGGGTGAGGGCGTACAGGAATGGCCCTCTGTCAGGTTGCTCGTCCACACCCTGGAATACCATCTGTACGCTGGAACCAAGAGGAACAACGGATTCACACGATTCCGGCAGATTTCTCCGGCCCGTATCTACGAATGCGAGAAGTGCGGACAGAATGTCATGACAGGCGATATAGACGCATACAAATACTGCCACGGATGCGGAAGGAAGGTGCTGTGGGATGATTGAAAAAAGCCCTGCTTTTGAAAGGCTGGACGGTGCTATAAATTATGCCATCATGACAAAATCCACGCTTGTGAAAATCCCGATAGAAGCAGCTCTGGAGATTAGAACCCAGGTTGACAAACAGCTAAATCCTCTATGGCCCAGAAGGGAGATAACTACTATCGGTCAACCCTCATATATCAAGTATCACTGCGGCGATTGCAGAATGGAAATACGGCCTAATGACAACTTTTGCAGCCACTGTGGGAGGAAGGTGCTGTGGAATGATTGAGAGGTATGCCGCGTGGCGATACAATCTGGAGATCGCCGTTCTGATTGTCGGAGGAATTGGGGCATTCATCTGGCTGTGTTGTATCTTATACGCACTATGGAAAAATAGGGGTGATAAGTAATGCGCCTGGTAGATGCTGACTCTCTCCGGGAAGTGCTGATCAAGCTCCAGTATGAAGTCTCTCCCGAAAACATGAATGAAGCCTGTGTCATGGCGGTCGATAACGCGCCTCCGCTGCCAGCCGTACCACCAAAGCACTACGGGGACATCGGCTGGGTTTGCGGTTCCTGCGGCTACCCTGGAATGTATATCGGCTATGCCTACTGCCCAAACTGCGGAAGAGAGGTGAAGTGGGATGCCGAAGCGTGACAATCGCCTGTGGCTCCCGCAGAATCTCGGCATACAGGCAACGCTCTGCCTGTGCAAGAAGTGCGGCGAGGGGTATGAGGCCAGCTTGGAACACATCTGCCGGAAGAAGAACAGCTATCCGACAGAGCCGAAAACGATGAGAGTTGTTTTCAGAAAGCCGGAGGAGGTAAGCGAGGATGGATGATGTGAAATGATCGACCGGGAAGAGGTTATCGAAAGGCTTGGGAGAGTCTCACACTATTTCAAAAGTCTACGTGCGATCGGATGGCAAGGCGATGCCGATATATACCGGGAGCATCAGGAGTCTGTGAATATGGCCATTGCTCTTCTCCGGGAGCAGGAACGCGCAAGATGGATTCTCGATAGGCTCCATCACTACAAATGCTCTGCCTGTGGTGCGCAGTGGGGACGCGCTTTGAACATGAACTACTGCCCAACTTGTGGACGATATATGGAAGGGCGTGACCCTGACGATTGGAGGTATGCGCAAGATGAGAATGATTGATGCTGATGCGCTGTCAGCAAAGCTTGAAGCTGAGTGCAGAGAATGGGAGGGCGAGAGCGCGTATCAGGCTGGGCTGTGTGCGGCAGCGGCAATGGTCGCAGAAGCACCAACTGTGGAGCCGCAAGAAACGTGCTTCGTGCATCGCTATTCAAGGCCGGGTGTCTATGTGGATTTGCTTCTCCATTGCGAAAAATGCGATGGAACGATTGAAAATCGCACCATCCTAAATTACTGCCCGTGGTGCGGAAGGAAGGTGAAATTCGGTGGCAAGACTGATTGATGTTGATGCATCCCGGCACGAATTTGGATTTGCCGAAGAATGCCGGGATTGCAAGCGTATTGCGAAGTGGAAGTGCGACAGCCAGATGTACTCTGCACGGGATATATGCGGCTGGCTTGACGATACCCAGATTGTGACAAACTGGATAAGCGTCAAGGACAGATCGCCGAAAACCGGCGAGGTATACTTAATTACGCTCAATCCTCCAGGTGCGCCACCGCAGACGATGGAAGCGTATCTCAGCCGTTTCGGTGACTGGTGGCATGGATCGGCAAAGCTTAAAAATGAGTGTGTAACGCACTGGATGCCGATGCCTGAACCGGCGAAGGAGGCGAACGGTGATGACTGACCGGGAGAAGGTTATTCAGGGCTTAAAGTGTTGTATTGGCAAGATGGAAGGCAAGAGGGTCTGTGATGACTGCCCGTATGACGAGGACTTCAACTGTATGGGCTGTGCCCATGTTCTATGGCAAGCTATCGCTCTGCTGAAAAAGCATGAAAAACCTGACTGCGAACACGCTGAGCACGACAGCCTTGGGTGTCTTGGATATGCCGGATGCACGCAGGACGATGAGCCGATCGGCGTTTGCAAAACCTGCCGTAAGTACACAGGCAACAGATACGAGGAGGTGAACGGGGATGTTTGAAACGCTCATAGGAATCCTCTTAATATTGGAAGGTGTCGCATCATTCATAGCGCTATTATGGTATGTACTCTCGGATCAGAGGTAAGGTGAAAGAATGAATGAGGTCTATGTCGGTATCGCCGTGCTGCTGGTGGTGTTGCTTATCTTCGTTGCGATCGGCGAGGTGATGGATGATGACTGACCGGGAAAAGGTTATCAAGGCGTTGGAATGTTGCACATCAGTCGATGGCTGTTGTAATTGCCCGTATGGAAATGATCGGAGAGGTACAGACCATTGTCAGCTAAACAGTACCCGTGATGCTCTCATCCTGCTTCGGGAGCAAGAGCCTGTAAGGCCAAGGTGGATTCACCCGGAAGTCGGCACGAATCTGCTAATGTGCGGAGGTTGTGGGATCGCGATACCATTTGGCAAACCGAACTACTGTCCATGGTGCGGGAAAGAGGTGAAATGGGATGAGTGAAGAAACGAAAAAAGCCTTGATATGCAAGCTCTATGACACCTATCTAGATCTTTGGGAAGAAAATGTCCCCTGTGTTTTCAACACATCGGACACTGAAATCGTTAAAGGAGCAGCGTATACAGAAGGTGCGTTGGATATGTTACAAAACATAATTTGCGTAATAAAGGGCTGGGACGACAGAGAGTGAGGTAAATGAATGATTCTCAGAACGTACACAAAAGAAGAACGCCTGGATGATCTCCGGCGTGAGCTTGCCAAGGATGGTCTGCTGGCGGCTGTGGACAAAAGGCTCGATATCATCACGGATGAGACCAGGAGCCTGTCCTATTGCACATGGAGCTACGTGATCGAACTTGCGGTTGAAATCATGGAGTTGATGCGCATCTGGGGTGTTCCAGAAAAGATGGAGGCCAAAGACGATGACTGATACCAAGCCGTTGTGGGGTGTCTGGATTCCCATCAATGCTGACGGAAGGGGCTACACAAACTGCTTCCGTTGCTCTGTGTGTAGGAGTGATGTGCATCTCGACAACTTCTCCAAATGGTGCGACTATCTCTACTGCCCGTTTTGTGGAAAGGAAATGGATGACGAATGATAACCGTATTAAAAGTCATAGCTGTTATCTTCCTGTTGCTCGTTGCGTTTATAATCGGCGTTGCGGTTGGCGAAAGCGAAATGGAGGTAGAGTGGAAGGAAAAGGACGGATGGCTGGTCCGACCCTATAAGCACCTCCGTTGCGGTGCTGTGTACGGGCATCTGTACATCAAAGACACCCCTGAAGCTGGTGGATGGTACGGTGTGCGCTGTAAGAGGTGTGGCAAACTTAAAGTGAGAAAGGCGGTTGTGAAATGACTACACTGAAAACATTTATGGATGGCCTCAAAATGAAGAAACAAAAACCCTGCTTGGTTGCCTACCCGCTTTACTCCTTGCCGGAATTGCCTTGGTCGTGTGACATACTTGAACTTAGCGAGGCGGTCTTGGACTGGGATCCCAGAACTAAAGAAGGGCGTGAATTCAAGGCGAAACTACTCAACCTCATGGACGATGCAACGGACACATGGATCGTAAAGCCGGAAGATGGACTCTGCGGCTTCTGTCATCACCCACTTGAACGTGATTACAAGTACTGTCCAATCTGCGGTAGGAATATCTGGTGGAAATGCCCGGAGGAGGAAACGCATGACTAAACAGGAAGATGCCGCGAAGCTGCAAGAGGCCATTGAGGTGGCCCTCTGCACTGGCTGGACTACCATCCACATCCGTGTGGGGCTGCTCTGTAAGGAGGGTCAGAATGAAGAAAATTAAAGTCTACTTCCAGAACTGCAACACGGCGATTCTCCCTGCCGACAAAACCGCTTTCCGCTGTGGTGACCACTTCTTCGACTTCTCAAATCAGGTGGTACACACCCCGGAACTGGTTGGAGACGGCAGAGTGCTGGTCAACTGGAACGCTGTGGCTTGGGTCAGGGAGTACGTGGAGGAGGATGCGCTGTGAGACAGGACACTCTCATCAATGCACTGGACAAAGAGCGGATCCGGCAGGGACTCACTAGAAATGATCTCTCTTACCAGTGCGGTGGTCATGACATCTGGAGCGCAGCGGTGTTGAGAGGATCCACCACACTCAAGACTTTCCTTAGGGTTTGCGACAAGCTGGATGTGGAGATCGTCCTCGTCAATAAAGAGGGCATCAACATTTTCTAAGGAAATTCGCATCGATTTGGGGGCCTCTGGAGTCGAGGATGAGTATTATATCGACCAGAGGTCTGGAACGCAAAATAGACTCGCAAAACACGGAGTGAGAACGAGAATGAAGACACAATACACACTGACCCTCACCGGCGAACAAGCCAAGGTGATTGACAAAGCCGTAGAACTGCTCCTGAGATTGAAATTGGGACAGTACGAAGAGCTGCCGTTTATCCTGATGGACATCAACACAGAAAACTTCGGAGACAGATGCCAGGAAGCCAAGCACCTCCTGATGCCAGCATTCAAAGTCATGAACCCAGCTTACTGGACTAAGGATCAGGAATGGCACAGGCTCTACGACATCCATCAGGTTATCCGACACGCGATCCACAATGCGGAACATCCCAATGCAACATGGAGCGTGGCTGCATTTGAACCCATCTGCACATCCGGCGAGGCGTTGCCGAAAATCAAAACAGAGAAGGAGGTCGAAAACGATGCAAGTACCTGATATTCCTGACGCTCCCTGGATCAGAGACGCGGAACAGAACGGCGTGGGCGGTGATGAGGATATGTGGTACTGTCCCGTCTGCGGCGCGGAATGCCCTGACTACATCTACACCGTAAATCTGCGCGGCGGCGGTGAGGATCCCGTTGGCTGCTCAGAGTGTCTGAATGCATACGAGGGGTGGACTTATGATGACAAACATTGAGCTGATCCGTGGCCTGAAACGCCTGTTGGCTAACGCAGAAGTGGATCGCCAGAATGCTATGGCTTGGAAGGATGATTTCATGCTCCAGACGGCGAGAGACAAGATCGAGCTGTACACCCATGCAATTGATATGCTGGAGGCTGATGAAGATGACGGAAAGTAAACTGTGTCCTCTGGACGGCGAAATGGATTGCTGTGAGAATAAATGCGCTTGGTACGACTCCGACAGACAGCAGTGCGCTGTCCTGACGCTTGCGGTTAAAACTGCCGAAATTGAAAGGAAGACGAAAAAAGCATGATGAAGCAGATCATTGAGTACATGAAGCACATCCACGGACACGCCACCGCTGAAGCAATCGCCGACCATTTCGGTGACAATCCGGGCCACATCCAGGCTTGCATCGGCCTTGCCCGATCTAAGGGATATCCAATCTGTTCGGATGAGCAGGGCTTCTACTGGTCTGAGGAAACTGAGGACATCACTAAGACCATCAAACACCTGGAGCAGAGGCTGGCCTATATGAGAGCTGCGGTCGATGGGCTGAAGCGCTGCATTGGTGAGTGACTCTGGGATTATCTCAGGAAATCGGACTCAATTTCGCGTTTTCAGAGCGGGGATGGGTTAATACTCATCCTCGACTCTGGGACGCAAAATCGAGTGGCAAAACGGCGGTTGGATCGCTGAAAAAAGGAGAATGAATATGATTGACTTCAGTCAGTACAGGGAGCGGTTGGATAAGATGGGCTTCTTCACAGCCCCAGCATCGACTAAATACCACGGAGCCTATGAGGGCGGCTTGTATCAGCACAGCGTCAGGGTTATGGATAATCTCGTAGACCTGACAGAGCGAATGGGTCTCGTATGGCAGAGAGAGGAAAGCCCTCAGATCATCGGGATGTTCCACGACCTCTGCAAATGTGACCAGTATGAGCGGGACGCGGACGGGCATTGGCAGTACCGCAAGGACACCCTGCTGAAGGGCCATGGCGTAAAGAGCGCAATGCTTGCCGGGACGCTGCTGACTCTCACTGAGGAAGAGGTTGCCTGTATCACGTACCACATGGGAGCCTTTGTGGATAAGGAAGAATGGGCCGACTACACCCGTGCAATCCATATGTGGCCCAATGTGCTGTGGACTCACACGGCAGACATGATGGCGGCTCATATGCAGGAAGAAGGTCTTGAGGGCTGGACGGGCAAAGGAAAGGAGAAGTGCTGATGATATCTGCATGGCATCTCGCTTGGATTATCCCGGCTTGTGTATTTGCTGGCGTACTGCTGATTGCTCTGGTATCAGGACGGAGGGATGACGAATAACATGAAACAGTTTGAAATCTGGATGGCTGACCTTCCCAGGCGCTTGGGTATGACTTCTGTGGTCTGGGGCAAACGGCCTGTCGTGATTGTCTCAAATAACCTCAACAACGAACACAGCGAGGTGGTGCTGGTAGTCCCGCTCACATCCCGCCTCGGCAAAACCCAGCTCCCGACTCACGTGTTCCTCAAAGACCAGGGTCTGGAGGTTCCCTCTTATGCCCTTTGTGAGCAGATCATGCCTATTGATAAGTGTGAGCTGCTGGACAAGCTGGGTGCGGTCGAAAAGAAATGGGACAGGATGTGCCTGATCCACGCAATGCAAGTGCAGCTTGGGATGGTGGAAGCATGACGAATAAAATGAGGAATCAGGAGGCGTAAGGGATGGAAGAACTATTCCGGCTCCGTGACGGCAGGGTGATCCTGGATGAGGACATCTCCGAAAAGATGTTCACTATCAAAGGGATGAAGCCCGATGAACGTGACCCCAACTCGTCCGGCTATGAGTGGAATGATTACGGCATGGCCTGTTTATTCGCAGAGTTGTATCGCAATGAGGCCCGGTACTGCTCGGAACACAAGTCCTGGTATACCTACCATGACGGAGCTTGGCGGCGTGATGAGGGCGGCATTCTTGTAGGCGAGAAACTAAAGGACTTTGTCCGGCTCATGATCCTCTACTGCGGAGAGATTGAGGATGATGACAGGCGTAAAGTCTATACCACCTTCATCAATAAAATGGGCGATCAGCGTATGAGAGCGCGGATCCTGAAAGATGCCTGTGGTGAAATGCGGATTGAGGCGGCACAGTTTGATGCTGATCCATATCTCATCAACTGCGTCAATGGTACGTACAATCTTCGGACTTTCGAGTTTTACGAGCATAAGGCATCCGACTTTCTCACCATGCAGACCAACTTCCGGCACACTGTAGACAGGAGCGTAAAATGTGAGCGCTGGGAGCAGTTTATCCTGGAAGTGTGCAGTGGGGATAAAGATAAAGCTGATTATCTCCAACGTGCGCTGGGCTACTCGCTGCTAGGCAAAAACCCTGAGGCCTGTATGTTCATTCTCTGGGGCAAAACGACTCGCAATGGGAAATCGACTCTGCTCGGTACTATCGAACGTATGATGGGCAGCTATGCCTCTGTAGCACCAGTTGGCCTTATCTGCAAAGACAGAGGTGGAAACGGGGGCGGCGGGGCTGAAGGAGCGACTCCCTTCCTGTCAGGACTCAAGGGCAAACGCTTTGTCACCATGGCAGAGTCGAATGAGTACGGCAAGCTGGATGAAGAGAAGATCAAGCAGTTCACAGGCGGTGAGGAAATAAGCAGTAGGGCGCTTTACCAAGCTGCGGTGTCATGGGTTCCTCAATTCACGCTCTGGTTATCCTGCAACGACCTTCCGGCTGTTACGGATAAATCCTTGTTTGCATCAGAACGTGTGAGAGTCATCGAATTCTCGCGCCACTTCTCACAGCAGGAACAGGACAAGAGCCTTGCAGAGACTTTTGAGACTGATGCAGCCAGGAAAGGCATCTTCATGTGGTTGATCCGGGGCTACATCAGGTATCTGGAGAGAGGTCTCACGATGCCAGACAAGATGCGGCGCGTGATCAGGCAGTATGAACGGGATAATGATCTCGTCCTTCAGTTTCTTGAGGCTTGCTGTGAGCATGGTGGTGATAGTGTCAGAATCAGAACAACAGACTTGTTTTCAAAGTACAGGCAGTGGTGTTCTACAGAATTTGTAAAGGCCATGAGGCGCGACAAGTTTTTTGCAGAAGTCGAACGCCATCTCGAATGGACTCAGGGTAGGGTAAGAATAGATGGTTACGACTATTTCAAAGGCTTGCAGCTCAAGCAGATTCTGTAACGTGAGGGGTGGTAATATCACAAATTTGTGATAACGCCAAACCGGGTTTGAAGGGAAGAGAGGGAAGCCAGTACGCAATTTTGGGGTAAACTCTCTATATAGGGGCCTCTATATAGGGAGTTTATAGGGAAAAACGTGTTTGGCTTCCCTTAATTCCCTCAAGCTCAATAGATTTTTCATATATTTCTATGATTTTCTTGATGATTATCAGGAAAACACGTTATCAAAGAAAGGATTGATGCTTTGTGTCTAGACGGAAAAAACCAGGCGAGATTTTTGTGGATGGTATTCAGCCTACGGAAATATCCGACTCGGAAAAATCCGACTCTGTGCCGAAAAGAAAAAGTACATACAGCCCGACTCGATCCGACTCTATGCGAAGAAATTGGCAAATGAGACGGAAACGGGCTGCTGCCGAAAAGGAGACCGACTCTCAGACGGAGGAGACTGCTGTGGACAAGGAGACTGTCGTGCGCGAAGAGGAGACTGTTGCATCATGTAAAGGAGTCTCTCCCGAAGAGATGGCGAGGAGACTGCCTGATGAGGTTTACAGGCATAATGTCATGCAGCAGTTCGGTAGGGAAGTTGCCACCAGTGACCACCCTACGACTCTCCTCATCCGTAAAAGCCTGGAAGTGGCTATGCTTCCGAAGATTGACTTGATGGATCCGCTGGCAGTTAGGGCGAGGATTCTGGAGTACTTCGAGATTGAGGCGAGGTATCAGAACAAACCCACGGTGTCGGGTTTGGCTATGGCATTGAACGGCATGAATCGCATGGAGCTTTGGGCAATCCGCACAGGAAATGCCGCTCAAATCGGTGGAATCATTAGTCGGTTACCTCCGGCAGTTGTTGACGAGGTTAAAACTGCTCATGCTCTCATGGAGCAAATGTGGGAAAATAATATGCAAAATGGGGCCATAAACCCGGTTGTTGGCATCTTCCTGGGCAAGAATAATTTTGGTTATATGGACCGCACCGACTACGTGATCACGCCCAACTCTGGAGACTCTGAGTACAGCCAGCAGGAGATTCGTGAGCGACTCGGACTTCCTGCGTCCGACTCTGACGAGTGACCGACTCTCGGAGCTGACCGACTCTCCGACTCTCAGGCCGTCCGACTCTCCGACTCTGACCGACTCCCTGACCGACTCTCGTCCGACTCTGACCGACTTTCGACTTTCGACCCGCACCCAGGCGCTCCCGCGCAGCCGCGCAGGGGCGCTTTTTGGTGCGCTGACGGTGGAGGCCTCTTCGGGCTGGGTGGTTTGATCCAGGGCGGTTAGATACAGCTAACTTTGCCCTGGGTTTCTTGGCTATGAATAGCGGGGCCA
>OCTW011557436.1_pt1 | contig 57790 bp, 57 predicted proteins | sample 1539671 | NCBI WGS metagenome assembly OCTW01 (sample SAMN02144230, study PRJEB22623) | gut metagenome | biome: sheep rumen | host: Ovis aries | place: New Zealand | reverse complement strand
CCCCCCTCGCGTATGCGGGGGGGGGGTAACAACCTAAAAAGGAAAGAGAAAATGAAATTCGGAATTGCTAAAACTGAACCTGCACAAGAGGGTCTGTTCCTTACAGTTGCAGCGGTGATGGCTGGTGTCGTTGGCATCAACTGGCTCATCAATAAAATCAAGGACATACGAGAGCAGAAGAATCCCTCACTCATTATTGACAACGCTTACGGCAAACTTGACTTCAGTCGAGTTGTCTGTGAATATCCGACTGTCGACGGTGAGAAGATCGAACTGAATCCAAAGTTTGTAGACGACTACATCGACGTTCTCCGAGACTCCGACGGATGGTATCATCCATCCAAGGGAAAGTTCATCCCTTGTCAGACACTGGAATACTGGAAGAAACACTATACTGCAGTTGTATCGTTTGTGACTTCGTTTGCTAAACTCTATAATGCTGACAAAGTAGCACAGAAGGTTCAACAACTTAGTGATTCTACATTTGGACAGAATGGGTTCATTGGAAGCAAGGGTCGAGCAGCGTCGACAACATCTAGGTACAGATGGTTCCCGATCATCTCTGACAAGAAGAATGGTTATGATAACAGTTCGTTACTTGGGTTCCCTAATGATTGGTACAACGACAAGAACCATGCTAAAGGAGACCAGATCAATGCTCTCCGTCAGAAGGTAGTCGATGCAGTCCGTGCTCTCAAGCAACCGATAGAGTACTGTCTTAATGTGGACGGAAAGTCTGAAGAACAGTTGAAGAATCAGTTAGAGTTCCTCAAGTGTGCAGTTGTTATACTTGACTCACTCAGACACGACATCAACACTTTCGACTATGACACCGATCAGTATGTCGAGACGATCGATATGTGTAAAGTTGGTGGAAGTGGGGTATATTCGGAATAACTCAAAAAAGAAAATCAGATGTGACAACCCAAGGATGGAAGTCGCAAGACTTCCATCCTTGAGTAGTTGTTTTCATTAGGAATTAGAAGAAGTTGCCGAGAAAGCTGCATTCATCATGAGACGGAACTGAGTGTCCATCACATTCTTGATAGCTTTGGCATCAGCGAGCCACGACGTCGCTGTTGCGGTGACTTTGTACGCTACTTTGACGTCGTCAATGATATCCTTGTGCATGGTGAACACTGCTCTGTCGCCAGACGGACCGAACAGACTCTTACCATCACTGAGACCAGACTGCATACCTTCAACCAGCTTCTGTATTGCAAGAATGGTGTTGCTGATATTGTCGATTTCACCGGGAACCTTGCTTAGATCTCCCTTTGTGATGACATCGTTAAGTTTCACGAATCCTGCAACTGCTTTCTGGAAAGCAGCCTTATCACTGAATCCAAGCTCCTTGAGAGATGCGCTGAAGATCTGTCCTTTTGTATAGCTAGGGTCAGAATTTAGAATGAAATTCCTGAGCTTGAAGTTGAATGCAAAGAAACCAACGTTGACATCCTGTCCGACATCACCAAAGATCTGACGAGTACGCTCATGGAGGTACTTGTTGATTTCGCCCATTTTGTTACGGAACTTATCTCTAGACTGATTGAACAGATCAAGACTATCGCTCTTGCCTCCAAGGAATACCTTCAGTGCAGATTGATATTCTAGCACTGCCGCCTTAGTGCCTTCAAGAAGCATGTTGCCGCAAGCGAAGAATTTCTCAATCTTTACTGGAAGTTCCTCGTAAGCCTTGAGCGTCAGAACGCCTCCAAAGAGGTTCGAACTCATCTTGAATGTGTTGTCGGCGACAACATCAATTGTGTTCACCTTATCCTGGAGCGCCTTGATATCAATACCGTTCCAACCGATACCATTATGAAACATCATCTTGATGTACGCGATGACTTTCCTGAAGAAGTCCTTTATGAACGCCCAGAATTTGTTCCATGCTGCCTTAATGGAGTCTGCAAAACCCTCTTCAGCAGCCTGAACAGTTATCTTTTCTTCAGCCATACCAAGCAGGGTCTCAAGACTCTTGTCAACGTTAAGTAACTTGACAGCATCGGCAGATCCGCTCTGTAGCATCATCATGGAAAGGTTGATGTTGTCCATCACCTGACAGACTTCATCGAGGTTACGCTGTGTGTCCGTAAGCTCCATGTAAGCAGTCATCAACCCCTCATACGTCTCGGTTATATCTTGCGGTGTAATCGGAGCGACCTGGGGCTTGACAACAGCCGTGGGCTTGGCAGCAGGCTTATTGGTACATACTGCAAACTTCATTGGATTGAACTCCTGTTGTACCTCTGGCGGCCCCAGGGGCCGCCAGAGGTAACTCGTCAGAGCGTAGGTTAATGTGCGCTATAGAATAGCGTTCTTTGTCAATCACTCTACCACAGCCTTTATAAAAGCGCGATTTGCACCAGGAATCTTTAGACCCTGACTGATGACGCGCTTAACGTTATGATCACCAGATACTATCTCTAGTTCAACCATGTAATTTGAATCGAATCTATCTCCGACCTTGACAACAGCTTCGTATTTGCCGCTGTACGCTTTAAGCAATTGCTCAATGTACTGAGCCCAGATAGTGCTATCGCCTCTCAGCTTGTCATTAAAAATGAATCCCACTAGATCCAAGTTGGGAAGAATGAACCTAGGATCACTTGGTTCTATACCCAACTGATTAGCTGCATCGAGTATTGCATCTCTAAGGTCTGGTGATAACTTACTTAGGTTCGCATAATCGTTTTGAGTTCCTAGAGATTTTCTGATTTTTGAGAATAATGTATCGACAATTATGGTAAATGTAGCCATACAATTCCCGTTCTTCACTACGGCATCCTTAAGTATCATCAGTTTGTCTTTGACCAACTTCAGATCCTCACTGGCCGAAGAGTTCTCTAGCTTAGTGACCAACGAACGTTGTCTCACATTGACTTCGTTCTCGAACTCGGTGAACGCACGCTCTATGGTAGATACTGCATTCTCCAACTGCACTATCTGGGATATGCTGATGCCACTATTTTCGCTATCACCGTTTCCGATCCACGAATATTCCTTATTCGTTATCATACTTAACTCGAAGTCTTCCCCAACCTCGAAGAGCCTTCCGTTTAACGTCGTTATGCTCGTGGATGACGAGAAATAGATCGATCCTTTCAGGTGATCCAGATTATCAGCGCTAGCATCAACGATCGACTGTACGAATTTCCTCCTATCCTTGGAGTCATTAGCCACATTGACTATAGCCGATATGATGCTTTTTCCAGCATATCCTACGGTGCGTTTCTGGACATAGTCGTCGTTGTATCCAGATTTACGGATGTAATCGGACAACTTCTCTTTGGTGACCCAGTGATATCTGGTACGGATATGGTCAATGAGTGACTTGACCCAGATACGAAGTTTGACGAAGAGCTCCTTTATCCACGCCACGAACTTCGCGACGTTTTCTTTCAGAATGATGCCTATGCCTTCCAGCACATATTCTGCCTTGTTTACAGAAAACTCAACAAGTGTCACTGCTTCGAGGGATTTTAGTATGTCGCCAGATACCTCCGTACTCTTGGATATCTTCGAAGCTATCGCGACTGCTTCTTGGCAAGCGTCAAATGCCTCAACAATGGGGCCTTGATTCTGTAGAAGACTCTGAACGTCATTGAAAGCCTCCGTCAGACGACGATTCGTTATATTGACGTCAGAAAGACAATGTTCAACGCTCGATACGGTGAATTTCATAATGTCTCCTTATTTTAACGGCTCATAAAATTTAAACGATCCTTCCCATTAACCTGTAAAGTAAAGGAGATCTATGTTCAAACGACCCATAGTAGTCAATCTCATCGCTGCTCCAGGTACAGGTAAATCCACTATAGCAGCTGGCATATTTGAGAAACTCAAGTGGAATAACGTCAATGCTGAGTTAGTCACTGAGTTCGCTAAAGACAAGGTTTGGGAAGAGAATCCTGCTCCTTTTAAGGATGGTGGACAACTCTACCTACTTGGCAAACAGTTCTACCGCATGCATCGCTGCAGGGAGAATGTAGACGTCATAGTTACAGACTCTCCGCTATGCCTTGCGTCTTACTATCTTCGTCAGATCCATGATCCGCATGTGATCACTGACGTCAAGTCCTTCGACAATATCGTCAAGAACCTCATTGATTCCTTTGACAACATGAACTTCTTCCTTAATCGTAAGAAGAAGTACAACCCCAAAGGAAGGTTCCAGACTGAAGAAGAATCAGACAAGATCGCCCTAGAACTCTGGGACTTCTTCACGGATAACAAGGATTGTAATTATACAGTATCCATGGAGAAACTCGATGGAACCACGGAGACTAGGGATCTGATCGTTGAGAAGGTGCTTAAGAAACTAGGCACTACTGAGGAAAGCGACAAGAAGAAAGTCACTGGATATGCTCTTAGTGCAGGAACGGGAGAACGGCAGAGTAACATATCTCCTGATTTGGAGTTATGTCAAAAAGCTAAACACATCCCGTACGCACAATTCATCCGCTGGCTTAGGAGTCAGATGCTCCCACGTCCGAGTACGATGTCTAATATCATCCACCCTGACGAAGAGTTGAGATGTTTATTCTCTACTGCTAAGTGGCCAGCTAATGCAGAACCCTCTAACGTAGAAGGATACACATTTGTCTACAGCTTGTCGAGCACATTCAACTTGGCGCTTGACCTTGATGAGCTCAACAAATGTAAGACAGTGAAGGACTTAGCGAATTACATCGATTCTCTGTGCAAAGCACAGCATTAACCCAACAAGGAGAATCCAAACATGAACAACCAAGAACCTCAAGTTGAACCCCAGCCTGCGCCGGAGACTCCAGTCGAAGTCGCAGAGACCAAAGCGGAGACCAGCGAGAGCGAGCATCTCCCTGAACCTCCGAAGATCGAACACAAGTTCTTCGAAGTTGGAGATGAAGCGTCACGCGACGCGTTCCGGGAACAAGTTACTAAGTTCTGCAGCAAGATGGACTTCCAGGCGATGTGCAACGAAGCCGCGATGGTTTCTGGCGTACAGCGCAATTATGTAGCGTCGCAGGCTACGTTGGAAGTGATGCGTACCAGCGACGGTCTTGACTCGAAGACACTGCCCAAACTTCCTATTCACTACACCAAGACTCTGAGGAATTGCGTCACCATGTACGCCAACGCACATGATGAAATTATCAAGTCCAAGGAGACTGCGTGTGTCCATCCGTTGGCATGCCTTGTTGTGTATTCGGAAGGTAACATCGGCCTGTATGATGCAGAAGAGTACATCAAGGTCAACCTGAAGGACGAACTTCTCGAGATGAGAAGCAAGTGGGTATCCGAGCACGGTCAGCGTTGGCTCAACTACTCTGTCGATGTGATCGTTCCCGGGTACAAGAGGGAGTTCGTCCGCATCATTATCCACAGTAAGGATGCCGAACGCCCGATCGAGACCTCGCGTCTTGTCATGGCCGTGTACCCAATGTACACCACTGAGGAACAGACCAAGTGGGTTGACGAGTTCGTAGCATCACACAAGGACACGTGTGATCGGGAACCCCTCCCGCCACCGGTGCCCGATACTCCGCCGGAAGATCCTGACGAATACGAGTGGAGGATAGGCAACCGCCGCCGTGACGAAGACCACATGTACGACGGCAAGTACATGTTCAAGTCTGGCGTCATTAAGCTTCGTGTAGTTAGTGAAGCTGATAGCTACAACGATATGGAGAAGTGGCGTGAGGAGTACTGCAAGTTCCTTGAGGGCATCGCTCGCAAGTTCGACGTACATGCTCTCGACCACATCTGCGATGAGGAGTTCGTTGTTCCTGCTAATGTTCTTAGGAGGGACGACATCCAAAGGTACCTCTCGGTACCGACGTACAAGCATCTGCCTGGTGCCAAGCTGGTGTTCCTCATCCACGGGGACGGCGGCACTATCATCATCTACAACCATGAGAAGATGCTGACAGGCACATGTGAAGTTCAGTCTCGTGGTACCGTCCACATGGTGAGTTCTGTAGTCTGACACGCGCCATAACACATCGAGACCTAGATCCTCCCAACCGAGGATCTAGGTCTTGGTATTTTTATTTTTCGTCTTCGTAATACCGATATATTACTAAAGTGAGCTTCAATATCTAAGAGGCTTCATACGAAAGGAAATCGGAACTATGGAAACTCTGCAAGTCATTAAAGATCCTGATGCTTTCATCAGCACTGTTGCTCGCACTGCTAAGGAACTAGAGGATGAAACCAATCCCTATCCCATCTGCTCCATGATGTTCGCTGCAGACGCTGCTGTATCGATGTACTTCGGTCCGTTCCATGAGTACAACAGACTGTTGAATCGCAGCAACTTCCGTATTCAGGAAGATGGGTCTGTCTCCATCAGGTTCAAGAAGGACGACAACTACGACTGTGTTCCTGCCTGTGACTTGGAGAAGAAGATCAAGGATGCTGTCGAAGCCGATGGCAAAGCCACTGTCATCTCCATCGTCCCATACTACATCCCCAAAGCTCCTGGCAACGAGAGCAAACAGTACATCGCTTACGTGATGGTATCTGATGATGCAACCATCAAGTCTATCATGTGTACTGAATACAACGATAAGCGTAAACTGCTTATCGATGGAAAGAACGGAGAGGACGGTGTGCTTGCTAAACAGGTCGAGGAGATCAAAGCTAAAAGCACGCCTGAGCAGTACGAAGCGATCATCGACAAGTTCATAAAAGAGCAGGTGGCTAAGCCACCGTTCGTCAGACACTTCCCGACATCTCTGATTAAACAACCTGGTATGTTCGAGCGTCTGTTCGATACGCCGTGCCGTAGGTGACGCGGAGGTGGTGCCGTGACAGAGAAACAGAAAAGGTTCGTTACAGATGTCCAGGAACTGATTTATAAGATTAACTCTCCACATTCCGCGTATGGTACGGTGGAACCCAATCGAGAAAGTCTCCGACTTCTAACGTCCAACATCCCTAACTGGGATACTTGGATCGCCTCTGATGACCCAGATGCAAAGTGGGTCAAGATGAACATAGATGAATTGTACATCGAAACCATCTGTCCGAATTCCTTCACTCTAGCGGCGTTCAGAGACATTAGGAAACTAACATTCTCAACAGACGTTATTGAAGAAGGATTCAAGATTCGAAAGTGCCCTCCTACTAAGGAGACTCCGATTGTGTCCAATGCTGACAGGAAGAAACTGCCCTGCATTAAAGTCACCGTGGAGTACAACGGCAAAGTAGCTGAGCACTACGGCGCACACTTCATCGATGCGATCAGCTTCCTCTGTCACGCAGAAGAAGCTGTTCGTCTCGGTCGTGGTGTAAATGAACCTGTCGATATCTCTACCGCAGAGATCGGCAAACAGAACCTGAAAGAACTAATGGATAGGAGAAATAACCAATGACAAAAGAATTTCTGAAGGAAGAACTGAAGCGTGTAGCGAACATGATGCAGGATCCTGATCGTTTCTCCAAGGAGGAGTGTGTCAAGACTCTGCATAGTGTTCTCGAGCAGATACCTGAATGGAAGGACGCCAGCGTTCTTCCTGAGTTCTGCCCACTGCTTACCATATACGACAACTACGACGATGTCCTCATTGGGTCGTTGAATGATCAGTTCTTCACACTTGTGTATTATGCGAAACCTGGCGATACTGTCTACAGCGCTGATGGTACACCGTTATTCAAGAACGGTGCATGCTGTGCACTCCCGTACGTCGTCGCTGAGATTGGCATGAAGCAGTACTTCAACAACGTAGACGCCGCGAAGATAATTGAACCGGAACGCCCTTACCCCAGATCACCTTCCTTCCAGCCGGCTAAGGTGAGACTCGGGTTCAAGAAGCTCGATCCTCGTGCCATACTGCCAAGGTACGCACACGTTGGGGATGCTGGGATGGATGTGTTCGCACTGGATGACGTGACACTTCCTCTACACGCTGCAACCTTGGTTCATACTGGTATCGCGGCTGAGATCCCTGAAGGCTATGAGATCCAGGTTCGTCCTAGGTCGGGTCTTGCCACGAAAGGCGTCACCGTCTGGAACGCTCCTGGAACGGTTGACTCTAAGTATCGTGGGGAGATCTGCGTGATCCTCATGTTCCTCTCGAATCACCTAGTTGTTACTAGTGACAACGATGAACCTAGTGCTAATGCGTACCAGATACAGTCTGGTGATAGGATCGCTCAGCTGGTACTCGCACCTGTAACTGAGGCAGAACCTTACGAGGTTCAGGAACTCAGCACAACAGATCGTGGTACTGGTGGATTCGGTTCTACAGGAAGGTAGGCGATCATGAGGTTTATCCTTCGCAAGATCGCAGAGCGACTTAAAAGGTTGGTCTGCGATCACAGTAACTATTCCATCATGGGTACCATGGGTCCAACGGCTCGTGGTAAAGTTTGGTTCTCGTGTAAGTGCAGAGATTGCGGTCAGTGGTTCGTCTATGAGCGACACAGCGGCAAAAGGTACTTCACTAATGGACCAGGATTTGGAGCAACTGTGGTATGATTATTATAATCGGTATTGTAGCTGCGATCCTTTTGATTCTTCTTGTGGTTGCATTCGTCATGTTGTCGATAACCCTCAATGAGGCGAACGCATCATCCGAAGAGTTCAATAAGAAACTGGTCGAACTATGTGCGACTGGATACGGCAATTCCTGGATGGGATATTGCGGTGAAATGGGATCAACCAATTATTTCGGAATTCTAACATGAACGCAAAAGAAATTAGACCGATTATAGACTACAAGCTTGACAACGGCATACGTGTTGTACTCGTTCCTATGGATGGAGCCAACACTACTACCGTGTCGGTGGTTGTCAACAACGGGCATCATCATGATCCCAAGGGATCTGAAGGTATAGCTCACTTCGTAGAACATGCGGTGTACAAGGGAACGGAGTGCTTCACGATTGACAAGTTCAACAAGGAAGTAGCTCTCCGTGGTATCACAAGTAATGCCTACACGAGCGACAAGTATGTCAACCACTACATGACTGGTGTCAACTGTGAACTGCCGTGGATGATAGAGGCATTGTCTGAGATCACCATCCATCCCACGTTCCCTGAAGCAGAGATCGAGAAGGAACGCAATGTCGTTCTTGACGAGATCAACTTCAGGAAGGACAACCACGGTATCCACGTCTACGACAACGCAATGTCCATCCTTGGTAGTGGTACGGCATATGCTCGTCAGGGCGTCGGTGATGCTAAGGCAGTGACCAAGATGACAGCTGCTGATCTGGCTAAGTTCCATCGTAGTAGGTACAACCCGAAGAATCTCACTATCGTCGTTGCTGGTGGGTTCCGCATGGCAGAGTGCGCGAAACACATCTCGTGCTACTTCGAGGAGCGAGCTCCGAAGTCTTCAGAGCGTGCATTCAAGTACAGTGAGCATGTGATCACCAGTTCGAGGAGTGATTTGGTCGAGGTTGTACCTGGCATCAACTCTAGCTGGGTCATGTATGCGTGGAAGATCCGTGGGTACGACGAGTATGCCAAGTACTGCGGTATTTCAACTGACAAGAGCGATTATCGTCTCGCGTGTCTCGAATGGCTGTACGAGCGGATCGTTCTGCATGGTGCGAACAGCAAACTTCATGACATCCGTGAGAAAGCAGGCATCTGCTATTCCATCGGTGGTTGGGTAGACTCACACCGTGACACTGGGTTCCTCTATGCTAGTGGCAGCACGCGGCATGAGAACCTTGAGAAACTCACTGATATGATGCAGCGAGCTATCCGCACTGCCAACAATAAGGCGTTCACTAAGATCGCTATCGAGAATGCAGCCAGAGGCATATCCAACGACCTTATCAAGAGTGGTGATGACTCAGCTGCTGTGGCTAGGTACTACGCAAGTGACGTTGGAGAAGGCGTTACACTCGTCCCGTTCCTGGACACCATCAGCTGCTGCAAGTACTCGTTCAAGCGGTCTGATTTCGACTTCATCATCGACAGTCTACATGCGGAACCTGTCGTGTGTGTTCTCACTAACAAGTGATCATCAGGCTGTCGATGTTCTCGACAGCCTGTATAATTCTAACGACACACATCTACTATATAGAACACTTCGCTAGAAGACGTTCTAGTACGATTTTCTGATTTCCCTAGTCGTCCAAAGTGTGTTGGAAGACATAATGGTCGCGTGGGGTTGGGCAGATGAGTTAACCGGAAACCGAACCCTCATCTGTTTAACGTACAAACTGAAGCCGGAACCCTGCGGGGGTTATGCTACCCAGGAACAGATTCCTCCGAACACCATCTCGGATAGTAATCGTATAGGTTACTAGGTCGAAGATGCTTAGTAGGTTGTACACTGAACTAATCGATCCAGTCCGTCACATGTCTGCCTTCACTGGTAGATAGCGAGAGCAACGGATCCTGTGACAGGTTGACAAACTGTCACGTTATAGGAGTGCACCGGTCGTACCGCAGATAATGTAAAATTAAGGCAAGCACAGTCACCTCTTAGGAGAAAGGGCCCAACCTCGGTACAGTGGTCCGACGGTACCTTACATCTTCCAAAGATGTCAAAGTCCGAAATAATGTATCTTGGCGTAATGGTATACCCGCGACATGGGCATACTGGCGGAACTAACGGCGACCGCCTTTAGAAAATCACCCTTCTCAGTAATGAGGTAAGGGCTACTTGGAGTACGGTGCATCTGTTGGATGCACTCCAGGTGTAGAAGCCGAAGTGAAGGCAGAAGATAAGGCCGATGATAAATTGGCTGAGCCAGGACGGAAGGGCCTGCACGACTGTGAACTTCCAGCCCTGAAGAAGGGCGCCGGTTAATTTTAGTGCAACTTCATGATGGTATAGATGCTCGGTTTGAAGACAGGCAGCTATGCGATAAGAGAAGGACAGGTAGTGGTTAAAATCCACTGATAGGTTCGTAGTGGTTCGAAACGCTGCGTGCTTATGCTGGTGTAAATGAAGAGGAAGTTTACTCGAGTCAACAGGAGTACTTGATAAACACTTGTAGTCCTGAAACTTCCAAGCATCGGTCTGCGATCGCAAAGGTTCAAAGCCCACGGCTGTCCCGACATGCGATATCCTGCGTTTACGCAACAGACGGGGAAGTCCTCGTGGCCAGGCAGGTGGTCCAATCGGATATACGATCATGAAGCTGCATATTTCTTCTTAAGTAGGGGACAGGTGTTGAACCTGTCCCCTGCTTAAGTCTTTTCTTTGTTAGTGATAAAAGAGACAAACATGAGTGATACAATTATCCCAAACAGTTGTACTGTCAAGAGTCATGTTTTCGATAATGGATTTAGGGTCGTCTATATTCAGTGTCCTACCGCTAATCGAGTCAGGGTGCAGGTGTATGTTGGGTCTGGTTCAAGTGATGACCCAGATGACAAGTCTGGTTTGGCACATCTGGCAGAACACATGTTCTATCGGAGCAACTCCAATTTCACTAAGGATGAACTGATAACATTAACGACTGACAAAGATATCGGATTCTTCTCATATACAACTTACGATTGTACGGTGCACAATCTTGGATGTGCTCAAAGTGAGTTGTCGTTCACTCTTTACATGCTGTTCTCTAAACTGTGTGAACAACTGTGTCTCGATAACGAATTCGTAGAGGCACAACGTAACCTGTGCAATGAAATCAAATCCGTAACATCGAATTCGTTCAACCGCGCGTATTTCAAGCTTCTACATGCGTTGAGTAAGAGTGCACATGCTCCCTGTCTGTACAGGAACCCATGTGGTGTGATCGACCAAGTCAACAACATCACATCTGCCGACATCGCGAAGTGGTTCAATGACCACTATGTTGCTCGCAATATGGTTCTCACCATCGTTGGTAACTTCGATATAGACACAGTCCATAAGCAAGTAGAAGAATTCAGCGCCAACTATGTTCATGCTGGAGCCAAAACTCCTGCAGTGCACGGTGATGTTGTATTCGACAAGGATATCGATGCTGAATGTACCAGTGAAGAAACCCGTCTTATGTTAGGATGGAACATCGGCAAGTCCGACCTGAACTACAAGTTGTTAGCTGCCGACGAAATCGTGGAGAGGATCCTGTTCAACGGAAAGAATAGCGAACTTAAGATCTTATTGAGGGATTCAGATTGTATCGATGTTGGTGGTCATATTTGCCGAACGTCTGATGAAGGATGGATCGCTATAGGTGGTGGGTTGCGTGGTAGTGCAGGTGTCGACAAACTATACACCGTCATGAGCAAGTTCGTGGAATTGTTAGCATCGTTCGATGTTGATAACAAATCCTTCTGTGATCGTGTTCTTAAAGCCAAACAGGCATTACTCGAACAGACTAGAGGCAATCTGTCCAACATTGATGAAATCATCGAGTATTTACCTAAACTGTACTCTATGAGCACTACCAACCTATCGTTCATGAACGGTATGTGCGATGTAACACCGAGTGATGTTGCTGAGGTTATCCAACTTATGCAGCAACCACATGTTGTGTCTAAAGTAGTAACTGTATGAAATTACAAAATGATGACTTATTATAGTCGTTAGGGTGACTAACTGACATCTGTTTCTATAGCAGTGGAGATACTTATGACATCTATAGTTCTAGTCGTTGTTTCCATAGCGTTGATCATTATGTCGGTCGTCTTCGCAGTCACAGCTCATGCCTTGTTCATGGAACGGCGCAAGAACTCTGAACTGAATGAGAAACTCAGGAATCTTTTTCCAAGGGTCGAAGTGAGGAGACTTGCTGAATCTAGCCCTGGAACAACAGCCGAGTATGACATAATTGTTGGCGGTAAGGTCATCCAGACGATAAGCTTACCGTAGCTTCAAAACTCTTCCGATCGTAAAACACAACCAGAATCCCTTATAGGATGCTAAGGTTAGACCGCTAGTCTGAAGCACTATCTAGCACTTACGGGAGTAAGATGGTAGTGTGGGAGGGACACGATCGATCATCTCCACTGGCTTAGGCCAGCTGACTAGAGAAGCGGGGTTCGATTCCCCGCGGGGTACCATCTTCAATTTGAGACATCGAAACGGACAAGGCTTAGGAGGAAATGAAGAGTAGATGACTACGGTCAGACGAAATCAGAGTACGGTGGGTGGCGCGTGGTTATCGATGTCTCTATTCGTTTTCGTACTGTGGACGGGGGAGTAGTGTTGAGAGTCCGAATCTCTCTTGGGCATGGTGCCAGCAATCTCCTTATGACATGCGATCAGGGGTTCGAATCCTACTCCCGAGCGGATCCGTCCGTTAGGGTCATGGCGTGAGTCGCGAGTCGTCTGTCCACAGTACATCTCTTCTCTCGAGACGGTGATGACCACGCATCTGCCTAGGTAAGGGTGCGTGTAGCTATGAAGCTCGAGAGCGCCGGAAGCGTTATCCACCTGACTCCCCAACATGGGGCCGTTGACCTGGTTAAGTCATCCTACGGATGATCTGGTTATTGCTCATCGTTCAATACTGTAAGGATATCACTCTGTCGAATTTATCTCTGATCCCTGGAGAGGGATCTAGACAGAGTGGGGATTGGGTTTCAGAAGCCCGTGGGCTCTTACTGCGACTTTCAACAACGGGCGTGAGCTGGATTCGACGTTGTGACAGTAGATGTACATGCATGCAGGAGATGTATCCTACTCCTTAACGACGGATGCAAACAATCAAGTGCCAACGATCATGTTGAGTACAAGGCGGCTGCCTAAGTCAGCCCGGGTATAGCCCGAGACCTTCGTTCGTCCAGCAAGAGGCTACAGGTAGCAGGAACGAGCGTCATCACCAGAGCCATGGATAGCCGGTTAGAGCGGCTACCACATGTATGCTAACGCGTAAACGTTAGCGATCTCTAGCAAACCTTGTGGTCCGGCCGTCCCATCTCGGCCACATTGTACAGGGACAAGAAGCATGTATAGATTGTACAGGTGCTGCATAGCGGACGGGAGGTTCGACCCCTCCCCACGTCCACCATCTTACAGGCGCAGAGCGCTAAGTAAAAATCTGACCTTTCTGTTCTCGGTCAGACTCCCGTTACTGTTCGCCGGGGGACAGCACCACGAGTGTTAGAGAACTTCAAACGGGGATATAACTCAGTTGGTAGAGTGGCTGCTTTGCAAGCAGCATGTCGTCGGTTCGAATCCGTCTATCTCCACCAGCCAAACTTCAACAATTTAAGATGTACTAATGATTGGTTCGAATCCAATTGTCGTGACTGGACTGGCGTGGTTAATACCACGGATGGTTTGTAACAATGTTAGTTCCTCTGAGACCATGTGAAATGGGGAATAAGTTTCGAGTCTGTAGCGTTACATGGAACGGAAGTGTAGACAAGGGCAAATTAGTACATCTTTCTTTTTAGTCACAATAAGGAGACAGCAATCGCATGAACTCATTGACAGTCTCCACCAAGCCGCGGGATGTAGCAGTTGGTAGCTAACTGGCTTCATATGCCAGAGGTCGTCGGTTCGATTCCGACTCCCGCAACCATCTTCTGTAAATTTTGGATGCATTAGTTAAAAGACGGTAACCGTGCTGGCCAGCTGTAACAGCACGTACCATTAGGAGTCCAAAACACATTGGCAACGTTACAATGTGGGAAAGGTGGGCTTAAAATACACCTGCTTCTAATGGTCAATCCAATCCGCGATTATGTTGGGAGTTGGAGTCATATCCTGGGCAAAACAACATATATCAGATAACGCCACATGACTTGTGTGTTCCCTTTATTGGGAACAGCACTTGGTGTTACGAGTGAGAGTCTCGTATGTATCTATCCAAATCTAACCAAAAAGGAAAACAAACAATGAAGAAACTACTCGCGTTCGCACTTATTGCTGCTGTTGCTCTGGTCGGTTGCAAGACTACTGAGAAACCCACGGTTGATTCATCTGAGCAGACTCACTGGGTGAATCACATCTACGACGAGACTGTTTCCTGGCCCAACGGTGCTCTCATGTGGGCTAACGTTCATGGCTTCGATGAGGGTCCTGGTCAGACCTACTGGATAGGTGTTGACGTTCGTTCATTCGGTTTCCGTGCTGCTGACTATGTTGTCAAGTGCAAGAACAAGTCCACGTACGATGACTTCCTTTATACTGCTTGGCACGATACTGAGAAGTTCCTCAGTAAGATGAGGGAAGACTCTCGTGTGAATTGCAAACGCGGAAGCGATGTGAATATCGAGTTCGTCTTCAGGTGGGGCGACGACGACAAGACATTCGACGTTCATCTCAGCACTGACGACTACGCGGAGGAGAAGTGAACATGACACGCGAAGCGATTCAGAAGCAAGTGTTCGGTGTATACCGCGATCAACTCGGAGTCGATGAGAAGGATCTTGCTCTCGACAAGAACATCGTGGAGGATCTTGGTGCAGATGATCTCGATGTGATCGAGTGCGTCATGGGTCTCGAAGAGGAGTTCGGTTACGCCATATCTGAAGATGAGGCGGAAGGCATCAAGACCATTGGTGACGCTGTCAACCTCATCGAGAAGAAACTTGGCGACGATACTGCACCATTGACACCATTATGTTAAGGAGACAAAACAATGGCTAAAGGTAAACCTGACGCAGCTAAGGCTGCAGCTGCACCCGCGAAGTCCAAGAAGCCGAAGTTCAAAGGGATCAACCATCCCAGGAACGTTCCGAAGGCTTTTAGGTCGAGCGGCAATGGTCCTCTGATCAGGGCTGTACTGAGCAGTTCTAAGAAGCGCGCTGTCGCACAGTGACGTTATCAACACCTAAGGTTAGAGAGGTACTTCGGTGCCTCTCTAGCCTGTGTTTTATTATTTTTCTTGTAAGTAGTATGATCTTAAAACCCTAAGGAGAATCCAGTATGTATTTGAAATGTGTCAAGGCTAACCGTCCGTCTTCGGTCATCAAAGAGATCAGAGCGTTCGAGGTCCCTGCGTACCGTTTCGACAAGGAATGCCACGATAATCTGGTCAAGTTCCTTGAAGACTACAGGAAGGGCTACGGTGGCAAAGTCTACGTCAACAACAATTGGGCACTTGCCGTTATAACTCACCCGATGCACGAGAAGTTCAGCAAGTTGGAGAACGTCAAGGATTTCATCGTTATCATAGAGTATGAGAACGGACAGCATTTCATACTCAACATGGACAGGTCAGAGTTCTACAGTGAGTTCGATGTCGTCAAGGATGATAAGAAGTCCTAAAGTTCAACCGAAGAACAGACATATATTCCTTACGTGAGATAGTGTAAGAGTAACATCTGAAGCTGTCTCATTCTTGTACAAGAACAACAACAATAAGGAGAAAGCAAAATGGCAGAAGCCAAGAAACCAACGATCGATATCCTCGGTCATACCCTGGATGTCAACATCACGAACAAGGGTCAGGCGTACGCGACGCTTCGCAAGGCTGATTTCGATGCAGTCCTTGATGAGAAGGGCGTGACGTCGGAGGTTCGCAAGTGCGTCACGAAGGCGCAGGATGAGATCATCTCCGAGGTCTCCAAGGCCGAGACCAAGTTCCTGCTCGAAGCGAACAAGGGCAAGAAGGAAGATGATCCCACGTTCATCAAGTCGTTCGATGCGCGCCTCGGTGCGAACAACTTCTCGATGAGCGTCAAGAAGGTTGTCCACACTTTCAGCTCCGGCAAGGCTCCTGGCACGGGCAAGCCGTACGAGAAGCACGACTACGGTCGTACCATCGTCACTCTCAACTACGAGGCTGCTGCCGAGCTCCGCAAGGAAGGTGGTCAGTTCGACCTCGAGGCCAAGCAGTTCGAGAAGGCTCTCGGTCTCAAGAAGTAAGAGTCTGGCGTTAGGAGAAGTTGGGGTGGAGTTGATCCTCCACCCTGACCTCCTTTTATTTTTGTTGTTGTGTGCTATCTTTATAGATAACAACAAGTTCCATCACGGTCAAGTTGATGGGAGGTCTTAGATGGCTAGCAATAACAAATTTAAGATCCTGGCTTTCGATCCAGGACTGACATCCACAGGTTGGTCTCTTATTGAAGGAGACATAGAGAGTAGAGATGTCGTCGTGCTGAAAGTCGGGGAGCTTCATCCTGGACAGTTGGCTGACAGAGCAATGTTCAGAGACGAAGTAGGTAGATTCGATAAACGCGTCGTTACTCTTAGATTGCTCCGTGAAGGCGTTACCAAGTTGCTCGATGAGATCAAACCAGATTTGGTATGCGCTGAAGACATATTCATCAACCCTCGGAGGCCGCAGGCATACGGCGCGTTGTGCATGTGGACCGCAGTAGTTCGCATGCATTGTAGAGATGTTGCTGGGAAGTATCTTGTTTCTATTCCTACAAAGATCTGCAAACAAGTGGTGACTGGTAGGGGAGACATGGGTAAGCTTACAGTACAGCAAGCTATTGCTGCACATCCCCACATCAAGTTCAAAGATCCTAATGATCTTGCACACATGACGGAGCACGAAGCCGACAGCATAGCTGTTGGCATGGCTCTGTTCGACAGATATCATGATTTAATCGTCAAAGAAGTAAAGGAGCGCAATGAGCGAAGAACAACCCAAAGTTGAAGAGAAGGTTATAACTGAGGAAGAGCTTAAGGCTTCTATGGAACGCAAAGCCAAGGAAGCTGAGAACGGCTCCAACGACATGCTGAGTGCGATGGTCGGATATGCGAAACGCTACAACGGCTTCCCGTACATCTCGGCAAGTCGTGTCGATCGCATACCTGGCAAGGAAGAGAAGCACTCCATCTTGTTCGATCAGCTTCTCAGTACCTTCTTGTTGAAGAACATCAAGAACCCGAAGGCTATTGAGGATTTCCAGGAGACGTTCGGTCGTGGTGATCTGGTTTACATCCAGGCACACGCTGACTGTCCGACTATGGCTGCAGATGGCCTCTACAACGCCATCGATATCAATGGCAAGCCAATCAAGACTCAGCTTATCGGATACTTCAAGATCGTTGCACCTGATCCTGAAGTCACAGAGGATGAGAAGAGCGAACCTGAGTTCGATTATTTCTTCAAAGATCAGAACGATGAGTTCATGAACTTGTTCGTCAACGACGACACTCCTCTTGCTGCACATCGTGCCAAGTACACCACCATCTACAAGGCACCAAGGAAAGTTCCTTTTACATCGATCATCTTGCGCAAGTACCTCAAGGATGGCAAGACATCGTTCGGTGTGCTGACTGGTGATCCTTTCCATGGACTGACCAGGCAGGAAATCGCTGCTCTGCTTAAGGATCAGGCTGATCGTGGCAACCTTACCCTTGAGGAAGGTCCGACGGTCCAGACTGCTGAACCTAGCAAATAACTTCATGTGCAGACGGGTGATGTTGACGCGAGATGCGTCAACATCACTTGTCCTTTTATATGTTTACATTCCAGAACAATCAAATACAAGGAGGATAGTTATGAGTGAACAAGATGTTGACAACAGTCTACCTAGGATGATACTGCGCGCTTTAGGTAAGAGAATAGTCGCGGTTTTCGAACTCATGGACAAGTGCTTCAACAATAGTTACGTGTCCGTCTTCATGGTTGGTCTATTATTATCCAATTTACTCATCTTGGCCGAGATGACAGTTCGTTGGTTCAACGGAGGATGTGTTTCAGAATACACCTTCACCTTGGCTTTGTTCAACACTCTGTGCTTGTTATACTGGTATCCTAAAGCTAAGCCGCTTCTCTTCAGATCGAAACAAAATAAGGAGAGTTCCGATGTGGAATACCAGAGTCAAACCTGAGGATCATCTCAGGATGCTACTCGGAGCAGTTGTCAGGGACATCGACCGTGAGTGTGTGAATCTGGCAAGGAACTGCTACACTTGTAAGAAGGTTACCAAATGCCAGATAGCCATCACCAAGGAAGCGTTCTGTCGAATACACAACGGAACTAAATCTATGTTGTCTGACGAATACATCAAACTACGTGACGAGTATTGGAAGGCTGTGGAATAAATGAAACCATCAGAATCATTCTTCACGCATGGTTGTTATGTCACACAAGGTTCCAAGAAGGAAGGCAACTTCAGAGATGCTTATATCGGATTCATCAAGAGTCTGGTAGATGGACATCGAGAGATGATAACCATCCCTTCACCTGAGGTCACGGTATATGTCACCAAACCTCAGTTCAGATTGAACACGATCAAGAGAGAGTGTATCGAGAAGAGCCAGTGTGACAGCTATAGAACGAAGATAGCGGACATGCCTGAGACGTTGTTCAATGCGATCAACAACCCAGGCAGGTTCCGCCCTGTATACGGATACATACCTGCTAAGAAGATGCTGGACAACCCACACGTGTACGGAGCAGACATAGACTACAGCACTCACCTTAAGTATGCCTACACCAAGGCTAACAAAGGAGAGATGCCCAAGTCGTACAATGTGGGACACCTCGATATTGAGACTGATGTTACTGGCTCTCAGGAGATCATCCTGATAACATTCATGAATGGAGACGGTAACACATACACAGGCGTGCTTAAGAGTTTCTTCCTGGGTGAGCATACTGTCTATGCACATGACACTCAAGAGGATATAGCCAAGAGAGAACAAGAGATCTTGGATAAGCACACTACACAAGTTTATGCTCTTTGGGAGAAAACCGAGAAGGAATTCCGGTCGAAATTGAATGAAGAAGCTCTTGAAAAATACGACAAGTCCGATCCCATTAAGATCCATCTAGAGTTGTTCGACAGTGAAGTAGATCTGATAAGGTGGGTGTTCGACCGCATCCACGAATGCAAGCCAGATTTCTGTACTATCTGGAACATCGCGTACGATATTCCGTATATTCTTGACAGACTGAAATTCAGAGGAGTAGATCCTTGTGATATCTTCTGTCATCCCGATGTTCCTAAACAGTGGAGAGTATGCGAGTTCCATCTTGACAAGGGCAAGGAGGATTCACACATCACTGACTTGTGGAGCTGGTTGACTTGTACTGACTACACTCTGTTCATCGATGCCATGTGCTTGTATGGAAGATTGCGTAAAGCCAAAGGAAGAGATCCTTCTTATAAGCTAAACGATATCGGAGCCAAGGAGATCGGTGCAGGTAAGCTTGAGTTCGGTGAAGGTGAAGGTCATGCATCGATGCAGGTCCATCATCCAGTGGAATACACTGTCTACAACATCGTCGACGTACTCGTGCTGAGAGTCATGGAGATCAAGAACCGTGATATCTTCAACATGGTCATGTTGTCAGATGTAAGTACGATGGATGAATTCCACCACCAATCTGTACAGTTGAAGAACTCGTTCTACGTTCATCTTGACAAGAAAGGTAAGATCCCTGGATCAGTTGGCAATGCCCTTGACCAACCCTGGGACAAGTGGATCAATAACAAAGGTGGTGCAGTGCTCGATCCTGACCGATCATTCGAGAACATCGCTGTTCCGAGTATCAAGGGATTAGAGACAACTGGTCGTGTATCTAGGTTCGTTCTAGATTTGGATGTTACATCGGAATATCCATACACCCTGATCACGATGAACATCACTCGTGAGACCAAACTAGCAACGGTTCTTAACATTGACAACACCAACAGAGCTGGCAAGATCATCGACTGTGAACAGATACGACTTGATCCTAAGGAAGTTCCTGGGCTCAAGAACATTGATGTGATCAGTTGGTTCATGATGGCTATCTATGTGCGTAGCAATGCACTCAAACTAGCCAAGTCATTCAACTTGCCGACTCTAAGTGAAGTCGATCAGATCATAGCTGAGAAATATCCAGAGCTTATCAAAGCTCCGGTGTAACTGTGATGCTACGTTCTAGTGCAACAACTAGAGCGTAGCTCATCTTTCATTTTTAACAGGACTAAGAGTCATGAAGAAAACTTCCACAACCAAGAAGAAACCAGTGAAGAGCGTTGGTGCAGCGATGAACATGCTCATGGGTCAGGCTGCATCAGCTGCTAGAGCAGAGTGTGGCAAGACCAAGGCATCCGTGAAGGTACCGAAGCTCGCACAGTCTGTCGAGGACGGTCCGAAGGCCTACCGCCAGCTTATCGAACTCCTTGAGAACAAGTTGCAGAACAGCAAGAGCAAGTTCAAGTTCGTCTACCTCGACCAGGTTCCCTACAAGGCGTACGTGACTGTTAAGAGGATCGATGCATCTGTCAAGGTCCGTCCCATGACCAAGTATTTCATTGGTCTTGTGTCTGGCAAGACAGTCATCATTGGAACAACCGAAATACCTTGTCGCAAGACTGGTAAAGTAGAGTACGAAGTCAAACTCCCTGTAGCTCTCAGAACGAAGAGTCTGTCGGTTCGCTTGTACGACGCCGATGGCTGCAACGTCTTCGTTGACTACAACCGTACGTACAACTTCGAGAAGATGAAAACCTTCAAGAAGGGCGAGACTCTCGAGTTCGTTATTGACCTTCATCTGGACGACACTGATCCTAAGCGGTAACACCAATCAGAAGAGTAGTCATAACCGACTACTCTTCTGTTGTCCATGTATGGATTTCAAGCATATATTACATTTGTGTAGTGTTATGATCTATGTTAAATGTATGTTGACCTGTGTTGGTCGTTGGAACTGCTAGATATCAATTTTGAAACGTGGAAGATCGTGGATGTTCTTCCGGTTCAGGGTGCGCTTGTCGCACCTGGGAAGAGTACCTCTGGTACTCTTCTTTTTTGGATATTTTATAGATGACAAGTTTTGTCATAATTAGAAGGGAAGGTGTTATGAACAAACCTCTAATCGAAGGATCTCTTCATGATTACGCTGTCGAGAAAATCGACTCTGCGTTGTCTCCTCTGGCCTCCACTGAGGCACTTAATTCCAATATCTTCGGCAAGGTTTTCGTAGCCATAGTCGACACGTTCAGCGGCATAGCTCTGACGTTCAAGTCCAACATGGTCAACATGACCAAGGCTATCAAGCGCTCCGAACTCCACGAGTTCAGGGACAGCAACCGTCTGAAGATCCGTACAGTCAACTCCATCGACTACTCTCGTCTTGTAGGGTTCAAGGTAGATGTTCCTGCTAACCTGAACGAGACCTATCCTGAGACTGTCAAGATTCTTGCGGATGCCTACATCAAGTTCAATACTGACAGCATCTCCAAGTTGATGCTCTCTGCATTCACTGAGATCTTCAAGTCCATGACTGAGGGTACAGGCAAGTCAGCTTCGATCATAGACAAGTACTTCAGGATAGTCAATGCTACTACGCATGTTGTCAAGCCAGCATACGAAAGACTGGCAGCGTGTTTCAACGGCAAGTTCGAGAAGCAGCTCCCGTTCGAGCAGGTATTCTACACCATGACCGAGTATGTCCAGTGCATGGACAGTCTTATCGACCTCGAACCGAGGCTCCAGGAAGCCCGTGGTGTTAGGGAGACTGTAGAGGGACAAGAGCGTATCCTTAAAGGTATCCTGGATTTCTGCCAGGATCACCAGGAGACTCTTGACAAGAACGATCTGACCAAGTTCGGTGAGACGATCAAGGATGTCGCTCTCATTATGGATGCGTATCACGTGGCCGTGATGCGTCAGTTGGCACTGGAGCACAATTACATCCTGATGACCAACTCCATTTACGACAACGTAAAATAAGAAAGGAATGCACCATGGGCATTTCCAACGAGGAGACTGATTCTTCTGGTTTTGTAAAAAGCCTGAACGATGGAATTGCTCGTGGGGTTCCGATTGAATCCATACTCAAGAGCATGCCTCAGGAGCGCATCAACGCTTACTTACTGGCACAAGTTGAAAGACTCAGCAAGCAGCACGATGATCTAGCTGAACAGTTCAGGACAGTCATCTCCGCTGTTAAGGTAGGCAACAAGAATGTAACCGATCGCATCGAGCACATTCTTGCTCTCATGACTTCCAACATGATGTTCGTCAAACAGATGATCCAGTTCGAGAGCTCCTCGATGGCTAGGTTGGACGATCAAGAGAAGACAGATGCCAAGCTGGAGCTTCAGTTCTCTACTGTTATCAATAGGCAGAACCAGTTCTCCCAGTGCATAGAGAACATGAACAAGAACTCCAAGGCATTGCTGGAGGCTATTGAGGAACTGAGGGCGAACGACGTCAACAACGACAAGTTCAAGACCAAGGTGACTGTCATCGCATCACTGTGTGCCATCGTGATCTACTGGATCATGTCGGGACTCAATCTCGGCAAGATCATTGAGTTCATCCAGAGTTTGGCACCTCGCACATAATAAAACACCTAAGTCACCGTCGTGTCCTTCATAGGACACGACGATGACTCGGTTTTCTTTTTGTTCGTTGTTAGTCAGCGATATGCAGCTTCGACGCCTTGGGTTCTTCAACCCACTCAACGAACTCTGGGTCACGCTGAAGCTCCTTGGGATCCAGAGCATGACAGATCGGAACATATTCCAGAGATGCACGATCATCCCAGAACCCGATGGCGTGATAACGCTCAGTCACGTTACCGTTCTTGACCGTCTTGCGGATCACGGTCTTCAAATTCACGATGGCTTTGCCGCCCTTGTAGTCACGGACGCATTTGCCATCAACGAACTGCTCGTACTTGGTAGTGCCGTCGTCTTCCTCCCTCCAGGGAAGCATGGGCTGCACCATCTTGGTTCCAGTGTACCAGTAAAGCTGCATGTTTTCGAATTCTGCAAGCATTTCATTTTGAGTGTCAATCGGGGACATAATTCCCATCCTTCCTTAGAGTAAGGTTATTGTGAAAACGAATTTTCATAATATTGACATTTTATGATTTATTTCACTCTACACAGGAGGTAGATATGATGATTGTCAAACGCCGAGCTGAGCGCGAGGCAGAACAGCGTATTATCAAGAACGCGCAGGTCAAGAAAGCGCGTTCTAACGACACAGCAGATTTCGAATTGGTTGCAGGTAAGTTCCGTGAGGCAGTGTTGAAGATACGCGCTGCCATGAAGACTACCAACACGAAGTATAACTACGATACGTTCTTCGGTGGCTATGAGCAGTGCGATATGTTACTCCGTGATCCGGCGTATCATACATGCAGTGAAGCACAATTTGCTTACCAGCTGTTGCTCGGTGCTGATAGCTGGCTGAAGCACGAAGCTGACAAACTCGGTGAGAACTATGTCCCACCGGAACACTTCTACAAGGCTTGGTTACTCAATAATCCTCCTATTGATCTTAGGGGATTGAACGTGTAATCACAAACTGTAGTTATAAACCCAATAAAAACAAAGGCAAATAAATGAAACACATCATAATCGCCGCGATAGCGGTGGCTGTCACTGTTGGAGCATATGCTCAGAACATCATGGGACCGATCGTCCCGAAGAACACTCTGCAGTTGTATCTGGATAAGGCAAAGGCTTACACCGACAGCAAGGTTGGTGATGCATCTGCAGCTAGCGGAGCCGCCACCGCAGAACAGAAGGAGAGGATCGATGAACTCGTCCAAAAACTTGATAGTCTTACTGCTCGCCTCAAAGTCGTTGAGGCAACCTACCAACAGAAGGACGGAACTGTTGGTATCATCGCAGAACCCGGACAAGCGGTTGCAGTTAATGATGCTGCAGCAGATGCTTACATCAGCGGGCAAGTGGATCAACCGGCGACTCTACTCGCCAAGTCTGTGAGTATAGATAACACTCAGATCTCGATAACGAACATGCCGTCTACAGGCAACGGCGTCTTTATAACGAGTCCCACTATCGACGTTGCTGGCTCTCAGCTCAGTGGTAATACCCAGAAGAGCTCCAATCTCGTTAAGGCTACAGGCGCTGAGACGATGACCATTAAGGACACCACGTTCACTGGTCAGACGTATAACACGATCATGACTGGTCAGAGTACTACGGAGTACCTTAAGGAGCTCACTATTGATAACTGCAACTTCGACGAAGACTGCAAGCATGTTAATGTGTGGTTCGGTGGCTTCCAGGATGGAGCGACACTTACTATCAAGAACTGCAAGTTCAAGACTTGTGAGCAGTTCCTGTGTGTGTCGGATTTCTCTGGCAAGACTAACAAACTGAACATAGTGCTCGAGAACGTTACTATTGAGTCGTTCCAGAATGCAGACAATCAGTCGAAGATGTACAATGGTTTCATTCTCTTCGATGACCGTGCGTGTGCATCTGAGGCTGACTTCCTTGAATCCAAGCCTTTCGCTAACGTGACTCTCACGCTGACGAATGTTACGGCTGGCGGAGTCAAGATGACAGCTGACGCGTTCAAGCTTGGTACTGCCGAGGTTGGACAGATGTGCTACATGTACTGTGCCAAGGCTCGCAATGTTTATCCGTTCAACGATGAGACTAAGGCTCTGTGGCCGAAGATCACTGTTGACGGTGTGGTTGTTAACGAGTAACAACATGGCTACCGGGAAGAGGAGTACCCATCGAGGTACTCCTCTTCCTACCCTTTATTTTTCATTGACTTTTCGTATATAAATTACTCATATGAGTAAAATTAATAAGTATACAATGTGGAAATAAATACAGCTGTTACATACTTTTATGTAACGGTTAATTCCCACATTCAACAAAACAAGGAGTAAAATCATGGCTACAGGAAGTTGTGACTTAACAGGTAGGACTGAGCGCGAAACGCTGGTCAATCAACTGGGTTGGGCATCTGGCTGGTTGTCTAAACTGGCTAAGGAATACAAGTCGTTCAAGGAAGTCATCTCGTCATGTCTCACCACACTGGCGGTGCAGAAAGACAACAGCTTGCAGGACAGGTGTTCTGCTGTGTGTATGATGCTCAAAGGAGCACTCAGCACATATAACGAACGGTACTACGAGGACGATGGTACTTACGATGTCGTCGAGAGCGTTGCCAACTCAGCTGACAGGATGGAGAAGCTTGTCAAGCAGAATGGTCCGTTCCCGGTTCATCCTACGATGAATAAGGAACCTGATGAAGAGATCTCCAATTTCGATCAGAAGATGTTCGAACAGAACGTCAATGAGCTCTTCAGAGCTATCGACTCTCTTCAGGGATTGTACGCTAAGTACGCTTCCAATAGTCATGCTCAGGTCCAGTTGCACATTAAGGTTCTCGATGGAACCACAGGTCACCCGATCAATGTTGCTGGGTTGGATCCTTTTCCTCTTATCAAGGCATATCTTGACAAGAAGAGGGAAGAGATGACGAAGCCTCGCGTCCCACCTCAACCTGCACCTGCTGAAGCTGTAACGGCGGAACAGCCGACCCCACAACCAGAACCGACCAATGGAGTTCAAGATGGAGTTCAGGATCAGTTGTCCAGCTAATGCGCTCGATGTAGAGAACCTCATCAGAACGCAGTGCCAGCATTTCGGATACCCTGGAGCTAAACTGGAGTTTGACCCTGTGACTTTGGAACTCGTGCTCAAGCTGCACGATCCGAGTCCATTAGGCGCGCCGACTCGTCCAGGAGTTGCAATGGAATCCGCTGGTGTACCCAGACTGAAATGCTAATAAAGAAGACCAAGATGGTACGCGTTGTGCGTACCATCTTGGATCTCTTCTTTTTTTATTAATCGTCAAGAACATGTGTCATTGTCGTTCCATAGATGAACTGTTGAGCAGCAGCTTCTCCAGTGATCCACACGAACCCGTTCTCAGCATACTCAGGACCCCACGAGTTCATGATGCGGAACATATCACCATCATAACCACAGATGATGACAGCGTGTCCACCTTCACTCGGGTACTTGCCACCGCGTATGATACCGTCCTTGGGTTTGTACCACTCAGTTGTGATAGCGAAACCAGCCATGCAGACCCCGTATCTGTGAATGGCGAACTTGATATCGTTAAGTGCATTACCATTGCCGAACGAATTTACACCGCCGAATTGCTGAATCTTGCAGAGGTTCTCATCGAAGTATCCTTTCTTGAGAAGTGCCTCCATCGTGCACTCCAGATAGGTACCTGCTCCATGAGGATCTCCATCGATAGTCTTGGCATACTGGTACAGAGGGAACGGATCGATATCCTTGTGATAGTGATTCTTACGCCAGAGTATATTCTCAGCAAAACTCGACGCAGAATACGCCGCACAATAGGGAAGATTACCCTGATTTTCAACAGGGGTGCAGTATCCCTCAAGGTTGAGTGTTTTAGGTGCCGAGAACAGTTTAGAAGCTTTGAAAGTTTCTCTCTTAGTTATACGTTCAGGAACCTTAAGAGCTCCTGCTACGAACATGTCAGCGAAGCGATTAGCCATAGATAGTTCCTCCTTGATTTGTAGTTGAAGACGGATCATAAAATTGCCTGACAGTCGGCCAATTTTATGGTTTCTTTGTATCTGATCCCATATAAAAAGGAGTGAGATCGATATGTCCAAAATATTAGGCAAAGTAGGTCGTAACGAGATCGTGCTCGATAAGGACGATGTTCGCAATGCACTCGTTCTTGTAGATGAGTTGCCTGATCCTGCTACGACTGGATGGGGATGTGTTCAACTTAGCACAACTCTATCTAGCGACAAGATGGCTGGTGATATTTTCAAGTTGGAAGACGGAGCATGGAAGAAGATAGAAGCATCCTCTGTCATGAAGGGTACAGTTACGCATGTGATATGCCCTGCTTATGACAACGATGTTCAGATCAGGTGGACTGATATCGCTTCTAAGGATACTTGGAAGTTCACCCGTGTCGTCCGTAAATTCGGTAGTTACCCAACTGATCCTTTCGACGGAGTTATCGTTACCGATTCATACGAATACAACTTCTACAAGAATAACATCCTGCACGACTTAGTTCCCATGGTTCCAGATGAACCTGTTGACAAATGGTTCTACAGGATATTCGTCTTCAGTGGTAGTGGCAGTTACACCACTGACTCGTACTGCATGTTCCGTCCCATAGAGTTCACACTCGAGAACCTTCCTACCATCATCCGTGCTGGTGATGGTCCTAAGGTATTCGATATCGGTGATGTGATCTGTACGGAGACTACCAACGGAGTAGCAGACGAAGATAAGGGTTTCGAGGTCGCTGGATTCGACACTGTGGAGTTGGAAGATGCCAGCTTGTCACACTGTGTTGTTCTCGTGTCCACCAAGTGCATCTATGTCAACCTTCCGTATGACAAGAAGTGGGATATCTACACACTCACTGCAGATACTCGTTACATGTCGAGAGACAAGGTGTACTACGAACTCGATGGTAGTGGTAACTTCGTTGAAGCGACAGGTCTTCGTCTTGGGGCTCTCATACCTGAAGGCAGGTACTATGAGAAGAACCCTGAAGGTCCGAGAACACAGATCGGTGGCAATAGGTGGTCGAAGTCCAGCCTGCGCAAACTGCTCAATGACAATCTGATCAACATGATCGGAACTGAGCAGATCAAACCGCCAGCACTCATGTTCGAGAACCTTGACAAAGTCGTAGCCAACGCTATGGTCAGGACCACCATGCCTCTGTGTGATGGTACTGGAGCGGAGTATACGGTCGACAAGTATTTCATACCCTCACTTACTGAAGTGTTCGGTGTGAATCCTTACCATGAGTGGTACAGCCGTACGACGGACTCTATCCCTAAAGAAGTGTACGCTGTAACTTCCGATAAGGTCAGGGATGTTCTCAAGACATACTTCATCTTCAACAACGGCGTGTATCGCATCGCTACAGATTCGAGCTTCAATGAAGACGGATCGTTCATGGAAGGCATCGTCTACTACGAGCTTCTTCCCAAAGACTACTATGTTGAAGATGGAGAGGGTGGCTACCGTATCGCGGTAGACAATCAGGAAGATCCTGACAGCTCCGACTTCACACCTGATCACGGGTTCAAAGAAGGTGTCGCTTACTACGAGAAGAACGTTATCGACATAGACGAGAACGGTCATCTTCCTAGCTTCGACAACCTGGCACTGAATCCAAAGCGTAAGACTTCTATTGGGTCGGATACACATACCTCGTGGTGGCTGCGCAGTGCAGACATCCACACCGAGTCTGAAGTCTTGTGCGTGACGGATGTCGGTGGTCAGTCAAGTGCACAGTGCAACGTACAGCTAGGTGTAGCAGTTGCATGTGTCATCGCGTAATCGAAAGGATAACTCAATGAAACCTTTATCTAAATTGGCTAGAGCTGAGGACGTCCTTACAGAGGAAGCGATGCAACAACTTATCGTCCCTGTTAAGGAACTACCTGAAGCTAGCAAAGATCAGCTAGGCAAATCCTACCTTCTGGTTGCACCCTCAACTGGTTACAACACTGCTTGCACTTACAAGTGTGTCAAGACCGGTGATGGTGAGAGTGCTGTCTACAGCTGGGTGCAGGTCAACGTAACTGAGACTGGCAAACTCGATGCTGTTACTGGTCTGTGGGCAACCTCTATCGTCAACGGTGATCAGGCAGTTGTTAAACTGCACTGGACAGATCCCGAAGACAAGGACGATGCTCACTGGAAGTACGATGTGATCGTCCGTAAACAGGGTGGAGTCCCCACTTCTATCCACGATGGAGAGATAGTGGGATACTCGTCTGTTCGTAACCAGTACAAGTCTGCAGCTGCGTTCATAGACGCCATCGATAGTGATACGGTTGATAGCAGTGACATACTTGACGATGTTGTTAAACCTTCTACCGAGGATGTGTATTACTACAATGTCTTCGCTGTTACTAGGTACGGCATCGCGACTGGTACTACGGACGGTTGTCCTCCTATGCTGTCTTGGACACAGTTCTCCAAGATGGTTAAGTCTGGGAGGGCATCTGACATCGTGAGTCTTGGAGATGTTCTCCAGGTCAACTGTGGTACTGAGTTCGGTATACTCGACTTCCATGTTGTCGACATCAGCACTCGTCGATACTTGAGCAGTGAAGCGGACGAGGACATGCCAACTGTCACTCTCATGACAGATAAGGTGTTGTTCCGTGGTTCGTTCGATCACTACGACAACGACGTTGACAACAATCCACAGGCTGCTATCCATGGTAGTAACCGATGGATCACATCCAACATTCAGGAATGGCTGAATGGATCTGGATCCAACTGGCATCAACGTGGAGACACTTACAGTACCTCATTCGACAGCGATGGTACCTACGGTTACAGAGGACATCAGTTCAATGGGTTCCTTGGAAGTCTCCCTGAAGACCTTCGCGATGTATTGCTCGAGGTACCAGTTAAGACTACCAAACCACAGTGGGAACCTACCAGGAGCAGTGATCGTCCTCTAGATGTTAGGAACATGAAAGTGTTTCTTGCTTCTTATGAGGAACTCTTCGGTACTGGTGGTGCTGCAGGTGCTAGCAGACCTAGCGACGTTGTCTTCAGCAATGATGATGGTCACGACCAGTACACCTGTGAGGGAACTCAGTTCGGCATCTTCGCTCAGAACAGGATCGACTCTCGTATGAAACTGATCATCAACGATGCTCAGCACAATACTACGCCTGCGGCTTCTGAAGCCGACAACCTGGCATCCTGGTTCACGAGAACTCCTTCCTACGGACCTGTTGTTGGTGTCGGTGAAGGCATAGACGGAGTGTACATGGTCACTGTCCGTGGTCGTGATCCGTTCGAGACTCGTCGTGAACTGGGTGCTGATGGTGCCGCTCTTACCAAGGCGTACGTAAGTCAGGTCGAGCGTGACAACCGCACTAAAGATGCGTCAACTTCAACTAACAACAACATAGCACCGGGATTCGTTCCGTGTATCGTTATAGGAGGGAGGCTGAGCGATGCAAACTAAGTATGGTCAAGCTTTCTTCACTAAAGTAGCAGGAACCAAGGAAGATCTCAACAGGATGGTCCTGAGTGTTACTGCTCTTCCTGATATCAAGGAAGTTGTTGATGGTACTGTGATGCAACTTCGTGCTCCGCAGATGGGCTACAACGAAACCCATTTCTACAGAGCAGACAAAACATCTGCAACTGAAGGAGTGTGGGTCGATATCACTGATGAGTTCGTGTCCAACATGACCAAGATCAGTGATGCTCGAGCTGGTTGGTATTATGAACCTGTCGTAGATCCCGGTGAGGGTGAAGGCGAGTTCACTGGTTATCTTGAAGTCACGTGGACGAAACAGGCTGATATCTCAGCCGATGATAAACTCGTCTACACTGTAGTTGTCAGGAAGCTGAGATCCTATCCCAGCAACCCTGACGACGGACAGAAGGTGTCCAGTATGCCTGCAGCACAGCAGACATCACGTACAACGTGTAGAGTGGATGATATGCAGATGTGCAAGAACGAGTCTGCACTCTTGTTCAAATACACGGTGTTCCATGTGTTCGAATCTGGAAGTATCAAGTACGTTCGTTTAGGCGAATAAAAGATACGAGGCTACCTAGTGACCATTACGGTCACTAGGTAGACCTTCGCTTATGTTTATCCATGCTTGATGGAGAACACTACAACTACACCTGCTTCTTCAGTAGGAGCAACACCTGTCGGCTGCTTGTTGGTAGTGCAGTTGGATCCAGACGTATCCTGCATCCACCACGCAGTACCTTCTTGCAGGTTAACCTTAGGAAGGTTCTTGACAGGAGAGATATTGCTCATAGACGCAGCAGGTATGATCACTGCATCGATGACTCCGTGAGGAGCATCACCGTTGATCTCGTACAAGTCAACGTTGCGAGGAAGAACTGCTCCAGCCGACGCTTCAATAGCCTCAAACTCATGAGTGCTCTTGTTGTAGGTGAAGTAGTGCTTGTCCATATCTGCAACAGAGTCGGAAGACTTCTTGTACTTGGAGTACTCGAGGAACATCTTCTCGACCCAAGTCTTGACTGCCGAATCAGCGTAGACATTCGTCGTACCGAACTGCATAACAGTCAGCACATCTTTGGATGCTAGCTTCATGCCTGCAGTACTGTCGATGGAGATGACCTCACAACCGATGTCGCCGAGTTCCGGGTGAGTAGGAAGGTAGATCGTGTCGCCTACCTTGATGTACTTGGCGATGTCAGAAGTAGACATAGTTACGATGTCTTGCCAAGTCAGTGCCCTAGGCTCTGCCTCACTCATGGAAGATGTAGCGTACATAGCTCCACTTGTTGTGAACGAGAACAGCTTGTAGAATGCACGTTCCCTATAGATGGAAACCACATCTTCGATCGGTTCAGTCGGATTGGAAGTAAACTCGCCGATGATACGACCGTCTTCGATGCTTGTGGGCATCTTACCGATCTTCCTAACCAGGTAGGTCTTCTCGTGCTTGTAAACCCTTCCAGTGTCAGGATCAGTCTTCTGCGTTATCGGAAGGTTGATCGTAAGGATGTTCTTGACAACAGGGTTGAGAGGATCGAGATCCATCCTAACTGCCGAGAACCAAGCTCCATCGAACACGATGGTCTTGCCTTTGTCGAGATCGGACACATCGACCCATTCACCGTTGACTACCTTGTAGTAGTGGAAGGCAGGATGAGTACCATCATCAGTCGTGGGGATGAAGATACCCTTGCCGAGTCCAGTAGATGCTACAGGGAGAGTGAGAACAACAGTCGTCTCGAACTTGTTGCCGACATACAACGGATAGAGATCACCGTCATCGGACTTGATGATGTTGAATGTCGATACCGAACCATCTTGCAACACCACTTCGAGTTGCATACCTTCAGCAGCTATAGGCGAAGTGATGAACTTAGCAGCGAGCTCAGCAGACGAAGGAACAACAACTGCTTCCGATTCAGGATCAGCAGGATCCTTCCAAACTATCTCACCGTCAACGATGTTGTCGTAACGATATCCGCTACCAGCAGGGATCTGACCATCGATGAGAAGGCGACCATTAACGAAGCTGAGTTTGTCAAGAAGATCTTTGTTAGCGTGAGTGTGCTTAGCAGCATTCAACTCGTTGATGCTGTTGCTCATGCCAGCGACATTCTGTTCGACCTGCCCGATGGCAGTAGAGTGCTGACTGAGCGTCTCACGGATACCACTTACAGTAGTATCGAAATCAGATTTCTTGACGAGCATCTTGAGGATGCGTTCGTCGATACCCCAAGGACCGTCAACAGACTCCTGCTCAGCGATCTTGCGGAACCCAGCCGTGGTTGCTGTCAGTTCGTTGTCCCACACGTAGGCAGCCCAGCCTTCATGAACAGAAGGATCTCCACCTGTATTGGTCTCAGTTGCAGCTGCGTTGCGGACAAGGAAGATACCGGGCTCGCCCTTGTACTGTGCATTGAGCGTAGCGTAATCGTTCACGAAACGAACACCCATCACTGCACGCTTGTTACCTTCAGCGTCAATGACGTACCAAATAAAAGGATCTTTGTTTACAACATCTACTATTCTGCCCATAAGAGCCTCCTTTATCGAAGAAAATTCATAAAATGTCTCGAAGCTAGTACTCTCTTACGAGAGTACTAGCTCCAAGTGTAGGTTAAGCTGTACGCTTCCACATGTAACCAACGTTAGCCACCTCTGCCATGAGAGCCCATGTGCCGTAAGTCATCTTGGCTGCAACCTGAGCTGCAGTTGAGACAGTCTTGTCTGTTACGACACAGAATCCAACGGGAAGGGCAGTATTGGTCTTAGCATCCACGTAAGCTTTGTTGACGAGCTGATTGTCCTGTGTTGGAGCGGCAGACGACTTAGGGAGTGAGCTGAATGTCTTCACACCATCGATCGTCTGATCACTTCCAGTAAGAACAACGTCATACGCCAGAGCAGTGAGAGTACCGTCACTGAGGTACACTGGACGAGTCGAGGTACCGACATTTTCGTGCGACTCAGTCAACACACCACTATCGTTGGAGTAGATCAGGTTCTTGCCGTTACCGACGTTGCTCACGATACCAGACATCTCAGACTTGAATGCTGCGAGTACCTGGGATAGAACATAGGCAGTAACAACATGCCTGGTAGGCGGTGGATCCTTCTTGGTGTAGTTGTTGACAGTATCGGCTAGCTCACTGTCCTTGGCAGCTTTGTACTGTTCCAAGGTCTTGAGCAGTTCAGCACGTCTTACAGAAGTCTTGGCGTGTGCCTGAGGATCTGCACGGTGAACAGCGATCATCGTCTGTTCCTGACCAGTCGGTACAGCCTGACCTTTCTTAAGGTAATCAGGATGTGCGTTCGGATCAGCAACATGAGCTGTCAACGTTTCGATATCTCCAGCAACATCAGGAGCTCCGACTTTAACTCTGGAGCGCCAACGGAAAAGTTTTTGCCATATAGCCATTGTCGTTCTCCTTATGTTAGTCTACTGTAACTGGAGACCAGATGCGCCAGTACTTCTGGTCATTCGTATCGTAGTAGTCGATCTGTTCCATCTCAACCTCGATGAATCCCTTAGAGGCTCCACCCCAAGACAGCTGGTAGTCGAACTCATACTGACCAGTCTCACTGTTGTAGGTATCGTTGATGTTCTTGCCGCTCTTGCAGTAGAACAGATGAAGCGATACTTTCCTCCAGTACTGTGGATCAGGAGTCGTCTGCTCAGTCATGTTGGCAGGGTTGCTGTGAAGCAGGATACGAACTTTCCTTCTACGATGTTTCTGCTCCTTACTAGAAGTACGGATATTAGACACATTGTTGATGACGGTGTTCGTGTTGAGACCAGGAGTCTCAACTGCATCAGGCATCCTCACATTCACAACATACTGGAACGGGTTGGATTCCAGTGAGCTGACACCAGGACGGTTCTCATTGATACCAACTGCGATAGTCGGAACCTCGTAGTTGATGTTAGGATCGGATGAGAACCTGACCGGATCATCGTCAGCTACAGCCAACAGAGACTCGATCGTGCCTTCTGGGATAGTAAGCGAGATCGTGTTGTTGTTGCGAACGGTATTGGGATTGTCGATGTAGTCGATCATGCCGTTGGGGCTATGGATCATGTCCCACCTTGTACGGAAGTACTGTGGAAGATTGGCGATGTTGTTCCAATCGTTGATCAATCTCCAGGCAGTCCACGTCCACGTCGATCCAGACTTGGTACCAACACGAGTACTGATCATGATCGGCTCTCCGTAGACGATACCGATCTGAACCAGCTTGTCTGCTCCAGTAGACAATCCATCTTCATCGTGGATCATCGCAACGGATGCATGGTCGTTACCAAGTACGATGAGGTTGAACCCACCGTTGTTAGTTGCCGTGAATCCTATCGGGAACTTGTCGCTGCTAGCTGCACCGGATGCAGGCATCTTGACGTAGTACCTTCCAGGGTGGACGATGGTGTCCATCTCATTACCGTTAGCGTCAGACACGAGTCTGTTGCCGAACAGTGCACCTCTAGCCTGGAGTTTGTTAGCCAAGTAAGCATATGCTTCCACAACTGCACGAGTCGATATCGGAGCATTGAGAATGCCTTGATACAGCTCATCACAAGATGCAAGTTTGATGTCACCGATCACGCTTCCATCCAAGAAGAGTTTCTGCAACTGCTTGTTGGTGAACGCAGATGGGTTGATGGTAGCCTTGAGCAAGTACGAAGCGTGAGGATCAGGTAGGAACCCAACCTCAGGATACAACTTGCCCTGGTACTGCGACATCTGGTGGTCTGCAGAGATGTGGACGGAGATCAGGCTGCCGCGAGTTGCATAGGCGATGAACCTACGCACCTTACCGACCGTGAGGTCCACAAGATGCACCTGGTTGTCAATGTACAGGACGGAACTGTCTCCAACCGCAGGGATGACATCGACAGTGGTCGTCTTATCGTTGGTAGCGTCGAGGCTGTAGTACTCCTTAGTAACATCGAACTCGGTCGGATGACCGTTGTTCTCCGCAAGACTCCACCTGTTGTTCTCGCGAACATAGTAGATGAGATCGGAAGAAGGAGTTCCACTTGCCTTGACGAATGCTGCTTCACCTGTCGGATGGATGATCTTGACAGTCGCTACCCAAGTGTTGTCGGTCTCTGCTTCGTTAAGCAAGAAACTTGCGATCACATAGCCGCTAGATGCAACTGGATAGAGTACATTTATAGAAGTGTCGGAACTCCTCGAAGCGTCCTGTGCATGAACGATGTCACTCACAGGAGCATCAGTGTGTTCTCCAAGCATCTGTGCGAGACCACTTGTGAAATCGGTCTCCTCTGCACCTGCATCCAACTCCCAAGTACGATAGACGTTGCCGTCTGCATCCTTAGTCTCAACTATCTCGAATGCCGCAACCGAAGTAACGAGAGCTTCGTCAGTTGTTCCACCGAAGTAGTTCTTGTTGTTGATCCTTGCCCTCGGCGCAACGAGAACCGACATAGTCTCACGACCAGCATCTTCTCCACGACTCAGAGTATCGGTGTAAGTTACACGACACTGAGGTATAGGATCATCTTCGTTGCGAGGAGGATGAACTTCGACTATGATCTTCTGACCAATACGATACCCATCGAGATTAGCGTTGGGAAGCTCGAACGAACCAACTGTAGAGTATATGTGATACACTGCATCCGACAGTGGGTTCTGGATCGACGCAATGTCTGTATCGATAGTGATGTTGGTGAAATACTCTGGTCCATCGTGAGGAATACTCATTGGACACCACTTAGTCCAACCATAGGTACCAGTGGCTTCATTCAGCACACCAATTCGAGACATCGGTACACTTGTAGCGTACCGGATCTTGTTGGTGTATTTCCCATCAGGATCATCGGGTCTCTTGGTGCCATCGAACGTATAGAAGGAATCTATCGTCGAATGACCTGCCTGTATGAAGATCTGTCTAACTCGATCAGAAGGTGGGCGGGGGTTAGCGCTACGAGTGCGGACATCTTCAACTGTTTCTGGAGCAGATGTTTCACCAAGTTTATCGGCTATAGGCAACTTGCCGTCGTAGTTGCTCCACGACAACATATTGTCGTCCAGAAGCGAGAACACGTAAAGAAATCCACGCGGATTGCGTACTGGAGTATTTACGTGATTAGCTGCCCATTTAGCATCACCGCTTACAACATCTTTAGCAGTCAAGAATTGATCGTCAGCTGGACCATGTACATAAGTCTCGCTATAGACAAATCTTGACTGCGCCGTTACGATCTTGTTAAAGTCAACTTTACCGTTAACGAAGTATGCATTGTCCGGATGCAGTTCGACCGGATCATCTGTATGAACGATCGGTGCACATTTGAACAGATCCTCGATAGCTCTTGCTGTCAGCACAGTACGCTGTTTGGTAACATCGTCCTTCTGAAGGACATTGATGCTATCACTTACGTCTGTGGCGAGCACGGGTTTCATAGGTGGAATGGTACGTGAATCCATGTGCTTCCACTCCTTGTCTTTTAATGGTTAAAGTGAACCTAAATATCGGTTTACATATGTATGGGTCGCCGCTGAAAACGGCTATTTTATGACAAAATTTTAACATCAGAAAGGGTTCAACATGAGCGCTATTCTCGACCCTGTGGCAGGCGCCAGCATCAACAGCGACTGGAAGTTGAATGGTGGAGTTACCAGGCTTGCACAGTTACCAGTTGCAGATAAATTCTACTACGGTGCAGTCGTATTCTGTCACGAAGACAATCGGTTCTACGAATGCCAGCATATAGTCACTGCTGAACAGGACTACTATCGTTGGGTAGCAGTGACGCAAGGTGGACAGCGTCTGTTCTTCATCCCCGTTGAGAAACTCACGACTGAGGAAGTTCAGAATGCCGATCCTCATCCAAGCATCCGTACTAACAGCTTCGATGCAGCAGCATCTGCTCTCGATGAGCTAGCATTCGGTCTTCGTCGTTACAATGTCAAAGTCGATCCGCTGTGCTTCGCTCCTACTAAGGACACTGTGATCCTCAGTGGAGTTACGTACTACAAGTACAACAACAAGTACGATCGTGCAGCGTACGTTGAGACTGAAGACACTGCTCCCATCCTCAACAAGGCATACTTCTATCTGCAGGATGGAGTGTTGGTTACCAAGATCTTCGCCGATGGAGAGAGCTTCGAAGCTGGAGTGAAGTATTACGAGTCCACTCGTCCGATGTTCGTTGCAGTTGACATGGAGACCGGTGATGTCATCGACGCACTTCTCTTCAATGCAACTGACAAGACTCTCGATGCACTTGTTCTTGACGATCTCATCGCTAAGTACAACGAACTTGTTGACATACTCAATGTGACTGGTTCCAAACTCCATGTCATCACTGACAGTGAGATGAACTCTGGAATCGGAGTGAGTCTGTTCCAGCTCTGCAAGTACATCAATGAGCTGATCGACGAGGTCAATCCGTTCTCGGTTCCTTGGAACAATGCTCTCCAGAGGATCCAGTACCTCGAGACGATCGTGAAACAGATCGGTCAGTTCCCTGAGGGACTCGCAGAACTCTCTCGTCGTGTTGGTACTGCAGAAGGCGACATCGTTGAACTTCAGGATCAGGTTGATAAGACCAACGAGAGGTTCGATGATTTCGTCATCAACTTCCCAGTTGTCGTCAACAAAGGTGACGTCAAGTACACGATGGATTTCGTAGAAGGTGCTGGAAGTCGCATGCTTACGTGTAGGAAACACACGGATCAGTCGGTGGCTCACAAGTACGTGTTCCCGATGACGATCATCCGCAACGGTGTTACTTACTACCTAGACTTCGATGACAGCGATCCGTCTGTCACTGAGAAGACTGTGTTCGCAACTCAAGTTACACCTTAACACACGTCCAAAAACAGGGAGAGATGATTGTTATCAGCAATCATCTCTTCCCGATATCTTATGACTTCGCTTATTGGTTTTACATAACAAAGAAAGATGACAAACATGAGTAAACGTTACGCCAAGTTCTTACCCGACGGAACGCTCTACATTGCTAGTAGTGTTGTCAAGATCAATGGACAGACTTTCTACCATCCGTCCGACAAAACTCTCGAGCTTCTCGGATTCTTGGAGTTGGTTGAGGTAACTGGTCAGGCAGCAGAGCGTGAAGGATATAAAGCCGTCGATCAAGGCATGCATGAAGAGACCCTTGCCAACGGTAAGAAGATCATTACCAATGCGATCAAGTATCTGAAGATCGTTGATAACTCACCGACATTGTCGGAAGGATTGTACATCCGCAACGACTATTGGAAGGAGATAGGTGACAAGTACGTGCATGTGTACGATGTGGCTTCGTCCAAGCGACATAGCAAACATCGTAACAAGAACAAGGAAGAGAAAGAAGATGAAGCTCCCAAGGAAGAGCCTGCTCCTTCTGCTTCCAAGTTCGAGGAGCGTATAGCTGCCGAGGAGAGCAGCGATCAGCCTACCGAAGAATAATCAACTCATTTCAAAACATCTCAAGGAGAATAGTTCAATATGAAGAACATATTTCGTTGTTTCGTAACATGCGTTGCCATGATGGTTACCATGGAGCTCTTCGGATCCGCGTGTGTCACCGTGGATACGTACGATCAGCTCAGTAACCATATCGGTGAGGATGGGTTGTTCCTCGTTCGTGACGCTGGTAACACCAAGACTGGTCAGAACGGTGATCCTTCTGTCAAGAGTGGTTATGCGTACTACACATGGGACACTAGTGCTAATGCCTGGATGATGGTCGGTAAGCAGGAATTGCTCCAGTTGGCTAACGTTGACTTCACTCAGCTTCTGACCAAGGAGCTGTATCTTGCAGACCAGGACGACATGCGCCGCAAGATGACAGCTTACGAAGAACACTACAATTCAGCGACTCAGACGATCGCAAGTCTTGTTGCTACGCTCACTGCACTCACCAACTCTTTCGATGTTGCAACTGTGGATTACCTGATGGCTGAGAACACCAAGCTTCGTGCGTCACTAGTTGACATCACCAACACGGTTATCCATGTTGACTCTTCGTTCGGAGAACTTAAAGGAGCAGTGTCGAACATATGTGCTTCTGCAAGTTATGCGTTGGGTGGACCTAAGGAGTTTAGGTACAAGGAGAACGATCCTGAGCCTACACCTGAACCACAGACTCCTGCTGAACCAGCACCAACTGATCCCTAATGGTGAATGATGATCCTACACAACATCCTAGGTTGACTTCCTGAGTGGAGTCAACCTAGGTGTTATTCATATGCTCTGATCCATATATTACAGTTGTGTAAACCGAATTTACAACATCCACAATTAAAAGGATCACTACAAATGAAATGTCAACGTTGTCATGCTCAGTTCGAGCCAACACCAGATGAGGAACGCATACTGCGGTCATCTCCATGCACCTACATACCGTTCTGCTGCGAAACATGCTACCGCCTGTATAACGGCATAAGCGATCGCAAGAAACTACCCAACTCTGCCATGATGTGGCATAATGGAGAAAAAACCCCCGTCAAATACGGCGGTCGTAGCTCAGGTTTCTTCGTCAGACAGATAACTAGTGCAGACCTACTGTTGGTTGAAAAATACAGAGGTCGCTCCTGGTTGGATTATGAAGATGCTGAGATCCCAGAATCCTTGCTGCCTTCTGAAGAGGTGTTCGGTAAAGGCTACTGGCATTAGATGAAAATAAAAAGAAGATTCCAGACAGAGGTTCCCTTCAACAGGGAACCTCTGCCGAGAGTCTTTCTTTTTTGTGTTACCTGCGACGGTAACCACTGCGAGAACGTATCTTCTGCTGCTCCGTGAGGTTGTCGCCTCGACCGGGGAACATAGGTTCTCTGAGACGACGCCACTGATCAGGATCATTGATACGCGTCCACTCTATCCGATACTTGGATAGCTCCTTGTTGAGAGCCCTCTTCTCAGCCGGCATGAGTTCGTCGTACTCACGATCTCCCAACAGATCAGCCTTGTACTCGTCAGGTGTCTTGCTAACATCGAACTTAGCAGGAGCAGAAGCTTCTGCTTCAAGTTTAGCACGCCTGTCAAGCTCAGCGGTGATGTAGTAGTTCGTATAGGCAACCCACAATGCAGTCTTAGATGCATCGTCAAGGTCATAGTACCAAGGACCTTTCACCATGTCGTATTTGCCAGGTGCGATATCCTTGATGTCCCACTTGACGATAGATCCGTTGAACACTTCGTACTCAACAACCGTGAGATCAGGAGCGATGGTTATGCCGTAGTTGAGGCGACTCGTCCGCGTGTTGTTGGTGGATGCAACTTCACGCTGCCAGACGTTGGTACGACCCATATGGTCAACCCACTCGTACTTCTTGACGCCTTTCTTGAGCAACCACCACACTTGGTTGGTAGTGTTCTGGGCATAAGGACGGATCGGTTCGGCTGCCTCGATGCTGAGCGCAAGTGCGAACAGGATCATGAGGAACGCAAGAACAAGATATCTTTTCATCTTACTTGTCTCCCTTCTGTGCAGCACTGTCGTACCAGTCCACGATCTTCGCATCTGCGTTGATCATGTACCATCCAGTCTTGGTTTTCACCTTGACGATGGCATCACCTGTCGGCAGGTTCACCTTGTACTTGGCACCAGTCGCGGTTGTGAGGAGAGCGTAACGCTTACCCCAGAACTCAGACTTGATCTCACACTTAGGTTCCATAGCGTAAGCAGCGATGCCTGCGACTATGGCACAACATGCGATAAGGAATTTCTTCATTAGTTGATCTCCTCTCGTATTTCGATTTCGTGGATCTCCTGTGTAACGTTATCGTCCGTTGCAGAGTCAACGCTTATCTTCTTCACAGGATACTGAGGAGTTTCCGGAACATTGACACTGGCTGTCATATCAGCAAGAGCCATGCTCTTCTGTTCGTCAGTAAGAGTAAGGAACTTGCCACGAAGCTTGACAGGAACAACCTGGTCATACCACACAACGCAAAGTGTCTTAGCCGGTTTGGTCGCGTGAGTACCTTCCGAGATAACCGTGATGGAGTTGTTCTCGTTGGTCGTAACCGTCGTGTTCCATGTCCACTCGCCAGACTTGACCACACCAGGAGTGTAAGGTTTAGCCTCTGGCATAAGTAACTGAACCTCGTCGCTCAAGGTAGCAGATTGCCCCAGTCGCATGCGTCGCGCTGTAGGACGAGCCGCTTCAGCTACACTCGTCATAAGCACGGCAACAACTACAAGAAGCAGCATCAAAATCATTCTGTGCATGATTCTATCCTTTTAATGTTTAGTGTTAAAGATGAGAAGGATAGGCAGAGACCTATGAGTCCCTGCCTGTCAGCTTCCAGTTGTTAGTCGACGAGCGTCGCTGTTACAGCGCCACCACCAGACGGCCACGTGAGTTTGTACATGTAGCCATCGCTTCCTACCACCTGAAGTTCTGCAGTGATCTTCACCTTATTAGTGTAAGGTTCGGCATTCAGGTAGATGCGGTAGAAACCTGCTTTGTTGAGAGGAGCTGAGTATGCCTCAGGAATTTCGATGTGCCACTCTAGTCCCGCGTCATCCGTCTGTGTCCAGACACCGTTGATCGGTAGCCATAGAGTATCCGTCAGATCATCCTTCCACTGTACTCGGAATAGATCCATCGGAGGACGCGTCTTGCCTTCAGGGACATCAATGATGATGTCGAGAGACAGTGGTTCACCAAGAGGACGGTGAGCATTGTTGATCGCAGTGAATGCTATCTGTACACCTGCATACTGACCAGTACCATTAGACTCGCCTTGTTCGTAAGACAAGAACTCGTTACCATCCTTAGCGAACGTGTAACCGTTGCCACTTGGACCATGAGCATAGTTGCCTACAAAACGGAACCAGCGATTCGACATGTTGACGTGGTTGAGAGCTGGATAATTGTGCCAGTCAGCACCACGGTTACCATTGTACAAATTCTTGGCCCATTTACGAAGGTCGGCTAGGTCGAAACCAGGCAGGGTATCACTGTCTTCTCCACGTATGATCTTACCAGTAGCTGGGTCACGACGGATACCGCCAACTCTACCTTCTTCCTTAAGAAGAGTATCGTAGATGAGGATCTTGTTCTGAGTAAGATCGTTGACTGTCTCGACATCACCAATACCACGGCACTTAGCAGTGAAGTTCGACATCTTGATGAACTTACCGTCACCTGAGGTGTAAGTCAAATCGACTTCGATCCTAGCATGACGTCCATCGTAAACGATACGACGAGACGTGTGGATAGGATCCATATCACCGATACCTGATCCCACTGACTGCTCATACAAGAAGTCAAGCTCTTCGATCGCAGTGTCGTGAGCGATGACGTCAACTGTCAAAGTGATACACTTGTAACCGTAGGCGTAGTTGATGGCTTTGTTTGTCTGGTTCGTACCACCGATAATAGTTCCATCTGGCGGAACAGTTGCGGTGTAGGTACCATCATTGTTCTTGATGTAAATACCGTCGTACCAGTCATTGACCTTGATCTTGCCATCTTCAACTACACTACCGTTACCAGTCTGTTCAAGGTCTCGGTACTTGGTCTGCTTCAACGCATCGTGCTGAGAAGCTTTGTACGTGAACGTGAACGTAGTGGAGTTCGATGTAACTGTCGACACGAACGCATCATCAGCGTTGAACGACAGTTCGTCGTTGATCGTCTTGTAGCGATAGCCACGCAGTGCTGTTGGGTCGATCACACGGATGTTCTTGACTTCCGTCGGCGATCCAACATACAGAACTGCAGAACCATCTTCTTCTGTCCAAGCGAACTGACCAGAGTCAAGGACTCGGTAGTTGAGCTGGTCAAGGTTAGTCTTGTCGATGAAGGTCTTGGCCGAAGCCAAGACCGACATCATAGCAACAAGACCAACAAGAATAAATCTGTTCTTCATGATCGATTCGTCCTTATTGATTGTGTATGTTAAGACCGTTAGTTGGATGACACACCGCCGTTAGCTGCCTTGGCGTTCTCGTACACCACTGCAGTATCCGAACTCTGTTCCGGATCACCAAGGATGTAATCAAGGCTGTCTCCAATGGACTCGCAGAATGCCTTGAGGACCTTGATGTGCAATCCAACAGAAGTAGATCCAGATGGACTACAGTACGCCCAAAGTAACATCGGACGCACGAGAGGTTCGTTGCCGTCACCGAAGTCGTAGTACTTACCAGGAACAGTGTAGGCAGGATCGTACAAGAACACTGGCTGACCAGAGTCACCCATAACCACCGAGTGGAAACCGCAGCGACGTGCAATCAGTGCGATGTCCTTACGGTAGCAGTGACCGCCACTCGAGTAGTTAGCACTTGATACTGGATCCTCTTCGTCAGTAGCGAAGTTCAGTTTGCCCTCGGTAACGATAGTCGAGTGACCGCTCCAGGTCAAGCTACCGGTAGAACGGAGACCAACTGTTGCACTCTGGTTAAGAGAGATGCAGCACAGACCACCGCTGTCGCTACTACCCCACGCATTAGTCTTCCAGTTGTAGCCATACGTCGCGTTAAGCCAGTCAGGAGTTGCGATGTATGGGAGACACTCGTCAGGTATGCCAGCATTCTCGTCGTCGAGAGTACGACACACATAGACACCGATATCACCCATAGCTGCATCGGTTCCAGTGAAACCGTTCTCCTTCGCCCAAGTATTAAGGTTAACATACTGAACGAGCTTGACTGCAGTCTTGCCAGAGAACTTGTTATCCCAGTTGACGTAGACCGTCATACCCTTAGCACGACTGTGGTTCCAGTCACCGTAGTGGTTAGCCGCAAGCAATACGTGCTTACTAATGATACCATGAGTGGACCACCAACCAGAGCCACCACTAGAGTTAACAGTCATGTGTTGGTAAGGGAAGAAATGTTTGCCCCATGTACCAACAAATCTGTCACCGTCCCAGCCAACGTGCTTGGTGCTAGTCGGTTCATTCCAAGTGTAGTACACACGGTTGGTTGTCGGGTTAGCACGGTACTGGTTGAGAAGATTGAGATGCCAATCGTTGATGCGATCACGATTCGCGTTCACGTCCTCAGTGAAACGAGAGTACTTATGCTGCGACATGTATCGATACACTGACACTTCGGCATCACGGGATTCACCGAGGTCGTTAGTCGCACGCACATTGACAACACCAGAATCCTGTGCTGTCACGACATCTCCATCGACAGTAGCATCGCCACTAATGATACTGTAGTTGATGGCGTGGAACTCAGGGATGTTGATCTCGTCCATGTAGTCAACACCAAGTTTGACCTTGGTAAGCTTCAGACCGTTAATTGTTCTCGTCTCTGTAACGTGGATATTGTTGGTAGAAGTCACTGAATCGACAACTTCCGACTGATCCATCTCATCCAACGGACTCCATATAAGACGCCAATCGTAAGGATGAGAATAACCAACTGCCTGTGTACCATCGAGCACAACATCGAGAATGAGTTTGTCAACAGGCGATGCACCTGTCACAGGAACGTAAGCTTCCTGGTTATTGTACCTGAACCTGACAACCAGCTGTCCATTTTCATCGTCGAGTCGTGCACCAACGAGGTTGTCGAGAGGATCGATCTCAGGGATCTCGCGAGTTTCGTAATCGTATATCTTGGCATTCGCCAGGAAGTTCGTGCCCGTCGAGTAGATCGGAGACTTGTAGGGGAACATATCTGTTCCACCAAGAGAGTCGGTGCTGCCAAGCGTCAACTTGAATACCGTGGAGCCACGCTGCAGGTTCTTGCCGAGGATGAACTTGTCCTGCTTCTCGTTGACTTCTTGGGCGACCCCAGTCATAACTTCCTGCAAGTTGGTACACACTTGACTCTTAGCCGGAACGTCACCGAACTCGGAATACTTGAAAGCTGACGCGTCCATGCCGAACGATGCGAACGACATTGCAGCCGCAGCAATAGCTGTGAATATTTTACCCAGCTTCATTGTGTTAGACTCCTTTTCATGATGTTGTTTATACCTTGGATTGCAAGGCATAAAATGTCCGATTCACTAATCGTGATATAGTACTTTGTTACCACATTTAATGAAATCATAATAATTGGAGATATCGATGTACAAACACTTTTTTGTGTACTTGTTATTATGTTTAAACATAATAACAGTTTTGGAATGTTCTGCATTCACAAGACCATTTGGTGTTAAACCACCCAACTACGACACTCCTATACCGCATGTTGCTCCTCCAACCGAACAAGAGATAAGAGAGCACGAACAAGAAGAACGAGGATTGCTCTCGTTTGTTACTGAGGAGGAACCAGAACAACTTCCTCTTGAGATGAGGTTAAAAGAGAAACCAGCAGAATGGCGATTGTGGTTCACGAACTTCACAACCGAATCAAAGCTGCGCTATTTAACGACCACTGATATTGTGTGCATCGTGCTGTTCATCCTTCTCACTACAGTCATACTAGTTACCTTCGTTTATCGAGACATGCGCAAAGACGGTTACGACGAAGGCTACAGGGATGCAACTTACTCCCAGATAAGAAAACACATCTGGTATAAAAGAGGTAGACCCAACGACGACCACGAAATGACTATCGTCTACATCGACGGTGCCGATATGGACACTGCGATAGCACGAGACTTTGTGAAAGACAAAATATAATCACATCTAACCTAGTAAGACTCTCAAGAGTCTTACTAGGTAGTGTTATCATTATCAATGCACAATGATGATGTCTCTATCACACTGGTCACAGTGGATGATACATTCATCGTGGGTTCTTTCGTGATATCCTCTTATTTCCGTGATGCGACGCTTTCTTCCACACCAACATCTATCGGAAGGCATCTCTTCTCCTTTATGCACAAGAACATCAACATCGTGTTGTTTGTCGATGAAGTGTTCAACGTGCACTTGTTTCACAACGTTGGTTATATAGCGAAGTACTTCGTAGTCTCTGTTCTTGATAACATGTACAGTTCCGTTCGATATAGCTTGTTCTATATTAGCGAACGCATCCGCAGCGACCTTAGAGTCAGTGTACGACCAGAACGCCTGTCCGTTCCTGAGTTCAACTTGATGAACTGGACAGTATGATTGCTCCTTAGGTTTGAACAAACTGTACATTATAAGCATCCAGAGTACGACACAGATCCACATCGCGAGCATCTTGAAAGTGTAAACCATATTGACATCTCCTTCGTAGTGTTAAATTATACAATCGTATGCAGGCATAGTCTATGTTTGCTGCGTTTAATTAAACACACACTCACAAAGAAGGAAGAAGATAAAAATGGCAAGTAATATTGCTAAGCGTTACGCTGAGCTGTCCGCTCCTGACTTCGGTGACATCGCCGCCAATGTCAAGATGCTGAACAAGACTCAGGTGGAAACCTACCTCGACAACCTCTGCTCGGATCTCAACACTGCCCTCGATGGCAAGGTTGACTCCGTCGCCGCGGCTGATGCATCTGTCACTGTGACGGGTGGTAAGTCGGCAGTGGTCGGCGTTCAGATCTCTGCGGCAGCGGGTAACCTGCTCACGCTCGGGGATGATGGTCTTAAGGTTATCGCTCCGTCGGCAGCCGAGTACACGATCCAGAAGGCGGCTGAGGCCGAGTCTGGTTTCGCGGCTACCTACAAGCTGATGAAGGATGGCGTCCAGGTTGGCGCTTCGATCAACCTCATCAAGGACATGGTTGTGTCCGGTGGTGCGGTTGAGACGAAGTCGGAGGCTGGTGCCTGGGGTGAAGCTGGCACGTACCTCGTGCTCACACTCGCCAACGCCACGAACGACAAGGTCTACATCAACGCCGGCGATCTCATCGAGTACGTCACGTCGGGTTCGCAGGTTGGCGATCAGGTCGTCATCTCTGTGTCGGCTGACCACAAGGTCACCGCGACGATCACGGCTGGCACGATCACGGCGACGGAGCTCGCAGCTGGTGTCAACGCTGACATCGCCAAGGGCGTTGCTGCGAAGACCGCGACGGATGCTATCCTCGATGGCACGACTCTCGACAGCTTCGCTGACGTTGAGGGTGCTCTCGCTGGCAAGCAGGCCAACCTCTCTGAGGCTCAGCTCGCTGCTGCCAACTCGGGTATCACGGCTGCTAAGGTCGAGAAGCTCGATGGCGTTGAGGCCGGTGCTCAGAAGAACGTCCAGTCTGACTGGAATGCTGCGTCGGGTGACGCGTTCATCAAGAACAAGCCCACGCTCGGTGCTCTGGCTGCCAAGGATGAGGTTGCTGAAGCTGATCTCGCGTCTGCTCTCGCTACCAAGATCAATGGCAAGGTCGACGCCGTTGAGGGCAAGGACCTCTCGTCGAACGACTTCACGGACGCTCTCAAGTCCAAGCTCGAGGGTATCGAGGCTGGTGCTGAGGCTAACGTGCAGGCTGATTGGTCGCAGTCCGACAACTCGGCTGATGACTACATCAAGAACAAGCCGACTCTTGGCGCGCTCGCGGCGAAGGACGAAGTCGCTTACGGCGATCTCGCTGCTGGTCTCAAGGGCAAGATCGACAACTACGACGCCGCTCGTACGGCTGTCGCCGCTGTCACGATCCCGACTGCGGACGCAGTTACGCTCCGTAACCTCCGCGAGGCAGTTGTGGCTCTCCAGACGGCTATCGGTGCTACGGCTTCGTAACCTGACGCAGCTTCAAGCTGCATAAAAGGCATAGCAGTAGGGTGACCGCAAGGCCGCCCTACTGCTTGCTCTCTTTTTTATTTCTTCTTCGAAGCCACCTTCTTCGCAGGTGCAGGTTTCTTCACCTTGTTTGCAGGAATGATCTTGTGTTCGACAAGAACATACCCCAAGCTTGCGAGTTTCTTCGCACACATGTCACGAACCTTGGTGACATTGGTGATGATCTCGCGAGCCTTCGCGTCGTCAGCCTTCACCTTCTCAATGAGCTGCTTAGCCTTCTCCTCGAGAGACTTGTGCGCATCTTCGGCAACGATAGCCCTCTTCTCAAGTGTCTCGGACGCAGCTGCTGCATCGACAGTCGCCTCGATGAACTCAGCGCGGGTTGCGATGGTATCATCGACCAACGCATAGTCGTTGAGATCAACTGCGAACTGAGTATTGAGATCACTGACGTGGGAGATGATCAGTCCCTTGGGCTCAGCAGTGAACCCGACGAGGACATACTTGTCCTTGGGATCAGGCGAACCACCAGCATGTGGTTTGTTGGTAGGAACAACTTCGATTGCCGTGCAGAGACCGAGACCAGCAGGAGCATTAGTCAGGTAGAGACTGACACGAGCAGCGAAGTTCCTGTAATCGATGTCACCGAACGGACGCTCGTTGAACATGCCGTCGATCTGGAACACACGATTCGTGAGCTTCTGATAAGTGGAGTGGATAGTCACACCCATGAGTGCACTGCCGCACTTTCCCATCAGACGAGCACGAGTGATGAACGAAGGAAGCTGGATGCAGAGTATCGTCTTGCCATCTCCATCGCATTCCTTCTTGAGAGCAGCTCCGTCGTTCTTCTCCAGAGCAGCCTTGATCGACATGAGTTTCTCGTACGGCAAAAAGTTGCCGAGATTGCGAGCGTTAATGAACAGATAGTCGTGCTTTTCCTTACCGGCAACGGTGACGGTCATACACACACCTGTATTGACCACAGGAGCACCAAAACCCCTATCGATCTTGATAAGGAATTCTGTCATCTCCTTGGTGTTCTCGCGAATAGTCGCAAGTTCTTCCTTTGTCATTGGGTTAACCCTTCCATTAGTTGTTTGTATTTCGAAATAGAACACAGCCTGTGTTCAATAGTACAGGTAGTAAAAATAAAAAAGTGTGCGGCGGAAGCTACTCCCGAGATAGGGAGTAACTTCCGTGATTTGATGTCTGTTATTGCCCGAGCAATGCAGCGTACAAAGACTTGAGACATCTAGTAAGAACATTGACGCGTTCTTGAAGTTGGTCCACTGTGTAGAGTTTGTCCACGATCTCTTCAAGTGGATTGACCTCTGCCAAAGCTTGGCACATGTCGTCAAAGGTATCATCCTGCTCTTTGATCAAAGCCTTGATTGCTTCCTCGCGCTCGATAGCTTGGTCTTTTTCGCGTTTGAGCAGGGCGTCGACAGATCTAGCCGTGTATAATGTTTGCGACTCTTTGATCGTCGACATTGTTACTTCAGTTATAACTGACTCAGCCATCGCTAGCATCTCCCGAATGAAGGTGGATAAATTGAGAAATTTTTCATACAATGGTCTTCACAATATATGTTTTGAACCAAGTAGATTAGTAAATACTCGAGGAGGAGGGAGTTAACCCTCCTCCTCCAATATTTACAAGTTGAATCACAGGAACGACTTAAGAACAGTGAGGATAGTGTCCACTCTGTCCTTGACGTCGTCGTACGAATAATCACCTGATCCGATCGGATTGAGTGTTCGCAGTGGTTCCAACTTTGTCGTTAGTTCGTTAGACCTGGTATCGATTAGACCATTGATGAGATTGCTCAGTGACGTTACAGTTGCTGTTGCGATGTACTCGACAGAAATGTAAGGTCTCCAGTTCAGCTTGTCATCGACGTATATGTCGGACTTATTGCCGCTACCGATGTTACGAAGCCGAATACCGAGCGACGCAGGAGAGTGAGTACTCTGTTGAGTAGTGCTAAATTGTGCGACGTATGTCTCGCCAGCACGCAGAGTTATCGGATTGACAAGAATGAACTTGTAATCATGGCTTGGCTGATTAACTGTAAGAATATCCGTCACACCGATCAACAGTTCGCCTTTTCCGAACTTGATACATACTGACTTAGATCCAACATTGTCGGATCTCGTACGGATAGTGAACGACGTCAACTTGTCACCATCAGCCATACCCAACGATTCAGTCGTGAAGGTTATCTGTTGACAAGCCATGATCTGATCGTTAGCGTCGGAGAAGGTGAAAGTTTTCTTACCTATGTTGACGCGTCCACCTTCGATGATGTCAGTCTTCTTGTCATAGCTGTCAAGATCAGTCTTCTTGGCATACGTGGACTCGAGTACTGTCGTTTTGGTGTACTCGGATGCTTTAGCATACGGGGCAAGATCTGTAGTCTTCACGTAATCGGACATCTCCGACTTCTTCTGATATGTCTCGAGATCTTTACGCCTGACATACTTGGACTCTGTCTGAGACACAATGTGATCTGCAACAGATGACCAGGAAGTGCTTTCCTTCCACTGAGTCAGAAGACCATCAGGTACAATGAGCGTCGCAATTGCAAATGCGCCAGCAATGCCCACCGTCGTCGGCACGGAAGTCAAGCTGCTACCGAAGTCAACGACTTTGAGGTTAGCGCACTGATCGAAGAAATGCTGACCGACGGACACGACTGCTGGAACATGCACGGTCTCAAGAGCAGTACATCCACCGAATGGATACGGTGCTCCAGCGTTGGTGACTGCAGGGAGCGATACTTCCTTCAGTCCAGTGCAGTTGCGGAACGCATATGTCTGCAGATCAGTGACCATAGGCAGGTTAACATCGACGAGATTCGCACAACCACTGAACGCGGCGTTGCCTATATAAGTCACACTAGGAAGATCGGCTTTCTTGATCGTTGTGCAGTTCTGGAATGCATTGTCGCTTACACGTGTGCATTTGGTTCCAGCCAGAACCTCAACCAATCCATCGATGTAGTAGCGATCATCGAAAGCCTTAGTGTTCATGAACGCAGTTGTCAGATCTTCCACATCCACGACGATGTCGGGACGATCTGCATACACAAAAACAGTTGCCGTTGCAGGAACATTGTACCTATGTTGAAGCTTGTATCCCTCACGTATACCAGCCTTGTCGCTGTTGAGGTTATCGGAGATACCAGCAAGTCGCATGATAGCAGTTTCTGCATTGTCAATCACAGAAGCGCTCTGATCCCTGGTGTTGGGCGCGGAGCGCGTTACCAACTGCTCCAAGATTTCTGAAAATTTATCGATTATCATACTCGACTGGCTCCTTTTAAGAGTTTGACAGTTCCATAAAAATAGGCTCAGATGACCAAGTGAGTGCTAAACTCACTTGGTCATCTATCGTGTTCGTTTACTGAACGAGTATAGACTTATTCAGAATCTCTTCACCCTGTTCTTCTGTAAGCCCTATGGCAGCGAGTGCCTGAGCATAGAACGGCTTGAACAGTTTGTGATTCTCCTTAAGATCGTTGGCCTGATTGTAGAACCTGCGAAGAGGAACCTTCTGACCAAACTCATTGGGAATCTCAAGACTGTCAATAAACGCGTCAAACGCATCGAGTTTGCCGATACCAAACAGAGCCATTTCGAGACTCAGCTTGGAGAACACTCTCCACACTTTCTCAACACGCTTGTACTTCTTGATGATCTGAGTTTCGGTTTCTTCTTCTCCATCTTCAACGAAGTAGAAGTTGCCTTCAGGATCATCTTCAGGTTTCTCATCAACGATGTCTTTAACGATGTAACGGCGACGGACACATTTTTCCTCGGGGAATTCATCCCATTCCTCAGTATCGAAAAGACGCTGGGTTGCTTCGTCGTAAGTGGGTTTCTCATCAATACGATTCCACACTTCGTACACATGAGTCATAGTGGTTCCATCGTCATCCCAATGTTCATTGGCAATGAACTGGTTCTCTTCCAGAGTAGGCATTTCGTCTACTACTTTGCGCACTTTGTAATAGAAAGTACGAATCATCGTACCTTCTTCATTAAAAGTGTCTTCGTAGTGACTCTCGACGATTTCCTGACCTTCCTGAAGTTCGGGTTTGTTATCAACAACGATTGCCGTCTGTGCATAGACGTGTGTACGAGTAACACCATCGTCGTCCCAGTAGTCATCCACGAACGAATGACCCTCAGGAAGTTCCGGAGGATTATCAACGATGAATCTCGTGTTGTAGCGTCTGTACTTTACACCACGCTCAAGGTCGACGACCCATTCGGGTTCTCCCCAAATAACCTGTCCTTCTTCAAGTGCAGGAGGATTGTCTTCAACGTTGACAACGTGGTAGACATGCTTGTACTCAGTCTCAGTCTCAACCCACTCGTCAGAGATGAATTCCTGATTCTCGCTGACTTCGGGCATACCGTCATCGACGATCTTGAGTTTGCGATACTGACGATGAAGTACCTTGTGTACAACACCTTCAGCGTCTGTTGCGTCTACAATAACGTAACCATCGTCGAACACCTTGTATCCTTCTTCTTCAAGAGGACGTTCAGGTTCAACCTCTTCTTTGTGGTAATAACCAAACTTGTTGAAGATAGCTTCATTTGCATTGTTGATGGTAACTTTATCGGTCTTGATAACATTTCCACCTTCGTGCTGGATCAGAGATAACTTATCATCAGCAACCTTAAAGTATAATTCGCCCATTGTTAATCTCCTTTCCTAGATTAAAGTTCCACATCAACATTGACTCGTTTGGTAGCAGTACCATTAGGAGTTTCATAAATCACATCGAACCACGTCTTTGTGCCATTGAGTGCTATACCAGTTGCAGGTACATCGCTGAAGTACTTAATACCGTTATAGAAGTAATGTGACATAATGGCATTCGGATCCTTTTGTGTGTCGGCAGCTTCAACCACGATGTTTGTTGTGGTCAGCGGACTCAAACTTGTAGGATAGGTGAAGGACAGTTTGGTTGCACCCTGGAGGTTAATTCCAGCGATCACATAACCATTAGTAACCGACTTGGAGAATACCGGATTGGTAATATCCTTAACAGTTATGTTTACGTTGGATATAACCGGAGTCCAATCATGCCCATCATCCATCACTTCGGCACTGATAACGACAAACTTAGAATGCGGCTGTGATACCTTAAACAGCACAGGAAGTCTGGTGAACTCCTTGGGAGATCTGTACAGAACTTTGACATCTTTATCTGCAATCTCATCCATTATGCCAATTGGCATACCTGCACGCATATTCGCAGTGTTGGGTATGAACACTTCGTAGTTACGAGAACCAGTCGGATTCAGTCCGACTTCCTTACCTACATCAAGTGCAACTGAACTATCAAGTGTGTTGATGACGTGAGGATTAACAGGGATATCCCAGACGTCATAATCACTAGGAGTAACTGTAGACAGATCAGTCTGTTTAGGATCAAGAGACTTATCATCAAATCCTTTAAGCTTACCATCCTTAACGATGGTTACATCCTGGAACTTAAGTGTGTTGGCCTCACTGTTAGTGCCAGTACCAAGCTGAACAGCGTTCTCAGCCGTTGCTTTGGCACGATGACCGATAGCCGTAGCACTGTTAGCAGTTGCCTGAGATGCGCCACCTACAGCGATAGCGTAGTTGCCCTGAGCCTTGTTCTTATCGGTACCTACACCTGCACCAAGTGACAGTGCACCTGTTCCGATGGCTTTGGAAGAGTAACCGATGGCTATTGCAGTAGATCCATTAGCGTATGCGTTGTTGCCTGTCAAGTCGTCTTCATCGTCTGCATGACGAGCGCCTCCACCGATAGCTATCGCGTTGGAGTTCGTGGCGTGTGCACAGTAACCGATGGCGATCGACTGATTCTTGACGTCACTAGAACCTTCTGCCACTGCCCTGGTACCGACAGCAACACCAACGTTACGAAGAACATTGGCTGACTTCAGTTTGTCAACCGCATCCTTGCTGATAGATCCCTGTGCATCCTTACCGATCGTGACCGACCCATTCTCCTCGTATCCATTCTTGAAAAATGTGATACCCTTGGCATTCTGAGCATCGGTGAGTTCCATCTGATCGACAGTAACATTACCAAGTCTGTCACTGAGTTCCTTCTTGATGCCGACGATGTTCGTCTTCGTCGTATGCATCACGTCAACCAGGTTAGTCGGATAGTCGATCTTGGTGATAGGGAGTTTGCTCAGTTTGTAACATTCGGCATCAGGGATGCCACAATCATCACCAGCGAACACAGGACTCATGCAGAGAGTCAGGGCAGCAAGCACCAAGAATGAGTTTTTGATTTTCATAGCCTCTTTCACCAAATTGGGTGTTTTAGTTGTAGTTGATATAAATAGGTCTTTTCGACCATATCATTTATGACGAAACCGTAACTTTGTAATGCTATAATAAGTGTAAGATTTGCAATTTTATGTCCTCTTTTATCAGGAGATACCTAAAATGCGTAGACCAACTAAAATTGCAATTCTTGTGCTCTTGGCAGCGACTCTTGTCCACAATGTTCTTGCTGCAGTTACTGTCAAGACATGTGAATTCTTGAGCACTTACGACCAGCTGTCGAACTATGTCGGCAAGCCAGGGTTCTATGTTGTTCGGGATGCTGGCAACACCCGCACAGGACAGCACGGAGATCCTTCTGTCCATGGAGGATGGGCCATGTACACATGGGACACTGTAACTGGATGGATCAAGGTTGCGGAGAAAGAATCTCTGGACACGTTCACTAGTGAGATGATCGCAGGTGGGTACTACACCAAAGCTGAGATTGATGCATTGCTCAGCAACATTGCCAACAACACAGTGGTATCTAATCTCGCTATCAAGGTTACTAAGAATGAGAGTGATATTGCTACACTTGGTCAAACCATCACGAACAACTCCAACAACATCTCTGAACTGTATCGTGAAACCGATCGACTCGATGCTAAGATCCGCCAGCTGACCCCAGGCGGCGGTGGAGAAGGAGGCACTGTTCCTCCAACTGTTCTCGATGACATCGCTGATCTCCAGGAGAATCAAGTAAGCTTATCCAACAAAGTCAATGATCTCAGCACCACTGTAGAAGGCGTTGCACAAGATGTCAACTCAACCAAGGAGACGATTGCAAGTCTCACTAACAATCAGACTACAGTCGAGATAGATGATCGCAACAATGTAACTGTTCGCAATCTCAGAGATGCTCTCGTAGCTATCAAGACATCACAATCTGCCAAGATAACAACTTCTGGCACTTCTCCAGCAGCATTCTACAATCACATCGTAGATATCTCCAAGTTCTCTGCGATGTCGAGGGATCTTACAGCATTGCTTACGCCAGAGTCACTTAATGTGTTGGTATGTACTAACGCCAACATGAAGCCTTGGCCGAATATTACTCTGTACGCGGAGTCTCCTTACAATTTCGAGATGATCGTTCCTAACGAAGAGAACTTGAGAAAGCATCTTCCGATACACTTCGGATTCGATCTTTCTGATGGAGTGACCTGGGTACACAACGTAACCTACGATGTTACTCAGACAGTTCACAAACTTCCTATCCTCATGAGAGGTATCAAGCCTTACAATGGAAGTCCTCTGATCGTCATGACGCAGTCACTAACTGACGACACAGACTGGACTCCATCGATAACCAACGTCAATGTCGTCTACGACAGATACGAGAAGAAGTTCCACTCCAACGGTCAACCTGCACTTCTCGGCAAGAACCTTCACTGTATCACAGCCATCAAGATAACGTACTTCAACTCACGCGGTGTAGACACGACACTTGTACTTGATACTCTCCAAGAAGACGGTTACACTAACTACGGTTACTATGATCACGTAGCTCCGTTCGTTATAGAAGGAGCCAGCAATGTGCTTATAGATTCCAATAACAAAACCTCTGTAACTATCACTGTCGTCACACCCAACGGTACTGGAGTGTGGACTGGCAGCATAGACAGTTAACTGAAGTGGGTGCCTCAGCCGGGTTCATCTCGGCTGAGACATCCTATGCTCTTTATTCAAAACAAGGAGAAATCCGCAATGAAAATCGGTAACTTTGTACTTATATTGCTCCTTATGCTGCTGTTCTGTGGATGTGGTCACACTATGCTGATAGAGTCGGAAGTAACTGGCTTTTCAGTATCGGTTCCCATCGGTGAAGGCTCGCCTGTCAATGTCACTGTCGGTATGAGCAAGACAGTCACTGCAGCTGTAAGAGGCGGAACTACTGTTGAGACAACTTCTGTGGCTGGTGGTGGTATCTTCTCTGGAGATGCTGGCGTAGGCAAGAAGACTACTCTGAAAACCAATGCACAGCTGAACGAAGGCAACCTTGTCAAGGTACTCACATCTCCTGATTGCCCCGATGCAGCTAAGAACATGCTGGCTTCCAACATGTGTGCTTCTGCTAAGGCTCCTGTATCGGAACCCATGGTCATACAGACTCAAACGGCAACAGTCAACACTGGAGTTGAATCAGTGACGTCGAACGCTGTTAGTAGCATCAACAGAGTATCAGGCATTGACAAGATCGTCGATACTGTTCCGAGCATAACCACTCCTCTCATCGACGGTGCGGTTACTGCGGTCACTACCACCGTTGAAGCTGCGGAGAACACTACAGTCGGTCTATTCGACAAATTCGCTGACATGTGTAGAAGCATCAAGTGGTCTGTGTTCTTCAAGGCACTTTGTACTATAGCTTCTGTAGTTGGGTTGTGGCTTTGGCTTAATAGAGGAAGCAAGAAGACCAAACCTCTTCCTGTTCTTCAAGAAGTAGATCCTGCGCTTAATGGAGCACCAGTTGTTCCAGAGCACAAGGAGCATCCTACCGACAGCGACACCATAGACTTACCACTACCTAATAAGGACGATAAGAAGAAGACTACTAAGAAGTTGGGTACCACTGCTACTATAGCTTCTTTAGTGTTCGCTGCTGTCAAGGCAGTGCTCCTACTCTCTCCAGAGACTAGGAAGAAGTTGGTAGACTGGTTCAAGAATCTGTTCAAGAAAAAGTCTAAATAAAACGTAGAGGTACCGATGTTGGGCTTGACCCAACATCGGTCCTCCGTCAACTTATTCTTCGTTGAACCACTTGACTACATCTCTCCAAGTGAACCTCGGAGCCCAGTCTATCTTGACTCCAACGACTTCCTCTGTAGTGACTCGACTTCCGTTCTCGACGATAGTTACATCGTCGATCAGACCGAGTCTCATCCCAGATGTGGATACCGATACTCCACACCCTGTCACTAGCAGAGAGCATATGACGAGTGTGGAGATCTTCATGTTAGCCTCCGCACTTAGAGTACAACTCCAGGATATCGAAGATCGACAGGTACTCGGGCGTATCAGGAGTCGTCAACTCAGCAGGCAACCAGTAGCTGCGCGAGTTGAGGATCACATCCCTCGTGTACGGACACTTGTCGGACATGAGGAAGTCTGTGAACTTCTTAGGATCTGGTTTAATTGTAAAATCAAACCCCTTGGAACTCCAGTTGTTCTGAACGAAGAGCATCTGTGCACCAAGCTGAAGTGCACGAACAACCTTGGGATCCTGCTGGCAGATACCACGGAACGTGTTCCTCGTAAGGTTCGTGTCAGGCATAAGGAACGGCTGATGAGTGATATTGTTACCAGTCATCGAGAATCCC
>OCTW011601621.1_pt1 | contig 57815 bp, 47 predicted proteins | sample 1539671 | NCBI WGS metagenome assembly OCTW01 (sample SAMN02144230, study PRJEB22623) | gut metagenome | biome: sheep rumen | host: Ovis aries | place: New Zealand | reverse complement strand
ATGGGCTGGCAGCATTTCTGTGGTAAGAAGGAAATCTCAAAGAAGTCCTGGAAGCTACCTAAGAGCTTCATGTCGGTAACTTATCAAAATGTTGAAAAGCTTGCACTCTATGTAGATTAAAAGAACAAGCCTGAGTTTGATTTTACAAGTGATTTTGAATAATTATCAAAGATTTTCTTAATTTGTGTGCTATAATAATCAATTATGGAAAAACAAAGAGAAAGTCACGTAAAATCACTCAGGCTCCTGCAGCTTGAAAAAGCAATTCAGAATATGAATTATCCTAGTGTGGAACGTCTTATGAAGGAGCTCGAAGTTTCAAGACGAACCATTCTTCGCGACATCGATGAGCTCAAGCTTTATTATAATGCTCCAATTGAATACGACCGTCGGCGACTGGTATGCTATCGGCTTCTGCCATAAACACAATAAATACAGTACCTACAATCTTTCACGCATGAAGGATATTGTGCTTTGTGATGCTTTTACTCCAGATCCTGATTATGAAAAGAAGGTTCACATCGACCCATACTTTGGCATCTGGAACAACGAAAACGAAGCCATCAAAATCGAACTCCTTTTTGATAAGTCCATCAATACCTACATTCTCGAGCGCACCTGGCACAAAAATCAGGTTTGCCGCCAGAACGAGGATGGAAGTGTTTATCTCAGCTTCGAGTCAAATCAGTTCCAGGAAAGTCTTTACTGGATTCTTCGCTTCGGCTCTGCAGTTCAGATTCTGAATCCACCAGAATTAAAGGAAGCCTATAAAGCCGAGCTCAAAAAGATGTTGAAAAACGTGCAGTAAACTATGGAACAAAAACCCGGCTGGACCTACAAGTTTGTCGAATCTCTCAACATGCAGATTGCAATCAACAATTTCACCGGCATTATGTACACCGAAGACAAAGTCAAATACTCTCTGGAAGAGCAGCGCCTCCTGCAAAAAATAGACTTTGAACTCCCCCTGCCCGTTCATATTGTGAAGAAGGTGTTTGAGGGGACGATTGTGTCTCTATAGCAATTGGAGCTGTTATGTTTGGAAAGAAAAAAGAAGAAGATAGAGAATAAAAAACAAGGAGGGGAAAGTCTTCCCCACGCTCCAGCCCGCAAGCGGTCTTTCGCTACCCCTTCTCCTAAGGAGGACACCCCCTTAAAATCCCCCGCCACTGCTACTCCAGAATTCCTCTACATTTCCAACGAGTCCCACTACGACCAGGTAATCGAACGTATAAAGACCGTAAAAAAGACCTTATGGATTGGCACAGCCGATATCAAAGACCTCTACGTAAAAGACGGACGTGGCACCAAGCCTTTACTCGAAGTGCTTTCAGACCTCGCAAGACGCGGAGTCGCAATCCGGCTGATCCACGCAAAAGAACCGGGCCCGGCTTTCCGCCAGGACTTCGACAAATACCCCGCCCTCATTGAAGGCATGGAACGAGTCCTCTGCCCAAGAGTCCATTTCAAAATAATTGTCTTCGACCTAAAAGCTGCCTACGTAGGCTCCGCCAACCTCACCGGCGCCGGCCTCGGCATGAAAGGCGAAAACACCCGCAACTTCGAAGCGGGCATCCTCAGCACCAACCGCGACTTCGTAAAAAACGCCGCCGAACAATTCGACAGCGTCTGGATGGGAGCGCACTGTAAAGGATGTAAACGGAAAGAATTCTGCGGAGATCCGATAGGTATTTAAGATATATCAAGTAAAATATTCTTGAATTACCTTCTCAAAAACAGATTTTTACTTTGTCAATGCCGGCGAGAGATTTCCTGAGGAAGTTTAACACCGGCAGCGACAGTTGATTGTCCCAGCGATATCCACGTTGATAAGCAGGGATATTGAAATAATAATCTTTACATAGTTCAGAAATTGCTTTTGTTGTCAGTTCCATAAAAAAAGCTCCTATTTTTATCAATTATAACATCACCATTCCCTTAAATAAACGGCACCAGATACATTGGGATGCAGAAAATGTCTGTGTCCTTGCGGTATTCCTTTGTGTAAACCAGGAAGCGGTTGCCAATATGTTTTGAAAATTTTTCGGTAAAAATATCCATCGATTTGTGTTTGTGGTAATCAGCGGCTTTTGCTTCAATCGGGCAGATTTTGTTTTTGCGTGAAATAACAAAGTCTATCTCGTAATTATGATTAGACGTTTCACTAGGGAAAGTATGATAATAGAGTTCATCACCTTTTGCGGCCAGCATCTGGGCAATTACATTTTCATAGACATATCCAAGATTTGCTTGAAGCTTGTCAGAAAGAAGTTTTTCATAAATAATATTTTCGGTAAAATCCTTGTCCTTAAAACAAAGAGTTACAAAGAGACCCGTATCACAAACAAAAAGCTTGAACTTTTCCAAATCAATATTCTGAGAAAGTCCCGCTTCCGGCGCATTAGCATGATAAGCAACATTCACAGTTTTAGAATCCTGAAGCTTTGCAATGCGTTCAAGCATAGTACCAGCCCTTGCATTTTCTATTACACTCGAAACCTGATAGCGCGAGGCATTCTTTTGAAGTTCAGCCGGAATATGGTCAAAAAGCAAAGAGGCACGGCCTGTAGAATCAAACTTCATAAAATCATTTTCATAAAGCTTTAGAATATCGCGTTTAACCAGATCAACCTGCGTAAAATTGTTAGTTGTCAGAAATGCTTCAACAGCCTGCGGCATTCCGCCAACAATCATATAAAGCCGGAACTTTCTCATCAGGTCACGGTTTACATCATCACCCAGAGACTTCTTTTCCTGCCAGATAGTTCGACCAATTTCATAAGTATTAGTCTGCCCAATAGCCCAGCAAAACTCTTCATAATCCATCGGGTACATCTGAATTGTCCGCTCTTCACTAGGTATAAGAATATCTTTTACATTTTCCTTGATAGAAAGGAGCGAACCTGTTTCCATATAATCATAACGATGATCTTTAACCAGAAGTTTAATAGCCTGACGGGCCAAAGGAAAAAGTTGAACCTCATCAAAAATAATTAGAGATTTGCGTTCCTTCAGGTCTTTGCCGGTGTAATACTGAAGCAGCCTGAAAAATGAATTCAAATCAGAAAGGTCATTAAAAAGATTTTTGATATTCTGAGATGCAAATGCAAAATCAATCAGGATATAGGATTCGTATTCCCTTTTTGCAAATTCTTCAACAGCAGTAGATTTTCCAATTCGTCTAGCCCCCTCCACAAGCAGAGCTGTATGCCCGTCAGACTCTTCTTTCCACGCCTTAAACTTATCCCAGATTTTCCTTTTGAATGTTTCCATACCTTAAATTATACAAAATCCCCATAGGAAATCAAGCAAAAATATGCAAAATCCCCTTATAAAATCAGTATAATTTGTGCAAAATCCCCTTACAATTTTACCACGAAATGTGCAAAATCCCCATAGCTCCACCTGGCGATTTGGCGATTTTTCACTTGGCGTTTCGGCATTTTTCACCTGGCGCTTTGAATCTTTTTTATTTGCCCCGCTAAATAAAGAGGAACATTTACCATATCGTCCTGCTCTTTATAGGGTAACTCCGAAAAGCGAATTGCAAGCTCTGGTTTCTGCTCTTTTCTGAAGCGTTTAAAACTTGCACTTAGGGTATTTTTTCCAGCCTTGCATTCAACAGGAATTATGTCACTTTCATTTTGAAGCAGAAAATCAACTTCATAATTTTGTGCCGGTGAATAATAATGTGGGGGTACATCAAATTGTGGAATTAACTGTTGTAAAACATAGTTTTCTGTAAGAGGGCCTTTAAATTGAAACCCAGAATCAAGAATAATATCTTTGTTAGAAACTCCTGCTGCATATTTTAAAAGACCAACATCAAAGAAGAAAAGCTTAAAACTAGAAAGATCTTCGAAAGCTTTTAAAGGATGCTCCGGTTTTGTTACATCATAAATTCTAAGTACAATTCCACTTGAAACAAGCCATTCTATAGCTTCTTCAAATTCCCGTGCCCGTGCTCCCGATTTTACACATCCATAAATAAATTTTTCATTTTCTTTTGAAAGTTGACTTACAAGGCTTCTAAACACAAGAAGAATTCTTGCAGCGTTTACTTCTTTATTATGCTTTGCAAAGTCATTCTCATAAATATTAATTAATTCTTTTTGAATCTGGGCAACAGTACCGGAATTTTTTTCATTAACCCAGCTAGAAACACACTCCGGCATTCCGCCAATAATTAAATAATTATGATACTGTTCTATAAGCTTTGTATGCTGAATTTCTATAATATCTTCCGGCTTTGTTTCTTCAATATATTTTAAAAGTCCCGGCTCTACAGCTCCTAAGAATTCTTCAAAATCCATAGGATATACATTCAGCAGATTAACCTTACCTACAGGATAGCTCATTGCATCCGCAAGCAGTGTTCCCAAAAGGCTTCCTGCTGCGATTATATGATATTCATTTGCTTCTTCATTAAAATATTTTAGAGAATTAAGAGCCTTAGGACATTCCTGTATTTCATCAAAAATAATAAGATGCTTTTTTGGTTCAATTTTAGTATTATAAATCGTTCCGAGCAGGTCAATAATTCTGAACGGATCTTTATTCTTCTCAAAAATATTAGAAAGTTCTTCTTCCTTTTCAAAAGAAAAATAGAAAGTCTTTTCATAATAAAGCCGGCCGAACTCTTTCATAAGCCAGGTTTTCCCAACCTGTCTTGCCCCCTTCAAAATCAAAGGTTTTCTTCGTTTAGAGTTTTTCCATTCTAAAAGTTGACTCAATGCCTTTCTTTGCATATTCCCATTCTACGCTATTTTTACACAAAAATAAAGAAAAATATTGCAGTTTTTACACATTTTTATAACTTTTTTTGAACAAAATTACACCTTTTTGCACATAAAAACCAGCCAAATTTACACATTTTTGTATCAGACAAAAATCTACATCACCACAAATCCGCCGCTCTGCGCATATTTCCACATATCACTAATCAGTTGCGGTTTATAGGTTTTAAACTGATTTTGAACAAAATCAGAATCCAGTTTTCTTAAAGCATCATTTCGGATCTGAATAACTTTTACATATTCCATTCCCGGAATCTTATTACTCTTTCGAATATTGCAGGTCGGACAAGCCAGGACAAAGTTCCATAACTTATCTTCCTTTATAAAACTCCATGGAATAAAGTGGTCCACATGAATCTCATGCAACTTCTTTCCGCAGTAGAAGCAATTACACTGTTCAAACTCATTATAAAGAACCTGGCGGAAAACAGATAAATCCTCGCGCTGAGGAGTTGCCAGCTCAAGCTTATCCAGAAGCTTTACAACAACAGCTTCGTCGTTTATCTTTTCAAGGAACTTAGCCCAGGCGTAATAATTCAGCTTTTCAATTTCCACCTTATACTTAAGCATAAAATCAAAGGCATAAGCATTCAGGTAAATTCCATCGCCCTTCAAATCAAAAGCATAAAGACAATCCTGAAAATCCCTGTGGAGAGCACCAATCACATTTCTTCTACAATCGCTGCTTACCTGTCTGATGATAGCTTTTCTCTGAGCTTCCGGAATTGAAGTAAAAGGAATATTTGCAAAGGCAGGCTCTTCCTGAATTAAAGCCATGAAAATCTGTTCGATTTTGGAATACTCACTTTTACCATCCGGTAGCATTTGCCTTAAATGATATTTAGTAACCAGGTTCCAGTAGTTTTCCGCAAACTTCCCGAACAAGTTTTCATAGCTGATGAAGAGAGAATAATCCTCCCCTTCACTATTAAAAAGATTATCAAGAATCGATTTTATGAGACCAAATTTATATGTAGTTCTCTTTGCCGACCCATCCGAAAACACATAATTGAATAGCATCCAAAAGGTATCTTCACTTATCGGTCCTTCCCGGAATGTTCCGGAAGTTTGGTTCCATCCAGCTGTTTTCTTCCCGCTTGACATTATTTCTATTCCTTTTGCTAACTAACTAGCCAATAACTTATTCGTTACGTTCATGAGTTCACCCGGAATTGGTTCATCTAAACGTAAATATATAGCCATAGGTTTAGAGTTCTCATGGCGAATATAATGGGCTGTGCCTAGGAATGTATAAGGGGCTCTATTTCCTGTTTCATCATCGTTTTCATCACGTACAAATAATAATATTTTACTACCCAGTTTATCATGATTAATATACCTCTTCCCTGTTTCGGATTCTGGCGATGTCAAATTCTGACTTTCCCAATGGAAGATATATTCATTTACGGAGTAATCATTATATTGAATGCTTTCTTTATAATAATCAACATCTTTATTTAATGTAATTAGGAAGATATCAGTTTTTCTATCTTTTAAGTAGCATACTCCCTGGCGTATGTTAGATGGAGTTTTATATCCTAAACCAACAAGCAATTGATCTCTTGAGTAATTACAATGAACTTGCAGTGGATGCTTATAACCGAGATCTATCTCTTTAGCAACGACATTAATCGTATCTAGTTGATACTCAAGAATTTCTATCATCTCTTTATATAAAACTGGATTGCTTTTTAATGCTCGTATTTTATTTAATTCAGATTTGACTCCTATATCACTTGCATTTGTCCACATTGTAAAATAAAACATTTCTATGTATGAACGTTGAATATCATCATATTCATCAATAGTTTTATTTGTAATCAATAAATCCTTAATAAGAAAATTAAGCCATTTTACAGAATTTATTGAACAAATTCTTGAAAAACCACTACACATCATTTTTTCATCTGGTTCAGCAAAACTAGGTCTAAAACCTACATTTGCACAGAATTTCGAGAATGAACGAGGGTTAGAATTTGACTTCTTATAAAGAGATTTTATATCAAGGTTAAATCTTTCTAAGAACGCCTTAAGAGAAATATCTTTAACCCCATCTTCTTTTAATATTTGTAATTTTGCCTCTATCCAACTCTTGCTACCAATAGGATCACTTATAGTATCTAAAATATATTCTTGGGCTTGTTGTTCTAGTTGTATATAACAGCCCTTTGGAACTGCTGTAAAACCGTTTTGGATCTCTTTGATAATTGATTGTTTTGAATGAGGAAGTAAAAGACTAAGCTTATTTTCATTAATAGAAAACTTCTTTCTTGATTGGGCGATAAAGTCCAATACAGTTAGACATTCTTTTCCATCACATAAACGCAATCCCCTGCCTAATTGTTGTGTGAAAACAGTTAATGATTCTGTTGGTCTTAAGAATAATATGGTATTTATTTCTGGGATATCAACACCTTCATTAAATAAATCTACAACAAATAAGAACTTGATTCTATCTTTATCATCACTTACTAGTTTTGCTCTAAATTCTTTCCTATCTTCGTTATTTGTATCACTGATTAATGCTTCTGACCTAATTCCTCTTTTATTAAATTGTTCTGCCATGAATTTTGCATGATTCTTTGTAACACAGAAGCCTAACCCAACAACATCATTAATATCTGTAACATATTTTAAAACTGAATCATATATAAGTTGCGCTCTTTGCTCAGCTATTGCCTTATCAACTGTGTAAATATTCTCAAGTTGTTTTTCATCATACTTTCCTCTTCGCCAATTTATATTTACTAACGAAGCTGTCTCCATATCTGTAACACCAAAATAATGGAAAGGACATAATAATTTTCGTTCAATTGCCTCTGGTAAACGAATCTCTGCTGCAATTCTTCCTCCAAAATATTCAGTAACATCTTTACCATCCATTCTTTCTGGAGTAGCAGTAAGTCCTAATAATACCTTTGGCTTAAAGTATTCCAACAGAGCTTGATAGGATTTTGCTTTTGCATGATGAAATTCATCTATAATTATGAAGTCATAATAATCTGCAGGGACTTTGGAAGTCCATTCTTGAGAATTAAATGTCTGAATTGACATAAATAGTTGTTCATTTCCCTGAGGCTTAATTTTACCTACAAATAATTCTCCAAAATTCTGATCTCTTAATATTTCTCTAAATTTTGTCCTACTCTGCTCAAGAATCTCTCTTCTATGCGCAATAAATAAAAGTTTTGCATATTTTATTTTTGTCTGCTTTTCATATTCTTTAGAATAATTCTTATAATCAAACGCTGCAATAACTGTTTTTCCTGTTCCTGTAGATGCTACAACTAAATTCTTATAACGATGATGAACATCACGCTCTGTTTTTAAATTATCAAGTATTGCTTGTTGATATGGATAAGGAGTAATTTCAAGTATATATGGATTATCTCTTAAATTGTTTGGATCCAATTTTTTTCTGTTTTTTTCAAAATTAATTGCATCACAAAGTTTTTTTAATTCATCCTCAGAACCGGAAAAAACTTCAAATTCTTTATCATTATTCCAATATGTTTCAAATGTAGCCTTTACTTTTTCCAATGTTTCCGGAAGTTCCTTTTTGGCAATTTTAATATTCCATTCCATTCCACTTGACATTGCTGGATTTGAAAGATTAGAGGAACCAACATAAGCTGTTGAAAAGCCAGTATCCCGATAAAACATATAAGCTTTTGCATGCAATCTTGTTCTTCTTGTATCATAAGAAATTTTAATTTCAGTATTTGGAAGTTTACTCAACTCCTCGATTGCTTTAGGATCTGTAGCTCCCATATATGTTGTTGTAATAATTCTAAGAAAGCCACCACGCTCTGTAAAAGTTCGTAGATTTGGAAGAATAAGTCTTAATCCCGACCATCTAATAAATGAAACCAACATATCAATTTTGTTTGAAGTTAATATCTCTTTTTTTAATTCTTCAAAAAGAGGCGGTTCATTATCTGCTCCACCAGTAAATAAAGAACACTCAGCTATTGAAGATGTAGGAATAGGTATTTCTTTCTTAAAATCTGTAAAACAAGAATTATTATTGTTCAATAGAGACAATAACTGTGATGCCGTATTGAAAGTCTTTTCTTTCTTTACTTCATGTGTAAGCACTTTTAATTTTTCAAAATTATTTGGGTCTATGGAATTTATTATATTATTAACGAGATCAATTTTTTCTTCAATTAATTCATTTCTTGAATTATCTAATGTATTAAGCTTCTCTTTTATAATCTCATAAACATATTTTGAAAGAACTTCAGAGGCCGACGTTTTAGTCAAATCTCTAGTTTTTTTAATTGCATTGTTATTTTTATCTAATTCTGATTTTATTGCTGCATTGATTATTAATTCGTAAATACCTTCATTCATAAACTTCAATTATCCTATATATAAAACTTAAGAAGAAATCTTTTGTTTATCCATCTCTTTATTCTGATATTATTTTTCCTTATTTTCTTTTTTCATAGCATTGTCGCAGGCGCTATAAATAAAGTCATCAAGTTCGATATCATAATAATCTAATAGTTTTGTTATCATTTGTAATAACGATGGAGAGCCATAATTGTGACTAATATAAATATCCGTATCTTTTATTTTTGTATCTTTATTAACCTGACTTCTATCATAAGAAAAAGCAGCATATTTTCCTTCAAGGAAATGTACATTTTCTTTTGCAAGTTTTTCAATTATAGAAGGATCTTCATTATATAATCGTTCCGTTACAGAAATAAACATCTTTGCAAAAGACTCAACTTTTATTTGTTCACCTTGCAGAATGTAATAATTTGGCTTCTTATGTTCAGCTTCATCCAAATTATCAAGCTTATATTCCTTATATTTCTTATCAGCAAAAGATATTTTCTCAGAAGGTTCTTCTATAGGATAAAGCTTCAATATCTCTGGTACTAAATTCTTTGCTCTTGTTTCAATCTTATCAGCATCCCATTTTTTGCAATCTTTTACATCTTTATACAGAATAACAACCTTAGTATTCTTAGAATCTAGTAATTCTAGTTTTTCATCAAACGGTTTATCACCCAATTCACTATTATAACCAGTCAATGTTAGGTTTCCCAATGTATGAAGATATTTATCTCTGTCTTCTCGCCAGTTGGTACCTAACATCTTTTGCCATGATAATGATAAGTCATCATTCTGAGGTAAAATATGTTCTATAGTCAGATTATCCATCTCAAGTTTTTCTTTACCTTGATTCTCAATTGAAGACAAGAGATATTTACATAATGCATTTTTCCTATAAAGATTGTTGTAAATTAAGCTGGTTTCAAATGATTTTGTATCTGGTATCGAATCTTTTGTATTTAATTGGAGTAAAAATGAAACTATTGAATCGTAATACTTCTTTTTGTTTTCTGTATTATAAAAGATTCGAGAATAAAGAGTCTTATAAAAACCTCTAAATGAGTTTGAAGATACTTCACATACCAAGCGTCGAACACTATAGCTTAAGAATAACAACAGAACCTTATTCAATGTTGTTTCATCAATTACTTCGTTTTCAAAATCATCAAATATTTTGAATAAGAAAAGATAGATTGTTGTCTGTTTTAACCTTCTTAAACCTGCAAGATATTTGTTTGTTTCTTCATTATATTTCTTTTCATCACCATACAAAAAAGCTTTATATAGAGTTGCATAATGAAACATTTCTTTTAGCATTGATTCATTGGTATATTTATTATCTTCATATACCTGCTTAAATATTTCATAAGCATTATTTTCCTTTGCAAATCCATCAATTTTCATATTAAGAAAATCCTGGAAAAAACCGGACATTTGAGACTTATCTATCATCTTCTCTATTTCTAACCAATAATCCTTATATAACGATTCCTGGTTAGCATCCGTCATTAATACAAAGTTTCTTATTTTATCGGATAATTTTAATGGGATACCTGTTGAATTGATTCTTTCAAATATTTCTTGAGCATTATCGGAGCTATCAAGTTTTATTTTGGCACACAATAGTTTTTCAATTCCTTCATAGATATCTTTAGTAAATAAACCTTCTTTCTGTTTTTTCTGAATTAGAGTTTTAAATGTTTCATAATTAATCCATATTCCTGAACTTTTATCCATCTTATCATATTTATTTTCCATTAAGAGAAATAATTGATCATTATCTGTTTCAACAGCCTTTAGTTTTAATTTACTTTGTTGATCTATTGCATATTCATCAAACTTATCATAATTGCATAGATCTTTTAGAAAAGCCTCTTTTTCTTTATCTGATTCTGCACAATCAATTAAAGCTTTTATAAGAAGATATACAGTCGTTATTCTCTGCTGACCATCAATAATAATATAGTAAGTAATTCCCTTTTCTTCTTTAATTTGAGAATATACAACAGAACCACAAAAGTGTGTTTTATCTTTTTTTGAGGCATTAACAATATCATTAAATAATTTTACACACTGCTCATAAGACCATTCATAATTACGCTGATAAACAGGTATCATATATTGTCGTTTATTTGGTTCAATAAAATCATTTATAATTCTTCCTGGTTCGATTGTCATTTTACACCCCCATATTATCCTTACAAAAACTATTATTCTCTCTACACATCAAGACAGACTATGACTTCGCAAAACCACTCGAGTCTTTTTCTTTGGTTTCTCCGTGGTATCAGCAGATGGTTCTTCTGTTTTAACATTTGTCTTATCTGTCTTATATGAAATTCCATTTAATATATTCTGATACTGTTCTATTTGTTTTAGTCTCATTGGAATATTATCATATTTGGTAAAAACAGAAAGATTTGATTCTATTTCTTTCTTCATATTTTCGAGTTGTTTTAGATAAGACTCTTTATCTGTATCTGTAAGGTCTCTTCTCTTAACAACTTTTTTCAAGTCAGTTAGTTTTTTTTCTATTTCAAGGCACTTTTGACTCTTATAAATATTCATATTTATTGTTAAACGAGTTTTCTGCTCTTGTTTACTATCCTGTAATTTGTTTATAACATCATTTATTTTTCTAACATAATCTTTTACCAGCTTTGTATCAGTATATTTCGCTTTATGGCTATCAATCTCCTTTAGAAGAAGATTCATTTTTTTAATAAAATCCTGTTTCTCCAAAGTTGTTTTTAAACTGGAAGATTCTTCAATTCTTTTATTAATATATTTCTGAACATTAAAGAAATCATCAAACAAGTCAATCTTATTTTTGCTATTTGCAGATTTATTTGATTCAATACTTTCTTTACTATTTTTAAATGAATCATCTTTCTTGTTTTCAAGAGAATCATTTTCTGTTTTTGTTTGATTAGCGATTGTTTTGTTTATAGTATTGATAACACGAGGTTTTCTTTTTTTCCAGGTAATACCTTCCATATTAGCTGGAAACTCTATTGTAATAATTTCATCCATAAGTTTTCACCTCAGTCCCAATACCTTGAACCACGTTCATACAATTCATCCTCATAGGCGAGATTTGCTTCGCGAATATTATCTTTTATGATTTCATCATAAAAGTTTGGATAGCCTAATACCTTTGTAATATCATTCTCATCTTTAGCAATCATTTGAGATATTATTAAACGTTGATTTCTCTCGAGCAAAGTTTCATCTGTTTTAATAAAATCATTAATAGACTGCTTAAAACTAAGTTTTGGGCCAAAAGATTTTTCTAATCCATATTGAGTATTTATGATATTTTTCCTATACCAGTCGTTATTTGCACCTCCGCCCAGGAAGAACACATCAACTTTTTTTAAATCCTCATAATGAACATCCATTCGATGCTTAGTACTCATTACCATTGTAATAAAAGCATCCTGAAATTCTTTTGAAGATATATTTGAATTCTCTGATTCTAGAATCTCAACACCGTATGGCAAAACTTTCTGTGCAATACAATACATGCCAGCTTCGACATCATGCTTAAATTTGTATTTTTCGAATATTGCCATATCAACTGTACCACCGCCGATATCTATAATTATATATAATCCCTCAGGAATAAATTTGGATTGTTGATAAAGAAATAGTTCTGCAGCTAATTCCGGAATTACAGCGGCCTTCCAATTAAGCTTTGGCTTTTTATTTGACAGTTCTGTATAAACTTCGTCTAAATTATCCAACAAAACACTATTATCAGGTAAAGTTGCTTTTACCTTACTTCCACCTGCAAGTGTAATAGCATTTTCAAGAATTTCTAAATACAATTCTTTATTTGGTTTTTCTTTTTCATTATAAAAGTTTTCAAGAGGAGCTCCCATGTTTACAGAGATTTCCAATTCATCCAGATTTTCAATTTTTAGCTGCTTTTGAATTTCTATGAACGAGCGTTTTATAATTTGTGCCAGGAAATATACACAACACATCTCTTCAAATCGATTTTTTGTACTTTGATGATTATTTAGTAAACTTTCTTCAAGGATAGAATATTTGAAATATCGAATATCTAAGCAATCCTTGTCGGGTTTCTCAAAGAATAATTTATTATCTTTCAAATATAAAATAGTAGGAGTTACAAAGCCTTTTTCCCATTTTGAATTGGACCATTTCAATGTATGAATTTGGATCTGTTTATTAGTCGCATATGAATAACTATATGAAACTTTTGTAAAAGAAGTTCCAAAATCAATCCCAAGAAATATATGCGTAATCTTGAGAGGCTGCCTAAAAGGTTGAAATATTGGTCTTTGTAAAGCCATACTCACTCCACTATAAGAACACCTATTGCCACATCCGACAATTCAGGTTCAATATATTGATCTTTTTCTAATTGCTTAAGTTTAATTTCCAATTCTGCCTTTATTTTTGCAATATGCTTTTCATTCATATGAATTACACCAGGGGCCTTACCTTCAAGTCTTAACTTTTCAATAGTTTCTTTAAGTGTTTGTATTTTTCGTTCAGCTGTATAAGAAACAAACTCTACCTGCTTTTTGTAAGCAGAATTGCTCCTTCTCTTATAACTATTACTATATTCATCAAATTCATCCCAGGCATAGTTAATTACCTGCTGAGCATAATTATAATATGTTTCAAAGTTGTTAAGTCGTATAATAGGATCTACAAGAGCCTTTCCTTCAGTGATTGCTGTATTTAATACTTTTTCACTTACATCATTAGGAAGCATTTGACCATCATCTACACAACCCAAAAAGTATTTTAACTCTGTTGCTTTTTCGACTCCATCCTTAATCCATTTCTGAATATAATAAATATAATTTCCCGGTTTAATATTCTCATTTGGGGGAATAGTTATAGCAGAACAACCAGAAGCTCTAACAGGATTTTTCTTTACAACCCATTTTATCCAGTCAAAAATTGGATGATCTAGATCCACAATTTCAACATTCCATTTTTTCTTAGCACTTTTATCTTGTCCAAAACACAAAACACTTTCTTTGTATGATGTATCGATTGAAGTAAGTTTTTCAAGATGTTCAAAATGTCTGAAATCTCTGAAAGATAAAACGGCATCATTTGAAAGTGTAAGATTGTAATAAGATGGATTTGTTTTATCCTGGAAGAATGTTGAACCAGGAAAATAATTGATCAGAAAATCCTCAATTAAGAAAATGCGTTCATTTTCATCAATACATCTTTTGTTATTTTTTGCACTTTCAATCGAATTAAGAACCAGTTCTCGATATTCATCCAGAACTCCTGATTCATCTTCCAACTTATTATTCATAAGACGCTGATTAATTAAGACTTCAATTTTTTGGTCAGCTTTTTTGTTAATATCATCAATAGAAAGACTTGGATCAAGAATCTCCAATGCAAGTTCCTGAATAGGTTGTCCAACAATATCTTCCATGTCACCAATTGAATTTTCAAAGATTTGAACGCGTTCATATAAACGTTGCAAGATTCTGTCTTCAATAGTATCTTCACAACAGAGATTATAAATGCGAAGAACATCTGCTTTTTGGCCAATTCGATCAATACGACCTATTCGCTGTTCAAGTCTCATTGGATTCCATGGTAAATCGTAATTATATTCAACACTTGCAAACTGTAAGTCTAAACCTTCAGAACCAACTTCCGAAGAAATCAGAACATTTATCGCATCATCTGTTCTAAATTGTTCCAAGAGTTCATCTTTCAGTTGGCCCATTCCGCCTTTTATGGCAACTGCTGAAATACCTTCCTCTTCCAATCTTTCTTTAAGATATTCATTTGTACTTCTAAAGAAAGAGAAAACTATGATTTTTTCTTTTGGATTTTGCGCCAGCAAAGTTTTTAGACTATTCAAAAATTCAGAGAATTTTGAATCATGTTTCTTTAAATCTTCAAATCGAATATCCGAACACTCTTGTATAATTTTTGTGAAAAAAGGCTTTAAATCTGCATATATTTTTTTCTTAGAAATTGTTTCTTCTTTATCTTCATTGCCAAATACAAAAGTATCATCATCGTCATCATCAGAATAACTCAGATTCTGTTCTTCATATTTATTATTCCAGTCTCTAAATGCAGCCGGCATACAACTTGCCATTTGTCTTTGCCGTGCAATAAGAGCAAATGTCATAATTTCTGGCTGTCCCTGAGACATATCTTTTACTAAGTGAGTTACACGATTATATATATACATCTCATTATCAGAAAGAGAGAAATTTACGGCAAAAGGTCTTCGTATTGCATTATTAGTAAAAACGAATCTTCGACGTGTTCTATTAAAGACATTATTATAGAAAACCTGTTCTCGCAGCTCACCTGCGTAAACCATTCTTTTTTCTTTTGAGTTCAATATTGTATCTATGTTATTGCATATTTCTGTTACTAATTCATCATCACTAACAAGAAAATTGCAATCAATAATCTCATCAAAATCTTCTCTGGTTGAAGATGTACGCTGTAAACAATTAGCCAGTTTTATATATTTGCTATCCATGTCTAATAAATGCTGGAAGGCATAGACATTATCAAATCTTTCTGGAGAAAGAAGATTTAAAATTGAGAACAGATTTTCTGAACTAGTTTGGATTGGAGTAGCAGAAAGTAAGACTAATGATTCTGAAATATCTCTAAGGCGTGAACCAGTCTTGAAATTAGCAGTCTCACGATTTCTCATATAATGAGCTTCATCAATAATTGTAAGATCAAAAGCATAGTCAGAATAGTTAGCTGCAAACTCTTCAAATGCTCTATTCAAGTTTCCAATATTATCGTATGAATCTGTTTTCTTAGTACGAATAGACTCCATACTACAAATATACGCAAATTGTTCTCTATTATGGTTTTGCTCAATACGTTTAAAAGTTTCAAGGAGCTTATCAGCTTTTACAATCTCGGCATTAATGCCAAAAAGATTTGCCATATCTCTTTTCCACTTTTCCCGAAGAGCTGCAGGACAAACCACCAGTAAACGCTTTGCATTACGACGGGCCTCAAGTTCTTTCCAGATATACATAGCCTCAACAGTCTTTCCAAGTCCGACTTCATCCGCAATTAATATTCTTTCTTCTGGAGACTGTAAAAATTTGGTAACTGGTAAGAACTGATGTGGTAAATAAGTTGTTAAGGTGTTATTCATTGAATAAAACATATTAGTCAAATCACCATTCAAACGTTGGAATGACATAACACGTTTATAATCATCTATTCCATGAAATTGAAAATTCTGGAACGCATCTAATGGGGTTTTGATTTCTTGATATGGTTCAAGCATATCTTCAGAAATATAAACATTTTCTCCGTTTTCAAGACGAACCTGATATCTTATTCCTGAAGCATGATTGATTTTGTCTATTATTTCACCAACAGAGCCATCAGATCTTTTCTTTACTTTATCACCTTTTGCAAACATACATTAACTCTCATTAAGCCATTCTTGGTAATCCATATTCAACTGAAAATGTCGAACTTTCACTTGACTCAGTTTCATTTAATATCTTGTCAGTCTTATTGTCAAATAACTTCCTCATTGCTTTACAACACATGGGACAACGATTGTGATCCTTTTCTGTTGTAAAAGGCAATTGTTTATTTAATTCTCCTGAAATAATTACAACAGATTTCTTACCCTGTTTCTCAGCATTAATAATCAATGTGTGTAATGTTTGCTCAACTTGATATTGTCGCATATTGAATCCTTTTATAATTATTTCAAATTATCAGCAACAAATCTTTCCAAAATCTTTGCTGATGGATAATTTGACATGGAAGCAATCCCATTTGCTAATTCAACAGGATAAAGAGCCCCTTCGTATTTTCTGCTAATAATTGAAGGTATTGTAGATAATATTTTGTGCAAACCAATTAAATCTTTTTCCTGTGGATAGGTCTTTTCTTTTTCGTATCCTCCTGTCGTTATATTCAAGACATAATTTGTATTTGGATCAATTGATACTAAAACTTTCTCTCCCCAGTTTGTACGAATACCATATGGATTTGGTTGTTCAGGAGTTCGTTGAATTACTCTTTGAATAAAATCATGACTAAGGACAGCATATTTTATCTTACCTGGTTCATATGGAATATAATGTTTAATAGAGTCCAGATAATCAAAAAACTTACCAGATTTTTCGCTGCCCATAATATGAACAGGTCGACCTTGTGAATTTGCATAGTGAAGGAATTCACGAATATTTGGAACCAACTTTGAATACTGAGCACCAAGAGTCATCGGCCCATCTTTTATAAAAAGAGTACGACTAACAGCCTGTTTGTCTTGCATATCCCACTGCAAACGAATTACTGTAAATAACATAAGTAATTCCATAATGAGCATATACGAAGTTGCAACATTACCAGAGATTGATTCTTCCGACATATCAAGATGAAATCCTAACATATCGGTAAGAAGAACCTTCTTATGACAATATGGACATTCTCCTTCATCTGAATCATAAGGAATTCCATTCTCGATTTTTTGAGTACAATACGGACATTCGAAGTCCAGAGAATGTGGTTTTTCATTCGACCATTTCTTGTATGTAAGCCATTTTAAGGTATCAAAATACATTCTTCCATTTGATGGATCTTTTCTCATTGAGTCATAAATAATATAACGTACTGTTTCATTGATGGACTTACCTTTTGAGATAACATTTCGCAATGGTAAAATGGTTGAATGATATTCTGCGGAATCCTTCATTATATCTTGCAACAATAAAGGATGTGGATTATTCTTATCAATTTTTTCAATCTTTCGTTGCTGAATATTCATCAATGCTGTTTTTACGAAAGAGACTTCTCTTTTTTGTTCAACAACAATCTGATATGAACCATCTGATACCCAGATCTCTTCCAAAGGATTTTCATTTGTTGGATCATATGAACTCCATAAGCTCTTTTCATCATTACCAAAAGATTCTTCTTCTGTAGTTTCAAAGTTCTTAATTAATTCATTGACCCATTCACTATTTATTATTGCCAGATGACCAATTTTAGAAGCTGGTTCAAATGGAAGATTTCCTCCTGCAGAATATGCCATAACTAGTTCTCCTTATTTGGATTGTAAAGCTCTGTCTGAACAGGAATAACAAATCTATTAGACATTGTTAACATTCGCATAAAACCAGGAGTTCTTGCTTTTAGGATATCATTTTCAATTCCAGAATAAGCAACCTGTAATTTAGATAGAGCATAAGCCTCATCAACCGAAGAAAGATGTCCTATAAAGAAATTTTCAGTCTGGACAAGGAGATCCTTGCTTATTGTTGAAGGAGATTGTGTTGAATAGATCATTCCTATGTGGAACTTGGCACCTTCTTTTGCAAAGCGGCTATATACATCTGTCAGAATTTTTGTTTGTGGAGGGAACAAGTTGTGAGCTTCTTCAAAATATAATTGTATATAATTATCACCAAGTGTATTTTCAACAAACTTCTTCTCTTGCATATTGAAGACTTCTTTTGAAAGTAAATCTGAGAAATATTTTCGAATTGTATCAGTTGCATTTCCTAAATCAAGAATAATAGTTTTTCCATTATTAAGACTTTCACAAATATTCTTTACAAAGTCATCGGCATTCGGAGAATGATAATTTCGATAATATGCTAAAATCTTTGGGCCCGTTCCAGTCTTTGGACACAAGAATCCAAGTAAACATTTAGAATCAATATCAAATAAATCTTTCTTACCACTTGAATCTTTTAAATCTGGATTTCCATCTTTTATATAATTACCTATAGCTTTTAATTCATCAACTAATTCATCTAAATTCGTTGGTTTTTCTACATCATCTTTCCCATATATGGTTTTTCGTACTTCCTTTGAAAAGCCAGGATTAAACGTTTGTACAACTTTATTATACAAACCAAGCTTAGCTAATTTTGCTTCATCTGCCTTAAATCCAGCTTCTTTTAGAATTGCCCAATAAATCTGAACTTTACGAATAGCTCGTATTTGTTCACTTAATTCCATTTCTTTAATCTCTTCTAATGTTGGTAGTTCTACACTAGAAAAGGCTGTTACATAGTTTGCTGTTTGCCCATCCTGTTCAAGGAATCTACCTATTATAGTTTTACAAGTATCAAACTGTTCATAGAAATTCAGTTTCAATTCTTTAGAAGGAGTTCCTTCTCTTTTTGTTAATGCATAAACTTCACAAACGTCTTTGTTTGCACTATAAATTGAAGAATTATTATCTTGTGGGTTATCATTTGCATACTCACCATTAATATCAAAAATCAATTGTCCAACATTATGTTTTTCCTTTGTTGCATCAATCATATTCTGTGCAATCAATTTAACGACATTTGATTTACCAAGACGAGTTTTACCAAACATTGCAGTTCGACAACCCATAAAATCTTTCATTGAGATCTTTACAGGTATTTGTTTCTGCTGCTGTTTTTCAATATCAAACTGACATTCCATTGTTCGCAAATATCCAATGGTTTCCTTGAATTCATTGCGTACAGTATCATTAATTATCATATCAAGAAGTTCTTCATCTGGAGCATATACTTCATAACGATGTGCACTAACTACATTGTTTACATCTCCGGAAAAAGCTAACTTGTCTGTCTGATTTGGATTTGCATAGAACATACCTAATACATCACAATCAAGAGCTCCCCACTGAAGTTCACCCTGAGTCCAAATATCTAGTTCAGGCATAGATTTCTTTTGCATCTCAAAATAGGTTTGTTGAACTTGAGATTTTAATGGAGTATCTGTAATTCCTTTTACACGAAGAAGAGAAAAATGAGGCTTGTATTCTTTATAATCACTAGGTACTAAAATAAGGAAAGAACCTCGAGGAATACCACCTACAGCCTTTTTGTATGCATCCGAAGTAATGATTGTGGCACCATCATAACTAATATCCAAAACATATCCAATAAAACGCCACTCATCGTACTTCTTAGCAATCTTAAACTGCTCCTGACGTTCCAAAAATTCTGTAACCTTTACAATAGGATTTTTTCCCATTGTAGAATTATAAGCCATGTTAGTTAATGCCATTTTCGTCTCCTATATATTTATAGTTATAATTAATTCACTGTATTGTGTTCTAGCCTCTTTTGTACCAGAAATAGAAGTATACCTACTAATTTCTTGCAAATGGACTCCAGGAATATTTTCATAAAGCTCAACAATCGCTGGATGATTCACATTTGTTTCCAATATTCGTACACCATTTACTGCCGCAACTTCTAATGCCCCTGCTAAACGTTCCTGATCTTCCCAAGAAAACAAATTTCGTGTATACCCGACAAATCTATTTTCCTCATTCTTCACAGCATATGGGGGATCACAAAAAAGGAAGTCCCCTTGTTGCGTTTCATTGATCGTATTCAAAAAGTTCTGACACACAATTTGCTTATTTCGAAGTTTTTGGGCTTTCTCATCCAAATAATTTGAATCAAAAAACTCTAAATTATTTGTTCCAATTGGAACATTAAATCTTCCATCTTTATTAACTCTATAGATCCCATTGAAACATGTATGATTTAAATAAAGCATTCTAGCCGCTATCGAAACAGGGGCTCTATAATTTGCATCTCTGATTTGATAATAGTACGCTTCATTATGATTATTTATATGGTTATTCAACATCCGTTTTACTTGTGCACAATTATCTCGAACGGCCTGATACGTAGTTATCAATTCTTGATTAATGTCTGACAGTATAGCTTCTTGTGGATTTAATGCAAAAAAGACAGAGCCCCCTCCCACAAAAGGATCAACATACCTATTGTATTGGAAATCTTCTGGAAGAATAGTATTCAGATGTTTTATAAACCAGTTTTTTCCTCCTGGCCATTTCAGAAAAGCATTGCTCATTCTTCGTCTTTCCCATAACCACTCTTTTTATCAGCAGCTTCTTCAGAAAAATTATTCTCATCTCCTAAGTTCTCTATAATATCTAAGTCATTCTGCTTGTATCTATTATGGTGTAAATAATTAGCTTTGCTATCTGATTCTAAGACATAGGTTTTCTGCACTTCACTTCCTGCATACATCTTATATGTCATAGAACTTTCTGTAGCAATTTCTTCAGCAGCTTCCGCTTTTGCTTTTACAACAGCATCATCTAACTTATTATCACCTTTAACTTCGATAATCTCATAGGTATCATCATCCATCTTTGCAATAAAATCTGGATAATAATGACGAACACGATGAGATTCAGGATCAACATATTGAATACCAAGTTCACTCTGGTCACTGGTAAACATACCAGTAAAGTAAACCTCTTTAACTTTATTACTCTTCATGTATTGGTCAAAAAGTTCAGCTTCAGGCTTAGAGTCAAAACAATATGTATCGGCATGGAAACTCTTCTGTTTGTATGCCTTATATTCATCACTACTCTCACAAACAACAAGATTTTCATCAGCTTTAAACTCGTAATAACCTGAATCTTTTGGCTCTTTTAAGAACAGAAGCTTCTTCTCTTCAGTAGTTTTAATGCAGTCAATTTTATAAAGATGATGGAAAATCTTCGGTACAAGTATTTCATAAACAATATCGTTGTACAGATTTACTTTTTCAAGAATCAGTTCAATTCCATCTTTTGCTTCTTCAAGCAAAGTCTGAAGTTTAATACAAGAAATATTCATATATCGGGAAAGTTCCCCAACCAAAGTAAACAAACTGTATTCCGTGCGTTCCACATACTTATCTGCAGATTCTTCTTTTACAGTAGAAGAACTTGTCATTCCATGCTTAACATAAATTTTAGCTTTATATTTTGATAAATCTGCATTTCTGAGCCCAAAATCAATTGCACCCGTCTTTTCATTTTCTGTAAGAGAATATTCATGATGAATTACTTTAACATGTAAATAACGAGGTGGTGGATTGACCTTTACATGATATGTCTTCTTTTCTTTCTTCTCCTTGTTATTCAAATCCTTAATTGACATATTAAAGTTTGCATGTAATTCTGCATCCAGAATATCCATATTATTCTTTGACAAGAAAATCTGTGCAGTATGTTGTTCTTTTGTTATTGAACGCAAACAACGCATTGTGCTCTGTAAAACAAATACTTTAGAAAAAGAATCACGGAACAAAGCAACAGCAAAAAGAGAACGACAGTTCCAACCTTCAGTACCCTTTTCACAAAGAATTATGAACTGTTTTTTTGAACCTTCTGTATCTACAATATCAAGATTGTTAAAGTTATTGATATCTTCTTCTTTTGTATATTTCGAATCTCCTACATTTACAATGACACTCTTTGCAGAAAGACCGTAATCGGCAATTGCTTCCTCTACAATTGGCTTTACCACATTTATAGCTTCTTCAACAGTTGCAGCATAAATTGCCATTTTAGGAAGAAGACCTTCATAGGTTTTACCTTTATATGTATCCATAAAACGCTTAATTGAAGCAATTAAGAAATCTTTATCTTTTACATTATCAAAACCTTGTGGATTTGCATCTTTTAAGTAACCAGCTCGAATTGCTTCATGAAGACCACATGAATAAACAACTTCTGGTAAAACTTGATTTTTTACATAAGGAGTACCTGTATAATTATAACAAGCAACAATAGAAGAACCATCTTTTTTAAGGCTGTCATTAATCATGTTTATGGTCATACGAAGAGAAGTCGAACTTGCCCCTTCTTTCTTCTCATGAAGAGCTTTTTCAAGATCAGCTCCAAACAAGTGATGAGCCTCATCAACATAAATTCCAAGCTGCTTAAGTTTACAAAGATTTTCAAACCGAGAATTTTTAATTAAGTTATCTCCTTCCCGCAATTCTTCATCTTCATACAAGCCTGCTAAAAGACTAGGCATATTCTTTAATTTTTCTGCAGCAGAAAGTTCTTTACTTCTTTTCTTTACAATAATTTTCTGAGTGTTAGAAATAATAATATTAAAATCAGAGTTTCGGAGTGTATTCAAACTTGTACTTGTATCATCCAGATAATGAACCTTGATATTGGCATCAAGAACCTCAGCAGCTTCTTTTGGAACAATTAAAGATTTGTCGATTGTTATGATTTCTTTAAGAGACTGTAAAACTGTTTTATCAGGTGCAAATACGATTACATTGTGACAATATTTTGGATCTTTTTGGTATTTATTAGCAAGATAAAACTCATAAAAAATACAGGTTGCCATTAGAGTTGTTTTTCCAAGTCCCATAGCAAGTGCATAAATGTAATTAGGATACTCTTCTAGAACATTTTCCATCTGTTTAAAAGTAATCTTTGTTTGCTCTTTTGTAACATCAGCAAACATATCTGGAATTCCATCTTTATCTACAGAATAAAATGAACGTTCAGAAAAGTCTCCTCGTTTATTAGCCCAATCATCAAAGATATCTTTAATCTGTTTGTTATCCAAAAACTCTTTGATAAAAACATACATTTCAAGAGCTTCAAACTGAGGTCGCCTTAAATATGCATCACTTCTCTTATCTTTGTCGTTGTAGTCAAGAAAAGCCTTTGTTCTTTCATTATAGCGGCTGCGTATTTTTCCACGGTTACAAGTGTAAAAATACCAGAGCTGGCGGTCAAAAGCTAAGACTTGGTCAAAACTATTCTTCTCTTTTGCCATAGTTATTCTACCTCAACTTCTACTTCAAGACTTTCAGACAAAAGATCTGTAATCTTTACCATGATTCTTCCTGCATTTGAAGGTATTTCATAAACACCAGAAACAAGGCCATCTTTCTCTGGAACATCCATTACAGTTGGCTCCATAACTGCACCATCGTAATTCCAGTCAATCATTACAGATTCAGTAAGCTGCTTCCAGTTATCTACTTTTTCTTTTTCTAGTGAAAGCTTTTGCATAAGGTTCATAGGATAGAAACTCTTTATAACAAGTTTGTTTCCTTCCTTCTTTATAAATGCCTCAGAATCTCGCTTTAAAAGTAAAGGCTGTTTATTTTCTGGTAAGAGAATATCGTAAATCTTAATATCAAATTTCCAATTTGAAAGCTCAAGCTGGAAACTTCCTGCAAGGTCTGGTTCATGTCCCATACAAACAAACATGATTTTATCTACCGGTTCATTTGGATTTTCTTCCTTGCGCTTAGCATATGTTTTGAAAGGCAGATTTGCTTTAAGCTCTTCCAAATCTGCTTTTGTTGCAATGCGATTTACAGGAAGAATCTTAACATTATAACCGTCTTTCTCTCCATCAAATACAGATCCGCTATCAAACTTCTGCATTTCAAGCGCTTCAATAAGAAGTTCCTTGGCCTGTACAAGATTCTGGAAGAAGTCGTAATTATTTACATTATAAACTTCAAAACCTGTAAATTTATCATCTTTATCAAGTGTTGATTCTATTTCTTTTTGTATACTGCAGAGTCGTTTAGTTGTTGTTTGGATTGAACCGAGGTTAATATCTGCCCCAATAAAACGACGGCCGAGTTTCATCGCTACGGCTTGAGTTGTTCCAGAACCCATGAAACAGTCGAAAACAAGATCTCCAGGATTTGATGAAGCAGAAATTAATTTATATAAAAGCTCTTCTGGTTTTTGTGTTGGATAATCGGTTCTATTTTTTGAAGCCTGATTTTCTATATCTATAAAAAAATAATCATTGGCTGATTTCCCTTCTCGTAGATAATCTCGCACTACCCATTCAGGATGTGTTATTTCATAATCTGGACTAACATCCTTTGCACTCCGTATAGGACTTCCTTTAATATTTCGGCCACATAATCTATACTTACCAACCTCATCTTCATATTTATACTTCTTTATTGTAGAATCAGACAAAGGTTCCAAAACCATATCATCGTTCCAATTGAAAGTGGGATTTTCACTTTTTTTGTAGAACAATAAATCATCATGAGTCCTTTTCCACGATGACTTTATCGCACTTCGAGTAGAATACATCCAAACAATACTATTTAAAAGATTTTCTGGTCCAAAAATTTCATCCATTATGTTTCGTAAGTGATGAACTCTATGCCAATCACAATGTAAATAAATCGCCCCCTTATTTGAAAGCAATTCACGACATAGTATTAGTCTTTCATACATGAATTGAAGATATTCGTCATTAGACCAAATATCGCCATATTGTTTCTGTTCAAAAGAGTTTTGGTCATTTTGAATTGTTTTTCCCTTTAGTTTTACTGTCTTTTTATAATCCGCCTTGCTATCAAACGGTGGATCAATATAAATCAAATCAACTTTTCCGCGAAATTCTTTAAGAAGATGACTCATTACTTGAATGTTGTCACCCCAGAAAATCTTATTAATCCAGTCCTTAGTTTTTCCATCTTTATCTACAAATTCTTTACTTGATCCATAGCGTTCTTTTTTCTGCGCTGGGAAATATTGAGTAGAAGTATATGGATGTTTTCCTTTCCACCAAATCTCTGGAAAGCCCTTTATAGGTTTTGTTGCGTCAAATTCAAATGTTAACTGTTCTGGTTCTGCCATTTTGTTTTTCTCCTGATTTATTTCTTACAGTAAAAACGCATATCACATTCATTACATGTTTTCTGGTTCTTACATCTATGATTAAAATCTTTGTTTTGAATTGAATGTACTATTTTCTCAAACTCATTGATTGTTTGTTGTACATCTGCCTTATTGTTTTCAAAAGTAATCTGTGGAACACCGTTTTCCTCTCCAGTGTAATACAGGTGCATTTTACTTACCTTTACACCATTTTTCTGTTCAACAATATGCGCATATACTTCAAGCTGATTCTTGTACTGTTGTATTTGTGCTTTCACATCTGGATCAGAAGAATTAACATCTGGTTTTTTCTGTCCCTTAAAATCGATAATCTCAACAGTATCTCCGTCTCCTTTTATGAGGTCTATTTTACCTTCAAGAATGTAATCTTCTTTTACCAAAGTAACTGGCACTTCGGCTTCCTGTATTGCATCCCAGTTTTTACCATTTCGTTCTGCATAACGAAGAACACTGTTCAATGCAGCTTCTTTCTGTGGTCCTGCAAGATATGAATGTTGGTTCTTTGAAAGGGTTTCATAATTTGTATCAAACCAAAGAGCAATATTCTCAGGAGTAATTGTTTCTGCTTCTTTTTTTATTGCAGCCTTATGAATATCTTCTATTGTTTCATGTACAAGTTGCCCATACAATGTTGAACCTACACGGACTGGAGAAAACTCCAGTTCTTTATAAAACTTATACTGCATAGGACAGTTCTTATATAAAAGAATGTGACTTGTAAAAGAGAATGTATCTTTTATATTTACATCTTTTATCTTTTCAAAATCAAACTTTGTAATATCAAATTTTGATGAATCATAGGATTCAAGTTTATTTGTATGATCCAAAAAGTATTTATTCGGTTTTTTATAGTTAGTCAAAACAAGAAGACTCTCTGCTCTAGAAAAAGCTGTGTAATATAATCGCCAGAAATCAAAGTATTTAATTTCATCTTTAGGTTCATAAGCAGTTCGGCCTGTAAACTTTTCTACAATTTCAGTTACCAAAGCATTTTCATTGTCTTTGCAGTTTGATGTAAGAGATCCAACTATAACAATCGGAAACTCCATTCCTTTTGACTGATGAATTGTAAGGAAAGACACGCATCCACTTGGAGCATATTCGGAATCATCTTCGTATTCACCAATGCCACCTGTATATAAAAAACGTATATACTTTAAAAAGAAGTCTTTAAGAGCATTTTCTATATTCTTTGCGGTAAAAACCTCTACTCTATGTAAGAATTCGAATTTTGTAAGTAACTGTGATAAGGCGGCAAGGTTTCTTGATGGCCTTAAGTCTATTACTCCACTATCAATATCAGCACCTAAATAAGTTCTAAATGGTGCAAACTCAAGAAGTTGATAGAAAAGTCCTGCAAAAGCGTAGTCTGTATTCTTCTGTAAACCTGTGTGACGAGCACCACAAGTTGTAATGAATTTCAAAAGATCCATGTGTTCTGTTTTATGTACAAGGATTTCATCATTAAAGAATTGAACACAGTCCAAATAATAATCTCTTAGAGCCCCTAGCCATTCCCATTCGTTATTTTCTATTCCTTCAAAAAATTCTGGGAACATAGCAAGGAAGCAGCCAAAGAATAGTTTTATTTCTTTGCGCTGAAAAAACATTTCAGAGCGAGGAGAATAAACATTGATTCCATGACTTTCCAAATAATTTGAAAGGTTAATTACTTTTTCAAGTGTTACTGACTTAAATAAAAAAGCAATCTGATTCAAATCTGTAATTTTTTTCTGATCTTGTAGTTCCTTTATAAAGCTTAAAATATTTTCATGCCAGTCAGATTCATCATCTGCTAATAGTTTGATTACTGCATTGTCATCAGGAATATTTGAACGGTCAGCTATAATCTGCTTGTCGTAACGGTAATTTTTCCCGCCATCTTCCCAGCAGAATTTAAAACCTTTACCACTTGTAGTTACCATCCAGTTGTTGTAAAAATCAACAATATCTTTATTTGAACGATAGTTTTTAACAAGCTTTATTATCTTACATTTTCCATAATCAAATCTTGCAGGGAATTCAAGAATATTACGAATTGTTGCACCGCGGAAACGATATAATCCCTGATCATCATCACCAACAACACAAACATTTTCTGAGGTACTACAAAGAAGCATAAGAAGCTGTTCCTGAATAGAGTTTGTATCTTGATATTCGTCTATCATGAAATAAGTCAATTTTGACTGAATCTCTTTTAAGATATCAGGATTATTTTCTAATAATGCATAAGCTTCTGTTTGGATTCTAGTAAAATCAATATAATTCTGGTCTTTAAGAAGTTTCTCATACTTTTCCATAACATGACCAAGAACTTGATAAGTTTCATCTTGAGATTCTAATAATTGTTCTGAAGTAACAAACTCTTCTTGTAACTTATTTACATAATCACAAATAATCTTAGCTTTCTTCCAAACACCACCTTTTGCAGGAAGAATTAAATTAATATTATCTATGTTATTGAAATGATACATATTTTCTTCAACCATATAATTCTGGTCAAAGGCATCGAGCATTCTGTAATTCTTTTTTAACGTTGTATATTCAAGATGTTCTTTTAGAAACCTCATACAGATTGAGTGAAAGGTTCCTACATACATTTCATTAATGTTTGCTTTTATATTACGTTCAAGAAGAGCATTGGAAATACGAGTAATAAGTTCTTTTGCAGCCTTTTCTGTAAAGGTTGCAATCATGATTGATTCAGGTGCAACACCTTTCTCTTGGATAAGATAAATAGCTCGTTGAACAAGGGTAAAAGTTTTTCCAGTTCCCGGTCCAGCAATAATCAAGAGAGGCCCATCTGTAGACTTTATTGCTTCAATTTGAGCTTCATTGGCATTACCAAAATCAAACATTATTGCTAAGACTCCTTGCTTTTTGTAATTAACGTCTATTATTCTATTATAACACGAAATTCATAAAATATGGATAACTTGTTATTGAAAAACACTTATTCTTCCCATCTCTTTATTTGACAATAGAATATTCAAATGCTAAATTTATTATATTCAGGGATTTCACATTAATATCCCCAGAAAACCATTTTCTTATGAAATACCATCCAAAACAAATTGGTGACAAAAACACACGATATGCTCTTATTCAGGAAGGACAAAGACCTCTATTCGTTATTGGTCTTAACCCGAGTACCGCAGATGAATCATCTCCTGACCCTACAATGCAATTTACAATGCGAATTGCAGAATACAATGGTTATGACGGATTTATCATGCTTAATCTTTATCCCCTTCGGGCAACAAAACCTAAAGACCTGCCAAAAGACTGTGATATAGCATTACACGAACAAAATCTTTGCGAAATAGAAAATCTCTTAAAATCACGGACAAACGTAGATGTCTGGCTGGCATTTGGAAATGGAATCAGCAAGAGAAAGTATTTATCCTCGTGTTTTGAAGATATTCTGAATCTGCTAAAGAAATATAATGCTCATTTATTCTACATCAATAATCTGACCAAAGCAGGCTATCCACCGCATCCGCTTTATCAAAAGGTAGATTTCTTTAAGGGCTTTAATCCTCCTCCTCTTCCCTCTCTTCCCCATTAAAAAGAGGTTCATCCACATATTCATGGAACTTATTCTGAAACTTCTTAAAGAGCCTCTGGAACTGTAAGAGTTCTTCTTCCCAACCGAGCACGGGGTAATTATATTTTTTGAAGTTCTCTTTGTAACCTTCCATTGATTCCGTGAGAACATTTGAGCCTTCGAATTTCATGCGACCGAATCTAAAAGTTTCTCCGGCACCATCGCAGATACTAGGATTTGATATGTCTTTCGAAAGATTCTTTAATTCTTCTTTATTTTCTTTTATGAGTTGCTTTATTGCTTTTGCTAAATCGGGACTGTTTATTACCTGATATTCAACATCATCCGTAAGACGGTCTTCCGGCCCAAGTTTGGAATAGCCGTAATTTAAGCGAATTAAACAGCCATCTTCATAAAGTTTGAGATTAAAACTGTTTCCAAACCAGCACATACAGTCATATTCAAATACGAGTTTTGGTGATTTCTCATTTGGCATTTTTGGCCTCCTTATGCAACCTGCATTTCCTGTGTATTCATGACTTCTGTTGCCAGCTTAAGCCAGCTTTGGACTTCTATATTGTATTTTGAACAAAGCTCTGCAATTTCCTGATTATCTACCATTCCGTATAACGGGGATGTTTCCAGAACCTGTAAGTCTTCTGAGGCCTCTTCATAAGAATATTCTTCAGCTTCTGACTCTGTACGAGTATCGGAATATCCAAACTGTGCAAGAAGTTCTGGAGAAAGAAAGCTTGCAAACGCACAGTTATATTCTGCTGCTTCTTTTTGATTGTTTGCTGGAGTTTCTTTTGATGGATTGATATATTCAAAATCAAATTCAAGACTTTCTGTGCAGAAAAGTTTATGAAGAATAAGGGCAGTGTTGAAAGAATCGCTTAATGCAGTGTGAACCTGTCCTTCGAAATTCATCTGAAGGTGTCTCATGGCAGATTCAAGACTAACTGATATTTTTGAAGAAACAAGTTTTCCAAAGATATCCTGCAAGTCTACAAAATCATGCAAAGTTCTGAAGAGGTCATATCGGTGTTTGCCTTTTGCTTCAAGCTCACTCCAAAGCTGATTAAAATCAGCCCTACTCCAGCAGAAGGTTGTAATATCACCTTCTCCACGCCAGTAGCAAAATTTATCAAATACAGTTAGAAAGTCATCGGCCTTTTCAAGATTTTTATTTGATATACCTGTAAGCTGATTGATTATAGGGGTAACTGAACTGTAAACAGGTTTTACGTAAGAGCTGAATTCACTGAGCATGTTATAGTTTTCATCTAGCATGACAGCGCCAAACTGAATTATTTCACCGTTTGCACCTGGGACAAAACATCTTTGTGATGTAGTAAACTCTGTCATTTCCAGATCGAGACAGATGTAGCGTTTTGCAGGTGCTCTGTGTTTCTTAGGACTTTTTGGTAATTCCTGCTTAATTCTGCTCAAATCAAGTTTATAGGAATAAGTATTTGATAAATCCAGAATGTCGTCTTTTCTCATAAAAAAGCCCCCTTTTCAGCTTTATTAATAACAGTATAAACTGCAAGGGTGCCAAAAATTGACACTGTGAAATTTGATTGTTTTATTTCGAAAATTTGATGATATGCTATTGTGATAGTATAATTACTAAAAAATCAGAGAAACAAGAAGTATAGAAAATGGCAGACAATAAATATCTGATACTTGGAAATGAATCCTATGATCTTCAAAATTATAAGGAAGCCTTCTTCTGGTATAATAAGGCTGCATCAGAAGGAGACATTGAGGCACAAAATAAACTTGGTCATATGTATGCTTCCGGAAAAGGTACTGATCCAGATTTAGATAATGCTATTGTTTGGTATGAAAAAGCCGCAAAGGCAGGAAATGCCGATGCACAATTTCAATTAGCTAATATTTATTTTTTGAACTTTGAATTAACGGAAACTGCAATTAAATGGTACAGCCAAGCTTCAAATCAAGGAATTGCTGAAGCTTCTTTTCAACTGGCTCGAATATTTTATAATGAATCAAACAATCAAAAAGCAGCCGTCTTTTTTGAAAAGGCAGCAGAACAAGGAAATACATATTCAGCATATAAAATTGGAAAAATGAATTATACTGGAGATGGTATAAAAAAGGATTTACAAAAGGCTATTAGGTATTTTAAAAAAGCTGCTGAGCTTGGCGATTCAAATGCTTCAAAAAGACTAGGAGATATTTATCTTAAAGAAATCACTGAATTAAGAAATTATAAAGAAGCTGTTTACTGGTATGAAAAATCCATGGAAAATACAAGAGATGCTGAGATATCTCTGAAGCTTGCAAGTCTTTATTATAATGAATCCTATGGACTAAAAGACTATAAAAAAGCGGCTTATTGGTATTATATGACTGCTGAATATTCATACCGTGATTCTCCATTATTATTAGTAATTGCAAAACTTTTTGATGATGAAAAATCTGGTATTAAAGATATTGAAAAAGCAGCATTCTGCTATGAAAAAGCTGCAGGAGCAGGTTGTACAGAAGCTCAATTAAGAATTGGTGAAATATATTTTAACAATGGAAATTATCTAAGTGCTATCAACTGGTTTGAGAAAGCTGCTAGAAAAGGTAATGATGAAAAACAAAATCTGCTTGGTCATATTTATTTAGATGGAAAAAATACGGAACAAGATTTAGATAAATCATATTATTGGTTCAGACTTTCTGCAAAAGAGGGTAATCCAGATTCTCAATTTTATACAGGCTTATTTTGTTATTGCGGTGTTAGCATAGGAATTAATGATATTAAGGCAAAAGACTGGTGGGAAAAAGCTGCTGAACAAAAAAATGTTCCTGCCCAATACTGTCTAAAGATAGCTTTTGACATGATAATTGATGAAGAGATGCAAGATGAAATATTACAACAATTGAAATCCTGTATAGACATTTATTCATATCAATTATTTTCAGATATACTTAATAAGAAAAAATCAGTTTTCCAAGAAAAAATTCAAAGAGCAAAAAATCTACAAAATAATTTGTTTACAATAAAAAGTGTAAAAGGCATGCCCCCTTTCTCAATTGAAAAGAAATGGAGACATAATATGCAATTAATAGTAACTGATAATGGTGTTTTTATTGATAATATTTGTTTGTACGGAGGACATAATTGGGTAGATGAAATTGGAAAGACAGTTAGAGCAAAATATGTTCATAAGTATAAACATGACTGGCTAATATATATTAATGAGGAAAATGAGAAGAAAGAAAATACCGATATTAATAAAAAAAATGAATATGATAATAAAGTAGTCATAGAAGAATTTATTGCACAAAGAAGTATTTCTCCAGAAAAGGGAGATTGTAAATTTATAAAACAAGATTCTACATTTATTCTTGCGCAGGAAAAAGGAAAGCGAAATCAAAATTTACCATGGGCAAATAAAGATGTAAAAATATTAGTGTACAAAAAAGATAACGAACGACTAATTGACTGGGAATGGTTGGACTGTTAAAACTTTATCTCATTCACCCTCTTCAATTTCTCCTTCCAATCCTCCACCAGTTCCTTGGGCTCAATCGGCCAGGCTTCGTCGGCCCATTTCCAGACCCAGCGCTGGACGCAGAGGAGCTGATTGGTTCTGAAGCTTAGGATAATACCGCCATCCTCTGGATGTTTTTTGTCTGCTGTTATTTTCTGGTTTTCGCCCCAGACTTTTCCTCGGGCATAGCGCGCTGCATAGCCGTGAAGATGAATCTTGTAATCTAGATATTTTTCATCACTCATACAACCAAAAGAACCAAGGGTCATAGTCCTGAAATCGTAATTTTTTGGAAGCCGGAAAACATCTTTTGTTATTTCCAGATTTTTAATTTTCTCAAGAGAATATCTGCGGGGTGCATTTTTTACTACATCAAGGCCGTGAAGGTTCCAGTTGCCATCATCAAAAATCAGCTGCCAGGGCTGAACCTGTCTGAACTTTGAAACTGGATCTGCATTTGAAATGTAATCAAAAGTTATTACTCGATTTTCTCGTAAAGCTTTATCAATGATTCGCCAGGTATCGGCCGGTATTTCCTTGTTTGGAGCACCAACGAAAACGATTCGATCGTTATCTGGTTTCTTATTTATTTTGATATTGTCATATGTAAAATCATGATTTTCAATTGAAAGAGATTCAAAGACCTCCTGGGCTTCTTTATACATTGGATTTCCCTTAACCATATCCATAAGCGTTTTGATTAACTTTGCCGCTTTTGCCGCATTTTCATCTGTATAAAATCTTGGCAGGCGATATTTTGGATCTGTATAAAAATATCCGCTTGTTTCAAAATCGGTATCAATCGGGGCTCGGTATTTTTCTACGAGCTCTTCAATATCACGAAAGAAAGCGCTCCGGCTTGTTTTGAGCGCATATTTTTCTCCCATCTCCTTAATTATCTCGCTCCACTTGAGCTTTCTGCCAGAAGCGATGATTTCGTCTATTGCCTGAAAACGTTTTGCTTTTTCGGTGAAGTCTACTGCCATTTTTCGCCTCGCTACCGTGATTATATTTTATTTTCATTCCCGTGCATTGGGAATGGCTCTTTTGTATATTCTATATCATCAGGCGGAAAAGTCAACTTTTGTGGAAAGGGATTTAGAGGAGTGGTAGCTATGGAAAAATACAGAAAAACAGATTTATTTTCTCTCGAGCTTGGAATTGATTTGTGTTCAGAAGAATGGATTTATGAACTGATAAAATCAATTCAATCTCTTCGTAAAGAATTTTTTGAACGCTATGGAGTTGTAATTCCCAAGGTTCATGTAATAGATGACATAAAACTAAAGCCTCTTGAATATGTGATAAAAGTAAACGGCTATGAGGCTGGAAGATTTGAATTTCAATCTGATTCTATTTTGATTGTTGATACTGGATCTGTAAAAAAAGAAATGAAGGGTAAGCCTGTGATTGAGCCTGCTTTTGGCGCTCCAGCTTTATGGATTGAAAAGTCTAAAAAGAGTGAGGCTGAAAAGAATGGATATCTGATTCTAACATCACAGAAAATTATTATGAATCATTTGAAAGAAAAAATCAGAAACAATCTTTCTTCAGTAATTACAAGCCAATATGTTGGAGAGCTTTTGGATGAAGTCTTAAAAGAAAATAACTTTCTCTGCATTCAGCTGGTAAAAAAATATGGAGTTGTAATTCTCACGCTTGTAAAGCTGGTACTTTCTTCTCTTCTAGATGAAGGGATAAGAATCAGCAATATTCTTTTAATTCTGGATGTTATTGCCAATGAACCAAAATATGACAGGGTAAAAATACCAGAGCTTATAAACAAAGTCAGATGCACAATTATTCCTGATGTAATTGAGTCTCTTGGTGATGTGAATAACGGAATCATGGTTCTTATGTTCTCTCAAAAATTATCTGAATACTTGTTTGATCATATTACAGGAAATGGAGATTTAGTCTTAGAGCCAGTTATGAGAAAATGGTTTGAAAATGAACTTATTTCGAAGCTGGGTACAATATCAGATCAAGGCTTTTCTCCGGTTATTCTTTGCGTAGAACCGCTTCGCCACAGTGTCCAAAAATATATAAACGTTATTGGTATGAAGAATGTTCATGTTGTTTCTGATATGGAAATGTCTATTGCTATCAGGAAGCTGAATATCTCACTGCATGTGTTTGGAACAATTGAGGAAAATGTTGAAGCAACTTCCGAACATACAAGTGAAGCAGGAACTTCAAAAACCCAGAAAATTTCAAATGAAGATTTCATAAAGCTTCAGAAAAATTTAAATCAGATTCTTGAATCTTTAGAACCACATGAGCAAAAGGTTATGTCTATGCGCTTTGGCTTGAGAGAAGAAGGCAGCCATACTCTTGAAGAGGTTGGCAACTATTTTAATCTGACACGAAATGAAATCCGCAAAATTGAAGCCAAGGCTCTGAGATTATTAAGAAAAAATAATGAATAATAATCAAGCCATTCCCGTGACTTGGGAATAGCTTGACAATATATTAGCAATAGATTCAATTCGAGGAGGAATCGCTATGAAAAAGATTATTAGCTTTTTCGCAATGTGTATGGTTGGAGTTTTTGCTTTTGTAGGATGCGCTAGTGCTCCAAAAATGAAAGATGTATCAGGTCCAACTGAAATTATTGAGCATAAGGGAACTGCTTTTGGTATCGCTCAGCCGGATTGGGTACAGGAGGTGCTTTTTACTTCAAATCAGAAGGCTCTTCAAAAAGCTCTCGGTATTGATAAACATGTTTGGGTAGTAACAAAGCAGGGTGAAAATCTGGATTTCGTTTCTAACTGGGCTGATCAGGTTGAAGCTCGAGCTCAGATTTCAGCGTCCATCAAGCAGGGCATTTCTGATTTTGTCGGAGCGCATCTGGTTGGTGATGAAGGTGATGTAGAAGAGACTGTTGAAAGATATTCTGCCCGTGCTTCTGCTATTACAGTTTCCGGCCTCAATAAAGAAGCTGACTGGTGGTTCCGTGGAATTACAAAGGCTGATAAGAAGGCTGGTCGTGAGCCAAAATACACATACCTTGTGGTTTATTCTCTCGATGAGGATTTGTATCAGAAGCAGATTAAGAAGGCCTTTAATGGGGAGGATGACAAGGTAGTTGATGATTTAATCCAGTATCTGATGAATTACACAATGGTTCTGGGAAAGGAATAAAACAATCTTGTCATTCCCCGACTTGACCGGGGAATCCATAGCAGGAGGCGGAATATGAGAAAGACGATTTATCTTATAATTCTAAACATTTTGTATTCAGCTCTTTGCTATGCGGCTGCTCCTGCCTGGAAGCTGAATCTTGAAAAGCAGTTTCCATCAGAAAAATATGTACGGGCCATTGGGGAAGGTACAACAGAATCGGCTGCCAAAAAGTCTGCGCTTGCTGAATTAAGTGGATATTTTTCTCAGACAATTATTGCCGAGTCAGAAAGCTATCAGAAAATCCGTCAGGCAGGAGCTGGCAATGTAACAAGCTCTGATTTGCGGGAAAAAGTAATTGTTCATTCTGATACGGAGCTTTTTTGTGTCAGATATACAGCAGCCTGGACAGATCCAAAATCAAAGAAGGTATTCGTTTGTGCTTTCATAGATCGCAAAGAAGCCTGGGACCTTATCACTCAGAAAATGAAGGGTCTTGAAGACAAATGCAATAAGCTTTCAAAACTGGCAGATAACGAAAAGGAGCATTTCAAGAAACTGCTGCTTCTTACTAAAGTCAGGCCCCTTTATTCTGAGTATTCCGGGTTTTATGAGAAGGCAGTCGTCTTATTTCCAAAACGCGGCCAGCAATTTGAAGCCTTTATCAGAAAAATGGATGGCTATATGAACGAACTGATGCTTCTGAAGTCTTCTACAGCAATTCAGGTAAAGGTTGCTGGGGACAAGGGAAATTCAATCTATAGCAAGATATCTGAATTGTTAATGCAAAAGGGCTTTCTGATTTCTCCTGACGGTCGCTATCAGCTTTCGGCTACTGTGAACTGGAATGAAGCAAAACTGAATGAGGTTTATTCGGCTTATCCAAATATCAAAATCCTTATTACAGGAAATGGGCAGACCTTTGCTTCTTTCAACGGAGAATGTGAGAAGGTGGCAGCATATAACCAGGAAAGTATGCAAAGAAGTGCAATTTTCCGCCTGGAAGAATTGCTTGAAGAAAGCTTTGTCAAAGAGTGTTTTGAGTAATCTGGAGGTGCTTATGAACAAACGAATAGTCTTAGTTATTATTTGTGCGCTTTGTTTTTTTACTCTATCAGCAAAAGAGAAAATTGATAATGTGATTGCGAGGGCGGCAGAAGATATTGTTCAGAAATGCGATGCAAAATCAATTCTTGTTATTGATGATTTTGAAAGCCCAACTCAGAAGATGACTCTCTATATTCGTGAGCAGCTTGCAGATTCAATTTATGCAGAAGATGGCTTACTCAAGCTTGTTACCCGCGAGCATATGGATATTGCAGAGAAGGAATTGAAGTTTCAGAACTCGGGAGTTGTAAGCGAGAAAACTATTCTTTCCGTTGCAGAAAGGCTTGGAGCCCGCTTTGCGATTTTTGGAAAGCTTGAAGAATTCAACAGCGGTTTTATTTTACGGGTTCGGATGTTGGATGTAAAAACAGGAGCTTATCTTTTTCGTAAAACTTATGAGTTTGGATATTCGCAGAAAACAGCTCAGCTTTTGGGAAATGCATCTTCATATAAAAAGGTAGCGGTTGGTGGCATTGGAGAGATAAATAAAAACTCAATCGAGTTCGTGGCTCCGGCCGCAGGTCTTTCTTTTGATTTTAGTCTGTGGAGAAAGTTTTCTATAGGGGCCAAAGTCCTTCTGAGTTATGACTATCATGAAAAACAGAATCAGATTTTAACAATCGAAACTTTAGGCACTTTACGCTATTACATTGTTTCCTTTAGTGGGGAACCAGTTTCTGGAATCTATCTGGAAGCCCAGGCTGGAGTTTCTTCTCTCCTTATAGATTCAAAAGTGAAAACAGTATTTAACGGAGGCGGTGCTGCGGGCTATAGATTTACGCTAGGAAGTTTTTATGTGGAACCGGAAATCCGCTTTGGATATCCCTACATGTGCGGTGTCGGTCTTGCCGCAGGAATGAGATTTTAGTTCTGGAGGTATTGGTATGAAATATTTATCACGAGCTCTTATAGCTTTTTTTTCAATCATAATGTCTCTCTCTTTTATGTCTTGTGAAAACCTGATGTTCATTGATGCAGCTCAGCTTTACCGAGTCAGCTTTGAAACAAACGGCGGAACAGAAATTGAAGCCTATAGAACTGATATAATTGCGAAGGTTCCTGATTGTAAGAAAGAGGATGCAGAGTTTCTCGGCTGGTATACCTCATCAGATTTCTCTAGCGACAAAATCACCTTCCCGTATGAACTTAAGGAAGATACTACTCTGTACGCAAAATGGGTCCAGAAATATCAGGTCCTTTTTGAAACCAACGGCGGCTCAGAAATTGCCGGCTATAAAACTTCTGTAGTAAAGGATGCCCCAATCACTCTCAAAAATGAAAATATCTTTATGGGCTGGTATACAACTCCAGATTTTTCCGGAGAAGCAGCAGCCTTCCCATATACTCTGACAGAGGCGACCGTATTTTACGCAAAATGGGACCAGATATTCACAGTGCAGTTTGAGACAAATGGAGGAAGTTCGCTTGCTGATATTCGTGGAAGTTCTATTTTAGAGACCCCAATATCAACCAAAACCGGCTATATCTTAAAAGGCTGGTATTCAGATGAGGACTTATCAAATCCTGTCACTTTCCCTCTTATTCTATCTGGTAATTGCACCCTTTATGCAAAATGGGAGGCAAGTTCGGATATTACATATACAGTTGAGCATTACAAGCAGAGTGAAGATTTTACGACCTATACCCTTGCAGCTTCAGAAGCCTTACAGGGGTCTACTGGTTCTCTTACTCAAGCGAAGTCTAAGAACTATTCTGGATATCATTATAAGAATTTTGAACAGAAACAGGTTGCGGCTGATGGTTCAACTGTAATCCGGATTTATTATGATATTGATAGCTTCATGGTAATCTTCAACTCTAATGATGGAGCCAACAATACTTATAATCAGGTGTTCTTTTATAACCAGAGCCAGAAACTAATCACTAATAGATTTACTCGTAGCGGCTACACCTTTGAAGGCTGGGCTACAGAAATAAATGGTGAGGTTAGATATATAGATTCTGAATCTGTGAAGTTTGCTTTGCAGAATAATACCTCAAAGCATCTTTATGCAGTGTGGAGTTATGGGGAGACAATAACAGATGATACTATTCAAAATTTAGACCTCTCTAATCTTGATGATAGTTATACAGTAAAGGTAACTGGGGAAATAAATCAGTATTCATTAATGCGTTTAGCTGAAAAAATTGAAAAGGCCAATACTAATATTACTCTGGATTTATCAAGGACAACAGGCCTAGATATCATTTGTGGGACAAAAGAAAATACTTCAGTTTTTAAAAATTGTAAGAATCTAATTTCGGTAGTTTTACCTGAAGGGTTAGTAACAATTGGGGCATATACATTCGCATATTGTGAGGCTTTGAAAGCAATTTCATTTCCAAAGAGTTTGAAAACAATAGGTAATAATGCATTTTATTATACTGGGCTTGAAAAATTGCTTTTATCTAATGTAGATGTAATAGGAAAGTACGCTTTTGAAAAGTGCTCATCACTAAGTAAGATAAATATGTCGGGTGTAAAAACTATTTCTTCTAATGCCTTTTCTTCTTGTTCTAGTTTGGTAGATATTGTAATTGATGCACAGATTATTGATTATAGAGCCTTCGAAGCATGTAACAATCTTACATCTGTAACTTTATCTAAATCTGTAAAAAGAATAGATGGCTATGCTTTTCAAAAATGCAATAACTTAAGTTATGTGATTTTTTTAGATAAAAAGAATTGGTACGATACTTCGTATTCATCGTCTACAGTTGATGTAAGTGATTCTGCTGTAAATGCAAGAAAGTTGATTTCTGGTTTAGGTGGCAGTAGTTGGTATAAAAAATGAGGGGAGAATTATAATGAGTGAAATTGATGAAATCCACGATTTAGAATCCGTGCATAAAATTAAAGCAATCGAATCAACTTATGAAGTAAGAGCAGTAAAACAAGATATTGTTTATCTGAGGCAGAAGGCTCTCTTACTGCAGCGGAACGCAGTCCTGACTGGAGACTGGACTTATTATGCTCAGCTGCTCGATATACAAGATTGTATTCGTTGTCACAAGGAGCTTCTGGAAAAATATCCTTATGATGGGAAATCGAGGTTTGCAGAGTGTCTGGAGAAGGCAAAAAAACTCTAAGAGATACAAATTGTATAAAAGGTAGACTCTACCACTCCCCTGCTCCAAACTCTCCGTACATTTCATCCATAGCATCGCGATCTCCCATAATTGCATCATCTTCAACCTGAGCATAATAGGAATTATAATCATCTGAAGGATCATCAGAAAAATAATCCCTCTCCCCTCGAGCAGCTCTAGTTTCGGAATCGGAATATTCATCATAGTCTTCGTAATCATATGCCCGTGCATATCCTCTATGATAGCTGCTTTTTCCGCTACTACCTGCCTTACCAAGAATCACAACAATACCAACGAATAATATTAAAAGAATGAAAACTCCCATATCCTACCCCTTATGCAACCTGCATTTCCTGAGTATTCATAACTTCAGTTGCCAGCTTAAGCCAGCTCTGAACCTCGATATTGTATTTTGAACAAAGGTTAGTAATTTCTTCATTATTAATAAGGCCGGCAAGCGGGGATGCTTCCAAAAGCTGCAAATCTTCAGCAATATTCTCGATGGAATTTTCTTCTGCTTCTTCTTCCTGTGAGGCTCCTGTATAACCAAACTGTGACAAAAGTTCTGGCGAAAGGAAGCTTGCCAATGAACAGTTATATTCTTCCTCTCCCTTCTGATTTACTGGGGGTTCTTTTGATGGATTGATGTATTCAAAATCAACTTCGAGGCTTTCTGTGCAGAAAAGCTTATGAAGGATGCGGGCCGTGTTGTAAGAATCGCTCAAGGCTGTGTGAACCTGGCCTTTGTACTCCATCTGAAGAAGTTTCATTGCTGATTCCAGGCCAACTGATGTCTTTGATGAAATAAGCTTTCCAAAGATATTCTGCAAATCTACAAAATCCTGTAAGGTTGCAAAAAGGTCGTAGCGATGCTTTCCCTTTGCTTCAAGCTCGCTCCAAAGCTGATTAAAATCAGACTTGCTCCAGCAGAAGGTTATGATATCCCCTTCCCCACGCCAGTAACAGAACTTGTCGAAAACAGTTATAAAGTCATCTGCCTTTTCAAGCTTCTGATTTGAAATGCCAGTAAGCTGATTAATCCGCTGATTAACTGAACTGTAAACAGGCTTTACATAAGAAGAAAACTCGCTGAGCAGGTTATAGTTTTCGTCCAGCAATACTGCACCAAACTGAATAACTTCGCCGTTTGCTCCCGGAACACAGCTTCTCTGAGATGCCGTAAATTCTGTCATTTCCAGGTCGATGCATACAAAGCGTTTGGCAGGTGCCTTGTGCTTCTTAGAAGCTTTCGGCAGATCCTGCTTAATTTTACTCAAATCAAGTTTATAGGAATAAGCATTTGATACATCCAGAATGTCGTCTTTTCTCATAAAAGGCCCCCTTTTTCAGCTTTCTGATTTACATTATAAAATGCAAGGGTGCCAATGAACGGCACTGTGATTCGGGTGGCTATAAAATATAACGAGGCCATTTTGAATAAATTACCACTCCATCAGTAATAAATCTCTCTCTTAAGAAGAATTGTCTGAACTTCATGAGGCGCACTTTTAACTTCAGCCTGCTCTTCTACGCGGTGTGGAGCTGGCTTTGGAACAGGTTCTGTAACCGGCTGAGTTACAGACTGAGACTCAGCTTCCTTACGATTAAGTGACTGAAGCCCATCTGGTTCTAGCAGAGCCATCATTTGGGCATAGGTGAGATTTTGCGGGCGAGGTTGAGCCCTTGGATTTTTTGCTTTCTTCTTCTGATCAAAATATGACCAGAGAGAAAAAATCATAGATGGGATTACGAATACTACAAGAAAAACAATAACTAAGAACTTGATCATAAAGCACCTCCTGTTCTGAGGTACAATATAACCGCTTAGAATATCATTTAATGATATTATTCATAAAAAAGTTCTACACCTGTTCCCAGCACGTGATAGTAAATCACTTTCGCAAGAACTTTCTTTCCGGCTGCCGTTAAGGCACGCTCGTAACATTCAAACTGGCCGGAATAGATTCCAGCATAATGAGGGTTGCCTGGATCAAGTACATCATCTTTTGTTCCCGGGAATGATTTAAAATCTATCAGCACTACCCCATCATTTGTTTCCCATATTAAGTCGATGCTTCCGGTGTAAATCTGGCCGTTATCAAAATGCTTGAAAGGAACTTCGTGGAATGTCTTTCCTTTGCCGTATGTTTTGGTCAGGTATTCTTTCAGATTATCCCAGGCTTCAAGTATTTCTGCCGGATTAGGGATTTTTGCTTCCATTCCTGAGTTCTTCATAATGGAAGAAACGTATTCTATTGTTTTGTTATTTTCTAAAGATGCAAATACATCGTGAATACAAGTTCCCACTTTATCATACTCTCCTGCCCCAGCCTTTATGGTGATTCTTTTCCCAGAACAGAAGAGTTCTTTTGCCTTTACAGATTTATTTGCTGGAACCTTGCTTGGCTGCATGTCGCGATTTTCTTTTGCAGTTTCTGGATTTGAGTTCAAAACATATCTTAGATTTGCACGGGCTTCTATGCTTTCCCCGTCAGCCAGCTGTTTTTCTTCATACAAGAAAGGATGTTTATTATTGAATAAATCAATTGTTTTATCCGCTTCGAAATTGTAATTATCCGCAACATTACAGCCCAAGCATTTGAAAATGCTTAGGGCTTTATCTTTTCCTTCTGTTGTAAGAATGAGCTGATCTTTAGCACGGGTAATTGCAACATAAAGAAGTCGGATTGTTTCTGATTTTGAAGTGGCACAGATTGTTTTATAACGCTGTGCATCCTTTATCTTTTCTGCCATATCATCTGCTACATTTGTATTTCCTGTAAACAGAGTTGGCATAAGATTGATTATCATTGGCGGATATAAATCTGTTTCCGAAGGAGCTGTTTCGTGATACTTTTGCACTCCAAATACATCGTATTTGAAAATGCTCTTCTCATCTTCTGCATCTTTGTCCAATCCTAGGAGAATTACCTTTTTCCATTCCAGACCTTTTGAGCCATGGAAAGTCGTAAGGGTAACTCCATTTTTTGAACCAGAAGATTTTGCATTTTCTTTACAATAATCAATATAGCCGTTGATAGTTGGCGGCAGACCTGCCTGAATACAACGCTCTTCATAATCATATGAAGCCTCTATAAGGGCATTAAATGCTTCGTCAGTTCCGGCAACATCTTTCCAGCTGCGACCTACAGAATACAAATCCAAGCTTATGATCAAACTTTCTACCAGATTATGAATTGTCTGAACTTTATAGAAAGATATATTTTCCATGAACTTTTTTATCAATTGATTTTTTACAAGATAAGTCGGTAAAACTGGATTTGTTTCACCTGCAGCCTCGGCTTTTTCTTTTGCTTCTTTGAAAATCTTATTAAACTCAAGCTTTGTATCTACAACTTTTCCAGCATCAAAACCTTCTTCAGAAAGGAAGGCCACAAGAGCTCTGGAATAATTGTCCTTATCATTTATAACAAGATTGAGGAATGCAGAAAGTAATGTAAGTTCATCTCTATTTTCGTCTATTGCAAGTTCGCGGCAAACAGAGATATTCAAATCCTTCAGTTTTTCAGAAAGTTTATCCAGTTCGGAATTCCCTCTTGCAAGAACTGCGTAATCTGATGGTTCTTCACCATCTTTGATTCGCTTTGCAATCTGAGATGCAAGATTTTCTGTTCGGCCGTCTGCGTTTGATCCATTCTGTTTCCAGCATCTAAGGCTTTGGATTTTTTCTGGATTTCCACGATAAGCCTGTAATTCAACCTGCTCTTTTGAAAGAACGTCTGCAAAAGCCGGAACAAATACATCGTTTGTAAAACCAACAATATCTTCCAGAGATCGATAACTCTTTTCGAGAGAATGAATCTTAAACTGTTTTGGATTTGTTGCCTGCTTCTTAGCAATGATATCTGCAACAGCTTTTGTTAAATCCGTATCTGCTCCACGAAAACCATAGATAGCCTGCTTAAAGTCGCCAACCCAGATACTATTGTGAGTATGGAAATCGCGAATATCTTCTCCCTCTCCTACTGGCACAATTAAATCATCACATTCATCAGAACCAACAATTTCTGAAAGCTTATCGAAAATCTGAACCTGGATTGGAGAACTATCCTGAAACTCATCAACAAATACATATTTATAAGTATTACGAATATCGTCCTGAACTTCTTTTTTATCCAAAAGTTCTACAAAGCGGGCCTCCATGTCTGTAAAATCTATGAGATGCTGCTTGTCTTTATATTCTTCAAAAGCAGTCTGGGCTTTTTCTACATAATCAAAAATGAGATTAATATATTTTAGGATAAGCTCGCTAACTGTATTATTTGTATAAAGATGATTGAGGCTGTCTAAGGCTGCCTGACGGAGCTGACTGCTCTGGAAAGCCTGAGGCAATCCGTCAATGAAAGTTCTGAATCCGGCGAGATCTTTTATCGTAAGTTTCTTCGAAAGAATAAAAGAATACTTTTTAATGTCTGCCGTTCGTGTTGCTGATTTTCGGCTTTGTCCGGCATCTATGCTCTTAATTTCTTCCATCAAATCCCTGAACAATTCGACATCATAATTAAGAGTCCAGAACCCAGAAAGCTCCTTTGCAAAGGCCAGAGATTTTTCACGGCTGGCTTTTAAATCTTTTACATTATAGCTTTTTGCTTTTTCAAAGATTTCTTTTACATCTTCTTTCCAAAAGTCATAATTAAGGCCAAACTTGTTTTCGCTCCATTCAAAGCCAATGCCAAACTGTTCGCAAAAATCCTTTAAAAAGGCAGTCTCATCCTGAGTTGCAATTGAAGACAGAATCTGACCAACGAAGAACTTCTTCTGCTCATCATCTATCATCTTTAAGTTAGGGCTGATTCCAAGAAGATACCAGTATTTCTGAACAAAGGCATAGGCAATACTGTCTACAGTTCCAATCATTGCCTGGTCCAGACGTTCTGCATATTCTGCATAGCGCGGAGTCTGCTGCTGTTCATAGATTTTTGCTTTTGCTTTTTCCTTAAACTCAGCTGCTGCGGCCTCTGTAAAGGTTGTAAGAATAAACTGCTCTGGAGTTGCTTTTTCTTTTATGATTAAATCTGCGAGAATTGAAGTTAATGTAAAAGTCTTTCCACTACCGGCACCGGCACTTATATATGTAACGTGATTCATTATTTACCTGCCTTGAAAGTATTGTAATTACTGTATTTGTTTTGTTTCTTGTTCCAGGTTTTATTACGTGGATGAGTTTCCATATCCATAGGAACAAGAGCCTGATCTTCTGTCGAATCTGCATAATCTATAGAAGGAGAAACAGGCTTTCCATTAATAAATGGATATTCCACACCTTCTCCATCTTCAATAATTCCCTGCATAATCTGATTTTTTCTAAAGGCATAAGAATTACTCATTTCTTTAAGCAGATTGCCAGTCCTGTTTACATCAACATAGGTCTTAAAGATTGCTCCCTGTAAGTCATCTGCGGTAATAACCTTTACATCAGGAAGAAGAACATAAGCTGCTGCTTTTGCATGTTTCTCAGTTGCTTTGAAGACTAATCCTCTATACAAGGCCAGCTGCATTGAGCGGTTTTCTCTTATCCAGTCCTGATACTTTGCTTCTGATGGAGAGAACTTAAAATCAAAGATTACAGGCTGGCCTGCAGAATCTTCCAGTACCATGTCGATGCTTCCGCTGAAAGTTATTTTGTGCTTTGAAAATTCCGGCAGGTCCACTTTTTCGTGCTTTTGTTCACAAGCTACAACTCTGAGTCCGTTTTCCTGTATAAGTTTTAAGAGAGCTTTTACACACTCCCCCATCTGTTCTTTGAAGATAGCTGTTTCTGAAAGATTTTCTGACTGTAAAAGGATGCCTCCTGATTCCAGTACTTTCTGACTGAACACTTCTTCGTAGTTGTTCTTTATCTGATTTGCAATATCTTCTGGGCAGCCACCATGCTTTGGATTAAAGAGTTCTTCAATAATTGCATGGGCTACAGTTCCCTTTGTTGTGTAAACTGCAGAAAGAGCCGCAGCTCCTTTCTTCTGCAGATTAATGATTTTGTCAAAGACATAATCAAAAGGATAATCTATAAGATTTGAAATTGCGCTAAAGCTTTCAACTTCACGGAAATGAACCAGGTCTGTACGCTTAAAAGTGATTGTTCCATCCACTGCCTGATGACGGTTATTTATCTGAGGAAGCTCTTCTGTCTTCACTCCAGGAATATCAGCAAGAGATACATGCTTGATATAGCGCTCTATAATATCCTTGCCCTTCTCATCTTTACCCATATTCTTTTCGAGCCGTATTATAAGCGGCTCTTTTACTGCATCTTTTGTTCCACTCTTTTTTACAGTTACAAGAGTAAGCTTTTCTTCTGTATAAATAAAAGGAAGATATTTATTCAAGCGAATATATTCACGTTCATTATCTTCCTGCCAAAGACCGGCATTAAGAGCCGCCTTTTCTGCAGGCGACAGGAAAGAATAAGTAAGTTCTCTTTCATCTGGATTATAAAAATCACACCAGATAGCAGACTTTGCAGGACTTGCATAATTTGCACTTGATTTAATAATGTTCTGGCAGCCTTTGTTTGCCTGGCTGATTTCCATTTCAATTTCTGTAGAAAGAGAATCAAAAACTAAAATCAAATCTTCGAAGGAAATTTCTTCCTCATCAAAAATATCAAGAATCTTCTTCATTGCAGCACAGGTAGATAAAGCACCCTGTAATTGTACTATATGTGCATCATTCAGTTTTTCATCTTGAGTCTTATTGAAAATCCATTTTGAAAGCTCTGCAACATATTCAACAATTGTAGTCTTTTTATTTTTTTCATTCTGACTGATTGCTTCTTTCGGTTTGTTTATATCCGGAAGGAAATATTTGATTTTATCTTTATCATAATCTTCTGCTTTATCGAGGAGCGTTCTGCAGGCTTCATTAAAATATCCGCCCTCCCCTACTATGGTATTTATAAGGTCATCGCGAAACTTAAAACTGAGCGGACTAAATGGAACAGATAGCCAGCTGATAAGAGATGTAAGATTCAAAGGACGAGAAAATATGCCAAGTCCAATCAAAGGCAATTCAGAAATCTGACTCACACCTTTGTCACTTGCACCGCAGGTCGGCTTATTAAGATAACTAAGCCAGCTATCAAAAGCTCGGTTATCACGATTAATCCATACTGAATATTGATCAACCGGAAGCTGGCTTAAATACTGGAGTGAGTCATTTATGTTTTCAAATTCCAAAAGTTCAACAGAGCCATCGTTTTCTTCCAGTGTGAGTTTATCTGATTTGTTGTCTTTCAAAACTTCTGACATCTTGCGAAGAAAGTTTTTGTTTGCAGGGAGTTCTGAATTTACATGAACATGCTCTTCGCCAATTGCTTTTAAAAGTTCAACCTCTGCTGGCTGGAAGCAGTGATAATCAAACGGAGTGATGATTTCTAAATCCTCAGGAAGAGCACAGCCCTCTTTCACAGCCTTTGTAATCTGCAAAAGTTTTTCACCAAAGGAAGAAGAATTAAAGGTCTGCTCTATTGCTGCAAGAGTTTTCATCCGCTCAGAAACATCATTATTTCCAGGCACCCAGCCAGCAAGTAGCATGGCATCGCGCCATTTAAGACATTCTTTCGCAGTATTAATTCCGTCGCGTTCAAAAGATTTTGCAAAAAGGTGATCCGGATTTGTTTTGCTATAATTTTTGATTGCAGTGTAATAATCCAGAGTTCGCTCTAAATCAGAAGCAACAGGAATATGAAGCCCTGCATGAAGTTCAAGCAAATCTACCAGCGACCTGGTATTACAAACAATAGTATCAAACGCAATGTTCGTTTTTGAAAAATCATAATAAACAAAACCATCATACGAAGGATTATAAAAAACTTTCATCCATGGGCTCCTTATTGTGCTTATATTATAGCACACATCAATGTCAAATAATGACACTGTAAAATTTTTCGAAGATATTTTTACAGTGCCATTCCCTGGCACTCTTGCATTTTATAATAAAAGCCATAAAGTAACAAAACAAATGTGGTAAACCTAAAAAATGCTTTCGCATTTTTTTAACGGTTTGCTATAGAACACCGGCCGCCAGCGGCCTTACACAGGAGGCTTTTATGGAAAGCGTAATTACTGTTTTAATCTTTTTGGCTGTTATCAGCTTATCTATTTATCTGACTTATTATTCTACAGACTCATCTGCGTCGAATAAGTTTAATGATATTCTGACTTTCTGCATGCCATTTTTTTCAACTCTGATAATCGGGATTTCGGTGATCAATAAGTTCATTTATATGCCAATCGTTATTACAGTTGCACTGATTGCCGGTGTTTTGAGTCTCCTGGTCAGCTGGAGTGCCGACTTAAAATATGCTCCACCGTTCTGCTTGAGCCACTTGTTACAACGTTTGTAATCCGGGAAAATCCGCAGAACTTCTTCGTAGAACTCGCGGGAGTGATTCATATGCCGGCGGTGGCAAAGCTCGTGCACCACTACACTATCAAGAATTTCCGGCGGCTTCAGTACCAGAAGACAGTTGAAGTTTAGATTTCCGTCTACAGAACAGCTTCCCCAGCGCGACTTCTGCAGGCGGATAAAGATGCGCTTGTAGGAAATCCCTGCCAGTTTTGCGTAGTACTCTACCCTTTGCGGAATCACCACCCTCGCCTTTTTCTTGATTTGTATGATGTCTTCTTCTGTGAGCAGGCCCATGGAATCAGCAAGTTCTGACTGCTTTTTTACCTTTTCAAGCTGCTTTGTAATCCATTCTTTCTTTTCGCGGATAAAGTTTTCTGCAATAAAAGTCGGCGTTCCCAGCGGCACTTTTACGATGATTTTTCTGTCATCTGCTACCTGGATACTCATTGAACGTCGTCGGGATTTCTGGATTACGTAGGTTATTTCCATTGGGTATCAGTTACCCCTGCACCTTATGCATAACGTATCTCACCTTCCCTATTACACGGAAGTCCTGGCTCTCGCCGGCCTCCAGCATTTCTTTATACTTTGAATTATCAGAAATGATTCGAACACAATCTTTATCCCGCTGAAGTCGTTTTACAAAGGCAGCTCCCCTGTAGTTGATGGCGTAGATTCCGTCTGTACCGTCGTAGCCGAAGTTATCGTAAAGGATGATGTCGTTATCAAAAAGGGTCGGTTCCATGGAGTCACCGCGGACATAGGATGCGCACATGTTTTCACGGTATTTTCTCAAATGTGATGGAAGTGCAACGTAATCAATTATATCAGCAGAATCCGGAAGCTCCTGGCCTCGTCCCGCAGAAAAAGCCTGCTCGTAAACCGGGATATTGATTACATCTTCGGTCAGATGGTCAGGATAAACCTTGAACTGTTCCAGTGTCATCCCGAATGATTCGATGATTCTGGTTCCGTCATCAATGTTCGGGAGACGCTTATAATAAATCCAGTTTCGCAGCGTGCCGATAACAATACCGGTCTCTTCGCAAAGCCATTCCTGATTTTTACCCTGCTCCGAGAGAATAGCCTTTACTTTATTCCAAAAGATTTCTGCATTCATGCCTACAAGTATACAATGATATTTAAAATAAGCAAATCACTATTTAGTGATATTTTGTATTGACAATTCACCAAACAAGAATTATCATAAAATCATGATTACAGGATTCCCAAGCCCCGCTCAGGGCTACGAAAGTAAAGGAATAGACTTAAACAGCGTTCTCATCAGGCATCCGTCTGCAACTGTTTTTATGCAGATTGAAAGTTCCAGCTATATGAATATGGGGATTTATAACGGCGACATCCTGATTATCGACCGGGCAAAAAAGATTAGGCCCAATAGCCTTGTTGTTTATGAGTCTGAGGGGCACTTTGTTCTGGGCAGAGTTTATAAGATAAAGAAAACTCTGGAAGATACTATCATCACCGGTTCTGTTACACATGTTATACACACTGTAAAGGAAAGCTGATGCTATGGTTCTGCATGCTGATTATACCGAAAAAAAACTATTGCCCTTCAGCATAAAAAGGACTCATCAGAGGATGGCTTTCTCAACAACTACAATCTGCTGATTTTTGCTTCGCGGTTTTTCAGGAATTGTATATTTCAGTTTACCTTCTTCGATAAGCGGAATTATGTAATTCTTCACAAAATATGCAGGATGCTTTTCGTCAAAACCAAACTGTTTAGCAATCACTTCTTTTGATCTTGGTTTCCGGCAAAAATCTATTATCTCTTCTGTTAATCGATTTTCAGATTTTTTTTCATTATAGAGAGTGACTTTAAATGTTCCTCTCGTATTTTCAAATTTTGGCTCAAGTAAGCCTGCTTTTTTCATTTCTGCATAGATTGTTGGAATACCAGAGTATCTGTTTTCTGTCGTATTTAAGATTTCCAGAGCAGCGGCAATAAATGGATTTCTGACATCTGCTTTAGTTTTTCCTAGTTCATCAAGTGTAAGCCGACCGTATAATCCGCCCGGATTTGAAACCTCAATTCGATTCGGATACATTTCTATTCGAACAGGTTCGTTTTCTGTATGAATGCTGTAGTCCCGATGAATCAGGGCATTCAAAATAATTTCGCGAATGGCTTTTACAGGATATTCATAGACATCATTACGGTGACCGGTTTCATCAACTACAGTTGAAATTTTCATATTCTGCTGAACGAAAGAAAGAGCACTTTCCAGCATTTGAGGTATTGTTCCGTCAAGCCTCTTGTTTACAAGAAAACGTTCACCAGTAGAAGCCTCCTCTGCATAAGTATTGGATGCGCAAACAACAGCAACAATATCAAGATTTGGAGAAAGATACTGAGGATATTTTCCAAACAGCATTATTCCACAGACTGTCGGATTTCCTTCCTTGTCAGAAAGCCCGTTTAATGTACCAAGAGTTTTCTTATCCATATTCATAAGGTTCGGTTTTACAGAAACTGCTTTTGCAATAAATCCATCCAGCTGAATCTGGTCTATCAGAGAAGCATCAATTCTTCTGTTTGTTCTAAGTTCATCTTCAGTTTTGTATTTGAATGCATCATAACTGTAGATTTCATATTCTGTCATCGGTAAGTCAGCATCGCCAATTCGAATATAGGAACCTTTACTTTTTCCTTTTCCGGTGTAATAGCACGGTTTACTAATTGAATCCATTTCGGCAATTTCTGCCGCTGCAATGGTTTTTCCCTCATATTCACAAAAGCTGATTAAAGGTCTTACAACAGGTTCCATTTCTTTTGCCTGTTCAACGACCTTCTTCTCAAGTTCGTCTGGATTCTGAATACCACAGACTTTGTATCCGGCTTTCTCATCAATTCCAAAAATGATGATTCCGCCTTCGGTATTAGAAAAGCTTGAAAAACTGTCATAAAGCTTTTCCGGAGTACCACCTTTTGCACTTTTAAATTCTATTTTTGAAGTCTCAGTTTTTCTTTCCTTGATTTTAGTAATCAGTTCAATTAATTCAGATTCCTGCATGATTTATCCTCCAAAAACATCATTTTACGAAAATAATAGCACAAATTACGAAAATATGCAATTTTACGAAAATAAATTACGAAAATTATTACAAAAAAATATAACGAATCAATTCAGACGTTTCTGTAGAGAGAGGAAGACAGACTTGTATACAACAGAGATTGGCAAGCAGTTTTCTGAAAATGAATGGCATGTATATTTTTATCGTGCGAAAATAGATGAAAAAGGAATGGATATTCCTTTTCGTCCGGCAGCACTTCTTAATTTTCCGATGATTGATGAAGAGCTGGGGAATGTAGCCGTAAACTTTTGGGATCTTTGGGGGCACGGGGGAAAATTATTGAAGTTTTTTGAAATCACTTACATCGTAAATATAATCTTCTCCAGTTTCATCTATCATTGAAATAGAATCAAATTTCCCTTCAGAATCATACCATTCTGCGATGCATTTATAAGTTTTACCATGCTCTGCATCATCATATGTTTCTCCAATATAAATCACATCATAATTTACAGTTTTTCTTGTCATGTGTTCTATCATGTTATTATAATCCCATAATCTTCATGGTTTCATCATTGTTAGCTATTCGTATATTTTCACCATCAACTAGAGCAAAATGCGGGAATCCAATCTTTGCACCTTCCCATTCTTTATTCCAGACATGATAAACCAGATACTTTCCCCAGGTTCCATGTTTTCGATAACGATCATATTCTATACTTTTTTTTACAAATTCTCTGATAGTCATTTGATTTCCTGATTTTATTTTTCCATAAAATATGTATTACCATCTTTATGAAAGCCACTATTCTCATAGAGTTTAATTGCTGTAGGATTATTTACATTTACATACAATCTAATGCCAGTTGCATTTAATTCAGACTTCAAGTCATCAGCTTTTTTCATAAGAGTTTTAGCAAAACCTTTACCTCGGAAACCTGGTTCAACCCATAATTCATCAACATAAATATGACCATGCCCATTCCATCTTTGTCCAACTTTCGGAATATATACAAGTGAAATCCAGCCAACATATCGGCCATTTTCCAACGCTGCATATATATATAAGGTTGGATTGTTTAATTCATTTTTCATCTGTTCAGAAATTGAAGGACCGGCAGGACTTCTTTCAATCCCATTTTCGCGCCAGTAAATCATATCTTCAAAAAGTGAATAATTATTTACATCAACTCTTTCTATTGTCATTTTTTGTCCTTAAACTTTTATATTTAATAACACAAATATCATCAGTTTTCAATTAAATTTTTATAACCTAGAAAGATGCAGTTCATAAATCTTTTGTTCGTCCAATTCCAGGGCTGGCTCTGGATAGATCCCAAAGAAGACATCAAAAAACGAAAGCTCATGGATGCTGTAGATCAGATTACAAGCTCCTACGGCCGAGGCTCTATAACCATCACAAAATTCTGGACTCACGACGGTTGGCAAATGAAAAGAGAAGTTCTCAGTCCAAATGTTACGACGGATATAAATTGTATTCCTGTAGTTGATTAACAGTTTATCAATATCCGTGTAAAATCCTATCTTTTAACATTATTTTATGATAAAATAAGAGAAAACGAATTCAAGTAAAACTCTTATACTGACATTTTTTTGCAGCATACGATTTTTATCAAGAAAACGAAATGAATTCTTGGAGGTAAAAAATGCGACGAATTTTCTTTTTAATTTTTTGTTTCTTATGCAATTTATTCATTATGTATGCAGAACCAACAACGAATTTAATTGATAAAAATATAAGTAATGGGGACAAGTTTTATGAAAAAGGGAAATTTAAAAATGCTGAAAAAACATACTTTAAAATTGTCAATGAGATAGAATCAAAAGTCTTTTCAATTTCAGATAATTTATCATATAATTTTGAGCAAGATTTACTAGTATCCGATAAACTTGCAAACAAAAATTTTAATTACGAATCGGTTTATTTTTATTATAAAGGTATTTATGAATATTCTATAGGTCATAAAGATAAAGCAAAGGAATTATTTGAAGAATCAATAAAACAATATGAAACTTATTTCGCACATATAGCTTTATGGGCTTGTACTGAAGATGAACATGAGTTAGAAACATCAGTAGATCTTGCTTATGCATTATTATGTGATCCTGCCTACCTTGAAGTTACATATTCACAAACTGCTAATTTGATTGGTGCTGTTTCTTTATCATTTCTTCAGTCATACCGAAAACAACCTATTACTGATTATAAACTAATAAAAATAATTAAAAAATCTAGAAGTAACGCATTTTTGATTCTAGCTCGATTATCAGAAGATAATGGAGATATTGATAGAACTTGGGATTTATATTCTAACGCTGTTTATGCATTTTATACAGGAAACCAAATATCTTATGGTTATGATTCTATTCCTAAAGACGATTTAGCATATTTAAAAACTATTGATCATGAAAGTAGAGAAGTAGTTGATCGAATGCGTACAAAAGAAGCTATAAAAAAAGGTTTTACGTCGATAGAAGAAATGGAAAATTATGAAAAAAGAACATCTCCAGATAATTTACTTGGTTATCTGCAGGTAGGTTCTTTTGATTTCTTGAATGGTCTTCCTTTTAAAAAAGGTGATATTATTTCTTTGTCTTCACAAGATTCAATGAAATTAAATATAGTTGATTATCAACGTGATGGGGATAATTGGATTTTATTGGTCGGTTTTTATATGCCTTTAGAATATTCAAAATATTGTTATGTAATTACAAATAATCCTTCAATTTCTGGTTCATATAAATTAAAGTACATAAAAAATGCAACTTACACTACAAGAAATTACTATGGTATAGAAGAAGTAAATACATATGTATTTCAAATGGTTGAATAGTATTTTTAAGGTTCTTTATAATAATTATTGCAATTACAGTATTGAAAAATCAGACTTCTATTGTTATATTTTAAATACCTTAAATTGTGATTAGGAACAGTAATGTTCTTTTAGTTCATTTTTTAAGGAGGTTTCTATGAAAAAGAAACTTAAAGATTTTTTCAATTATTTGGAGGCATTGCCTGAATCAAGAAAGCACAATTGTGTTAAGGACGTCCAGCAGCTTCGTTCCTATTATGGACTTGTTGTAAAAAAATGGCCTTATGCAAATGATGAGCTTTACAACAAAATAACAAGGAAAGTTGTAAAACTTCAGACTTGTATTTCAGAAGAAAATGTCATCCAGGAATTGCGAAGAATCCAGAGTAAATGTGATAAACTGTATAATCAGCAGGAATATGAACAGGAAGCTGACTTCCACGATTCTTGTTATGATTCATCGGGCTGGTGCGGCGTAGACTACGAGTACTAACGTTTACTTAGTTTCTTACTCCTTTGTGGTGGAAGAGAATTAATGGGTCGTGTATTCTTACGGGGTTTTGAAAAATAAATCAACTTTGAATATACCTTTATTACATAAGTAGTACTGCATTTTTTCAGCCACACTGTCTGGTGTTTTGAGGTGCCGTAAAAAGCCGAGACGCCATTTTTATTTTCCCTAAAAAATGAAAACCGCAGGTAAAAATGCCTGTGGTTATTTTTTATTCTATTACATCTTTTTGTTGAAAAACAACATCTCTTATTCTTCCGGAAGAAAGTATTTTTTCATTAATACCATTTTTTATTTCTTCTTCAAGTTGATCTTCATTATTTGTATTTCGGAAATCTTTTGCTTCTTTTTCGGAAATATAACGTCTTAAAAAATCTTTTATTTCGACAGCTGAAAAATCTTTTGAATAATCCGAAAAATACTTAAAATCAAGGTTCTGTGCAAAAGTATAGTAAAGTGTTAAAAATATAAAACATACAAAAAGAATCTTCTTTTTCATTAAAATCTCCTAATTAAAAATTATAAAGACGATTTCTAAGTTCTCTTATATATTACCATGAAAAAATGTTTTAATAAATGTTTATTATAGAATGTTAAGTATAGATTTATAGATAATAAAAAATTAAAATAAATTAAAAAAAGGAATAAAAAAAATGACTGATGAAATAAAAGAAAAAATATGTAAAAATGATTCTTTTAAGAAACTTGTTATAAAATATCAAGAAACAGAAAATCCTGATTATGCAATGTTATTAGATGCACCTTGGGGTGCAGGTAAAAGTTATTATATTAAAAAGTTTATTGATGAACTGTCAAAAAATTATACTGATTATACATTTATTTATTTTTCTCTAAATGGAATAAATGATATAAAATCGACAGCTTCAAATTTATTTTGCAATCTTTTATTAAGATACGACAAAAATTCAAATGTATATAAAATATTTAAAGAATTAGATAAGACTAAAAGTTCACTAATTGATTTTGTTAATGACCCTACAACAAAGAATATTTTAAATACATGTTCTTCTATTTCTTCAGATATTTTCTCATTTATTATGAATTTATCATTAAAAAAACAAGAAAGAATTAAGAAATCAATATTGTTTCTTGATGATTTAGAACGAGTTTCTGATAAAATTGATATTACAGACTTATTAGGAACTCTGAATAATTGTTTTATTCTTAATAATATTAAAATTGTTTATATTGCTAACGAAGCTGAATTATTAGACAGAGATAATTATAAAGCGGAAAAAGAAAAATATATAAGACGAACCTATAAATATATTCCAGACAAAAATAAAGTCTTTAAAAGTATAATAAAATCAATACCTCTTTTAGATGGTATACCAGATTTGTTAGATCCTTTAAATAATGCCTTTTTTGAAGTGCAACCAAATTTAAGGACTGTAAAAACAGCATGTGATTATCTTTCTGAAATGATATTTATGTATAATGAATTTTCTAATAAAGAAGATTATTATTCACCGGTAGAATGTTTTTATTCATTATGTGCCTATACAAAATTATATAGCGATGGAAAAACTTGTAAAGAAGAATTACAAGGTGCTATAAATCTTTATCCATCTTTATCATTATATGATGAAAAAGAAGAACTAAATGATTACCAGAAATTTTTAAAAGATTATTCAACTGGTAATTATCGTTTACTAAAATTAGAATCTGTTATAAATCTTGTTTTTGATGGTTTACTAGATAAGAACACATTATTACATGATTTGTTAATACCCTTAAATAAAGAAGATCCTTTATACTATATTACAAGAAATGCTCAAAAATTAGAATCAGATGTATTAATTATAAAATTAAAAGAGGTTGTAAATAACCTAAAGCAATTATCTTATAATATAAGAGATTTAGATTCTCTAAAATCTTATTTTATTCCGTATATAAAGAGTTTTCCAATAATTACAGAAAAAGAGGCAAATAAGTTAATTATAGATTCTATTTTCGATAAAAAAAATAAAGATGTTCTATTTGAAAATTTTGATTTTTATAAAATAAGTGGTACAAATAATTTACCTACTTTTACAAGTAATTTTGATAAAAAATTGAAAAATGAATATTCAAAATACTTAAAAATATCTGATAAAGATTTAATTCAACAAGCTATTGAAGCAATTAAAGGTTGTTCATATAACGATAATTTTTTTGTTAATCGAAATCATTGTACTTTATTTTCGTTATTTTATAATAACAATCAAATTAGTTATTTTCTAACTTTATCAAATAATGAATTATTCTTCATTTCATCAATCTTAAATACAACAATTATTTGTTGTACAAATGCCTATGATGTGTATAAATCTGAAGAAATTCCGTTGCAAGAATTAAATACTCTAATTGATAATAAATTGCAAGATTTAGAAAAAAAAGAATTCTTTGTTGAAGGCTATAAAGATGTTTGTAAAATTAAAGCATTTCAAACTCTTAAATCACAAATAGCTTTGTCGCTCCAGCAAATAGCTACTAGACCAAGATATTAGTTATACTTGTAAATCAGCTTCCAAAGCTCTCTCCGATGTCCAGGCAGTCACGCCTTTCGCTATCGGGGAGAGCCTCTTGCTCTAACTTCTCCATTCATCCCTCAACACAAGCCCCAGCCACATTCGCTGCCCGTTGCTCGCCATTCACTTAAGTCCTTTTTCCTGCATCCTCAGCGCCAGCCATTTCTGCGTCATAATCTTTTCATTATTCTTAGCACACCACTTAATATAAGTCTCATATAAAATCTTAGGTAGCCGTAAACTTTTGGGACCTTACATGGAATAATAAAAAGCGTTATCTTCCTTATGAAACCAGACTTTTATTATCTCTTACAAATGCTGTAGGAGCTGGAAGAATGCGTCAGGCAACACGAGAACTTGTAAAAGCATACATTCATGGAATAGATAGTCAGGCCCTGGATGATGTTTTTGAACTTCTTGCCTGGAATCAGGGAATCGGATTTTTTGCTTCAGAAATTGGACCATCAACTTTATTCAAAGCTTATAAGCATATTAAAAACAGAGAAAAAAATGGTATTGAAC